>Ga0209105_100052_pt1 | contig 43156 bp, 41 predicted proteins | sample SedPBSmetaG_FD_184158 | JGI IMG/M metagenome (GOLD analysis project Ga0209105, IMG submission 184158) | Freshwater sediment bacterial and archeal communities from Indian Creek, Illinois, USA to study Microbial Dark Matter (Phase II) -... | ecosystem: Environmental > Aquatic > Freshwater > Creek >...
GGAACAGATAACCATACTGCAGACCATGCTTTAGTTGAACTAAACAAAGAATTCAAGTTTGAAAAACCAAATCATGGTATTGTCTTTACCACAAGTGCTTGTGAAATTGTAGGATCTAGGTGTTATAGATCTGAAGAAAACGAAGAAGGAAGAGGTGTTAATAAGCTAATGTATCAAAATATTATGACCATTGTTTATAGAGGTAAGGCTGAGGAAGTAATTGAAGCAGCAAAAGCTGCTGGCTCAAAGGGTGGCACAATAATTAATGCAAGAGGCTCGGGGGTAAATGAAACGAGTAAACTATTTAATATGGATATAGAACCTGAAAAAGAAATAGTTATTATCCTATCAAAAGAGGATATTACTGAGGCCATTGTAACGTCAATACGAGAAAAACTTGAAATTGATAAGCCAGGAAATGGGATCATTTTTATCCAAAATATAAATAAAGCTTATGGTGTTTATGAGTAATAGATGTTTAAGTAGTGTAGAGATGATAATCGAATTGATATGCTCCTTTATGTGAATGCTTTGATAAAGGAGCATTATCTAAGTTTATAGAAAGAGTTAACAGATTGGATAGTGATTTAGAATCTTACTCCGGTATTTATTAGCGGTTGATTTGTTCCCGCAAACGACAGTCAATCTTGGATATGTTTCCAAGAACGAGCCTTGATAAAAATGGGGTTTGAAACAATGAATTTGACAGCTATAAACTCATCTCAAAACATGTTGAGTGCGTGGTATGTATACAAAAACGAAATGACTTGTTAATAATACGATTATTGTAAATATTTAATCATGAGGCTTTAAATGAATACAGCTGATTTGCGAGATCAGCTTACAGTTGCGCTTGCACCATACCCGAAAGCAAAGATTGTAGATGGCGCAGATGAAGTCTCAATATTTGCCGAATAAAGCGTTGATGTTATGACAACAGGGTAAAACGTGCCGGAGTTACCTTCCGGAAAAATCACGAATGAATGGAAGGGGAGTATCCATTTGCTTGGCAAGAACGGGTTAATCGTTGGTTGCATATGGTGTCGGGACAAAATGATAAAGCCCCGATAAAAATTAACCAAGATGCTAACTTTTATTCTCTTAGCTTGGATGTTGGTAAAGAAATTGGCATGACGATAAACAAAGGCCGCCAAGGTTACCTTGTGCAGATTGAGGGCTCCTCATTTACAAATGATGTGTCATTAGAAAAGCATGACGCTCTCGAAATAATTGAAGAAAATATTATCATCAAAGCACAGCAACTATCACACTTTTTGCTGATAGAGATGAAAAAGCCTTAGACTCAGATCAGTTTCTCCTATAGGATCTGACACAACCCCAGTCCCCTTGACACAATACAGGAGGTAAACTATGGATATATTTGCTCTTATTATTGCGATCCTCTTTTTCATTGCAGGTCTGGCAGGCACGGTGCTCCCTGCTTTGCCCGGCACTCCACTCATTTTTGCGGGTATGCTTGTCTACGGAATAATGACCGGTTTCGAAACGCTTAATTATCTGTTTTTTCTTCTTCAAGGTATAGCAATGGGATTCACTTTTTTCACTGACTACTTTGCGACGTCTATAGGCACTAAAAAATTCGGCGGCAGCAAAATGGCATCTCTTGGAGCAATGATCGGTTTAATTATAGGTACGATATTACTCGGTCCATTAGGACTTATTCTCGGCTCATTTATAGGGGCTGTCACAGCCGAATTATTAGGCGGAAAGAAGGTCGATCAGGCTTTGAAAGCCGGCGTCGGTGCGCTGTTTGGTTTTTTAGGCTCAGCTATAATAAAACTGTCGATTTCCGTAATTATGATTGTTTGGTTTTTCATAGCAATACTGTAGAGGCATTTGACCCTCTTCATCCGGAAATCACATTTTATATTTATCCTGCCATATGATAAAATAAAAAGAGAGATTGCATAAAAACGCCTGTTTGAGGCGTTTGATGCATATTGCCGGATGCCTTCCCGAAAGGATAGTTAAAAGTGGACATACATAGACAATATAAGCCATATCCCATTCCCGAACGCAAGCAAATGCCCGAAGAAAAAGCACTTCATGCATTGCTTTCGCCGATTGCGGGATTTCGGGATTGGGATCATGAGTCGTTTGTCGAAGTCAAAATAAACGAGGACAAAACCGCAAGTAATGCAATACTCATTCCGGCGGCGCAAAAAATATTTCCCTCAACAGATGAGCCGCGCGCTCTATTTAGCACAATGCGTCAAATCGCCGCAGACAACTACTACTCCTATACGGATGTTTCTAAAATTTTCTATCAACAGGGACAATTTATGAAGGATTTTGAGGATGATTACTCCCAACAGGAAGCTTTTTTCTCTTACTATCCCCAGTATCAGGCAATGGGATATGAGCAGCTGAGAACCTATTTCACATGGCGAACAAATGTGAGAAAAGGAAATGTAACCAAAACTTCCGTATCCTATGCTTTCCTTTATATTTATGAGCTTTTAAACAACATTGGCGTTACTGATCCGCAGGACGGATTTGAAAAATTAATCTCATTTTGGCAGTCTTTCCGGCTTTTTAATCTGGTAATCGAAAGGTATGTATTACAGTGGATAAAGGACTATTTTATATATTACCCGTTGCCGTACTCTTTTAAAGAATTTGTCAAAGATAGCCGTCTTCAGAAGCATTATCCCACAGTGCTTGGGTACGAATCCGATCAGCACGAGAGCTTTGACCTATTTTCCGGCATTTCCAAATACAACATCAAAAAATCGATTTTTTACAGCGGACAAACTCACGAAATGCTGCGCGACTGCTTTTATTTCATACTCAATCGATTGAGAGCCATCTGCAGAAGTAAAAATAAGTGCTTTGAAGATTTTATATTCTATCCCATGAATAAAGAAACCACTTGGACACCTTTCAGTCGCGCTTTATTCTATCCCGCATACAAACAAACGGACAGAGTGGTTGAGTTTTCTGAAAAAGAGGCCTATATCTGCCACCAAAACCACTGGGTGCACACTACCTCCATACTAACCGATCACGGCAGACAGCTTATCGGCTATATCATGAAGGAAATGGAATCTAACCTTAGGGAAACTTTTAAGTTTAAGTATAAATTAAAGGCTGATTTGAGTGCGTGTGACAATAAAACCCTTAAAAAACTCGACCAGATGAAAATATCGCTCCCTCGTGTGATTAAAATATGCGTTGCTGAATTCTATGCTCTTTACACAAAAAAGGAAATATCAGTCGACTTAAGCAATCTGATGAAAATAAGAGAAGAAGCGCAAAACATTCAAGAAAAGTTGATTATACCCGAAGATTCAGAAGCTTTTGAAAAGGAAACCATTCGTGACGAGATCACCCCCCTACTTGCAAGTTCGGATATATGGTCAAATTTTATTGCTGAGTTGACTCAAATGGAGTTTGAAGCGTTAACGATTATCTTGCAAAATAACGACATTAAAAGCTTTGCCCGTGAAAAAGGTGCGATGCTTGAGGTTTTACTGGATGGTATTAATGAAAAGGCAGCGGATTGCATAGGAGATACGATCCTTTGTATTGAAGACAAAGTGTCCATATACGATGATTATACAGAAAAACTAACGGAGTTGTTGAAATGATTACGGCATCTATCCCCAAAAGAATAGCCTCAACGATTATTAATGCGCTTAAAGGAGGCGTAGTGCCTCGAGTAGGTTTAGAATACATTACAGTCGGGCGCACTCAGGAAATCCAGACATTTTTGCATGACATCGATATTATCGCAGACGGCGGGGCTACCTTCCGTTTTATAGTGGGCAAGTACGGCAGCGGTAAAAGCTTTTTACTGCAGACGGTTCGCAATTATGCCTGCGCAAAAGGCTTTGTGGTGGTTGATGCGGATCTCTCTCCCGAACGACGCTTTGCCGGTACCAAAGGACAGGGAATTGCCACCTACAGAGAGCTCATACGCAATATGTCTGTTAAATCTAAACCCGACGGTGGTGCGTTACCATTGATTCTGGAAAAATGGATATCCGGAATACAGACTGAGGCAGCGCAGCAATATGCCCCTAATTCTGCGGAATTCAACAGATATGTGGAAAAGCAGATATATGCGACAACCGGGAATTTAGAAGGAATGATCAACGGATTCGAATTTGCCAAAGCCGTTATAGCTTATTGGCGGGCATATTGGGCGGATGATCAAACGGCTAAATCAAATGTATTGAAGTGGTTCCGAGGCGAATACTCGACGCGCAAGGAAGCAAAAGATGATCTGAATATCAATTGGATTGTTACCGATGAGACCTGGTATGATTTTTTAAAAATTTTCGCCGCATTCATGGTAAGCGCGGGCTATCAGGGCATATTGGTCATGGTAGACGAGCTTGTAAACATATTCAAAATACCGCATTCCGTCACAAGGCAGAATAATTATGAAAAGTTGCTGACAATGTATAACGATGTATTACAGGGCAAGGCAAGACACATAGGTTTTCTTATGAGCTGTACTCCACAGTGCGTGGAGGATCGCTACAAAGGACTTTTCAGCTATGAAGCATTGCGCTCAAGGCTGGCTGAAGGGCATTTCTCCACAGATAGCCTTAGGGATATGTCGGCACCAATTATACGTCTTAATATGCTCAATCAGGAAGAAGTATATGTGTTGGTTGAAAAACTGCGTGACATATACGCTTATTTGTATGATTACAAGCCGGCGCTTGATCATGACGATTTGATTTATTTTTTGAACGTTGAATACAACAGAGTAGGCGCTGACACCCACATCACACCTAGAGAAATCATTCGGGATTTTATAGAGCTTATCGGAATACTTCATCAAAACCCGCAGAAGAGTGTATCGGAAATTTTGGGCAGTAACAGTTTTCAGTTGTCAAAGGGCGGTCTTTCAGATGAAGCAATACACAGCGATTTTGTGGGGTTTGAGCTATGAGTGACGCATTTTACAGGTTAGCTCCGTTTATTCAGGATTTTATTTACTCGAACAAATGGACGGAATTGCGCAGTGTTCAGGTAGCTGCGTGCGAAGCGATCTTCGATACAGACTGCAATCTGCTTTTGTCCTCAGGAACAGCTTCCGGTAAAACCGAAGCAGCCTTTTTGCCTGTTTTGACCGAGCTTTACAACAAGCCTTCAGCTTCTGTCGGCGTTTTGTACATAAGTCCGCTAAAAGCTTTGATTAACGATCAATTCAAACGACTTGAGCAATTGATACTTGACTCTCATATCCCAGTATGCAAATGGCACGGCGATGCTTCGCTTGCAAAAAAGAATGCTCTTATTAAAAACCCGTCAGGAATCCTGCAGATTACTCCGGAATCGCTTGAAAGCCTAATTATCAACAAACGTGGGGCTTGCATCAAGCTGTTTTCCGATTTGCGATTTATCATAATAGACGAAGTGCATCACTTCATGCGGGATGTGCGCGGCGTGCAGGTTTTATGTCAATTGGAACGTTTACAAAACCTAATCGGGTATGCGCCGCGGCGTATGGGTTTGAGCGCAACTTTAGGCGATCTCAGACTTGCGCAAAATTGGCTTAATACCGGCACAAACAGGGATTGCATAGCTCCGGTGGCCGATGAAGGGAAAAAGAGCATAAAGCTTTTTGTTCAAAGGTTTGTAAAAGCGCAAAATGATGAACCGACACACGCCGATTCGGGTGATCGGGCGCATTTTGAGTATCTTTTCAAAATGACCCTTGATAAAAAGACGATTATCTTCACAAATTCTCGTGAGGAAACGGAATTCGTTTTGTCAAATTTGAGGGAAATCGCGATAAAACACAAAGCTCCCGATGTATATAGGGTGCATCATGGCAATGTTTCTGCGCTGCTGCGGGAACAGGCGGAGGATGAGATGAAATCCTCCGAAGAAAAAATAGTCACCGGCGCAACGGTGACGCTTGAGCTTGGAATTGATGTAGGCTCGCTAGATCAGGTGGTACAAATAGGCTCGCCTATAAATGTGTCAAGTTTTGTGCAGCGTCTTGGCCGTTGCGGAAGGCGCGGCCAGATACCGCAGCTGCTTTTTACTTTCGTGGAAGAAATTCAAACGACCGCAGCCGACATTTTAGGTCCTATAAATTGGGGTTTTGTCCGTCTTACTGCTATAATCGAGCTGTACACAAAGGAAAAATGGATTGAGCCAATACTCCCTCCCCGGCATCCCTATTCATTGCTGTATCATCAGACAATGAGCTCATTAAAAAGCAACGGTGAGCTGTCTCCGGCAAAACTTGCGCAGGATATCCTTTCGCTGCAAAGCTTTAAGGCGATTACACAAGAGGATTTTAAGCTTCTTCTGACACATCTTATAGCCACCGAGCATATACAGAAAACGGAGCACGGAGGTTTGATTATAGGAAGAGCCGGAGAAAAGATCGTCAATCATTTTAATTTTTATGCAGTGTTTATGGTCCCTGAGTATTATCTTGTAAAGGATGAAAACAGATCAATAGGAACGGTCGATAAAATCTATCCCGTTGGATTACGCTTTTCTCTGGCAGGTATGACTTGGGAAACTGTCGATGTTAATGTGAAAGCAAAAGTTATTTTTGTAAAAAAGGTCCCCGGCATATCGGTTGTTGACTGGGATGTCGATTTCAAGTCGGAGCTTCATACTGTGCTGGTCAGGAAAATGAGAAGCATTTTAAAAGAAGACGGAATCTATCCTTATCTAAGCGACAGCTGTAAGGAAAGATTAAATGAAATCCGATATCTGTCAAGAAACAGCGGAATTTTGGATCAGCTTGTCACACCTTTATCTGAGCGCAAATTCGCAATATTCCCATGGGTAGGTACCCGGCAGCTGTTTACTTTGCACTTTACGTTGCTGGCAAGGGGAATAAAGAGCAAACTACCTTGGGACACATGCATTTTCCTTGAAGTGTATTTTAAAGGTATAGCATCTGATTTGGAAGATGAGATCTACGATATTTTAAGATCAGATTTTGATTTGTACAGTCTGCCGCTGCCGGACAAGATCGGAATTCTTAATAAGTTTAACGAGTATATTCCGCCGCAATTGCTAAGAAAGCAGTTTATCGAAGATTTTCTTGATTTTGAAGGGCTAAAGAGAGATTTTTCGACTCTTTATCGGTAAGCATGCTAAGCGAGTCAAATTCTCGTTCCCGTATACTCACCACTCATGGTTTCTGTGACGCAGTATAACCGTCACATCTACATTTGGGGTGGATTTTCAGGGATATTCGTTGAAGCTTTTATGTTTCCGGTTTAAGTTGGATTTTTTAGGCTTCCGAAGAGGAAGCCAGCGCTTTCATAAATTCTTTTGAACATTTTTTTGTATAAGTACGCGAACGCTAATTTAAGCCTAATATGAGGAGAAATGCTCATGACAAAACGATTGCTTTTTAAACAAGTTTCCTAAATTCCCGTTAAAATTTATGGCTACATGGGGTCTGCCAGCGAAAAAGCATCGAATATATCTTTTTGCTCCTTCGTTAAAGGGAAAAGTATCCTATGTCCATTAACATACTGAATTTTCAATTTCTTGAGAATCAGCAACATCTCCTTTATCGTCATTTTTCTGTAAAGTTCCTTATCAAGCATCAGTTTGTTGATATGTGACAATAGAATAAGTGAGAAGAAACCCACTAATAGCTTATTCAGCATGCTGTTTTGTGAATGTACACGAAGACGATAGAGGCTAGTACTGTTTTTCAAGCGCAGAAAGCCTTTTTCTACCACATCTTTGGCACGGTATATCCCAAGGGCTTGACGGCAGTTTTCCACGTGATTGCTGATGAGAACCATCCACCCGGCAGTTTCGAGTTCTCGTTCAACAACATCTTCACGTATGTTTATCGTGTATCCTGTTGTTGCTTTGGACGATGAACGTATCATTAAGTACTTTTGGAAATCTTTCTGGAAATCCTTGTTGTTGACGTCGTTTTCCGCCAGGTTTACCAAGGACGCCACATGGGTATAAAGAGCCTCTTTTTCCCTGCCAGCCTTCAATGCATTGAAAAAGATATGCGTATACAGGTTCTTCCCATTTCCCCAAGCCCGTAGTTTTGTTACGCCGCGTATCGAATTATCACCAGACAAGATGGTGTTCGATACTCTATCGATATCCTTTCTTTCGCTCGCTATCTGATCTTTTGCGAATCGTGATGTAATATGTATACTTACCCACTTTCATTTCAAACACATATGACATTTTTTCTCCCCCTCTTCGTAGTAGCTATAAATATTTTGTAGCTACCATGCGGGAATGTCAATGCTTAGTTTTAACATCAAAGTTAATCAAATTTACTTAAACTGCGCTTATTAAAGGGCTTTCGTAGCTGCTTATTTTTATGTATAATTAGTTTTGAGTGTAGCTATATTTTTTTGACGGGAATTTAAGTTGTAGCATAATCAGATATAAGGCAGAAGCGATTTCCTGAAAGTGTATTCCATCCTTTACGAGGCGGCTAGTGGTGCCGATAATGGGTACAAAAGCAAAAGAAAAGGTGGGAAGAAAAATGTCTTTACCAAAGCCTGAACAAAAATATTCGTATGCAGATTATTTGACTTGGGATGAAAATGAAAGGTGGGAAATTCTTGACGGTGTTCCGTATATGCAAGCTGCACCTTCAAGGGCGCATCAAGAAGTATCCGGTGAAATATTCAGACAATTTGCTAATTATTTACACGGGAAGCCTTGTAGGGTTTATCATGCCCCTTTCTGTGTAAGGTTAGATACTGCTAAAAAAAATGATGATATTAAAAATGTTGTTGAACCCGATATTACAATTGTTTGTGATATCTCTAAGCTGGATGAAAGAGGATGCAACGGTTCTCCTGATATGATAATTGAAATTCTGTCTCCATCAACAGGAAAAAATGACAGGTTTATAAAATTCAATAAGTATGAAAAAGCAGGTGTTAAAGTTTATTGGGTAGTGGAGCCGGATCAGAAGCTTGTGAGTGTTTTTGCGGTACAGACTGACGGTAGATATGGGAGGCCTGAAATGTACACAGACGAAGACATAATTAAAGTATCTATTTTTCCTGACCTTGAGATAGATTTAAGAACGGTATTTAATTATATCTGACATTGGCATTATGGGATGAGCCGGTCAAAATCCGGGACTTCGGGACTGGCAAATGACAGCGCTATTTTCTACATAAAGAAGATGAGATATAAAGGCTTCATTCAAACTTCAGCCCAATCGTTCAACAAAAGACGATTGAAGAAAGCGGAGATTTGTGATAATATTTTTTAAGCATAACTCAGTCAGGAGAGCGAAATGGGACAAATATACTCAATTGAAGAGATTCGAAATATCCTGGCACCCATCTTTGCACGTTATGACGTAAAACATGCCATCCTCTTCGGTTCTTATGCCAATACCTCAGCAACAGATAAGAGCGACATTGACCTGCTTGTGGACAGCGGCTTGCGTGGAATGCAGTTTATCGAGCTTTACGAGGAACTCCATTTTAAGATCTGATCTTGATTTTGAAGGGCTAAAGAGAGATTTTTCGACTCTTTATCGGTAAGCATGCTAAGCGCTCTACTCCCACTTCTCCAACAGAAAATCAACGATATTTTTGATCTTGATGCCCTCATACGAGTTTACAAAGCTTTTATCCATAGACAGTATTACTTTCTCGTAATTATCGTTGATGCTGCGCAGCGGGTCAAGTTCTCGTTCCCGTATGCGCTCACTGTTCATGGTTTCAGTGACTTGGTAGTAAACCTTCTCCTCAGGACTAATGGCTATAAAGTCAATTTCTTTTTCTCCAGCCTTACCAATGGAGACATCATACCCGCGCCTAAGCAGTTCAAAGTATATAACATTCTCTAAAATGTACCCTCTATCCACGTCACGGTAGCCGAGCAGCATATTACGGATGCCTGTATCTACCATATAATACTTGCTCTGCGTTTTAAGGTACTGTTTTCCTTTGATGTCATAACGACCTGCGCCGTAGAACACATAAGCCTTCTCCAGCGCCGTTATATAGCTCGATATTGTTTTACCTGCAGGATTTTTCTTTCGTTTACCTTCGCACAGATCTCCTTCGTGAACCAATACATTTCCGATGCTATTTGGAGATGTAAGATTGCCTATATTGTCAGCCATGAAAAGTACAAGCTTACGAAGAAGAGCCTGATCGTTAATCTTACTCCGTTCCACCACATCGCGCAGGATAACAGAGGAATAAATACCATCAAGCGCAACGTTTATATCACGCTGTCTGAAGTCATACGAGGCAACAGAGGGCATACCACCGTATTTAAGATATACTTCAAACTTCCGGTCATCGCTCGTTCCTGGTTCAAAGGTATTGAAGTCAAGAAACTCTCTGAAAGAGAGAGGCAGCATTTTAATTTCCACATATCGTCCAGATAATAACGTAGCAAAATCAGAGGAAAGCAAATAAGCATTTGAACCTGTGATGTATATGTCTACGTCGAAATCCACGCGTAACGAATTGACCGCACGCATCCAGCCCGACACCATCTGCACTTCGTCGAGTATGACATAATACTTGCCGATCTTGCCCATCCTGCCAGATACTTCTTTGTATAAGGCACGATAGTCATTGATGGCCTCGTATTTCAAAGATTCAAAGTTCAGACGAATGATGTTTTCGGACGGTACGCCGGACTTTAAAAGGTTGTCTGAAAACATATCCAGCAAAGTAGATTTGCCGCAGCGTCGTATTCCCGTAACAATTTTGACCATATCCTTATCTTTGAAGGATAGCAGCGTTTTCATATAGATATCTCTTGGTATCACTATACTCACCTCTTTTAGAGGATGATATACAAAAACTTTAAGAAAGTCAACAGTTTAAGACTTTAAAGTTAAATATATTTGAATTTCGACAATTTTATGACTTGAAATTCTTTAGATTTATACACAGCATACTTTTTAGCACACCTTTTCACTTGGAATTAGTGATCATTATCTTAAGCATGTTTGCTGCTATATCGAATTTGTTTCTGTGCTATCTGCAACTTTAGGGCATATTCGTCATAGCCACCGATAGCTATGAAGATAACTTTTCCGACTCCTTTTCCCAGTACTTAAACATGAAGCCGCTCTCTCAATGCTTCCTGAAGCACCTGAGAAAAGTTAACACCTTCCTTTTCCGCTGCTTCATTTAACCAACTCGGTAAAGATACATTTTTACGAATGGTACGCTTTTCATTTGCTCTACGATAAGCCGTAAAATCAATATCTACAAGTGTTACAATTTCATTGTCCTCGTGACCTATGCTCTCTAATGATATAGTTACTGGTTCAGGAATTTTTCTTCCACAATCTTCTTCTGTAATTCCCCATAAACCAATTGCATCACGGGCCATATTAATTGCATCAACTATATCATCCCCTTCTGTATTTATTTGTAAATCAGGCACATATACTACATATCCAAGCTCAGCAGGAATTAGCACAATTGGGTATACCTTTTTCATATAAACAAAACACCTCCACAAATGTTAAATTTTCAAGGAGGGGCAAACAGAGTTGATACTTCGGGAGAACTTACAATTGAGGAAGATCTGGCTGGGAAGGTATGCAATAACACCCAGTTCGGGAGAACAATGAAGGAACTCGGAATAACTATGATACCTGCCCGCTCTGCCCAGCTAAAGGTCGGATTGAGCGGCTCTGGGGACACTCCAATCCAGACTACTATTTTTTAAATTTTTGTTGACAAAAAAATAGAAGTGATTTATTATAGTTATATGGTTAGTTACTTATGTAGTTAAGTAGTTTATCATTGATTAAACTTTTAAACCCCGCTATAAAACAAAGGAGGCGAAAATATGTCTGAGAAAGAAGTGGTTGTAAGAGTTCAAGGATTGCGCAAATTCTATCGCGACATCAAGGCTGTGGACGGAATTGATCTCGAAATTGAGGAAGGAGAAATATTTGGCATAGTCGGACCGAATGGTGCGGGAAAAACCACACTGGTTGAATGTATCGAAGGGTTAAGAATTCCTGACGAGGGTAAAATAAGCGTCTTAGATGTTGAACCGCTAAAGAATAAAAAAATACTTAAGCACCGAATAGGAATTCAGCTTCAGGAAGGAAGACTTCCCGACCGATTGAAAGTAAAAGAGGCTTTGGATCTTTTCGACGCATTCTACAGCGTTCCTTCAAATCATAATAAGCTATTGGAGGACTTAGAGCTTACTGATAAGGCGGATGCATATTATGAGACCTTGTCCGGCGGGCAAAAACAGAGATTGGTCGTAGCACTGTCGCTTCTTGGCAATCCCCGAATTGTTTTCTTTGATGAGTTGAGCACAGGTCTTGATCCTCATTTTAATGTTCTTTCTAAGTTTTTTGTTTAGCTATATCTCAATTGCAGCAATAAGCTTCGGTCTTATGGGCAGTTTACTACGAACCACTAGAACAGCCATGGCAGTCGGACAAATAATCTACTTTCCCGCAATGTTTTTTTCAGGAGTATTTGTTCCAATAGAACAATTGCCTGAATGGCTAAGGCCTGTCAGCGAATTTATCCCAATTACTCATGCCGCAAGACTTATGCAGGGTATGTGGCAGGGTCATCCTCCCGGAGACTTTTTGAAGGAAGCGGCTGTCTTAGCGGGAGTTTGTGTATTGGGGGTATTAGTTGCTGTTAGAAAATTCCGTTGGGAATAAACTATAAATATAGCGCAGCAATAGTTTACAGCATCTGTAAACTATAAGGGAGATAAATATATGTTTCTCGCACAAAACAGTGAACACCCAATATATCTGCAACTGGCGTCTGCAATAGAAGACGATATACTCTCCGGTCTTTTTCAAGAAGACACTCAAATCATTTCTACCACCGAGCTCTCAATTACTCTTAGCATAAATCCGGCTACCGCCAATAAAGCAATAAACCTTCTCGTTGACCAGGAATTGCTATACAAAAAGCGGGGAATGGGTATGTTTGTCACTCCCGGCGCACGAGAAAAAATACTTTTGCGCAGAAAAGAAAGATTCAAAGATGATTTTGTTCTTCCCTTACTCAAGGAAGCCGGAAAAATAAACCTTTCTGCGGATGATGTAATTGCAATACTGACGAAAGAAGGAAATGACGATGAATCTGATAGAGCTTAACAATATTAGCAAATATTTCGGAAAAACAAAGGCTATAGATAGGGTAAACCTCACACTTGCGCCGAGCAAGATTTATGGTCTTCTCGGGCGAAACGGAGCCGGCAAAACTACTCTGCTAAATATTATCACGAACAGGATTTACCCGGATCAAGGCATTGTTAAAATTGAAGGAAAGAATGTAGTGCTTAATGATCAGATTCTAAGAAACGTATTTTATATGACTGAGAAAAATCTTTTTCATGAAGGATACTCTTTAAAAGAGCTGCTTTATCTGTGTAAAGATTTTTATCCTTCAGCCGATTTGAGCTATGCTCATACCCTTGCCGCCAAATTCAGATTAAACCTCAAACAGAAAATTGGCGGGCTCTCAATGGGATATCTGTCTATCTTCAAAGCAATTATGGCTTTGTGCTCAAATGCGCCGATTCTGATTTTAGATGAGCCTGTATCAGGGTTAGACGCCAATCACAGAGAGCTGCTTTACAAAGAAATTCTGGAGATTTATGCCGCCAAGGCTCAGACAATCATTATTTCAACCCATCTCATCGAAGAAATTGCAGCTTTGCTTGAAGAAGTAATAATAATTGACCATGGAAAATTGCTGCTTCAGGAGTCTTCAGAGATGCTGCTTCAAAAAGCTTGGATTGTAACGGGAGAAATAAGCAAAGTCCGTAGTTTTGCCAAATCTATGCGTGTATTAAACGCCAAAACGCTCGGACAGCGCGAGGAAGTGCTTCTATTCGGACTAATCAGCCAAAAAGATCTGATAGCAGGAAAAAACTCCGGACTTGACTTCGCAATGGCAAGTCTTCAAAAATTATTTATAGGACTAACAGAAAACACGGAGGTTAATCATGAATAGAGTCAATACCATATTTAAAGTTTTGAAGATGCTGTTAAATTCATGGAAAACAACTGCTGCCGTATATTTGGGTATTGCGTTTTTTGTTAACGCATATGTTGCCTTTTCTCTTAGATCATTTCAGGAAACTGGAGATGCGACCCATTCCGAAATAACTATTGCTAACATTATCTTTATTTTTATTTTAGTGATAGCAAGTTTTACGGAATGCTTCAGACTTACAATGAGCATGAATGTAAGCCGCCGCACATTTTTTTACTCGGAAATTATAGCGATTGTAACTCTGAGCTTTGTACTTGCTTTGTTAGATTTAGGAGCGGGAAGCATTTTAACGCTCTTAACCGGAATGCGTTTCAATCATATATTACATCAGATTTTGGTATCTGTGGCCGGTCAGAATTACGAATCATATATAAACGAATTTACCATTTTGGCATTTAACACATCTTTCTTGTTTCTTGCCGCAACTTCGGGATGGCTCATAAGGATGCTCTATTACAGAGCGAACAAACTCCAACAAATAGTGCTCTCATTTTCACCGATTCTGTTGTATTCTCTTTTGTACATTCTCCTCTATGATTCATTAAGACCGAGGCTTGAAAATTATAATCTGTATAGAGCCGCTATTTATATTGGCGAGAACTTCTTTAGATTTATACACAGCATACTTTTTGACACACTTATTCACTTTGTATTCGTGATCATTATCTTAAGCATATTTGCATCTGTATCGAATTTGTTTCTGTGTTATCTTCTGATACGGCGCGCAGCGGTTAGATGAAACTTGCATTAAGGCAACTGATTTAATGCTTGATAATTCAGCCAAAATCGCATACACTCTACTCACATGTATTCATAGACTAAAATTTACATAAAATCCAAGAAAGCGGAGGTAAAATTTATGTCATTTGGTAAAAGCAGAGGCTTCCTTTACAAACTGGCAAGGCTTTTAGGGGATTTTTCCGCAATCAGCAGCGGAAGTCCAAAGAAAATGGCTAAAAGGGCAGGCAGAAGAATCGCCGGGAAAGTTGCAGGCAAGGCTATAAGAAAGCTGTTTAAATAGTTTTTTATTTAAACAGCTTATGCACTTTGACTGCAGAAAATATTAATACGCTTGCCGCAGATAAAATTAAGATATGAGGCATAAAGCAAAAGGCTCCGTCCCTAATGCTTTCTAATGCTTTTCTACAACCCTACATAAACCTGTCCGCAATATTTCTGAAAAGAGTAATTAATCGATCCCATATGCTTTCAGTCTGCTCTATAATCTGCTCAGCCTCAGGTATTTGCGGTTCTTCAATGGCAGGTGTGCGCATTATAAACTGAACCGTTTCGGCATTAGCCATAATCGGCGAGACAAACGATACGGTTTTAGCTTCCTCTCCGCCTGCTGTCAATTGAAGTATTTCATCCTTTGCTAGCAATATACCTTCCCTTAAGTCCTTTTGTCCGTCAACGATCTTGCCGACATCTTCCGGCAGCGTCACAGTATTCTCATTAACTTCTCCGAGGCCTCCCCTTAAGCTATTAGCAGCCGATGATAATCTTCGAGCGGCTGATTTAATATCGGCAAACCCTTCATTAAGCTTCCCCGCACCTTGTGCGCTTTGTTCAACGCCTCGATTGAATGTTTCAAATCCGGCTGAGATTTCACCGATTCCTGCCGCATGAGCTAAAAGCCCTTGATTTGCTTTGCGCATTCCACCCTGAAGTTCAGCTAAGCCCGAAAGCTTCATTATCATCGCTTCTGCAAGCATTCTCACCTGAGGATCCTGACTTTGCGCCAGACTTTGAGCAAGCGCATTTAATTGATCTCTTTGTGCAAGCATCGCATCAAGACCGTCCTCAATATTTTCATACCCTCCGGTTAGTTGCGGCATCGCGCTAGCCATTGCAGATAAAGCTTGGTTGAAGCCTCCCGAGCCTGCTGCGATATCGTTTAAGCCGTTTTCCATGTCCGAAAGCCCGTTCGAGAACTCATCTATGCCTCCAGCCAATCCTCCCATACCTCTTGATATGCCCCCCGCTCCTTCATACAATTCCCCTAAACCATCAGAAAGCTCTGTCATGCCCTGTTTAAGCTGCTCTGTTCCATCGATCAGCTCCTGTGTCCCTTCCGCCATTTCCTCAAATCCGGACTCAATTTCATCAATATCCTCATTAGCGGGTACAACGGCTTTAATCGCGGCTATATCAATCGGATCCATAGCAAAGTCAAAAACGTCAGCTTCAAGAGAAAATTGCCGTGCACTTTTTGGCATAAGTGTAAAAGCAACTGTTGCTGTGTTTCCCACATACATAACAGAAGCATCAGGTGCATTTATCGAAAAAGCTTTATCCATTTGCAGGGGTATTCTAAGCTGCACCATGTAATTTTCAGTAAAATACGGGTGAGCATCGGGATTGTAAGATGAATCTATAACTATTCTCAATCTCCCGCTTGCACCGGCAAGGTTATGGGCATTCGTGATCTCGCCGTCTAAATAGTACGAAATATCAAAGTTCCAAGGAAGCTGAACCGCACCTAAAGTGGCTTGATAACGAAAAATTCTCAATCCAGCCAAATCCTCAAAAACAATCCTGTTCTCAGTGATCGTAGGTACAGAGTTATTTGTCAGATTAATGATGTTTTCAAAATCCCCATAATCAGTAATGCTATCCCCCGGTTTTATGAATGTATTAACAGCAAACATCTCGATCATATTTCCGCTGTGATCAAAATTCACAAAAATGGTTTCATGCTTTTGCGAAGGCTGCGAGCCTGCATTTTGAGCGGCTAATTCTCCAGTCATAGGCTGCAATCCCAATATGATCACCAGTGACAATGCAAACGCAACAGCAGTTTTAAAGGCTGTATTTCTAAAAAAATTAAACATAAATATTCTCCTCACTTTCATTTCAAAAACCCGTGTTTTAAAGTTGTTAAGCGGATAAGCCCGTCTGATGCCGCAAGTAGATTAGGCAGAAGCGTCAAAACAAGCACGCATGACAGCAACGCCCCTCTGCCTATAAGCATTCCAAGCGCCGCTATTCCCTGAACACCAGAAATATAGCCCAGCGTAAAGCCCGCTGCGCTCATTATCGCCGCGGATGTTATAATGGAATTGCCGGAATCGGCTATTGCGGCAACGGCAGCTTCGCGCCGTTTCATACTTCTCCTATTTTCCATATATCTACCGGTTAAAAGTATAGCGTAGTCAATCGTAGCTCCAAGCTGTACTGCGCTGACTATCATATACCCTATAAAAATAAGGGGTGAGCCCATAAAGAACGGTATGGACATATTTATCCATATAGATGTCTGAATTACCATAACCAGTATAATCGGAATAGAAAGCGAACGGAATGACAGCAAAATAATTGCACCGACCGCTAGTATAGCTATCATGTTGGTAATTCTGAAATCATGCTCCACCACTTCCCTTATATCCGCTACAGCTGATGTTGAGCCTACAAGCGAATACTCTGCAGGATAAAACTTGTCCGCGATCTCACGTATACGACCTAAGGCGGCAAACGACTCCTCGCTTTCAGCAGGCGCATCGATATAAAGAATCATTCGGGAATACTCATCGGTTTCAAAATTATCCCTAAGTGCCTTTGGCAAAAATTCTCTTGGCAAGCCTTTATCGACAATAGTGGCTAAAGATTCGATGCCGGATACATTTTTGACATCTTTAAGAGCGCGTGCCAATTCTCCCTCCCTTTGTATGTCTGTTGCCGGTAAAAGCAGTGCTAGAGGGTTATAATCGCCAAACGTTTCATATATAGCTGACCTTTCGGATACGGCTCCGTCCCCGTAAAGAAAGTGATTGGCATTTTGGGCTAAAAACGCAATAGGCAGCACCAGAACTACGACGGGAATAATAACCTTTAGCTTCATTATGACTCCCGCCGCTTTTTTAAGATCCGGCATAAACGGCCGATGATGAGTGCGCTCGATCATTTTCTCAAATAGTATTATAAGCGCCGGCAAAAGAATCATGACTGAGATAAGGCTTAAAATAACGCCTTTGGCAAGGACTATACCCATATCAAACCCTATGCCGTATCTCATGAACATCAAAGCGGCAAATCCTGCCACAGTGGTCATGGAGCTTGCCGAAACAGCCTGAAAAGAATGTCTAAGGGCATTTATCATAGCCTGCTTTGTTTCAATGCCTTTTGATCTCTCTTCTCCAAACCTGTGTAGAAGGAATATTGAATAATCCATTGTTACCGCAAACTGCAAAAGCCCCGAGCTTGCATTCGTTATATAGGAAATTTCGCCCAGAAAAATATTGGTCCCCATGTTGATTAAAATCGAAATCCCAATAGTCGCAATAAAAATAACCGGTTCTATCCACGAGCCGGTTGACAAAAGCAATATTATCAGAAATATGGGCAAAACGAAAAGCGTGATCGTCAAAACCTCTGATGCGGCCGTTTGCCTTGTCCTGAATGCTTCTATCGCCGGACCGCGAAGATACACATTTCCGTCTCTTAGTCTTTCAATCGCTTCTATCGCTTCCCCCGTTTTAAGGCTATGGTCACCTTCTTCAAAAACGATCCTGAAAAGCGCATTTCCGTCCTTGTAATAATCTTCAACCAATTGATTATCCGCAAGCTTTAAAGGCTGCGCAATATCGATAAAATCGTCAAGCCAAAGCACATTTGAAACACCGTCTGTTTCAGCTACATTTTGTTTTAAAGTTAAAGCTTCCGGAATGCTGATATCGCTTGCCATAAGCTGTGCCAATCCGTTTATGCCGAACTCCTCTTCCATAAGAATCAAGCTTTTGCTTGTGGGCATATCCTGCGGAAGATACTCCGTAAGATCGTAATTTACCCTGACTGTCTGGGCAAAATAAACGCTTAGAATCGCCGCAACGACGAACACATACAAGAAGTACATCCTCTTATCCACTATGAACCTTGCAATTTTTTCCACAAATCCTCCCCACAAATGAATTATTGTTCACTTTTGATTCAAAAAGAAAACAGCCAAAGCTGTATCAGTCACTTAAAGCTGCTAACCTCCGCTTATGATAGCTCTATGCCCGCAGAGCCTTTTTTCAATGTCATCAAAATAAAGGATAAGCATTCTGCTTATCAGCTCTTCACGCCGCATTTTATCTGATACGCTTCGCAAAATCATGAATATCCCATCCACAAACCCCAAAGACAGGATTCGGATCAGGATATCGTCCGTATCCTGTATATCAAACGACATCTCATGCTTTATCCGTTCAAAAATCATATCGCACAGCACCTGTAAGAAATTCTCATGCTTTGAGCCTGTGCTTTTATCTGCGATTATAAGAAGCTCTCTGCCATACCCCTCATGTATTTTCATTATGCCTTCGGTGATGTAGCCTGCCAGAATTTTTACATCTCCGCGCCTGTACCCCTCAAGCTTTGAAGCTTCCTCGATAAAGGACGATATTCTGCTGTATACAGCTTTGACTATCTCATCGAATATATCGTTTTTACTCTCGAAATACCTGTAGAGATTGCCTGTCGCCACTTGGGCTGATTTGGCTATTCTTCGCATATTAGCGTCTTTATAACCGTATTTTTCAAACTCGTCTAAGGCGGAAGCAAAAATCCGCGCTCTAACCTCTTCTTTCTGATACTGCATTAGTGAACCTCTGTTCTCTTTTTGGTATTCTATCACGGAAGTTTCACCGTGTAAACAGTTTTTTGTTAAGGCACTGCAGAGTGAGCGCCTGTCAACAATCTCTGATGGCTGTCCACATAGCAAAATTGGTCAATGTAGTTTTTGATTAACAAATACCCTGTGCTATATCAAAGCGGCAACCTTTTCTTGTTGAATATCAAAATTGCGCCTGCAAATAAAACGGCGATTATACCGACATAAACCAAATTTGCTCCCAATACGGAATTTCCGGCAACCAGATTGACCGGATCATAAAAACCGAAGATTGAGATATCGGATAAAATCTTTAAGTCGGGCGCTGACCCGCCAAGCATATTCAATAAAAGAAACATAATCGGAATCCCTGAGCCGAATCCAAGCGATAGCCTTGTTTCGTTAAACAAGCAGGAGAAGAAGAAAGTTATCATCATAACGACCATGTTTACAAGCATCGTTGTGACATTGAGCCTAAAAAAGGCGTTTATGTCAAGCTCTCCAGGGAACATAGCCTCAGCGGACAACACACCTACAGTAAAAAGCGCTGCAAAAAGGACGAGAAGTGATACGAGTGCGTAAACGCCCTGCGTGACAATGATCTTGACTCTCGGAACAGGCGTTGACAGCAGGTATGCGAATGAACCGTTATCCACCATCTTAGCAACAAGCCTGTTTCCTAATATAATGCTATACACCATAGGAAATCCGATCATCAGCATTCCATAGAGCCAACTCGCCAGATATCCTGTAAGCTCCGTTACTAAGGCATCAAAACCCATCGCAGCTCTCAGCGCTTCAGGGAACGCTTCGATCATACCAACTAAACCTGCCATATCCTCCGGATTATACATGGACATCATCGTTGTCATATACATGGTCAGTACACCAAAAAATATTACAAGCAATATCCAGTTTCTCTTCAAAGTATGCTTGAAAAGCGTTAAACTCATGATTTTTGCTCCTCCTTGCCGTAATAGTTTATAAAAATATCCTCAAGAGATTGTTGTTTTACACTAAGGTTCAGCACTGTGAATTTCGCGGCTGTTTTAACGAAAGAGTCCACTTTTTCGCCTGATACAAAAACTTCGAGCATCCCATTCTGTTCAAAGCGCATATCGAAACCTGCAGCTTTCAGTATACCGGCAGCGACATCGGGTTCGCCGGGTTTTAAGACGAAGACCCGACGCTGTTCATCTTTGAGTTTCTGCACGTCCGACTGTTCAACTATCCTGCCGTCCCTTATGATTAGCACACTGTCGCACACCTTTTCGACCTCTTCAAAAATGTGGCTCGACATAAGAATCGTTTTACCATTTGCTTTTTCACTTAAAATAAGCTCTGTAAAGCGGTTTTGCATAAGAGGATCAAGACCGCTTGTCGGTTCATCCAAAATAAGAATTTCGGGATCATGCATAAAAGCTGCTACTATTCCGAGCTTTTGCTTCATCCCTTTCGAAAACTTCTTTATTCTGCCTTTCGGATCAAGTTCTAACATTTCAAGCAACTTATTTTTACGCTCAGTGCTTACTGTCCCCCGCATCGCACTCATAAACGAAAGAAATTCGTCTCCGTTCATGTTGTCAGGGAATGAAATCTCGCCAGGTATGTAGCCTAATTTTTTCTGAATCAATGGCGCTTGCTCAACGCAATCAAGCTCCCCTATCGAGCACTTGCCGCTGTTAGGGCGCATAAAGCCCAGAAGAGCTCTGAGCGTGGTGGTTTTGCCAGCCCCATTAGGTCCCAAGTAGCCCATCACCACTCCTTTTGGCACTGTAAAGTTCAGGTCAAATACGCCTTTTCCGCTTGAATACGTTAGGGTCAGTCCCGACACGGTAATCATAGGTACTCCTCCTTGTAAAGATTTTTTCTCAACATATCTAAACATTGATAAAACTCCTCAGTCATTTCATCAATATCCAAATCAGTTTGGTATTTTGCTTTACCTATTAAATACAACGATCGACATAACCAGAAGCGTAACAATAATCACAGTATACCTTTATAATGAACAATTAAGCTATGAAACAATACCCTGGCTGCACGTTATCGTGTTGCTAATCTGTGTCACTAACCCCGTCCCTCTGTCACACATATATATCTTTGCGATGACCGACCTCAACAACAGTAATCACGACCAAATGATCCTCAATTTTAGCAAGAATTCTGTAGTCTCCCACTCTGTATCTCCATTTATCATCCAGATGCCCTTGCAACGCTTTACCATACAATCTCGGATTTTCACAATCGACCAGTTTTTCTTCTATGTAGGATAAAATGAATACTGCTATCATTTTGTCCATTTTTTGAAGCTGCTTGACAGCCGTTCTGGTGTATTCAACCCGATACTTCACAGCCCAAGTTCTCTTTTCAAATCAGCGTGGCTTATTCGATCTTGATTTTGTTCATCAGCCCAAACTATGTTAAATAGTGTCAAATCATATTCATCCTCGATTTTTTCAATGACGGCTTTTCTAATGAAGGCTGATAAGTCCATATTATGAAGTTCAGCGTACTTTCTTATCAGAATATCATCTTTTTCGTTCAATCTTATTGAAATGGTGCTCATTTTGCCACCTCCTTGGTTCTGTAATACATTGTATTGCGTTTTGATTATATCATCTTCACTCCGGAGATGTCAAACAATTATCCTTCCTAAACTTAACCATGACAAGATCAGCAAAATTCTGAACATATCGATAATCCCTGCAGGCACCAAACTTCACCGAGCAAGAAAAAACTAAGAGAAGTGCTCAATCACAACAAAGGAGTGACCGAAGATGAAACAAACAATGTCCAAATAGTTCTGAGTGGGAACTCTTCCTTGATGAAGAATTACCCTTAGTTCGGCAATTTTTCTGTATTTTTCTTTTACTGTATCACGTTCTGAGCTGATTTCCAACCTATTTACTGCATTTTCTATCGTTTTTTACTATTCAGGACTGGTGTTTTCACACACCTGACGTCCCCTTATCACAAGATGTCTTCCATGAGCTTGTCAAGGATCATCTCCTGATAACCACAAAGTCGCTTTTCTTTCATATCTTCTACCAATGGCATCAGTTGCGGCGACTTAACGCTTTCTAATTTTTTAATCCTCAAAGGGGTCGCTGCAAGGTTTGACAACGCAGCATGATAATCGTGACAAGAATATCTCCATAATTTCAGAATATTTCCAAACCGTGACTTTAGCTTGTCAGCAATTATAATGCCTTCAGGATCAAAATCGCCTGAATACCAGATTTCGGAACATGAAGCGGCAAGCAAGTCAAGAAGCACCAGACCTGCAAGGTTAATCTGTCCGTAAGTGCATACAAGAGATATCGACTGGGATGATCGAATATCAAGGCTTCTCAATTTATCAAAAATCGAGCTGAACACAGATGGATTTTCAACAACATATACGACGCCTGACGGAGTCGTAACCTTAGATAGGTTGCTCAAATTCAAAAGTGTCGCCTGCATAGGCTCGCACGAATCAAAGAACCCTTTCCAGCCGGAGTGGATCTGCCCATCTTTGTCATATGCAGTCAGTCCAAAACACAGTACCCAGTTTGACACCTCATCGATGAGTATACCGGCTTTGTAAAGCAACTCTGCACGTTCGGAAGCATTTTTAGACCTTGGGTACTTTAAGTGAAATGCGAGCGCATGGATAAAAAGCTGTCCGCAGACTGTATCGGCATCGAGAGCATGAGGATCTGCAGCTATTGCAGAAGCAAATACCGGTAGACGTGTTCTTAGGTTTCGGATATACGGAAGTCGGTTAATCGCATCGCAAACTACGGATATTTCATTCACCAAGCCGTCTCTTTTTGAATCATATCTTTGTATCAATGCTTTATAGCTATATTCCTTTTGCGATAGGGCGGCTTCAAGCCACGCGCCTCCCGGCGTTAAAGCAAAGCGTTCCTTTAATGTATTAAAAAATCCGGTTCTATTTTCCTCATAATGAAATTTGGCTTGTGAATTGGGGATCAGCTTTTCTTTAAAATATTCACTTAGCACATCTTCCATCCGTATCCCTTTGAATTTCGTGGTATCTAAGGCTTTCTGAAAACCGGAGAGCTTAATCGAAGCATTGGCTTTGTGCGAATAGTCCTTACGCAAAAAGCCGGAAAGCGCCTGTTTTTCCTCAAAACTCATCCTCTGCAGCAGTATTGTTCCTCCCACGACGCCCAGCGAGATATATTTCCTGCGCATACCTTCGAAGACCCTTATAAAGCCCGGATTGTTCTTGAAGTAGGAAACGCATTCGATCAGCACAAGCTCGTTATCCATTCATTATCTCCCTCTGCGTGACAAGGGGACGGGGGTAGTGACACATGTGTCACTACCCCCGTCCCCTTGTCACATAAGTTTTCGCACTTTGCCATTCCACATATATCGTATGGTAGTCACAAAGTCGGCATTATTCGGCCGTATCAATTCATAAATCGAAAGCGACGGAACCGTGTCATAATCCCCCCAAAGCACCTGGGAATTTATTATGTAATCAAGCTTTAATTCTTCAACAAGTCTGAACATATCGGCTATATTGTTATCATCGACCCCGGCAAAAGCTTCATCCAGTGAAATGACCCTGGGACAATCCTTTCGTGCCGCTCCGTCAAACCTGGCGTAAACAGAAGAAAAAAGCGGCACATACATGGCCATAGCCTTTTCGCCTCCGCTGAATTTGAAAAAAGCGTTGTCGGTCAGCTCTTTGCGGCTTTCACCCGTTTTTTTGAAATAAAGCTGGAACTCAAACCACTTCCGATAATCAAGAATTTCCTTCATTATAGTGTGAAACGACTGTATGCTTCCTGTATCTTCCATGCGTTTGCGCGCTTGAATAATTTTTGATCTGAAATGTGCCGTCAGCCTCGCCATGTCTTCCTCTGTGAGAAGCACCGCATCGTGCTGAAGCAATTCGACTAAATCTCTTGTATCAAGCTGATCCTCGGACTCCGCCACCTTTTTCTTCCACGACAGACTGAAAGATAATCCGCTTGACGTATTCATCGATTCCATAAGAGCGTTGATCTTTTTCACCCATTGTTCGCTGTGATAGATTTTTGCCCTTATTTTCTTACCTACCGTATTAGCAAGGATATCTTCAAATAGCTGCCGGTCGCTCTCTTTAAGCAGTCTGTCGCTTTCCTCAATGGACTGGTCTATAAAAGCGGCCATGGTATAAAAGTCCACATCCCGTCCCTGTACTTTTGCGACAAGCTCCATCCTTTTGCGCTGTGCCAGAATCTTAGATACCGCTTCATCCCTACCATCTGCTTCCGTATCAAAGACGGTATCGATCCTAACATTATACTCAACCAGGTACTGCATGTTTTCACGATACCTGTTGTGCAGAGCGCTTGTATACTCATCTCTTAAGCGGACTCCTTTTTCCTCCCCTTTTAATTCAGTCAATATCTTTTTCGCAGCGATCAACGGCTCTAATGTGTCTTCGAATTTAGCGACATAGCCTAGCGCATACTCCAAACAAAAGCTGTCTTTTGCTGCGGTAGCCTGGCGTTCCAAAGTCTCAGCCAAAGATAACATTTTATTAAAGCTATCAAGAGCCGTCCGGTAGTTCCCTTTGTTTTCCTGGGAACTTCTGATGACGGCATCACGTTGTGTAGGAATTTCACTCAATTCCTTTATGCAAGTTTCCACTTCCGCCTTGATGGTTTCATAATCAGTTTGAAGTAATACCTTTTTAAGATTATCGCATTTACGGGAGTCTTCTTCCATATCCAGAGCTAAGCTTTTAAAATCCGCCAAAAGCTCAGCGATGTCCTTTAATACTTCTGCTTTTTGGTCTTCATGATTTAAAATGTCGTTTAACGCGGTCAAAAGCCTTAAATGCTTTGCTTCAAGCCCTGAAAGCTTGTCTTTATAAATGGCGGAGTTGCTTTCGGCTCCTTCAAAATCCTCAAGCGTCAGAGGGATTTGCAATTTATGCGTTAATTCACGCACTCTGTCCCGTGCGTTTTTTAATTCCGTATACAGTTTGTCGGATATCTCCTGTTTCCTTAACACCTCATTCTCTCTTGCCTGCAAAACTTTTATAGCGGCGTCAAGCGTGTTAAAAGCCGTTTCAATATCCCCTCTTCCCGGAAAACCTTCCAGCTCTTTTACAAGCGCATTTATTTTTTGCTTCCATTCAAGTATTATGCCATCTTGCACATCTATGGCTTGCTTTATTTGAGATATTTCCAGCATAAGAGCGTCAATAATTTGCTGCCTGTAAAGCTTTCTAGCTTCGATTCCTAAAAAGCGCGGAATTGAAATTTGCGTGGTATGCCCTTTCAACAGACCGATACAGTATTGACCTTTTTCATTTATGGATGTGCAACCGCTGTTGTCGTCCATAAGAATGCTCTTTAGCACATTATCAATATCTTCATAGCTAATAGTACCATCTTTTGGCACTACCGGCTTAAGCAGCATAGATAGCTCATGTTTTAAAAACTGAGGGTTAGGTATGATAATTTTATCGCCTGTATCTTCCGAAACATCAGGCAGCTTTGAGATATACTTTTGCGGAATGATCAGCGCATCAAGAAGGCCCATGTCGCAGAGCGCTTCCTCGATTCGTCCTCTTGCCGCCGCATCGGTCTCGGGCTTAAAATCCACTGCTTTGTAAAAAGGAATATACGGTATTTGTAAGTTTTCGAGCATTTTTCTGTAGGTCTCAGTCTTAACGGCGCGCCCCGGCTCAGGATCCTTTCTGGCTTCCCAATCCTTAAGTTCGATCTGCTTTTTCCGCCGCATATCCTCTAAAGACTTTTTATTCGCTTCGTGCTCAAGTACCTGCCTGTTCATGCTAATCTCCGCCGATATGTAGTGTCGTCTGGCTTGCTCTTTTATATCGTCATAAGTAGTATCCACTCCATAGCTATGAACAGCACGAGCAATTTGAGGCATTTGATCATATGGGATCTTAAGGTGTATATTGCCTTTTTCCCACAAATAGACGCCCTCGATGAATTCTTCCTTAATCTCAGCAAAAAGATTCGCAGCCTTATCCTGATCCCTTCTTGCAGTTTCACGATCTTTTCTGGCGTGCTCAAGCTCTCTTAACTCAGCGTCGTAGTTTTGTTCTTTCCTCTGCTGCTCCTCTAAAGCTTTGCGGGCATTTGTGATCTTGCTGCGGTATCGATCAGTTTCAGATCTGAGCATCTTGAAATCATAAGGCTTTAAGAGATCTGCTTTAAGCTCCGCTGATACAAATTGATGCTCGTCAAAAAAGAAATGCTCGGCTATTTCACTCATATTTTCTAAAAGCTCGTTTATTTCGGTTTCAAACTGCAGCTTTTGCCGCGTTAAGTCGTCGATTTTCAGCTTAAGCATTTTCTCCCGATCTTGCTTTTGTCCTAAGACTTTCTCTTTTGTTTTTATTTTTTCTTTAAGCTCTTTTATCCTTGCTTCGAGCCTAACTATATCCTGTCTTGCTTTAAAACCATCATGCTTTTCAAGCTGCTGCTTTCTGTGTTCCAGTTCCATCTGTAATTGTTCAAGATGCAAGAGTTCATCTTCCGCTTTATTATGCAGTTGCAGGTACTCATGACTTTGCCTATTCAGTTCATCTGCTTCTTTTCTGGCATTATTCAAACGATCGTTAGCATTTACGAAATCCCGCGACTTTTCTAAAAGGATAAACCTATTATACCTGTCGTATTCAGACTTTAAGCGATCGGCTGCCTTCTTGCTTTCCTTCAGCATTTCAAGCTGATCTCTAATTTTGTCCATGTTTTCTATCGCTTCTGACAGAGGGCGCAAATCGTCATCCGAAAGCGGCTGCAGCGAATTATTCATAATTTCATAGATAACCGTGGGCTTAAACTCTTTTGATAATTTTGGCGTACGGATCTGAACAAGCAATTTGATAAGCTCATCGTATTCATCGATGTCTTCAAAGCCAAAAAGATGCTTATTCACCATCTCCATATATTCCCTCTGGCTCTCAAGCACCACTCCGCCATCGGCTATACGGTTTCGCAATTCAATTTTACTTAAGGGGATCTTCTCGCCTATATCTTTATATAGCATAAGATCCGCTCCTATACGTCTGCCGTCGGTGATAGAAAAACCCCAGAAATCAACCGGACGTCCTCTTTTTGCCCTCAAGCCCATACCGATGGTTATGCAGTTTCCCGATTCCGGTTTAGTGAATTCCATGTATAGATAGCCTGTGTTCTCCTCTTTATTCTGTTCGTCTTCCCCGAGCAAATAATTCTCAAGCTTGCGGGCTCTCGATCCGAAAGGATCCAGTCGTTCCGGACTTTTATTGCCGTCAAACAGCAAAGGGATAAAGCTTTGCATGGTTACGGATTTCCCCGAACCATTGCCTCCCCGAAGCAGAAGCTTTCCATCACTGAATTCAAATTCCTGTTCATCATAATACCAGAAATTAATCAAGCCGATGCGTGTTATTGTCCATTGATTTTTAATGCTCACTTACACTCTTCCTTCATTCGTTTCCTTCACAGTATTGCCAAAAGTTTCAGGATAACTACCTGTAATTTTCCCGCACAAGGGTAAGATGTGGATTTCTCTTCCTCCGTTTACCGCTTCAATCATACTGAAGTCTTCCATAAAACCGATTACTGAATTACAAAGCCCCTCAAGGTTCATCTCTCTATATTCCTTGCTCCAACCGTGCAAATATTTTCCGCGGCACTTCTCAATTAAGCTCTCAAATTTTGGCCGGGAAGCAATGATTATATCGTCCTCACGCCTTTGCAATTGAGCCGAATTCACCATTTGAACTATTTCGGCATTGATTTGAAGCACAATGTCTGAGATCGTGCTGTTTGTAGGGAATACATCCTTATAACGGGAAGTTGACTCAAGTACCAAAAACGCACCGTTTTTATGCACATGCAGGGCTGCTCCCAGCATCCCTTCAAAATCCTTTTGCAAAAGATTTTTGAAGTTTTTAATGTACGCATAATCGGCATCATCGCCGCCCTCGCTGTACACAGCAGGCGACATTGTGAGCCGCCGGTACACACGGTTTCTCCTCACCCTGCCCCGATCCCTGTCGGCTTCAAGCCATTCGCCGTCTTCAATGTCCTTCCGGCTTGTGCAATTCATAATGTTTACAGTAAAATTACGCACAAAATAGCGTGAAAGGCCTGTACTTTCATACAGCACTTCCGTATCCGACGCATCCATAAATTTACTTTCATCTCCGTCATCGACACTAAGAAGGAACATTTCCGATGAATATCTCATGACTTTTACCAGCGAGCGTCTGTGACGAAATAGCGTCCAATCAAGCTTTTCCCTGCCCGGCCATGTGGATTGCAGATACTCTGTCACCTGCGACAATACAAATTGATCACCTAAACCGCGTTCCTCAAGAAAAGCCAGCACTAAACAAAACATACCGTATTCGAGCTGTGAATCAAACTCCTTTATACCCATCCACGCTTCGCATTTCCCGGGGAGTTTCTCAAGCTTTATCAAATACGGATTAATAAGCAGCCTGTATCCCAGCTTTTCTTGTATAAATTCCTTGAATTTTGGACTTGCATCCTTTATTTCATGATAAAGATCCATATTTTTTTCTTTTATAACCCAAAAATTCTCAAGCAATATTTCCAGTTGCTTCATCAGAGCTCCTTTGTATTCTTAACGCGCTTTCAAACTTAAGCACATAAGCCGGCATTTCAAGGTTTCCGTCCTCGCTGCGAAGTATGCACCTCTCCCCTTTTGACGGAAGCACAAGCCGAAATAACCTTCCGTCCTCTGTTTTTGCAGCCTTTCCGGTCGCCGCACTAGCCTTTCCAATCCATTTGAGCAATGTAAGTCTTACATGCTGCTCAATTACGGGCAGATCTTTAATGACAATTTGACCGTTTTCTATATAGCTATCCATGATCTGCTTTTCTTCTTCCAGCTGCCTTATGTATTCCGCGCGAATCTTCTGCTTTTTCTCAGTTTTAAAATCAATCGGAGGACGGATGCTTTTTTCACGAAATCCTCGAACTTTAGGCTTTATCTCCACCTGTACCGGCTGCTCATCGTAAACGCTGCTGCTCATGCTTTCTGTTGTTCTCTCGGTCAGGCTCTTGATATGCCTGGAGTTTGCAAGTCCGAAGGCTGCCGCTGAAAGCTTATGCGCTTCTTTGATATCGTCACAAGCCAAAAACATATCGCAAAGCTTTCGATATTCCTCACGCCTGTTTGCCGCACTGCTTCTGCTCTCAGCGATTTGTGACGCAAATCGTGTTATTTTTCGGATAATTTCATTGGTGATATCATAAATCTTCGCCGCTTCGCTGATACGCGACGGTGTTCCTACGAACCAGTCATTGATACTCTGCCATTTACCGTATATGTTATCGCGTAACGCGTCGTCCGATACATCAATATCCATACGAGGAATTGATTTTTCGAAAACAAAAGCCTTTTCGAGGATATTATTGATCTTGTCCTGATTTGTACCGCGCATGGCTTCCTCAATAAAGTAAGCATTCTTCTGTAGCCCTTTTACGAAGTCACGCAGATATTCAACGAGGTTATCCTTGTAGACGACGAATTCACGCGACTTCATAAGCTCTTCCGCCTTCCGGCTGTAGAAGCTACGCACATAATCCTGATAATTTTGATTCAACCGTTTAAAGTCAGTATGTAAATCCTTCCACCATGCCCCTACGGTTTTCGGCTCCGCATCAATCATTTGCCCGATTTTCAGCACAGCGTCACGGATACGCTCAAACAGCGTAGGTTCAAGCGATGCACCTTCAATATAGATATTTTCAAGTTTAATGGTAAGCCTTTCAATTTCAACGGCATACTCGGAGAGTTGATATCTGAATTGCTTATTCTTAAATTCTTCGATGGTTGAAACCCTTGAGGTATCCTGCATTGGTACAAGATTCCCCCATTGAACCAACGTGTCCAAATCCTGCTGACATAGCTCAATGGTATATGCAGAAAAATACAGGTTACTCTTTAATACTTCGAATATTTCTTCTTTATAAAACCAGTAGCTGATTTTTTCGTATTGCAGGTAAAAATAGCGCAGAATCGCTCTATACCTCCAACAATTTTCCGCCGTTAGGTATTTTGTCTCGATTATGGGTTTCATCAGGCTTGAATCAATATTCATATGAGTTTTCTCCACTTACATATAAATTCATCCGACAAAATTATACCACTTTTGACGCATCTCATACAAGGGTGTGACAGTGGGTGACAGGGGGACGGGGTTAGTGACACACGGGTGTGTCACTAACCCCGTCCCCCTGTCACCCACTGTCACAAAAGCTTTAATCCGCATATCCCTTCAACGCACTTCGAAAGGCTGTATGCCTCGGATATTTTTCTAAATATCTGTTTATAACAATCCTTTTCCCTGCCTTCAGATCAAGCGACTCTCGTACTTCTCCTAACGCAGCTGCCAATAACGCAACATCCCCATATTTATTTCTGTATTTTCCACCCACAATTCCATCTATTCTTTTATCAATTACAGATTCCAGCCATTCAACATGTAACTTTACGTCTTCCGCAGCTATTGCATAATTAACTCTCCACAAGCAAAAGACATCCCAGAATATCTCTCCGCCTTTTTGCGCAACCACTTCCACTTCGAACACAGAGTTATCTTTCATGAACACAAGGTTTTTGCTCTCACTAAATCCTATCCTGTTTGCAACCCGGGCCGCTATTTCTTTACAGGCTATTCTAAGATGATTGCCCACATACAGGCGTAGCAGCATCAAATCCATTCCAAGCTCGATAAAACTGCCGCTCCAACCCAAAGGATTTTTCTGTTCCACACACCAATTTTTAATCTGAATAAACTGTCCCGAGAAAAATTTCAGACATTGATACTCTTTTTTTGAAATACTATTTTTTGCTGTTTCGGATAAGTATTGGAAATTGTGATTATCAGATATACTCAGTTTTTCAACTCTTTTTTCTGCAAGATCTTTATATTCTTCTGTCACTTCTTTATCCACAAAAAGTCTCAAATAATTCGGTATTGTTGAATTAGAATAGAAGGCTTCATACCAACATTTTTTCATGAATTCACGATCGTTTACACAACTAGATGCCTGGGCAATTTTCAAAGCAACTTCACCGCATATTTTCAGATCACGATCTAACCTCTCGAGGGCTTCCTTTCCGATTTCTTTCATCTTCTCATAATCGTGAACTTTTTCATATTCCGATAAAGCAGCCAAATAAACGGACGGATGCTCCCTATAACCCTGCCTTGCGATTTCCGCCAAACCATCTACGCCTTTATGATACATTATCCCTTCCCTTAATAAGCGGGCTGCTGTCTCACCATTCTGCTGCATGAGAAAATCAATCCATGATTGCAAAAACACATCTGTATCTTTTAATTCCTCCCTACCGATGGGAAAAATGTCTTCAATATGGATATCGTTAAAATACGGATACACAAAGTATGAATATAATTCACTTGCCCTTTTATCTGGCGGCTGTAGCTGATACTCCGAATACAATACATTTAATGCAAGTACCTTTAAATTGACTTCTGCTAATTCTTCCTCTACCATTTCTTCAAGGCTTAGTTCAAAAAAGTCTCCTCCATCTTCATCATCAGCAAAGATTTGAGTATCCATAATCAATTCAAAAACGGATAATGCTTCTTCGTATCTACAATCGTTCACACAATCGTAAGCAAACTTGACAGCATTCTCAATGGTCCTTCCAATCCCTGCATTATCCTCATACTCCCACGTCCAATCACTTACAAAGTATCCATTGGAATAATCCTCATATCCCCGAGCAGATACCGCTAATTCGCCATCTTCTATTTTCGCAAAAACTTCCTTAAAACTCGTTAACCTGTCGTTCACTACATCATCGGGAATTGTTTTTTTATACTGAAGCTTCTTATCACTCTCTTTTTGAACATTTTGGCGCAAACTATCATAAAGCATCTGAAAGAATTCCTCCCTCTTGCTTTCATGTGTTTTCCTTGCAATATTATGCAGACAATCTCTCAATTCCTCTGTACCCATGTTATTCAATATTTCATCTGATTTCTGAATAAATTCTTTCTGATTCAACTTTTCCTCCTTAAAAAGATTCTGTGTCACTAACCCCGTCCCTCTGTCACATATATCTGTCATATCACATTTTTTACTTCCTTCACTAACTGTTTTAGATGTGTACAAGCCTTAACGATCTCAGTTCCGCCAGCTTCAAATATCGAATTAACTTTTTCTTTGTAGTCAATTGGGCGAATGCTAAAACTATCTATCATGTCTACTGCTTTCTTCTCATTAAGGCAATATTCTTCATTGACTGCAAAAAGCACCTGGTTGAGTGCTGAAATCGAACGTACAATATGAGCAGTAACATAATAAACATCGTTTTTCTTTGCATTGCTTTCTGCAAGCATTAAAGAAAACTCTGCTTCAAATCCAAAGAAACTAATAATAGATCTCTTCATCTTTTGAGGATATTGTTCAGCAATACTCTTAAGTTGCGAAGTATTACCCTGTTTATCCCACAACACTTTACATATTGCCAATTCTCCCATATACATCACATTCAAATATGCATGGGGATGTCCTGTCTGATAATGTGCGGAAATATACCCTTCCCGACATTCGGCAATCACATCTTCTACTCGCTTTATGTCACGCAGAATAAAATCGACATGATACCCCGCAACTATGAGCCAACCGCCGCCATTAACCCATTTTCCCCATTCACCTGGAGCTACAACCAGATTATCCCTGTGTTCATCATCCACCAATTGTGCTGCCTTGTTTATTGCAACAAGATCCAGTGTGGCTATATCGTAATAGATTCCAACATCAATGTCTGATTCAGCTGAATGAGTACATCTTGCACGAGAGCCACCTAACACAATTGCTTGTATCCCTGAAATCCCTGCCAATGCTAATACAACTCTATCTAATACATTTTTAATCTCATTCATATATAATTCCCTCGATCAACTTCTTAAAATCTTACTCATCGGCTTGCCTTTTGCCAGCTCGTCCACCAGCTTATCAAGCCATCTTATACACTCGCTCATTTGTCATAATGTGTCATTACCTCCAATAATAACTTATTTTCTTTCCATATCGTGCTTCATTCACTAAATTTAGATTTGATTAAAGGCAGGTTTATCGTCTAAATCCACCTTCACTTGCAATAATCTGACCTGTAATCCAACTTGCATGTTCACTATGGAGAAACTGAACTAATCTAGCAGCATCCTCAGGCGTGCCCCAACGACCTGAGGGAAACATTCGAGCAACTTCTTCATAAGCTTCTCCGTTAAGATAACCTGTATCGGTTGGCCCTGGATTGATGCAATTCACTCGGATATTATTCGGTGCCAGAGCTGCAGCTACCTGCTCACAGAGACCTCTAATTGCCTCCTTTGATATAGCATAGGCAATTTCCTTAATCATTGGTCCTAAATACTGCCCGCTTGTGAACAGAGTTATAACACCACCTGATTTTTCATCTATTTGATTTGCAAAAGCTTGAATCATCAACATAGAAGCTCGTACATTTACACTAAAATGTGTATCAATATGTTCAGCAGTCCACTCACCAATAAAGCTGCATGTAGAATAAGCATGATTTAGAACAAGTCCATTCAGGTATCCCAGTCTCTCCCTCGCTTCAGACACCACACGAGCTGGTTCATTGGGATCAGATAAATTTGAAGGGTTTAATGCCAAAACATTAAATCCTTCGGACGATAAATTGTTAGCAAGGTCATTCGTAGAATTGTAAGTTGCATCAGGATATCCCATGTCCAAATCATAGTTTGGGTAACCATGAATTGCAACACTCGCCCCAGCTTTCACAAGACATCTAGTTATAGCACTACCAATACCCTGTGAGCGACTTACACCGGTTACGAGAATTTTCTGATTTCTTAACGACAACGATGTGTCTTCTTCTTTTTGTCTTTTAAAACTCATGCTATCACTCCAACGATTAATTTAACACATCGAGAATAATTACCACGCTCTCATAGATCTCTTTTTCATATGCCTGATCGTATACTTTACCCGTTTCTCGACACATCCTTGCCTTTTATTATACTAGATGTCCTATGTGTCTGTAAAACGAAGGTTAAGCTACTAAAAGCTCTGCACGATTTTCTCAGCATCAAATATCTTAAATGTTTCCCTGTGAAAATCAATTATTCCCTCATTTTTCATTCTACCCATTTCACGCGACATAGAAGGTCTTGAAACATTGAGAAAATCAGCAAGTTCATTTCGGTTCATTGAAATGCTGAAAGTGCTTTTGCCTTCTTTTTTGTAATTATCGTAGAGAAAAGCGCATATCCTGCCTCTTAAACTCTTGATCGTGAGATAATCAACCATGCGATTTAGCTGTAAGGCCTTTTCAGCTACTGTTTTAAGCATATTCTGAATGAGGATCATATGAAATCTGCATGCCTTACCGCATGTTTTATATAGCATACCCGATGGAATAAGCAAAATCTGGCACGAGGTCTGCGCATATACATTCGCCGGCCATTGCGGATTTTCAGAAAATGCAGCGACTTCCCCGAACATATCCCCCGGTTCAAGTTTTACCATTATCATTCTATCGCCATTTTTATTCTCTTTTACAACGCAAACGCTTCCTTTGGCAATAATACCTATATGCTCCAGTTTCTCATCCGCTTGTGCGACACATTCATTCTTGCTATATTCCCTGAGCTTGCTGTTAAGACATTTAAGCAGCGGTTCGATATTTTCCGGCTCAATGTGCTCAAATAATCTGTTTTTTCTAAGAACATCAATAAATGACTCAGTCATAAGAACCTCTTGTTTGTAGCTTTAGCTACCGATATTTTGTGATTATTATACTACACTGATACTACATCGACAATACGAGACAATGCTAAAAGTCAATTTCTTTGATTGATTTTTTGGCATGCTTATGATATCGTAAGCAGCAGTTTTAAATGAAAGGTGGTGAGAAGCATGAAGCAATCTGAAATTTTACGCACGAATGAGTTATTCCACGGAAGTGATATAATGCGTAAGTATACATTCAAAACAATGGATACAAGGGTTAGTTGTGCTCTTTTGGCAAGAGAGATCTACTATCTCGCAATGAACTTTTCTATTTCAGGGGAGAAGTCTGCCCTTTTTCAAGAAAAAGATTGTTTTGAATGCCTGTCACCACATAAAATAAGAGCGTAAATCCGATTTTTTATGTTTGGTCACCCTGTGCAGTCAAAACTATCTGTACAGGGTATTTTTATGTCTACATATAAAGGAGATTTTTTATCATGATTGATATTGCAATACATGAATTGAATAAATTTTACGGCGCGAACCATATAATTAAAGGTATCTCACTTGAGATTTACAACGGTGAAAAAATCGGTTTATTGGGCAGAAATGGCTCGGGTAAAACGACATTGTTTAAAACAATAACAGGAGATGAGTATTACGAAAGCGGGAATATCTCTATAGCATCGGGCAAAAAGATTGAGATGCTTGCGCAAATTCCTGCGTTCGGGGAAAACGATACATCAGAAGATATTTTACGCTCATCATTTGCGGAAATAATCGATATTTTCAATGCTATGAAAAAGATAGAAGGTGATGCAGACCCTGCTGTCCTTGCTCGATATGGTCATTTTATGGATGAATATGAACGGCTCGGCGGTTACGAAACGGAAGTTAGACTGGAAAAAATATGCAGTGGTATGAGTATTGATGAAAGGCTGCGAAAGAGTCTTTTCAATCAACTAAGCGGTGGCGAAAAAGCGAGAGTGAATTTAGCGCGGATACTTCTTCGTGAGTGCGATATTCTTTTGCTTGACGAGCCGACGAATCACCTTGATTTAGCTTCACTTGAATGGCTTGAAAAATTTCTGCATGAATTTTCGGGAACGGTTGTTGTTATATCCCACGACAGGGTGTTCCTAGACCGCATAATAACGAGGATAGTTGAGATTGACGACGGGAAAGTAAATTTCTTTTCAGGCAACTATTCGTTTTATGTTGAAGAACGCGAGCAGCGTTACCTTACTCAAGCTGAGCAATACAAACAACAGCAACGTAAGATTAGTCAGCTTGAAGTCGCCATAAAACGGTTGCGTGTGTGGATGCAGATAAATCCGTCTAATACAGGCCTGGCTAAGCGAGCGCATGCAATGGAAAAACGGATTGAGCAAATGGGCAAGGTTGAAAAACCTTTCACGGCAAGAAAACTAACAGCGGAGTTTAACAGCGGTGGCCATGCGGCGAAAGAAATTGTTTCTTTTGAATCTGCGTGTAAAAGCTACGGAACAAAAGCCCTCTTGCGTGATATAGACTTGAAAATTCGAAGAGATGACCGCATCGCCCTTGTAGGAGCGAATGGGTGTGGAAAAACCACTCTGTTGAAAATTATTATGGACGAAGAACAGCTTGACAGCGGAGAGGTAAAAATTAGTACCAACGTAAGAACTGCCTATATGCCTCAAATTGTTACATTTGATGACTTAAACACGACGGTTTTAGATACTTTGCGCTTTGAAATTGGCATACCTGGAGAAAAAGCCCGAAGTATACTTGCAAAATTTCATTTTATGGCGGCAGATGTTATGAAAAAAATCGGCTCTTTATCCGGCGGGGAAAAAAGCCGATTAAAGCTTTGTCTATTAATGCAAAAAAATGTCAACTTTCTACTGCTTGACGAACCTACGAATCATCTTGATATTGCGTCACGGGAATGGATAGAAAACACCTTAGCGGATTTCGAGGGTACAATACTCTTTACTTCCCATGACAGATATTTCTTAAACAAATTTGCAGATAAAGTGTGGAGCATGGAAAACGGCATTATTACGCAATATGATTACGGATTTGGTGAATATCTCGAGACACTGCGTAAAGACATAGTTTTGGAAGAGGTTCCGGCGAAAAAGACTAAACGTCTAAGATCTATTTCAAAAGATAAAACAAACCTTTCTTCCAAAAGTCCGGAGTCTGTTTCAATCGAAACGTTAATCATTGAAACTGAATCCGAAATTAACAAGATAGACGCGGAAATTGAAGCGGATTTGTTGAGGGTTGATTTCTCGAAAATGAATGAATTGTACGAAAAAAAGAATCAGCTTGCAGAGCGTATCGACGTTTTGTATACCAAATGGCTTGAAGGAGGGTTTTGATCAGTCATAAGAATCTCTTATTTGTAGCTGTGGCTACCGATATTTTGTGATTATTATACTATACTAATACTAATACTACATGGACAAAACGAGACAATATCAAAAAATGAAGGGAGAACTTGTATGACAAAAATGTTTTGTTTCCAGTGTGAACAGACTGCAGGAGGCAAAGGATGCACCAATAAAGGTGTATGCGGAAAAATTCCGGAAGTCGCAAATAAGCACGATGCCCTAACCTGCTTGCTCATAGATCTGGCGAAAGCTGCTGACGGCAAAGGTTTATCCGGAAAGGCGCATGATTTAATCGTACAGTCGCTTTTTGCAACGGTCACAAATGTTAATTTTGACGAAAGACGTATAGAGGATTTCATACAGCTTGTTGAATCCGAGAAAGCATTAATTGGTTGTACTGAAAAAACGCCTGCCGATTTCTTATGGAGTGGTGACAGCGACATAGTTTCCTTACGCTCAACACTGCTGCTCGGCTTGCGTGGTATGTCCGCTTACGCATGGCACGCAAAGATTCTTGGCAAGGAAGATAAAGAGGTCACTTCATGGTTTGTAAAGGGTTTAAAGTCCTTAGGCGAAGAGCATACAGTTGACGAGTGGCTTGCGCTTATCATGGAATTTGGTCAGATAAACTTAAAGTGTATGGCACTTCTTGATGAAGCAAATACTTCAGCATACGGCCATCCCGAACCGTCTAAGGTTTCTACCTTGATCGAAAAAGGTCCGTTTATAGTTATCAGTGGTCACGATCTTCACGATCTGGAACTTCTTCTTGAGCAGACACGAGAAACGGGTGTAAATGTATATACTCACGGCGAGATGCTGCCTGCTCACGGTTATCCTAAGCTTAAGAAATATCCTCACCTTAAGGGAAATTTCGGCACAGCGTGGCAAAATCAGCAAGCAGAATTCGACAATGTCCCCGCTGCATTCTTGTTTAACACAAACTGTATTATGTCACAAAAGCCTTCGTACCAGAACAGAGTATTCACAACGGATATCGTAGGTTTTCCCGGTCTAACGCACATACCTTCAACAAATGGCACAAAGGACTTTAGTCCCGTTATAGAAAAGGCGCTTGAACTTGGAGGATATTCTGAGGACACACTCCATACGGGAGTAAACGGAGGCACAAACCTTCTAACCGGATTTGCAAGAAACACTGTGCTTTCAGTCGCCGACAAGGTGGTTGACGCAGTTAAAAGCGGAGCTATCAAGCATTTCTTTCTTGTAGGCGGCTGTGACGGCGCAAGGCCCGGAAGAAACTACTATACTGATTTTGTGCTCAAAACTCCGGCGGATTCTGTCATATTGACGCTTGCGTGCGGCAAGTACCGCTTTAACGACTTGGATTTAGGCAATATAGGCGGTTTGCCGCGCATAATGGATATGGGACAGTGCAATGACGCTTATTCAGCCATACAAGTGGCAGTAGCCTTAGCGGATGTATTCAAATGTTCGGTAAACGATCTGCCCTTAACGCTTGTGCTCTCATGGTACGAGCAAAAAGCAGTATGCATACTTTTGACTTTACTTTCGCTCGGCATTAAAAATATATACATCGGTCCCAGCTTACCCGCATTTTTGTCTCCAAATGTGTTAGGCGTACTAGTCGACAAGTTCGGACTAACGCCAATAAGCACTCCCGAGGGGGATCTAAAAGCAATATTAGGATAAAAAGGTGTCGCACACTATTTTATGATATGCCAAAGGGACGGAGTTTTCAGGCTCCGTCCCTTATACTTACTGATGCTTAAAGCAATAGGCACCGTCTCCCATGTTTTTCTAGACAAATGAAAAGCTCCAACGAACATCCCCGAAAATCCACCCTGTCTGCCCTGCTAATAATGTCTTTTGAACTCTTAAACCAACGGCTATCGGGTTTTTAATCCTAAGAAATCTTCTTTCCTGAAATCTCCCTAATCCTTCTTTGATAAAACACCAAAGATTTCATAAATAAGATTTCTCTCCTGAAAACAACTTTTCTCCACCGTAAGTCAATACATCCACCAGATACTTTAAACAGAACTTCAAGGTTTCTACTAACGAAGAAAATTCCTTGGAGCCTGAGATAAATATAGCATGGCCGTTTCTGTATGTCAAACTCAAATTTAACCGAATATGCCCTCCATCAGCCTTAGATTTCATTCTATTCAATCTATATGCCTGTACATAACGTGATCAACTTTTTTCGCACGTTTTTATTTCAGTTGCGATATTTTTTTAATATGATATAGTATTAATTGAGGAAAACTTAAGGGGGATTGGAGTTTTGTTGATAATTACTGTTTCTCGTCAAACCGGAAGTTTGGGAGAAGAGCTGGCAAAGGAGTTATCAATGACTTTTGGATTGCCGCTTATTGACAGAGAATATGTAAACACCCAATGGCTTTCCGGAATTGCAAAATCAAATCAAATAAGCCTTCTAAAAGACAGCCCTAAAGCGCATTTAACACTCTCATCCGAAGGAATTCCGTTTTATGTTTCGATTGAAAATCGGCTTAAGGAAGCAACAAAAGATTCGGGTGCAATAATTCTCGGATTAGGAGCTGAAGTGATCTTTAAAGATAATCCTAACGCATTTCATATTCGGATCATATCGCCGGAACCAGCGAGAATAAATCGAATATGCGAACAGTATGGTATAGATGCAACTCAGGCACAAAAGTTTATCGCTTTAAGCGACCGGAAACACAGGAAATATTTATTTGACATTTACTCTCAAAGCTGGGGAGACAACAGCCTTTATCACATTACTTTAAATACGGAAAAACTAAAAATCACACAAATTTCACAAATGATTGCCAACATGTTCCCTAACGAAATAAAGAATGACACTTCAGCTGCAAAAATTGACACCGGTGAACACAGGTTAAAGAAACGTGATTTTGTACATCCAAGTGAAGCTGAATTTGTAAAAATTCTTGAAATGTATCATTTGGAATGGAAATATGAACCGACCACTTTCCCAATCGAATGGGACACGGAAGGCAATGTGACCAAAGCGTTTACACCGGACTTTTTCTTGCCTGCATTTCAGACATATGTCGAATTGACAACTATGAATCAAAAGTATGTAACCGCGAAGAACAGAAAGATGCGAAAGCTCAAAGCACTCTATCCTGAAGTCAATATCACGATTTTATATAAAAAAGACATTAGCAAGCTGTTAAGTAAGTTTGGGGTTTTATAATTATGGAAAAATCGAATGGTGTCGGCCGTACTGTTATCTCAAAAGAAAGGCTTCGCAAAAGAGTTGTGGAATTAGGTCGCGAGATTAGTGCGGATTATAACGGGCTGCATCCGGTTGTTGTAAGCGTGCTACGCGGAGGAATGTTTTTTCTTTCTGATTTGACACGTGCAATCAGTATTCCGGTACATGTTGACACATTAGCAATAGGGCGATATCCTGAAGGACATAGTGTTTCCGGCGCAGTCAAAATAACCAAAGATCTGGATATACTAATAACAGGCAGACATGTGATTATAGCTGAAGATATAGTTGATACAGGTTTGACTCTTGGCTATCTGACCAGAATATTAAATAATCATAAGCCTGAAAGTCTGCATGTCTGCGCTCTTTTGAATAATACCGCGAGAAGATTCATTAACCTCCCATTAAGATATGTAGGTTTCAATATTCCGGATATCTTTGTTGTAGGTTATGGGCTGGATTTTAACGAAGATTACAGGCATCTGGAATATATCGCGGAGTATAAGCTACCTTAAAGACAGAGGGACTGAGACACGGGGACGGTTCTTCTGTCTAACCTTTCAAGATTTTATTCACCTTATCCTTGCGTAAACAATCCCTGCCTTCACCGGGTTTTGATGTATATATCTAGCCAAAGACAATATGTAACTGTCTTGCTCTATTACTTCACTTTTAAATCTGTCCTGGAATAGATGACCCACTCTTTTGTGCTTCTTGTTGAAATAACAAACATAGCTTACGGTAATACGTTTCATTGCCGTAGCTATATCTTCGGTTCCTTCACTTAGCATTAGATGAATATGATTATCCATCAAGCAAAAAGCATGTAGCTAGAATCTATTTTCTTGCTTCTTTTCTATCAATGCTTCGATGAATTGCTGTTTATCCTCGTCGCTATTGAAAATATTCTTTCGCTCGTTCCCACGAAGCATAATATGATAGTAACCGGTTTTACTTCTGACTCTCTGTTGCCTTGGCATCCTTTATCACCCACAGCATAGTTTACCAATGCGCAGCGATGTTGTCAAGACAAGAGAACCGTCCCCGTGTCTTTCTGGCATGACGACCAGTTGACAGGCTCAAAAACACACTCTATAATATGACATACTTCCAAATATTTTCTGATTTGCATGGTGCTTTTGGGGAGGTATGACAATTTGAAAACAAAAGATTTGGTATATGTAGCAATGCGTAGCGATGATGTCAAGACAAGAGAACCGTCCCTGTGTCTTACATGAATAGAGTTTATACCCTTGATGAAATAAAAAACATCGTCAGTGAAATTTCAAAGCGTCACGGTGTCGAGCGTATTTTCCTTTTTGGTTCCTACGCAAGAGGAGATGCTAAGCCTGATAGCGATTTGGATTTCCGCATTGATAAAGGTCGAATTCGCGGGCTATTCGCCCTAGGCGGTCTCTATGCCGATCTACAGGATGCCTTTGGTGTACCTGTTGACCTACTCACTACCGAAAGTTTGGATGAAGCTTTCAGGAAAGAAATATCATCCGAGGAGATACAAATTTATGGATAAAACTAAGAAGGACTTGAGCATCATAGAGCACATACTTGCGTACTGCGTTGAGATCGAGCAGACCATTGCCCGATTTGGCGGTACCTTTGAAATTTTTGAGACGGATAAGATCTACCGTAATGCTGCCACCATGTGCATTCTTCAGATTGGTGAGCTGACTGGTCGCCTCTCACCTGAGTTTACAGCTGTTCATATCTCTATCCCGTGGAGAAGTATAAAGTCGATGCGCAATATTGCCGCACATGCTTACGGTAGCATAAGCATCCATGATACTTGGGAGACTATAATGGTCGATATACCAATTCTTAAAGATTATTGCAGAAAAGTTCTGAATAGTTAAAGATACCTGACCGGAAAAGCAACAGGCAACGTCCCCAATGCTTTCCGGTGCTTTTTCTCATGCTTTCTTATCAGAATTGGCTTTTAGAATATCTTACTGTAACAATTACAACCTGCTTGTTGACCACATCCACACGGTATATCACGGTAAAATTCTTTATAAAAAGCTGGCGATAACCTTTATCGGCAAAAGCGCCAATTTTGCTTAGAGCGCCACGATGGGGCAAGTTCTCCAAACTGAAGATTACCAAAAGTGCCGTAAAGCCCCTTGCTTTAGCTATGGGGATATAAGGCACAACCTATTGAAAAACTCGATGTTTTTTAATAGGTTTAATTCTTTTATTTGTATTATATAAAAACG
>Ga0209105_100057_pt1 | contig 41157 bp, 40 predicted proteins | sample SedPBSmetaG_FD_184158 | JGI IMG/M metagenome (GOLD analysis project Ga0209105, IMG submission 184158) | Freshwater sediment bacterial and archeal communities from Indian Creek, Illinois, USA to study Microbial Dark Matter (Phase II) -... | ecosystem: Environmental > Aquatic > Freshwater > Creek >...
TTTAAAAATACTTAGTAGTTCTTCTTTTGGAAATGATTATTTATGGAACATTCATGAAGCAAAAAACAACAATATATACTTTTCGAAATAAATTTAAAGCCTATACAATACGCATCAATAGAGTAAACCCTATTGAAACGCATATTTTCCGTTTCACACGGCTTGGTTTTTGAATTCTGGGACGTGCCATTGAGATTTTTGACTTCATTGGGAAACTTATTATATAATAAGCAATAATTATCTATCAAAAAACCAAATAACCCCGCACTGACAAATACAAAAGCAAGGAGCACCAAACATGGCTGACAACAGAAAAGAGCAAGAGCGAGCCGAGCTTCATCGCACCATTTGGAGTATCGCAAACGATTTACGAGGCAGCGTAGATGGCTGGGATTTCAAGCAATATGTTTTAGGAATACTGTTTTATCGTTATATATCAGAAAACCTCACTAGATACATCAATTCCGATGAATGGGCTGCCGGAGACATATCCTTTAGTTACGCCGATTTGACCGACGAGTCGGCCGAGCAAGCTCGTACAGATCTTGTTGAAACTAAAGGCTTTTTTATGTTGCCGAGCGAACTTTTTGAAAACGTCCGCAAACGGGCAGCGAGTGACGCAAACTTAAATGAAACACTTGCAAGGGTGTTTAAAAATATCGAAGGTTCAGCAAGAGGGTCAGACAATGAAGATAATTTCAAAGGCTTATTCGATGATATAGATGTCAACAGCAATAAACTGGGACCAACAGTGGCAAGACGTAACGAAAAGCTTGTAAAGTTACTAAACGGCGTAGCTGAAATGAAGCTAGGCGACTATAAAGATAACTCAATTGATGCATTCGGTGACGCCTACGAATACCTAATGGGAATGTATGCGTCAAACGCCGGAAAAAGCGGCGGAGAATACTACACGCCTCAAGAAGTGTCAGAACTTTTGACTCGCCTTACATTAATAGGCAAAACCGAAGTCAATAAAGTCTACGATCCCGCCTGCGGTTCAGGTTCTTTGCTTTTGAATTTTGCTAAAATTCTTGGTAAGGAAAATGTGCGGCTGGGTTTTTTCGGGCAGGAGATAAACCTCACTACATATAATCTTTGTCGTATTAATATGTTTTTGCACGACATAGAATACGTTAACTTCAATATAGGGCATGGAGACACGTTGACTGATCCACTCCATTGGGATGACGTTCCTTTTGAAGCCATTGTTTCTAATCCTCCGTATTCGATTAAATGGGCAGGGGATGAGAGTCCAGTCCTTATAAACGATCCGCGCTTTTCGCCTGCTGGAGTACTTGCGCCAAAGTCCAAGGCTGATATGGCTTTTATTATGCATAGCCTTTCCTGGCTTGCCGCCAATGGTACGGCTGCCATTGTATGTTTCCCCGGCATTATGTATCGGGGAAACGCAGAGCAAAGAATTAGAAAGTATCTTATAGACAATAATTTTGTGGACTGCATCATCCAATTGCCGGACAACCTCTTTTACGGCACAAGCATAGCGACCTGCATCATGGTGTTGAAAAAATCAAAAGCCGTAAACAGCACCTTATTTATCGACGCTTCAAAAGAGTGTGTCAAGATAACAAACAGTAATAAGCTTACTCAGCAAAATATAGAAAAAATACTTTTAGCTTATACTGAAAAATTAGATCGTGACCATTTCGCAAAACTTGTTCTTAATAAAGACATCGCTGCACAAGACTATAACCTTTCAGTTTCTACTTTTGTGGAGCAGAAGGATAACAGGGAGGTTATAGATATAACGGCACTGAATGCGGAGATAGAGGAAATAGTTGCTCGAGAACAGGTTTTACGGGACGAGATCGCTAAAATAATTTTGGAGATTGAGAGAAGTGAGGCGTTATGAGTACAGATAGCCAAATAATCATATTTACAACCGATGATGAAAAGATTTCTGTCGATGTGCGTTTCGATCAAGAAACCGTCTGGCTGATGCAACAGCAAATAGCCGAATTGTTTGACACGGCTCGTTCGAGCATTGTTGAACATATCAAGCATATTTATGAGGAGGGCGAACTTTCGCAGGAGACAACCTGTCGGGAATTCCGACAGGTTCGAATGGAGGGAAATCGACAGGTCACACGCTTGCTCCCTCACTACGACTTGGATATGATTATCTCTATTGGATACCGCGTGAATTCCAAGCGAGCTACACAATTTCGTCAGTGGGCGACAAAGCGGCTGAACGAGTATATCCGCAAAGGCTTTGCCTTAGATGACGAACGCTTGAAAAATGGTGGCGGACGTTATTTTCGCGAGCTGCTCCAGCGCATCCGTGATATCCGCAGTAGCGAGCGCAACCTCTATCAGCAAGTGACGGACATCTACTCCACGGCGATTGATTATAATCCAAAAGCTGATATTACACGGGATTTTTTCGCTGCTGTGCAAAACAAGATGCATTACGCTGCCCATAAGAATACTGCGGCAGAGGTAATTTTTAAGCGTGTGGGCAGCGAAAAACCGATGGTCGGGATGACTAATTTCAAAGGTAGCTATATCACAAAAAGCGATGTAGGCATTGCCAAAAATTATCTGACCGAGCGAGAACTCACAGTACTGAACTTACTTGTTTCGCAGTTCTTGGATTTTGCCGAATTACAAGCGTTGGAGGAACGTGCCATGACAATGGCGGAGTGGATAGCTGAACTTGACCGCCAACTACTGGGCAATCGTCGTGAAGTGCTTACAGGCAAAGGTAGTGTTTCTCATAAACAGGCGATTGAAAAGGCCGAAAAGGAATTTGAAATATACCGTATACGAGAGATGAAGCAACTCGAAAGCGATTTTGACCGTGTTGTAAAGCAACTGACCCAAAGAGAGGAAGATGGCAGCAATGACCAACTTTAACGCCTTAATTGCTAAATTGTGTCCGGATGGAGTGGAGTTCAGAAAGATAAAAGATGTATATACTCGGCTTAGGGGAACACCTATAACAGCCGAAAAAATGAAACAAATAGATAACCCAGATGGCGATGTTAGAATTTTTGCAGGTGGAAAAACTGTAATTAATGCATATGAAGAAGATATTCCTAATGCGAATATAACAAGGGTGCCTGCTGTCTTGGTTCAATCTCGTGGAGTGATAGACGCTATTTTCTATGATGAGCCTTTTACATTTAAAAACGAAATGTGGGCATATACAATTGAAAGCAAAGCATCAGTGAAATATTTGTATTATGTTATTAAAAACAATATTCAGCACTTCAGAGATGCGGCTTCTGGCATGGGGTCATTGCCGCAGATATCATTAAAAGTAACAGAGGATTTCCCAATCCCATTCCCTCCTCTATATATACAACAAGAAATAGTCCGGATACTGGACAATTTCACGGAGCTTACAGCAGAGCTTACAGCAGAGCTTACAGCCCGAAAAAAGCAATATGAGTATTATAGGGATGAACTATTCGGAAGAGATTATGATGGAATGCTAAAGAGAGCTGAAGAAAAAAACATACAGATAGTCGCCATGGAAGAAATTGGAAACTTCACGAGAGGAAAACGATTTGTGCGAAATGACATAAGGGAGGAAGGAGTCCCTTGCATCCATTATGGAGATTTATATACACACTATGGCGTAAGCGCAGAAAAAACTAAGTGTTTTCTCGATGAAGACTTATCAAAAAAAATGCGTTTTGCCCAAAGGGGTGATGTCGTTATAGTACAAGCAGGTGAGAATGATATGGATATTGGGATTGGTGTTGCATGGATGGGAAACGAAGACGTTGCAGTACATGATGCGTGTTATATTTTTAAGCACAATATAAATCCTAAGTATATATCACATTATTTGCGGACTAGCATTTATCATCTTCAAATAAAAAAATATGTATCAATTGGAAAAATATGCGCCATAAATGCTCAGGGTATTGGAAAGGCGTTAATCCCCATCCCACCCCTCGAAGAACAAGCCAGTATCGTAGCCATCCTAGACCGTTTTGACACACTCTGTACCGACATTACCAGCGGCATCCCGGCAGAGATAGAGGCGCGACGCAAGCAATACGAATATTATCGTGACAAGCTACTGACTTTCAAGGAGGCGAGCTCATGAGTTCATATAACATCATGGTTTCAACGGATGAAAGTACCGTTGTGTCAGAATATATCCCTGAGTATTCTCGTTCAGGCTCGTACCAGAGCGAAGCGGATTTAGAGCGTGAATTTATCAAGCTTCTTACAACGCAGGGCTATGAGCATATAACAATACGCAATGAAGCCGAATTAATAGCAAATCTTAGAAATCAACTTGAATTGCTAAATGGCTATTCTTTTTCCGATACTGAATGGAATAGGTTTTTTGCTGAGAACATTTCCAACCGTAACGAAAATATCATTGATAAGACTAGAAAAATACAAGAAGATTTTGTGCAGCTTCTTAAATGCGATAACACAGATACTAAGAATATTCTACTTATTGATAAAAAGAGCATTCACAACAATCGTCTGCAAGTTATCAATCAATACGAAGAAACAGGAGGAACGCACGAAACTCGTTATGACGTGACTATACTTGTAAATGGTTTTCCTCTTGTGCATATTGAGCTAAAGCGGCGTGGCATAGATATCCGTGAGGCATTTAACCAGATCAAGCGTTATCAGCGTGACAGTTTTTGGGCGTCTTCCGGCTTGTATGAATATATTCAGATATTTGTCATCTCCAATGGCACAAAGACAAAATATTACTCAAATACAACCCGTAATCAGCACATAAACGAATCCGCAGCCGGTGAGAAAAACAAAAGCAAAAAGACCAGCCATAGCTTTGAGTTCACAAGCTATTGGGCAGATGGGAACAACAAGGTGATAGCTGATCTCGTTGATTTCACTAAGACTTTTTTTGTGAAACATACTATATTAAATGTCCTAACCCGTTATTGCGTCTTTACGTCTGACGCTCTACTGCTGGTTATGCGTCCGTATCAGATTGCGGCAACCGAGAGGATACTAAGTCGTATAAATATTGCAAACAATTACAAAAAGACAGGCACAGTGGATGCGGGGGGCTACGTCTGGCACGCTACAGGATCGGGCAAGACTCTCACCAGCTTTAAGACAGCTCAGCTTATAACAAAACTGCCCTTTGTCGAAAAAGTCTTGTTTGTCGTTGATCGAAAGGATTTGGATTATCAGACAATAAAAGAGTATGACCGTTTTGAAAAAGACTCGGCTAACGGCAACGCATCGACAAAGATATTACAAAAACAGCTCGAAGATCCAAACGCTACAATCATAATTACGACAATACAAAAACTCGGCATCTTTATCGAAAAAAACAGATTACATCCGGTGTATAACAAGCATATGGTGCTTATTTTTGACGAATGTCATCGTTCACAATTCGGAGAGATGCATCGCAAGATCGTAAAATCATTTAAGAACTACCATATCTTCGGTTTCACAGGCACGCCGATTTTCCCGGCTAACGCAAGCAACACAGGCAATCCGGCTTTACGAACGACCGAGCAGGCGTTTGGAGCTAGACTGCATACGTATACCGTTGTACACGCCATCAATGACCATAATGTTTTACCTTTTCGCATAGACTATATAAACACAATAAAAACAGCAAGCAATATGAGCGACAAGCAGGTACAGGCTATTGATACAGAAAGCGCAATGTCTGCACCAGAACGGATCAGAGAGATAACGAAATATATACTTGATCATTTCGACCAGAAAACGAAACGCAATAGCTTTTATTCCCATAATAACCGTCGTGTGTCCGGGTTTAATTCAATTCTAGCGGTTTCATCAATTCCTGTGGCTATGAAGTATTACGCTGAGTTTAAAAGACAACTAAAGGAACGAAACCAAAGCCTTATCGTTGCGACAATTTTCAGTTTCAGCCCAAACGAAGACGATCCTGAAGATGTCTTGCCGGACGAAAACTTTGAAGCAAATAAACTAGATAAAAGTTCGCGTGAGTTTCTAGACTCGGCTATTTCCGACTACAACAGTGCTTTTAGTGTCAATTACGACACGTCTGCTGATAAATTCGAAAATTATTACAAAGATCTCTCTATGCGTATGAAAAACCGTGAGGTTGACTTGTTGATCGTAGTAAATATGTTTCTAACGGGTTTTGACTCGACAACTCTCAACACTCTCTGGGTAGACAAAAATCTCAAGCTGCACGGACTTATTCAAGCATTTTCCAGGACCAATCGCATATTAAACTCTGTTAAAACCTTTGGCAATATCGTCTGTTTCAGAGATCTGAAGAAGGCTACTGATGATGCCTTAGCGCTTTTCGGAGATAAAGGAGCGGGCGGCATAGTTCTTCTTAAAACGTATGATGAATATTATAACGGTTACAAAGAAAATGACGAGTTTAAGCCCGGATATGTTCAGTTAATCAAATCATTGCACACACGTTTCCCGATTGGGCAGCCAATTTCAAGTGAAGACTCACAAAAAGAGTTTATCAGGCTTTTCGGGTCCATCTTACGGATGAAAAACATACTAACTTCATTTGATGACTTTGCAGGAAACGAGATCCTTGCCGAACGAGATGCCCAAGACTATCAGAGCATTTATATCGACCTTTATCAAAACATAGTCAATCTAAAAAAAGCCGATAAAGAAAGCATTAACGACGATATTGTATTTGAAATTGAGCTTATCAAGCAGATTGAAGTAAATGTTGATTATATCCTTATGCTGGTCGCAAAATATCACGAGTCAAATTGTGCCGACAAGAGTATTCTTACGAATATCAATAAAGCAATAGACTCAAGCATACGACTTCGCAGCAAGAAAGAGCTTATACAAAGCTTTATCAACAAAGTCAATACATCTACAGTCGTTGACAGGGATTGGCGTATCTTCGTCGAAGAGCAGAAAGAGAATGATTTATCGGCAATAATTGAAACAGAGAAGTTAAAGTCTGACGAAACAAGAAAATTCATTGAAAGCTCTTTCCGTGATGGTGCGATGAGAACTACCGGTATGGTTATAGACGGAATTATGCCGCCCGTTTCACGTTTTGCCGACAGCAGCCGTGTGGCGAAAAAACAGAGTATTATCGAAAAGCTTATGGCGTTTTTTGAGAAGTATTTAGGGTTAGTTTGATCGATTGCTGTTTGTCACCAAATATTGCTGAATTGAATTATGATCACGCATTACGAATTAGTATATGGTTATGTACCGAAAGACGATGTAGCAAATTTAACTTAACGTTCGATTAACAATGGATTCAATAGAGTTTGCCAGTTCAATTATAAATTCAAGATTTACCCTTTTGCATGTATTACTTTCGTGAAGATACCGCCACTCAACAAATGCTGTAGAATGTTCTTTAAGCAGTAGTTCGAATTCACTTATATCATAGCGAGTTAACTTAATTATATCTTGTTTCATTGATGGATCAAGCATGTTAAACAAATCTAATAATTCATGTTTTTTAATTGGTGTTTTATTGTTACCTAGTAAAAACTTAAGATAAAGCTCAACAGAAAAAGCTAAATTCACAATAGCAGGAACTATAAAAAACTCAATTTTTCCATTTGTAAGTGGTCTTTGCTCAAGATTTCTTTCGGCAGATTTCTTAAATGCACTTGCATTATGTCTTAACAATTGCAATTCCATCTTTTTGCCCCCAGCTTTTTTATTCGAATACCCATCCAATTTAGCAACATGTGCGATCGTATGTTTTGCTTTACCTTCCTTTGGCTGAAATACCACAATCATTTAAGAGTAAAAACGGTTTTTGTCAGTGGTAAATCAATAAGGATTGATGGTTGGCAATTGATGTGTACTACAACGCAGGAGTAAAGCCCTTAATATTAGTATAAATGAATTTGGGAGTCCTTGTAAAGAATTATTTTAGCGTATGGGATTTTCTGCTTAATTTTTCTATAACAATTTGCAGTTATTTTTAGTTCTGGTTCTGCTATTTTTTCCCAAAATAATTCCCGCAAAAGCTTTAGATGAGGATAGCTATCTACAGACAGCTATCTCTCGTTTTCCATGAAAAATCCACGTTCTAGTAAGTTATAGAATGTTATAGATATGCCTTATCCGACTTGAAAGGTCGCAGATTTTAACTTTTTTCACAACCAAGAGGTTGAAACATTATTCTTTTGATGCTTCAAATACTGATTAAGTACGTCAGGATATCGAGCAAAGGTACAGGCTTCCATTGCTCCCAGTTCAGTATAGTTTTAACATCAACTCCTGTAACCTGTCCCGATACTTCTTTCCTTTTATATATTCGTAATCGTGATTCAGCTGTAAATAAATTTAACCAACCTAAAGAGGTAGGTTTTGACTAAACGCATTTACCGAGAAAAAGGCTATTGCAGTAATGCAGTTGTAATGCAATTACGATTATAAAGCATTAAACTAGGCTGAATCATAAAGGAATTTTACGCTCCCGAAAAGCCAAAAAGCCCGTAAAATAAGGTTTTTTTAACTAGATAAAACAGTATGAAATGGACTTCCTTAGAATGGCATTCAAGAGGTAAGGGGTTCGATCCCCCTCATCTCCACCAAATCAAATACCATCTATTGATAAAATGAATTTTGTCGGTGGGTGGTTTTTTGTTTGCCCGAAAGTCCAGTAATACTGGGCTTTTTCGCTTCTGGCGCTTTGCCTTGTAGCAATAGTTAGTGTTTTAGAATAGCCGTTTTCGGAGGACACTTGACATGAACCATAGCGGTTTTCGGGGCAGCCGCAGGGGCAAATCGTTAAAAGAAAGGTAATCGTTAAAAGTTGCACCGAAAATCAGGCTATCTTTTAACGATACACCGACCCGTTAAAATTAAGGGTTTGGGCAAAGAAAAACAGCCCGCCCAAAGGGCGAGCCAGACACCTTGTCAATCTTACAACCTTGACCGAGAAAGCCGCATTATTGCTGGGTTTCTATATTATTAAAGGTTGCCAATCCCCTTGATGGATCGGCAACCTTGGCATGGCAATGTTAAGCAGTGACTTCTGAACCGTTTTTGAACCTGAATGTCATTATGCTGTCACGGTCGACCGTCACTTGGTCGATTACGGCAAGCCACAGTTTTTCATCAAACCCGTCGATGGCAAGCGGTCGGTTCTCGATGTCTTTGATGAAGCCTTCGATAATTTTACCCTTGCCGAGCCGCTCCCGTTTGGCGGCTTCCAACTCGTCGACCCGCTCCATGGCTTTGCGGTGGCGTCCAAGATAGGCGTTATTGCGCTCCGCCCATTCGGTCTGGTCTACTACTGTTCGGGCATTTTCGTAAATCGCCTTTCTGTAAAGTTCGGTGACAACTTCAATCTCACGGAATAATTCGGCAAGTTCCGTATCAATCGCCGTCGTGTCACAAAGGACATTTTGAGCAAGGCGGCAGTCCTCAATCAGCCCGTCGCGGTCATGCATCAGTTGGTTGAAAGCTGTTAAAAACCTTTCCTTAATCTCATCTTCGGTGATATGTGGCGTTTGGCATCCTTTTCCGGGGTTGCCAAGCCGTTTGTATTTATCATTGCACTGCCAGACCTCTTTACGGTAGGTCTTATCACCCTTATAACTGCCCCAGACCTTTTTGCCGAAGCGACCGCCACAATCTGCACAGATAAGCCTTGATGCAAATATACTCGTGCTACTCGTGGGTCTGCCGAGGCTTTTACGACGCTCAATTTCAAGCTGAACCGCATCGAATTCATCAGGCTCGATAATGGCGGGGTGGCTGTTTTCTACGTAGTATTGCTGAACCTGCCCCGTGTTCTTGACCATCTTCTTGGTCAGGAAGTCTGTGCAGTAGGTTTTTTGCAAAAGGGCGTGGCCTTTATACTTTTCATTGGTCAGGATTGACCGAACCACCGCCGTTTGCCACGTTTCCTTTCCTGCTGGGGATGGGATGCCGTGGTTGCCAAGGTATTTGGCGATTGCCGAGAAGGTCTTGCCCTCCATAAAAAGCCTGAAGATAAGCCGTACAATTTCCGCTTCGGCGGGGATTATTTTCGGTAAACCGTCCTCGCCTTTTTCGTATCCGAGAAATTGTTTATACGGAAGGCTAACCTTGCCGTCTGACATACGCTTGCGCTGCCCCCAAGTCACGTTCTCCGAAATGGAGCGGCTCTCCTCCTGTGCCAAGCTACTCATAATTGTAATAAGCAACTCGCCCTTGGAATCCAGCGTGTAGATGTTCTCCTTCTCGAACCAAACCTCCACGCCTTTTTCCTTGAGTTTGCGGACGGTCGTGAGACTGTCCACCGTGTTTCGGGCAAAGCGGCTGACCGACTTTGTGACGATGAGGTCGATGCCGCCCTCCAGAGCGTCAGCTACCATCTGGTTAAATCCGTCACGCTTCTTGGTGTTGACCGCCGAAATGCCCTCGTCCGTGTAGACGGTCACAAACTCCCAGTCCTCTCGGCTCTGGATGAATTTCGTGTAGTAGTCCACCTGCGCTTCATAGCTTGTAAGCTGCTCGTCGCTGTCGGTGGAAACCCTCGCATAAGCCGCCACGCGCCGCTTGACAGTGTTCGCCTTTGACTGCGCCGACAAAGCTGGGGCGGTAGCGGGGATAACTCGTATATTAGCCATTGTCCGCACCTCCCAACGCTCGTTCTCTTGCGGTTTGCTTCATCTCGTCTGTCCAACTATCTCGGCGGGAGCGATTCTCCCAAGTGACTGTTTGCTCTGAACCGTCTTTAAAGACAAACACCAGAACGCCGTCATCGGGGATTGTTATCGCAGCAACCTTTGCCGTGAATACATCGGGGTCGTGTTCCGCAAGCCCTAAAAGCTCGGCACACTTTTCTTTGAGAATGTCCTCGGGTATTCGTTTGGCGGCGCATTCGTGCTTGCCCTTGTAAGTGTAGGTGGCGCAAGCCCAAACCACCTTAGCGTATTTTGTGCCGATGCCGTTTACCTTTTTGCGGAATTTCGCTCCACATCTTTCGCAGGTGATAAGCCCTGAAAACTCGCTGAATGTTAGCTTCCGAGGATGGTTTGCCTTCGCTGCTCGCCGAGCTATCTCTATTTGAACTGCCTCGAAAGTCTCTCTGTCAATAATGGCTTCGTGTGAGCCTTCGACATAATATTTCGGCAGCTCACCGGTGTTTGATTTCCATTGTTTGGTGAGGTGGTCAGTGATAAAACCCTTTTGCAAGCACGTATCACCGATGAATTTTTCATTCTTGAGAATTGAACCCACGGTGCTTTCCGACCACCGACCGCCGCACTTGGTGGGGACTTTGAGCTTAACCAACTTCTTCATAATTGCATTTTTACCAAGTCCCGATAGATAGTCGGCGAATATCATCCGCACGACCTCGGCTTCTTCGGGAATAATGGTTAACTTGAAGTCCTTATAATCAAACCCATAAATGCGGATGTTATTAGAGGGCTTGCCCTCCTTGAAATCTTTTCTGATACGCCACTTCTGGTTTTCGCTGACCGAACGGCTCTCCTCCTGTGCGTAGCTTGCGAGGATGGTTAGCATTAACTCCCCATCGCCCGAAAGTGAATGTAGGTTCTGCTCCTCAAAATATACGCCGACACCGAGGTCTTTGAGTTCCCGTACAGTTTCAAGCAGCGTGACCGTATTTCTCGCAAAGCGACTGATTGACTTCGTGAGGACGAGGTCAATGTGTCCCGTCCTGCAATCGGTAATCAGTCGTTGGAATTCGGGTCTTGAATCTTTTGTGCCGGTTTCCGCTTCGTCGGCATACACGCCGACATACTCCCATTCGGGCTTACCCTGTATCAGATTGCTGTAATAGCTGACTTGAGCGGCAAGGGAATGAAGCATTTCATCTTTTCCGCTGGAAACACGGGCGTAGGCTGCGACCTGCTGTCTGGTCGGCAACTCCGCTGTGTGTTCAATTTTCGTTATCTTTCTGCCCATAATGGCCTCCTTTCGCACTACCATATATCACTCTATTTTCCTTACATAGCAAGTCATTTTCGAGGAATATACTGCACGAGGATAAACCGTACTTTTGGGCGAGCATTGTGTCTATTTCCAGCAGATCGTCATCAGAAATGACGCCGTCGGCGTGCCAGTTTTTGAACACCGCCATAGCAGACTTGTAGCGGAGGATTGCTTCGTCTTTACTCATGGCAAGCCCTCTGCGACAGCCCGAAACAGGTACGGGAACAGTATCGACGACGTGCGTTACCGTAGCTTTCAAACTCCGCACCACAGGTCGGGCAGACGAAATGATAGACGGCTCTGCGGTTCACGGCTTCTGGGTGCGCCTTCCACCAAGCCATGCGGCATTTGTCGGAGCAGAAGCGTTTTTGTTTCGACCCCGGCGTGTGTCGGAGTGGACATCCGCAGTTGGCACAGGTTTTAGTGGTTATAAGTAGTTCTTGCTTTATCGCAACGCCGATGTTATTTCGGTGGCAGAAGGACTTGACGGTGTTTTCGGACATACCGAGATCGGCGGCGATAGCGGCGTAGCTGTCGCCTCTGCCGCGTAAGTATTCAATCCGTTGTTTTTGAGCAGTAGTCATATGTTTTCCTCCGTTTCGGAGGGGAAATAAAAAGCGCCCCTCTACCGTCTACAGACAGGAGAGGGGCGTTTGCGTACCGATGTAAGCGGTTCACTCAGTTTTGATGAAAGCATCCGTAAATCCCGCCGCCTTGACCCTTTTGAGCATGGCTTCAGCATTGGCTTTGACTGCGTAAGCACCGACTTGTACACGGTATAGCTTTTTCGGTTCAGTTGGGGTGGGCGTGGGAGGTTTTGACGGTTCTGTCGCCGTGAGCAACCTTTGAACTTCGGCGCGAAAAGTATCCATCGATTTACCGTGTTTTGGAAACCAGTGACCGGGGTCGGCATGATTACTGGCGATGCCGCGTCTATGCCCCTCGTAATGCCCGATAATAACGCCGTCAGCCATCGGGTTCAGTTTGTACTCCTTGCAGAGATAGGCACACAGTTCAGCGGCTTCTTTGTAGACGGCATTGAAATAGGTTTTGTCAGTCAACCCGTCCTCGCAGATCTCAAAGCTGATATGGGTGTCGTTGACCGAGCCTTTTGAACCGGAGCCACCATGCCAGCCGCGATGATTCCACGGCAGGGTTTGGTAGGTAGCAATCGAGCCGTCAGCCAGTTTCCCTATGAAGCCGTGTACGCAAACTTGCCGCCCGTCCGGTCTGTCTTGATTCCAGTGGTTATTGTATTGGTTCTTTCCGAGCAAGCCGTCGTCGGGCCCCACATAACGGCGCAGGTTCGGATTGTTCGCGCCGGTGGAGTGTACCATAATGCCTTTGACGGCAATGGTTCTACCCGTCTTGTAACAAGCATTGTTCGTGAATATCAGTTTCCTTAGATTCATTTCTGTTCATCCTTTCCATGAAGCTGTGCCAGTACGTCTTTGAGTTTGTCCGGCACCGGCAATCCGATAGCTGTGGCGTTCTCCAAGAGTGAAATGCCCTCGTTGGCGATATAGAAGAAGATAACTGCCGTGCGAAGCGGTGCACCCGTACTGTTGATCAGATAAGTGTCAATCAGATGGCCGATGCCGACCACAAGGAACAGCGCCACCTTCTTGGCGATACCTTGCGCTCCGATTTGGCTGGACAGTTTCTTTTCTACGATTGCCCGAAGTACGCCTGTGATGTAATCAACGACCACAAAGGCGATGAGTGTATAGAGGAAGCCGTCCAGCCCGCCCAAATACCAACCCAGCGTCCCGCCGATGGCTGCAAACACAACCTGAATCCAATTCCAAATGTCTTTCATTTTCGTTTTACCTCCTGTTTTCTGCACAAAAAACGCCTGCCAAGATAGGCAGGCGCGAATGCCGTTATGAATCGTTATGCTTTATATTTGTTTGGGAAGAGCCTCCCAAAGCCTCAAATCTTCCTGACCGAGTGACCACAGAGCGAAGCCCCGAAGTCCCCATCGGTATGCCGCTTCATTTGCCCAGTAGACAATGCTGTCCACGTCTTGGTAGTAGACAATACCGAAGCCGTCTCCATCACCGAGGAATAGCCGCGAGCACCAGACGTTAATATCTCTTGGTGTGAATTTCGCAGTGTAGTCGGCGTTGCATGGAATGTACAGCATCGCCGAATGTACGAAGTCGTAGTCCATTGATATATCCTCGCTTCGGGTAGAGGATTCCTCGATATCTGAGGTAAGCGCGAAAACCTCAAACTCGTCGTCCCATGTCACGCCGCTCCGGGATATCCTGCCGTAGCTTTCGGTCGAGCCGTCCGGCATGGTTACATCAAAGGCTTCATACGGCTCGTAAGTCCAAGCGTCGCCCAAACGGAGCAGTTCGCACTTGATTTCGCTGTCTGACCGAATACCGCAGTAGCCACTTGTAGCCGATACCGTAGCCGTGAAGCGGAGGACATTGCTGCTGCCCGAATAGACCCTTACGCTGTTGCCTCGCTTCCTTAGTTCGATGAGGTACATATTCGGGTTCGTCCGAATATCGGCTTCAGGTGTTTTGTTGTAGGATGCGCTGTAACTGCCAAGCAAAGTCGAACCTTGGTAGAGTTCGATCCGCTGCGAATCGATGTTGATACAGCAGAAGATATCGCCTATGAATACCCCGGCACGACCGCTCCCGTTGTGAGGGAAAGCAATCCGCGCCCGAAGGTGGACATCGGAGAAAGCGTCGTATTTCCACGCAAGCTGGCCGCTACCCTCAAGCTGCGAATAAACCCTGCCGGAGGCATACTGGTCACTCCGCCAGACTGCCCAACTGCCTGAAAGCGTAGTCCAGTAGGTGCTTTGCAGCGTGATGGGGTCGCGGAAGTCTTCATACCATGCCAGAGCCGAGTCGGGCTTTCGCCGCAGGACTTCGGTGGTTAGCTTGAAGCCTTTGTCCGGCACGGCCATATTCCCGTTCACATCCTTGAAGCTGCGCGGCGAGAGTTCAAAAGTAGCAGAACCTGCCGAGGGCTGTTCCGAGAACGACGAGCAAAGGCGAAAACCGTAAAACTGTGCTCCCGCCACGCCGCCGTCAATGGTAATGGTGTGATCTCCTGCCGAAAGATTGCGTCCTTTGGCAAGAATCACCCAAAATGTGCTCCTCCAGTACGGCCACCACAGACGATTCTCAGAAAAGCCGACGGAAGAATCGTCAAGGGAAATGTTGATACCGTTCATATCCCAGTACGGATAGCAGATACGCACCGCCACATCATAAACACCTGATTGAGGAACAGTGAAATTGTAGGTAGCCGTCCCATCGCTTGAAGAAAGCGTAATCATGCCGTTGCCGACCACCACGCCGTCCGTGTAACTGTCCGGATCGCCGTCACGATCAATATAGATTGTGCCGAACTCCGCTTTTTGTGTTTTGCCGTAGCAAGTCAAGTATCGGCGGCGGTTGTAAGTCTCGCCGATTATCGGTGCTTCACGGCTTGTCGCATCGCCGCCCTCGGCATAATCGTAAACTTGGGGAAGCATATACGGTACTTGGTCGTAGTCGTCCCAGTAGGCAAGCCACGGTATCATCGGCTGCGGCGGAGCGTTCCCTGTAAAGTTATAGCCGCCCTCAGCCCATATTTTGGCGGCGTAGTAAGTAAGCGACACACCGCGATAAGTCTTGCCGAGGTCGGAGGGGTTGGCATAAATCTGCCACTCCCAGCCGTAACCCGGCAAACCCATATAGACTTTTTGCGGGTTCATCACCTGAATTGCATAATTGTAAACACCTACAAGCCAGTCGCGGGGTGAGACAGGACCCGGTGCGCTGCCTGCCCAGGACATGCCGTAGGACATAATCGCCGCCGTGTCGCAGTACGGATCGAGGTCGGCATATACACACCAGTTTTCACCGCCGACAGAGCCTTGGACACCTGTCATGCCGGGTAAACAGATATTGACCAGCTTGGCGGGGTTATAGGTCTTGACGGTTTGGTAAATATCGCGGAAGAGAGCATTTGCCGCGTCCTTGTTTTCGTATCCGCCGCCGCGTTCTAAGTCGATGTCCACGCCAGCGCACCACGGATATTTCTGCATAATCCGCACCAATTCGGAGAGAAACTTTGTCTTTGCTCCGTTCGTGTTGTTTCGCAGGGCGGTGAAGATAGAGGCTGTTCCGTGGTTCATCACGGTAAGAAACCATCGCACCTTCGGCCATTTATTGATATACGGCATCATGCCGGATATCGGTGTTCCTGTTTCGGAGATTGTGCCTGTAATGTCCACCTCGAAGGTGAAGATGCCGACGGCTTCAAAGCGGTCACCGTATTTGTTTAAGGCTTGGTGCATTCGGGTGTTGCCCATAAACGACCATATCATGCACTTTTTGCCTTTAAGATAATCCCTGCTCATAGACGCGGCTCTCCTTCCATCATTTCGGTGTATTCGAGGTAAACCCTCGCTGACTTACCGCTTTCTAATTTCACTAGATGTTTGCTGTCATAGGCGGCGGTATATTGGTAAAATCCGTCCTTCGGTGTGGGGCTTCCGTTAAGCAGGCACTCGCGGGTCGAGGCCTTGAGCGCCAATGTGTCGCCTGAATTCACAGCCGACTTAAAGTTGCATTTATGTGACCCCAAACCTTGAGAAACCTCAATACTGCCCGCCGCCATAGCCTGTTTTGGGTAGATGTAGCAATCAAGACCCGCCGAGGTTTCCCCCGTGTTGAAGAGGACAAGGGTTGCGCCACCACGCACGACGGCGTTTTGGTAGCGGGTAGCATTTCCGCTATCTCGAAGCATAGTCGAGGTGTGTGGCGTGTAGCCTGTTAGTTTATCGCCCTCCTGAAGCTGAATGTCGGTATAATAAATCTCGCCCGTGCAGTCGGAGATGAGGGGACGGATAGTTACGCTTACAATACGTTTTTCCTCTTTGAGTTTTAGTACTTCCGCAAAGCGGATAAAGTTGTTGATGATCATAAGAGCCACCTACCCATCGAGCGTCCATTTAATTTCACAGACGTGGCCGACCCAGCCGGTGGCGATGGCGCCCGCTTGTAGCATAAGGTCGGTGAAGAACACCTCGCCCGTGCAGTTTTGTATGACGAGACGGATGGTGATGGAGCGCAGCTTGCCGTAGCCTTTGGGCGAAGCATCTCGCGCCACTAGCTGATAATATGCCATGTAAAATCACCAACCTCTCAATATAAATCGATAAACCGTGTTTCGGTCGACCCGTCCTCGTACTCGAATACCACCTCGATGCCAACCTGTCCGTTTGCGCCCTTGTTCAGATTATCCGAGCCAATTTGCGCCGATATGGTGTAGTTACGCCTTGAAGCCGGATAAACCGTCTGCGCCATACTCTTGGTCATATCCGCCACACCAACCGCCTTAAAGGAAGCTGTGCCGGACACGCCATTTTCGGCATCCACGACAAAACCGCTATTCTGCCAGTAAGCAAATCCATCATCGGCACGAGAATTCCTCAGATGGTTAAACGGCACCATGTCCTTGATTTCCTGCCCGATGAGATTGCTTTGGTCGAACTGGTCGGCAATCGTCGCGGAGGAAGAGTCGCCAAGTTCTCTGAGTTTCGTGGAGAGTTCCAGTACGGTTTTCCACGGCTCTTGGAGGTTGTACTGGCGGCGTACAATCCGCGTTTTGATGGTCAGGTTCAAATCTCTATCGTCAACGGTCACGATATCGCCTAAATCCCAGCGTTCATGCTCATAGCCTGTCAAGACGGATAAATCCATCGCCGAGAGCACATAGGAGACGCGGGGCTTTGCGTACTCGGCAAGCCGCATATTTGTAAATTCAAGCATCTGATAGGGGTTTGTAAAATTGGAGCAATCGAGTGTCGCCACCCGTACCTCGCTTGAATAGGTGTAGTCCTCCACATATTCCTTACTGCCGTTGATGGCGGCGAAGGTCATGCCGTCCTTGCCGATGGCGTATAGCCGCGTGACAAGGGATCGGGTATCCACAACCCGCTTTATACCCGTCAGGTTTTTGCGGTAGGCGAAGAGCGCGCCGCTGTCTGTTCCGCTGAATGTAAGCAAATCCACACGCCGATCCCTGCTATGGAATACCAAATCACCGCCGTGGATGTTTTGTACCATCCGCAGGATGGAGAGGGCGTTCTTTTCTTGGCAGTCCCATGTCCGAAGCGTGGTCACATTCACCGTACCGACTTCCCAACCCGTACCCGCAAGAGCAAACGCCATCGGGACGGCGGGCAGGTCGGCGTTGAATTCTATCGGTTGTTTCTCTGCCGAAAAATTCAGGTCATAGAACGCCGCTTCCGCATAAACGCTTGTGAGAATGCTGTTGCCGTCCGAACCTTTTTCATCCGTCATCGTCCGTATGCGGTAAACATCCTCGGCAATCTGCACCTGTTTTTCATTGTCAAGCGTCGCTCGCTTTGGGTCGCTGTATGGCAGCTTGAATTCCAATGTGTCCGCTCCGTTGACTTCACCAGTAACCATGATATCGAAGGCGTTTTCCAGCACTGTTTCCCATGCGCCGTTTTCGTCCAAGACCACGGGGCGAGCAAAGCCCAGTTTCTCATACGGTGCTTTCGGGATGTCGTGGAGAGTGATATCGAGCAGCTTCGGGGTGACCGTCGTGTCGTCGGTGGTGAGCATTACGCGATAGCGGATATATGAACGGTTCGGCGAGGCCAGTTCACCGTTCGAGCCGACCGCCTGCCAAGCCGACCAGTCCTGCAGATCATCCGAAGTAGATGTTTCTATCAGTGAAACGGATGTAACGCCCGCCGTGTATTCGCTGGTTACCGATACCCGACCACTTCCCGCAAGGCTGCATTCAGCGGCAATCGTGGTTAGCTGGCCGCTTTCGGGGTAGAGGTTATCCGTTCCCTTCCGCAGGGTGACAGCACCCGGCTCGGTTAGAGCATCCACGCTCCCCGAAGTGTCACCACCGTTGGCGAGCATCGCCTGACGAAAATACCTAATCAAATCCTCGATAGTTAGGTCGCTGTCTGTCTCGAAGAACCACTCGTCTAAACCGCCTGCGTAGTAATACTGGTTTGCGTGCATTCCCATGACGATATCCGCCGTGCAGGACGGGTTCAATGTTCCTGTAAATGTCCGCAAGGGAGCCGTCCACACCGCGCCGTCGGCACGATTGCACAGCACAATCTGAGAAGTCTTTTCAGTCACATTTATAATAGCGGCGAGGAAGTACCAACCGCCATTGACCATATTAAATCCAGGTGTTTCAGTCTGGTCGAGGATAAGCGTTCCCGCCGAATTGTAGAGCATCATGCGTGGTCTCCCTTGGTAGAGGGAAATATACAAAATCGGCTGACCGGGACCTTGCCTTGTATTAAAAAGCGGGATGAAGTTTTGCCCGACAGAATAGGTGGTCGGGTTTATCCAGCCACCGACGGCGATTTTTTTGCCGAGATCAGAGAAGAATGTGCCGTCGTTGGTGGCGACAAGGTGTGTCTTTTCGGTGGTCGGATTATTGATGTTCATGCGGAAATACCGCCCAAACCTGCCGTTCGGTAAAGATGCGGTCGTACCGCTCCAGCCGGACACAGCAACATGCCGTCCGTTGCCGGAGGAATCCGCAAGGCGGGTATCGCTGTCCGGTGCGGATTCGTTGAAGCGCCAGAGCGCGGCTGTTTTCTCGGTCGCGGGGATTTCGCCCGTAAAGTCTATTTGAGAAGTCAATATGGATTTTACAGCCATATCCTCACCTCCAACGGCTCTTAGCCTGTATTTGCAGTTCCATAAATGTCGCATCGACCGCCGTAATGGTTAGGGTGTTTGCGCCTTTGCGGAGTATTGGGAAATTCAACTCTTGAAGCAGCGGCAGACCGTTTCGGAGCGTTTCGCCTGTGGTATCTACCACCTTGGCGGTCACCAGACCGCTGTCGATGACGAGGGTTTCGCCGGAAGCAAGCGCACCGACCACGCGGATTTCTTCGTCATTTGTTTTCAATGACACATAGGTTGATGAGCCTGACGAAATGATTCCTTTCAAAAGGTAAACAGGCAAAGAATCTGTGTTGCCTTTAGCTCTCGTGACCGTATTAGCTCCTGTCTGGGTCAGCGTAAAACCCTCGTCCGTCAAAGCATAAGCGTGTGGGTCAGGGCAAACGAAATTCAAATCAAACGCACCCGCCGACCGAATAAGCCGTTCGCAATTAACGGCATCCTGTAGCCGTGCCGTGAAATATCTATCCGGCACATCGTCAAGCACAAGCTGCTTCAAGCCCTTGTCGGGGTCAAGCCACTCAGCAAGACCGTCCAAAACCTCAACCAGCGAAGCAAGGTTGTGCCTTGGCGCAATATTGCACCGCAGGGTGATGACTCGCTCCGCGCTGTCGCTCCCAAAGTCCGCCACTCCGGGCTTGCCGGGTATGGATACAAAGGAGTTGCGCAAGGGCGGTGAAGCCTGCCAAGAGGTCAGCAGAGCCTTGACGTTCATACTTTGCGATGATATTCCGTTAAAAATAAAGCCCACGCCAACACCTCCTATGCCGGGCTAAACCGTCCCTGCGCCCGAGAGCCGGTCTGCATCAGGTTATACAGTTCCTGTGAAATTCTGCGGATGTCGTCCTCGCTGCGGACAATCATCTGCTGTATGGTGATGAGTGCAGGCACTCCTGACACCGCCAAGCCGCCATAACTTCCGGTCACATCACCCACATTTATGCCGGGTGTATCAAAAGCGGTGGGGATGGCGTTTTGCATATCTTCAGCGACTTCATCCATCGCCCGCTCGAAGCCCACGCCGATACCCTGACCCATGTTCTCACCAAGCCCGGCAAATAAGGTGGAGGGAGAGCGGATGCCGAAGAAGTTTTTGATGCCGTCGACAATACCGCCGAAGAAACCGGATATTTTGCTCCAAATCCAGTCTGCTGCATTGGAAATACCCTGCCAAAGTCCCTTTATGAGGTCAGTACCGACTTGCACGATTTTGCCGATGTTGCCGGTAAAGCCCTTGACGATGGCAGTAATAATCTGGGGTATCGCTTTCACTATTTCCACGATGATGGTCGGGAGGTTCTTTATCAGTGACACGAAAAGCTGTATGCCCGCTTGAACCAGCTGCGGGATACTCCCGATAATCGCCGTTACGAGTGACGAGATAATCTGTGGTATCGCCGCCACGACCGCCGTTATTATCTGCGGCAAGTTCTGTACCAGCGATACCAATAGCTGAATTCCAGCGTCAATAAGCTGCGGAATAGAGCCGAGGATCGCCGTAATCAAGCCTTCAATAATCTGTGGTATTGCCGCCACAATTGCTGTGATGATTTCGGGCAAGGCTCCTATCAAGGAAACCAGAAGCTGAATCCCAGCATCGATGATCTGCGGAATCGCCCCGATGATGAAATCCACGATGCCGATGATAATGGCAGGCAGAGCCGCTATCAATTGGGGCAGTGCGTCCAAAATCCCCTGTGTCAGCCCGAGAACCAGTTGCAAAGCCGCATCCAGTATCATAGGCAGACTGTCCATTAACCCCTGAACGATTGTTACCACGGCATTAACCGCCGCAGGTATCAATTGCGGAAGTGCGTCGGCAATGCCCGTGACAAGGGTAGTCACCAACTGCACTGCAGCGTCGATGAGGAGCGGGAGGTTATCAATCAGCGCGCCTACAATGGTCATAACCGCTTCTACAGCGGCAGGGATGAGTTCAGGCAGGAGCGTCAAAATTGTTGTCAGCACCTGTGTGAACAGTTCCGTGACCGTGGAGAGCAGCGTCGGAAGCAGATCCCCGACTGCTTGTAATATCCCGGCAAGAGCAGGAGGCAGAGCCTTAACGATATTCTCTATAACCGGAACGATGTTTTTCACGACGTTCTGGAACGCCTCGACCACATTTCCAATCAAAAGCTCGATGTCTGCGTCGGCGTTACCCAGACCCGCCATTAAGTTGCCTATTGCCGACTGCATACCTGAAATAGAGCCGGTTATGGTTTCTGTGGCTTCCAAAGCGGTCGTGCCGGTGATGCCCATTTCGGTCTGAATCACATGTATGGCTTCGGTCAAATCCGAAAACGACGATAGGTCGTACTTAATGCCGGAGATTTTCTCAGCATCAGCTAAGAGCCGCTCCATTTCGGACTTCGTGCCGCCGTATCCCAGTTTGAGGTTGTCAAGCATCGTGTAGTTCTGCTTGGCGAAACCCTGATAGGCGTTTTGTATGGAGGCGATGTCCGTACCCATTTTATTGGCGTTGTCGGCCATATCGGTAATGGCCATGTCTGCAACCTGAGCCGCTTTTGCGGTGTCGCCGCCGAGGGATTGGATGAGACTTGCTGAAAAGCCCGTGACGGTTTCCATATACTCGTTCGCGGACATTCCGGCGGTCTTGAAGGCATTTTCGGCATACCCCTGAACAGCTTGCGATGACTCGCCGAACAGAGTGTCCACACCGCCGACCAGTTGCTCGTAATCGGCATACGCTGCTATGACTTCTTTGCCGAGCTTGACGGCGGCAGCTCCGGCGGCGACAGCCACCGCACCCATTGCGACGCCGATGCCCTTGAGGATGCCGCCCAGTTTCTCAAACTTGCCGCCGCTTTTTTCTGCGCTGTCGCCAGCGTCCTCCAGTTCCTCACCGAGGTCGTCGGCTTCCTCTGCTGATTCTTCCAGTTCGCGCTCCATATTATTGAGTTCGGTGTTGGCGTTATTCAGAGCAATCTGCCAGTTTTGGGTGCGGCGATCGTTTTCACCAAAGCTGTCGGAGGCGTTTCTAAGAGCGGCTTCAAGAGTGGAGATTTTGTCCTTCTGGGCATCGATTGCCTTGTTCAGCACTTCGTTACGAGCGGAGGTAGCCGCTATCGATTTATCCTGCTTTTCGAATTCGCTCGTTACCAGCTTCATTTCGCTGCCCAGTACCTTGAACGACTGGTTTATATCACGAAGGGCACTCTTAAACTCTTTCTCGCCCTCGACGCCTATTTTCAGCCCGAAATTATCAGCCACTTAAAACACCTCCCTCCGTAAAAAATCAGATGCCATCAGGGATGACATCCTCTATAAACAGTTCGCGCTTTGGTTTTGTCATTCCGAGGAATTGACGATGGCATTCCCACAAGTCCAGCAATTGCCCAATAGGTGTGAGCCACGTTTCCTCTTCGGAGCGATTCAGATGAACCGTGCCGTAATATAAGAGTCGGGTAAACAACTCATTGTCGCTTACCCGACCTCGGCGTTTTTTGGCTCGCCATCCTCGCTTTCGATGTTACGAGCCGTCCCTTTGAACATCGCCTCGGTGATTGCTGTCTTATATGCTGCCAATTCCAACGGCGAAGTGAGCAATTCCACTTCTTCCTCGGTCAGCAGATCTTTCGGTTTTTCCTTATTCCTAAGGTTGTGGATGAGGATGGGCTGGTTGGCGAGAAGCGTAATCAACCAAATAATCTCGTCCAAAGCCATCTCAAAGTTTTCTGACTTCATCAGCTTTTCACCGAGATTCTCCAAGCCGCCGTAGCGTTTGGCGATTTCCTTTGTGGCACGGGTGGACAAGACCAGCTCGTAATCCTCACCGCCAATTTTGATGAAGGCACTACGTTCGTTATCCATGAGTTAGCCCTCCAAACCCGTGTCAAAATCAGGTTCATACACCTGCGTATACCAGCCGCTGATTACATCAACCAACACATCCGCATCGTCTTCGTTGACTTCCGCTTTCCACGGATGACGGTCGTTGCCGTCCGGCTTGTTGCGGCGAGAGACCGTACCTTCGATACTCGGTGTTGAAAAGGTGATGCTGTCGCCCTTGGTGGCGAGGTTGGTGGACGGAACGCCGAACTTCACGCGGTACAGCCAGAAGTAGCGGTACTTACCGTTTGCTTTCTTCGCCCGAAAGCCAATAGCGACAGGGTCGCCGCCGTCCTCTGAAGCCGAGATAAGGACGCCATTTTCATCCGTGGTCGCTCCTGTCAGCTTGGCAGCGACGGTCTTTCCGATGTCGTCCACGCCAAGAGTCAGTTTGCCGTTTTTGAATTCCTTGATGATTTCGGCGGCACCGTCGTCCGCCCATAGTGTCGCTTCCGCAAGTTCGATAGATAGTTCCGCCGAGATTGCCTTAGCCAGCATTACGGGAGTGCCGTAGGTCTCGTGACCCGTGATTGGCGCTTCGGTAACCGTTGCGTAGTAAAGTTTGTCAAGCCCGATTGTAGCCATGTCAATTTTCCTCCGTTTCATATTCTTTCGCCGCGTCTATGGCGAAGTGGTGGTAGCCGCTGTCATTCTCATGACCGATATAGCGGCGATCTGTTATGGTGAACGCCGCCCCAAGCAGGGCGGCGGTAATCTGATTCTTTCTGTTGATGTAATTGCCTTTTGAAAACAGGGATATCCGCACCTCGGACACATCAATAAGCGGAGAATTATCGCCGAATAGAGCAAACTCATCCGTCATCGGTGTGAGGACAAGGTACTCGTCCGGTGCAATTCCGCTAAATATGCCCGTTTCCACCGGCAGGATGGGAGAGAGCAGCGTGTTCAGTTCCTGCAAAATGCTCATATACGCTCCACCTCCTGATCGAATTTCTCCTTCATGGCTTCAATGGCTGCGTTCCTCGATTGTCTTCGGGCGGGTCTCATAAAGGGCTTCGGCGGCTGACCGTGCTTGCCGTATTCGAGGATATTGGCGATTTTGGCATTACTGCCGCCGTCGCTCCTCGGTTCGGCGAAACCGACCTTGATATCCCAACCGGAGCCGTCCCGTTTCTGTTTAGCGGGAGACAAACCGAGGGAGTCTTCCAACTCGCCTGTGGAGCGGCTCTTTAATTTCGTGCCGCGCCCGACTACGGAGGAGAGGTTGCTTTTTGCCTTGGCAAGCACGACTTCACCGCCCGCCTCAAGCACCTTGGGGATGATTTCATCCGTCTGATCGCCAAGGCGAGAGAGTTTCAGGAGGAAATCCTCCGGCATTTTCATCTCAATTTTCGCCATTACCTCACTGTCCCTTCCAGCTTTTCAGCTAACACCTCGACATACATCCCGCGCCCACGCACATCCTCCGCGCTGACAATGTTGTAGCGACCATCCGCTTCGGAGATAAAATGTGAAGTCGTGACGGTTAAGTCGGGGATTTTGCGGAATCGAAATAGCACGGTCACACTTGAAAACGCCGCATTCCCGATAATCCGCTCCCATTTTGCGGTGGTGTTGCGAACTTCCTTATATGCCTTAACCGAAGCGAGGATGCGGTCACCCGTGGTGACGAAGCCCTCCGCATCTTTGACGGGTTCGGTTGAGATGATGTTGATGGGCGTACTCATTTTTCCGTATCCCACGCTTACACACCCCACAATCTGTCAAGCCGTAAAAGCATGTTGACCGTATTCCAGACTTGTTGAGAAGCCTGAACGCTGTCGGCAAAGAAACCAGCCGTCGAGCCATCTCTACTTTCATAGAAATGGCTCGACAGCATGATTACTGCTTGTTCGGTTGTAGGCGGCATAGTATTTTCCGTGTAATAGCCCTCAACAATATGTTGATAGCTCTCGGCGTAATTGACAGCGGCGGCGATGAGCCGCAGGAGCAGGTCGTCGTCCTCAGCGTGTGCCAGTATCAGGTTTTCTTTGACTTTTGGTAACAGTTCCGTTGGCGTCATCGCCATCACCTCCCATTATTCGTTGGCCGCCATCAAACCCGCCGCTTTCAGCTTGGAGAGCAATGAGTTGAAGTCTGTAACCAGACCGGCGGTATCGGTGGCGGTGCTATCCGCCTGATTCTCCGCAGCAGGAAGCCCCGTTACCGAGGCTCCCTCCTTGATTTCCAGCGTCCCGCCAATGACGGTTTTCTCTCCGCCTTGTTCGGTATAGTTCTTTGTGCTGTAGCTCATGTCGCACCTCCGTTAAGCCTTCTGCTGGAGAACTTTGATAGCCTCCGGCAGAATCAGTTTGCCGTCCACACGCTGAGTGGCAACGAAGCCCACCTGCCCAGTGACAGCGAAGAGTTCATTGAGCCGCTTAAACACGCGCCCCTGACGGTCGGCTACCCAGTAATAGCTGAAGTCTCCGAATACAATGGTCTTGGCGGCCGCAGCGATAGTGGGAACATACGCAGAGGTGTGAACAGGGCGGTTCAGGATGGTGTCAGGCGTACCCGACTGCAGGGAGGGTTGCCACAGATACTGTCCCTGTCCGTCCTTCAGCTTACGGATGGCCTTTACGGTAGCATCGTTCATAACAAAAACCGCCTTGTTGCGGTAGGGTGCCTTCAGCGAGTAGAACAGGTCGAGCACTTCATCGATGGTGACGGCGGTAGCGCCTGCCGTAGTTATGCCAAGCTGGGCGCCGCCTGTCGCGGCAAGGATGCCGGTGGGTTTGCCGGAGCCGTCGCCGGTGAAGAAGGACTCTTCCTCCTTGTTGCCGATGCGCCTTGCGAACTCTCTGGAGATGTAGGTTTCGAGATTGAACACGCTGTCATTGAGCAGTTCCTCAGAAACCTTAATCAGGGTTCCCAGCTTGTAGGCGCCGATGGACACCTGCCCAAAACTGTCGTCGCTGTCAGTGATGGCGCCTTCTTCATCGATCCACGAAGCCGTGCCCTTGGAAGCTACGACCGGAATTTTTCTGTCGCCGGAAGAGGTGGTGATAACTTTGGCCAGCGTACGGAAAATGTTCTCCTCCTCAAGAGCGTCCACGAGGGTTCTTTCGAATTCATCGGGGACGAGATAGCCTCCTTCAGAGTCGGTGCCGACCTGTAAAGCGTTTTTCACGACTGCATCAAGTCCTTCGTTACCACGGGTGCGCATGGCGTTCCAGAACGCCTTTTTGTAATCATCAGTAGCTCTGCCGATCTTGGCTTCGGCGGACTTGGTCGGTGCACCCAGAATGGGAGCGGATGTAGGTTTGCTCATCTCAAGGTCATATGCCGACTGATGTTCCAGACGCTCAATTTCCTTGCCGAGGGCGACCATATCGGCTTCCATCTTGTCGTACTCTGCGGCGGCTTCAGCGGGAACAAACCCGTCTGCGCCGCGCTTCTGGTCGAGGAACTCCTTGGCAGTGTTCCAGATCTTGTTGCGCTTCTCGCGCAGTTCAAGGATTTTACTCATTGTCATTACCTCCATAAATTTAGTGGATAATTAAATTGAGCCGCCTTTCGAGCGACTCAACGGGTACGCCTTGCGGCGCAGGTTTGGGTTGCGGTTGTTCTTTGGGCTTGACCTTATCTAGCAAGGAATTGGTGACCGCCCTGCGACTAAACGCATAAGTCGGAGTGGCTTGCTGTCGTTTGTTGTCTTCCAATACACCGTCAGCGAAGCCGAGTTCCATTGCCTTGTTCGCATTCATCCATGTTTCGGAGTCCATCCAGTGGGAGATTTTTACGCGGCTTTGGTTCGTCTTGATTTGGTAGGCGTTGATGATGCTTTCTTTGACCTCGGCGAGCATATCCATCGCTTTTTGCATTTCCTCGCTGTCGCCGATGGCGACGGTCAGCGGATTATGCACCATCATCAGGGCGGTGGGAGCCATGAGGACTTTTGTTCCGGCCATCGCCACGACGCTTGCCGCCGAAGCCGCAATGCCGTCAATCTTGACTGTGACGTTGTGCGGATAATCCATTAGCATGGCGTAGATCTGGCTTGCCGCGATACAGTCACCGCCGGGAGAGTTGAGCCAGATGGTGATGTCGCCCTTTTCAGCGAACAGTTCTGACTTAAACATCGCCGGTGTGATTTCGTCGCCCCACCAAGTGTCCTCCGAAATGACTCCGTCGAGATAGAGGGTACGTTCACCTGTGGTTTCGTCTCGCACCCAGTTCCAAAATTTCTTTACTTTCATGAAGTGTCCTCCGTTTCTTTCGATTTGTACGCCGCGCCCACGTCGGCCAGTTTGACCATATTTCCGTTCAGGACGTGGATGTTACCACCTTCGACATCGGTCAGCAGATTCATATCCTCCAAGCTGCGCACGTCGTTGACCGACATAAAGCCGTTTTGAATGCCTGTCGAATATCCTTGCATCCGGCTTTGGTAGTCGCCCCGAAGCAGTCCGTCGAGGTTGAATTTGATAAAGATCGTCGTTTTTTCTGATGGCAAGATGAGAGCCTGCTGTAAAGACTGCTCCCATCTGACCACCCATGGGTCGAGGGTATATTTGACGAATTCAAGGCTCTGCTGCTCGATGTTGGAGAAGCTGCTCTTTTCAAGGTCGCCGACCATGTGCGGCGGCACGCGGAATATCCTCGCTATCTCGTTGATTTGGAATTTCCGTGTTTCAAGGAACTGCGCCTGTTCGGGCGGGATAGACATCTGGTGAAACTTGAGACCTTCCTCCAAAACAGCCACCTTGTGAGCATTCGCACCCCCAAACTGCGACTGCCAGCTTTCCCGAAGCCGGTCTGCTTGTTCCGGCTTGATGACGCCGGGATGTTCGAGCACGCCGCCAGGGTTCGCACCGTTAGCGAAGAAAGTCGCACCGTATTCTTCGGTGGCGAGTGCCATGCCGATGGAGTTCTTGGCCATCGCTATCGGTGAGTATCCAATTAAGCCGTCGAAACCCAAGCCGGGGATGTGCAGCACATTCTCGCGCCGCAGCTTCACCTGACCCTTGTCGCTTTGATAGGTATAGACAATTTCGCCGTTATTATTGCGGTCGACCGACGTTCTGTCGGGCAAGAGCGGATAGAGGGCAATCGGAAAACCTCTGCCGTCCCTGATAATCTGCGCATAAGCGTTGCCCCAAAGTAATAGATGACTCATCAGCGTTTCACGAAACACAAATGAAGTCATCTCACGATTCGGTTCGTCATGCAGCAGCCGGTAGAGAGGATGTGACGGCTTTGTGGCTTTGCTGCCATTGGCAGTTCGCTCATAAACATGGAGCGGAAGACCCGCCACCGATTCGGCAAGGATGCGGACACAGGCATAAACTGCCGAGGTCTGCATGGCCGTGCGCTCGTTGACCGCCTTGCCGCTGGTCGTGCCGCCGAACAGGAAGCTCCAGCCGCCACCGATACGGTTTTTAGGCTTATCTCGTGAACGGAACAGCCCTGAAAATATGCTCATATAAACAACAACCCCCTCTCGTCATAGACGCTGCCGTCAATCCCACCGCCGAGGGTTGCCCTCGCAAGCCCCATAATCAGCGCGACCACACCGTCTATCTTTTCCGTGGACTTTTTCTTGTTGGGCTTGATATTGCCCGCGGCATCTTGGTCGACGATGACATTACCCATATTCCAATCGAGGACAGGATGCTTGCCGTGCCGGATTTTGCCCTCCATCACGAATTGGTAGAAATCCTTTGAAGGCGGCGACATGGATATGAAGCCCTGACCGAAGGGAAATACCGTGAAGCCATGCTCCGCACCCAACTCCTCAAGGTCGCGACGAATCTTCTCCGCACCGTAGCGGTCGTAGGCGATTTCACGGATTTTGAAACGCTCCGACAGCTTGCCAATAAATGCTACGATATAGTCGTAGTCCACCACATTGCCCTCGGTGGTGTTAAACACGCCCGCTTTCTTCCACACGGCGTAAGGGACGTGATCTCGTCGTGTTCGCAGGTCGATAACATCCTCCGGCAGCCAGTAGAATGGCATCACGGTGTACTTGGTATCGCCGCCGACCGGAGGGAATACCAACACCAGTGCCGTAAGGTCGCCCGTACTGGAAAGGTCGAGACCGCAATAGCAATCCCGACCCTCATATTCGTCAAAGTCTATGTCCTCACCGCAGGCATTCCATTTGTCCATAGGCATCCACCTGATGTCGGCGTTGCACCATTCGTTCAGGCGGAATTGCCTAAAATGCATCTCCTCAGCGGGATTCTGCTTCGCCTGTTCGTAGGCGGATTGCACCGTTTCAAAGGGAATCGTCACACCGATGGAGGGGTTGACTCGCCGCCAGACAGCTTCGTCGTTCCAATCGTCATCCTCTTCAATGCCAAATACGGCAGGATAAAAGGACGGGTCAACCTTCGAGCCATCCATAACCGCCTTGGCCTTTTGGTGGATTTCGTAGCAAATGCTCGTCTTGTCCCTACCTGCCGTGGTGATGAGGAAGTAAAGCGGCTGCCGTCTTGCATCGCCCGTGTACTTTGTCATGGTGTCGAATAACTCGCGGGTCTGCTGCGCAAAGAGTTCATCGAAGATAAGCCCTGACACATTGAACCCCTGCTTGGATTTTGTTTCAGAAGACAATACCCTGTAGAAACTGTTGGTGTGCGGGAATATTATCCGCTTGGTTGAAGGTACGAGTTTTGATAGCTTTGCCAGATCACCGCATTGCTCAACCATCGCTTTGGCGGTATTGAAAACAATACTCGCCTGATTGATGTCAGCGGCGCAGGAGTAAACCTCTGCACCCGCTTCACCATCTGCGAACAGGAGGTAGAGGGCGATTGCCGCCGCCAGTTCCGACTTGCCATTCTTCTTGCCAACCTCGACATAGGCCGTGCGGAACTGCCTGTAGCCGTCCTCGCCGACGATGCCGAATATGTCCCTGATAATCTGTTCCTGCCACGGCATCAGTCGGAACGGCTTCCCGTACCATTCGCCAGTGGTGTGTTTGAGCATGGATATGAAATTGACCGCAAAGTCCGCCCGTCGTTCTTCGTATCGGCTGGTCGGCAGCATGAGTGGGGTTGGCTTGTATTTGAAATCAGGCATCGTCATCCTCCTTCCGCGCATAATAAAAGACCTCCGAAGAAGTCCTAAAAATCTATCTGTACGAGAGACAGCCCCTTGTAGGGGTGTCTGTCTTTCGGTTATTTCGTGTTTAGTTGTACTTGCTGAGGATGATGGTGTAGACCGCCTTGACCTCATCGGTGGGCTTGATATCCCAACCCCTGTCGTAGTTCACGACATCGCTGCTTTCACCGACCTTGCGTAGTGTCAGCTTGCTGATTCTACCGCCGTCGATACCGAACGGAGAGCTTTCCTTATAATGCTTGACCCAGTATTCGTACTTGCCACCTGTCGATGGGCAGGTGATAATCCCTTCACTCCACATTTTCAAGTTCCCCCGTCAATATCAGATTTGAATATCGCTTGGTGTCCATGGAAATGAAGTTCGCTAATTCGTTGAACCCCATCTCCATCGCAATTTCGAACACTACCTTGGTGTCAAACATATTCGTGCGCCCCGTGGCTGCCACCTTACGGCACTGTTCTTTGACAACTTCGGCTTTTGAAAGTAGTCGTATTTCATCTTCTCCGAAAACTACACCAAGGTGAGAACCGCTATCCCAGATAATGAAAACCGTGCCGGTGTCGTCCACGAAGTCCACCGTTCCCGTGTCGCCGGGCTTCAGCTTGGTGTAGGGGTCAGTCATGGAGACCAACTCCACACGTGTGCCCTTTTTGTGCCTTGCCCTCCGTGCTTCGAGGGCTGTTTTTGAAATGAAATTATTCACTGTCCGTCACCTCCGTTTTCTTGCCGCCTTTCCAGCTTGAATTGCCCTCAAGCCTTGAAAGAAGTATCTTTCGAGTCGCTTTGTACTCGTCACCGATGAAGCCGAGGGAGAGCAGGAAGCACCGCATGGCGTATTTTGGGTTGCCGTCGGTGTCCTTTTCTTTTGCCGTGATACGCTTCTTTTCAATCGCCGTCTTGCAAAGCAGGCTGACCAGCGTGGCGTAGGCTTCCGCGTGTTCCGCATCAATCGTTCCTTTAAACCAAGGGAACTGGAGCGTGTCGGCGGTCTGTTTAATAGGGAGGTCGTCCGTGCCGAGCGCCGCCTTGAGAAGAGGGGCTTTAGCGTTTACCAGTTTGGCGAGGTTGTCGAGTTTCTCAGGGGTGAAGCTCGAGAGCGGCATTTCGATGACTAATTCGTCAGGTTCTGGAATATCGTCGGCTTGCATTCCGTTTTCGCCTTGGAAGTTCTCTCGGCGGGTACGCCCAAGCCCCAGCTCCTCGCGTTCATCCATCTGCAAGTCCTCGAAAGCAATCACCTCATCTATCTGCTTTTGCATGGCATCGGTAATGGGTGCGTTTGGATTGGCGTACCGTCCGGGATGGTGCTGGTCGATATCCGGAAATTCGTCAAGTGCGCCCATCCCGCCAAGCCCGCTCTCGTAGGTGTCGGGTTCGTCGTAGTGGCGGCTGTCGCCATCCACGTCAAAGCCCTGTTGGTGCAGGGCATCCTCCAAGGCCAAATTGTCCTCGCCCGTGACCGTGCCGTTCTTATCGATGTGGTAGCCGCCCACTTCGTAGGCGAATGTCGGCGCTCCGAGGTACTTTGTCGAGGCATTCAATTCTTGGCTGATGGCTGCGACCAGTGATTTACGCTCCGCGCCTTTTACATTGTAAGAAAGTCTCATGTTCGTTTCCTCCGTTTTCCTTGATTTTGCGGGGTTTTTTCGTCCTCCGCGCATTACATATATCACTCTAAACGCCTGTAATAGCAAGCGTTTATGTGATAATAAATGCACCGAATATCAAGGAAAAACAGCCTCTTATCTTTGTGTGTATGACACAATGTCGCTGAGCACAAAAATAACGCAGGGCAGAGTGGATCTCTTATTCACTGACGAACGCCTCCTTAATCCATAGCACCTCGCGCCGTCCCATGCCACGTTCGGCTCGGGCATCCTTTTCGATGCGCCGCCAGTCTTTCAATTTCTCGTTGTAAAGCGGACTGTCATAACCGGACAGCACCACCGACCCGCTGTGCGCGATGAGTTTGTCAAGCAAGCGAGCGTGATAGCCGTCGTCGCACTCATAGGCGTAGATGCTCTTGCTTCTGGTGTCTGCCATGTACGGCGGGTCGGCGTATATCAGGCAGTTCGTCGAGTTGTAGCGGTCGATGAGCGAAAGCGCGTCCGTATTTTCAATCTGGACGCCGAGCAGTCTGTCGGCTACTGCCTGAATCCGTTCCGGCAGCTTGTGCCAGATGTCCGGCTCTTTCGGGCTTTTGCCGATGGTGCGATTTCGCCATCCGCTGCGCTGGCCGGTACGAGTACCGAAGGCTTGCCAGCAGCGGACGAGGAAAACCCGTGCCCGCTCCACGTCATCTGAACTATCACATTTGTAGGAATTGTAGTATTCGTCGCGAGCCCATGGCGTGAGTGAAACGGCTTCGCATAGTTCTTCAGTGCGCTCGCGGATAACCCTGAAGAGGTTCACTACATCGCCGTCCAGGTCATTTATCGTCTCGGTGCGGCATGGCTCTTTGCCGAAAAACACAGCGCCGCTCCCGAAGAATGGTTCAAGGTAGACTTCGTGCGGCGGGAGATTGTCGCATATCCATTTCGACAATACCCACTTGGCACCGGGGTAGCGGAGTACGGTCTGTATCATTTTCCTTCCACCTCCTTCACAAGGTCGACATAGGCAAGGGTCTGCCCGTCACGCTCGCAGCCGATGTCCTCGCCACCGTTTTGCTTATACTCGGCATATCGGCGCAAGATGACCGATGCGTACTTCTCGTCGAGTTCGAGCATGAAACAGGTGCGGTCAAGCTGATCGCAGGCAATGAGAGTCGATCCGGAGCCGCCAAAGGTGTCCAACACGATGGCGTTTGCCTGGCTGCTGTTGGCAATCGGGTATGCCAGCAGGTCAAGGGGCTTGCTCGTGGGGTGGTCGGCATTCTTCTTGGGCTTATCGAAGTTCCAGATGGTGGTCTGCTTGCGGTCGGAATACCACTTGTGTTTGGAGGTGTTCTTAAAGGCGTACAGCACCGGTTCGTGCATCTGCTGGTAATCACCCCGACCAAGCACGAGGGCATTCTTGACCCAGATGCAAGTCGTGGAGTAATGAAACCCTGCGTCCACACAGGCACGAAAGAAATTCACCTTCTCCGAATCCGAGTGGAAACAGTAAAAAGCCCCGCCGTCGGCGAGGTTCTCATAAAGATTCTTAAACGCCGACAGCAAAAAGATATAGAACTGTTCTGCCTTCATGCTATCGTTCTTGATTTTTAGTCCGCTCACAGATTCAAAGCTGACGTTGTAAGGGGGATCGGTCAAGACAAGATTGGCTTTGCGACCGTCCATCAGCTTCTTAACAGTCTCCGATACCGTGGCGTCGCCGCAAATGAGTCGATGTCGCCCCAGTGTCCAAACATCTCCTGGTAAAACAAAAGCCGCCTGTTCGAGGGCGGCCGTAAGGTCAAAGTCATCATCAGCTACATCCCCGTCTGGATCGGCGAAGAGCTTTTCAATCTCATCGGCGTCAAAGCCCGTAATTTCGAGGTCAAAGCCGAGTTCCTTGAGGTCGGCAAATTCCAGAGCCAGCAATTCCTCGTCCCATCCGGCGCTCAGTGCCAGTCGGTTGTCTGCGAGGATATATGCCCGTTTCTGCGCCTCGGTCAAATGCTCCACGAACACGCAGGGGATTTCGGTCAGGCTTTCTTCCCGAGCCGCTATAATGCGTCCGTGTCCTGCGATGATGTTCAGGTCTTTATCTACGATGACCGGGTTGACGAAACCGAACTCACGAAGGGAGGAGCGGAGTTGCAGAATCTGCTCCTTGCTGTGGGTTCGGGCATTGCGGGCATACGGCACAAGCCGGTCTATATTTACTTTTTCAAATCGTTCTGTCGATTTCATCACATCACCCCCAACATTTCGTTTGTTCTGGCAAATTCGCCGTGATATAAAACAGCCGCCCTGTCATAGGCGGCTGCGGCTTCTTCTGGCGTTGTGTAAAGTCCAAGGTATTGGTACTCATAACCGCTCGTGATTTGAGCGACATATCGGTTTGCCTTTTTGTGCTTATAAACTCCTTTATAGCCAGAACTGTTTGACTGTGAAATTAACTGGTTTTTGGAGTTCTCAGCTTGTTGGCATATCCTCAAATTGCATCGGCGGTTATCTGAGGCATCACCAGAAATATGGTCAATTTGGGTGTCATCACTCACAGGGATATTCTCAACTCCCAGCAGTAGCCGATGCAGTAGGGTCTTCCGACCGGAAACGGTTGTGACAAAATATCTACCGCACCTACACCACTGATATCTTCGAACAAACGAAAAATCCGACTCATCGATACGAAAGCTATCAGCGGAGCCGCAACTGATGCGTACTGTGCCGTCGGTGCCTATGTAATATGTGTTCGGCTTTCTGGTTCGCGCGCAACGAACACAACCGGTAGAACGTCCCGCGAGCAGATTCTCAGACCGAATCGAGCCTGTTGCCCCACAATCGCATATACAGTCATTTAGTGTACGGTCATGTTTGCCGCCACGAACGCGATGTGTATTTTGAACGACCCAATGGCCAAAACGTCTCCCAGATAAATCAACTGTTTTTCTCATAATCAGAAACCTCGCGTCTTTAAAAGTTCAAGGAATTCATTCTTTTCTTCTCCCTGAGTGCCGCTGTGCCGATTGATGATTTGCATAATCAGATTAAAGTCGCCCTGCATCGCCTTGTAGTACTGAGCGCCTGCTGTGACGTAAGGTGATAGCTTCAGTTCTTTGGTCATTCGTCCGATTTTGCGGTTCATGGCTTCGCAGGCAAGAAAACCCTGTCTGTTCAGCACATAATCCGTAATCGTCTGCGGTGCGACATAACCGTCACAACCGCGAGCCGAGATATATTCCTCGATTTCATTTCGTAGCACATCAGCCGCCGGAACTTCTTTTTCGCATTCCTTCATTGCCATAGAGAAATAGTCCGCCATCACATTTTTGGAATTTACCTTTTTAGGTTTGGGCTGGCTTGTGGCATTCGTACTGGCAGTTTTACCTTCAAGCTTCTTATCGATTGGATTCTTCCGAGGGCGGCCTGCCCCCGGACGATAGCCTCCGCTGGGCATGAGCGTCACCTCCTCGGTTTTGATTTCCTTTTGATTTTTTGATTTTTGATTTATGAAAAATTCACACGGCAGGCCGAGCGCGCTGTCCACCTTAGAAGCCGTAGGGATTCGAGCCGCCCCTCGGTCTGAGACTAAAAGTAGTCGCCTTGCTCGGCGTGAAGTCTTGAGTGGCATTCCTGACAAAGCGCCATCATGTTTTCCCAGTCGTTTGTGCCGCCGTCGGTCAGCTTGACCTTGTGGTGGGCAAGCGTCGCGGGAGTGAGGCGTCCGTCACGCTGGCACATCACACACAGCGGGTTCGCCGACAGGAACGCCGCACGGATTTGCTTCCACGTCCTGCCGTAGCGTTTGTTGCTGTCGGGGTCGCGGTCATTCCGGTTATATCGTTTGGCTTCCTGCTTCTGATGTTCCTCACAGTACCTACCCGTGGTCAACTTGACGCAGCCGGGGTAGGCGCAGGGTTTCTTTGCTTTGTATGGCACGTTGCACCTCCTGTTCTGCGCAATAGAAAAGCCCCGTGGGATTTCTCCCGCGAGGCTCGTGTGTGCATTCAATTTTGCTATTCTAATAATAACAGGTTCCAAAGCGGTATTATAGTGGTCAACAGTGGCGTATTAATTCGACCTCGTTCAAGGCACGGTTATGGAGACGGTGTACCCAACGGAGATCGAAATGCAGAGCAACAGCTATCTGCTCCCACGTTTTGAAGCAAAGGTATCTCAGTTCCAGAAGCGTCTGGAGTTCCGGGCTTTCCACGCAGCTAATTACCGTGACGATTTCATGCTTCAGGTTTAAAAGGCGTTTCATATCAGCGCTGATTTCCGATTCCATATCCATCATCTTGGCGATGACATCCTCCATACGATGGACATTGCGTGATCCCTTGCTTGGTGGCACATCGGACAGGGTGGCACTCGCTTTTTCGGCGAGATCTCGTAGTGACTGTACCTGTTCAATCTTGCTATTGATACGCTGGTCTATGCGATAAGCTTGGGATAAATAATCCTTTGCCGACAATTTTGGTTTGCTCATAGGCTACCTCCGATAATTTAATCCACTCGGATTGGCAGCTTTTGACTCCATAGATTTTCATAGATTGGCTTTGACCGCTTCAATTAAGGCGGTCTGCGTCTTGTCTTTATCGGACAGGGCTTTTATAACCCGCTCGTCAATTGTACCTTTAGCGATGATGTGGTGGAGGACAACCGTTTCGGCGGTCTGACCTTGCCGCCACAGGCGGGCATTGGTCTGTTGGTAAAGTTCGAGGCTCCATGTCAGCCCGAACCATATAATCGTGTTGCCGCCTGTTTGAAGGTTCAGCCCGTGACCGGCAGACGCGGGATGGATGAGTGCCACAGGCAATTCGCTGCGATTCCAACGGGCGATACTCTCGGATGAATCAAGCTGTGAAAACGGGATGTGCAGTTTTTGCAGCCGTTCCTTTATTCGTTCCAAGTCATGCTTGAACCAGTAAGCTACCAGCACAGGCTTGCCGTTGGCGGCTTCGATTAAATCCTCAAGAGCATCCAGCTTGCGGTCATGGATGTGGTGGACTTCGCCGTCATCGCCATAGACCGCACCGTTCGCCATCTGGCACAGCTTCCCCGACAGAGCGGCGGCATTAGCGGCTGTTACATCGCCGCCCGCCAGTTTCAACACCAAGTCCTGCCGAAGTTCATCATACCGCTCACGCTCTTTGTCAGATAATCGCACGGGATATTCGGCGGTCACTAATTCAGGCATGGTAAGATGGTCAATGGATTTCATGGAAATGGTGATATCGGCGATTTTGGCGTATATCCGCTTTTCGGCGTCCGGCATGGGCTTGTAGCTGAATATCACTTGGCCGTTTCGCTTGTCGGGGACAAAGTAGTCCGCGCGGTACTGCCCAATGAAACGTCCGAGCCGCTGCCCCATATCCAGAAGCCGGAACTCCGCCCACAAGTCCATCAGACCGTTGCTGCTCGGCGTTCCCGTCAAGCCCACGATGCGCCTGACCTTCGGGCGGGCTTTCATCAGCGACCGAAACCGTTTTGACTGGTGGCTTTTGAAGGATGAGAGTTCATCGACCACCACCATGTCCCATTGCCACGGGGTTCCGCTGTCCTCTATGAGCCATTGAACGTTTTCGCGGTTGATGATGTGGATGTCGGCAGGCTTGTTAAGAGCCGCCTTGCGCTCCATTTCCGTTCCGACTGCCACCGAGAACCGCAGATCTGAGAGATGCTCCCATTTGCCCAGTTCCTCTGGCCACGTGTCACGAGCGACACGCAAGGGTGCAATGCAAAGGACTTTGTGAACCTCAAAGCTGTCGAATAATAGATCGTTAATGGCGGTCAGGGTAATCACGGTCTTTCCTAACCTAAGCCCATATCCAGCAGGACTGCAGCTATTTGATTGCTCTCGATGTAGTCGATGGCGTATCGCTGATAACTGTGCGGTATGAACTTCATTCGGCATCACCTCCCATCTGTTTTAAGATTTCTCCGATTTGCTCTCCATCGTCCAAAACGTAGACCGCAAAACCCAACCGCCGAAGCAACCCATGCCGCGCTTCCTGTAAAGGGCGGGGTTTCTCCCCATGCCGCTTGACTTCCACAAAGGCAATTCTCCCCATCGGCAAAAGGACAAGGCGGTCGGGCATCCCATCAAAACCGGGACTTGTAAATTTAGGCGCAATACCGCCCACTGCTTTGACCGCTTGGACGAGTTTCTTTTCTATAGTTTTTTCTCTCACGATGACCTCCGATTTCTCAATTGCCGTTTGCCCGATTTTTCCTATAATTACTACGCGTGCGTTTTGCGTGTGCCTATTACCCTTCTCCTTACCTATATAAATTAGTAGAATAAAATGAGCAATATGGGAAACAGCAAGCGCAGAACGCTGATATATTAGGGGCTTGCGACTTTGCCGTGTTTGCTTGCCGAAGCCCTCAAACGAGCAGACAGGCAATAAAAACACTTCATTCCGTCCTAACGAACACCCTCTGGATGCCATAAATGGGCAAGGATTTTTTGCCGGTCTTGTTCCCATCGAATAGAGACCAGCCACCGATACGATTCAATATGCCTTGAATCTCATAAGAATCAGCTTTCTTTATGGACTCGCGGGGCTTTCCGAAGCACTCGCACCATATCTCCATCACGCAGACTTGATTCCTGCGGACGTTTCCGTTCGCCCTTGTGGGGTCGTCAGGTGAGCGGATGTACTCTATCCTGCGATAAATGTCCATCGTATCCCAGCTATCAGGGAGCAGAGTTTCAAGGTAATCCAAAACCATACCCTCGCGCTCGTCGTTCTCCATAGCGTTGCGCTGTTCGGCGAAAGCCGCCATAGCGACATCGCCTTTTAAGAACAACTCCTCACCGTCTTGGTATTTTACAAGGGCTTCCGCCCAAATCAGGTCTATGTCCGTGAGTTCCCAAGCACGGTATTTGCCCTCGCCGGATACCCAAACAGGCCAGAAGCGTCGGTTGCCCGTGATGTCCCGCAGGAATCCGCCGTCCGAGTTGGTTGTGCCGACGACGATGCACTGACGCGGATGACTTTCTACCGTGCGGCCGTATGAGGGGCGATACTTATCATCTGTGCGGGTAATAAAGGACTTTACCGTTTCCACGTCCATTTTCTTGATCTCCGCCAGCTCGCCGAGTTCCAGTATCCAGTAGCCCTGCAGCTTCTCCGGGGCGGTTTTATCTTTCATGTCCGATATGGAAAGACTGTCGGAGTACCATTGTTGCCCCAGTTTGGAAAAGAGCGTGGACTTTCCGATACCCTGCTTGCCGTTCAGAACAAGGATAGAGTCGTGCTTTGTGCCGGGGCTGATAATCCGAGCAACCGCTGCCACGAGAGTCTTTCGGGTGACGGCTCGGGTATAAGGCGAATCTTCTGCACCGAGGTAGTCGATGAGCAGCGTGTCGATTCGGGGAATCCTGTCCCATTCAGGTAAGCCTTCGAGGTATTCTCGAATCGGGTGGTAGGCACGGTCGTCGGCAACCTTTGTCAGAGCAAGTTCATAGTTCCGAGCCGAGAACACGCCGTAGCGTTTATCGATGAAAGCTACAAGCTGGGCTGTATCGACATCCCGCCAAGGCTTATGTGGGCGTTCCCACGGCAGTTCCTCGCCGTATATCTGGTTGGCGAGCCGATTGTGACGGATGCCTGTGAGGGTGTCATCGTTGTTAAGGATAAGGAGCAGATTGCCGAGGGTGTTGGATAGGATACCGTTTTTCTCGCGTTGAAGCTGAGATTTCCAATCGGCATCTTCATCGAAGTCACTTTCAGCCTTGGCAATGCGCTCCTCGGCGAGCAGCAGTTTTACGTTTTCATCCTGCACAGCAAATTCGCTCATCGCCTTGAAGCCTGCCTTTTCGTCAAGGTCGGTGAACTTGTGGATGCGGACGAGATCGAAAGCGTTTAGCAGCCTGCCACAGGCGGGGTCAGTGGCGTGGTGGGAATATGACCATTTGCCTTCGTACAGCACTACGCCCGCTGAACTATCAGCAAGGATATAATCGTAACGACCGCCCATAGCCGACGGCTCGTAGATGTCAGGCAGGAATGTCGCAATCACGTCCTCAATCGGATAGGCGCGGCAGAAAGCGCCGACCACGCCGTCTTTGGTGAGTGGGTCTTGCTGTTGACGGATACTTCGCTGGATCACCTCAGACTGGCGACTTGAAGTAGGCCAAAGCGAGCAGTCGCGCCAGTCGGAGAGTTTGGAAAGATATGCATCGGGATTGAGATTATCGCCGTCGATTTTTTTGAAGATATATTCGCCGTCAGAAGGTGTGGAAGGCCAGTACATAAGGCGCTCCGGTTCATAGGTGCTGTCGTCGAAAAAGTCCATGCCTATAACTTCAGCTACCAAACGTGAGAGAGCAGCGTATTCGTCTGGAGAAACCTCACGGGCAATCGGAATAACCACGCGCAGCCGGGGTTCTTCCGGTGTATGGCTGTGGGTGGAGTAAATCACACATCGATGCGGGAATAGCATCTCCACGGCGTCAATAAAATTGTTACCGGCGTGGTCGGCATCAAGAGTTATCCCGGAACGACTTTCGACCGTATCCTTTTTACGCCTGCCACCCTTGAGGTGACCGAGGACATAGCCGCCTACATCTTTGGCGGCGTCGCGGCGGTCTTTAGTGAATCTCTTGTATTCGGAAACCGTCTCTGTCGTGCGGCGGGTCACCTTGAACCGTTCACATAACTCATCAAAGGTGGTCTTTTTGTTGACCCACCGTTTTGACAGTCGGCTGTCGCCATATGCGATTTTAAATTCCATATTCCAACACCTCGCATTTGTGGTTGTAGTATTTGATAGGCATACCGCGCTTTTTCGCCTTAGCGATTTCACGAGCCATTCCCTCGGAAGGCTTGTCGAAAACCCATAGTTCGTCGCACTTGCCAAGTAGGACAAGGGCAAAGAATAAGCCCAATTCTCGCTGCTCTCTGTCGCTATCATCCATGAACTGCGGATAGTGGAGGTGATAATGTTTTCTTGACAAATTTTTGACACGATAGAGATGAATTACTTCCGTAGATAGGTATGTTTTAGCCCTCAAATTAACAGTAATCAATAATACACCTGCTTTCTC
>Ga0209105_100060_pt1 | contig 40156 bp, 32 predicted proteins | sample SedPBSmetaG_FD_184158 | JGI IMG/M metagenome (GOLD analysis project Ga0209105, IMG submission 184158) | Freshwater sediment bacterial and archeal communities from Indian Creek, Illinois, USA to study Microbial Dark Matter (Phase II) -... | ecosystem: Environmental > Aquatic > Freshwater > Creek >...
ATCTTCTTTTATGTCTTCAACTTTTACAGTACCTGATGACAAATCAATCCTTAGTAACTTTAATCTGTAACCGCCCTTAAACATCAATCCCATCCCCCTATATCATTTCGAATATATGTGTTTGATTCGTTTTGTTATCACTTATTATTATATCTTATCACTTTTCACTATTCAACATCAAATATTGGGGACGGTTCTATCGAGGGGACAGATCTGCTCATATGGGCTTTCAAAACAAAAAGTAGCCCTATTAGATTTGCATCTGAATAGGACTGTAAAGTTAAGGAATGCTAAAACTGAAGGGATTGAGACGCTAATCGATATGTTAACGCTTAGCGTTTCGTATTTGATTCCTTAGTGTTTATTACAATGAATTTATTATCATCTCAAGAATATAGTCGGCTCCTTTAAAGCCCATGAAAGGCATATGGCTGCAAAGCAACCTATGATGAGTATTAGGATTGGAAAACTGTAGTTTCGCAGCTTTAGCAGATGAGATATGCAGTAAAAATGAATCTCCCAGCACAACCTCAGGGTAAGTGCTATTCATTATATCCTCCTTTTGAGATTCGTCCGCGTTGAATTTAACTACATTTGCGAAGTTCCCCAATTCTTCGATATGCTTCTCCATGTTACGCGCATGATTTATGAACACCGCTACAGTATTAATCTCAAGCTCGTTCTTCAAGAATTTGGCAATACCCACGGCTGAATCAAAGTTACCCGATACCGCCGCGTTAATAGGCTTTCTTCCTCTTAAGAAGTATTTCAGTTCGAGAATATGATCTTTTTGTCTTTTGCTTTGTTTGCTCAAATAGCTTAAATTACAGCTAAAGCCGGTAATATTCTTGACCTGATTCAACCATTCATATGTGCCTTGATATCCATATGGCAAACCGTAATAATACGCAATATCATATTTTCTGCTCATAATCTCGGCGCATTCAATCCCTTCGGCGCGCAAAACAAGATTTAATCCCGCATTGGCGGCCGAAGCAATCGAATCAATCGAAGAATCAGCTGTAAATATGGCGTTTAGGCTCATTCCAAAGCAATTATGCATCAAATTCACAACCTCTTCTATGTCTGACTCAAAATTATAGCAATCGACATTGCTTCCAATTATGTTATAAAGGGTTGCATCAGATATTGTCGGATCTTTAACCACATTATCCGCCAAAACAGTCATTACATCCCTGCAGCCTAAGTTATAATTACCCTTAAAACCGCCGCCTGTAAATTCGTGAAGATGCGCATTGACTTTAGTTTTTAATCCGTTACAAATAGCTTTAACATCAGTTCCGATTATTGAAGAAACCGAAGATGAGACAACAAATATATGTGACGGCTTATGCATCTCGTCAACTTCATTTATGACTCTTGCCAGTCTTTCGTTATCACCCATTATAATGTCATCTTCTTCTATATGAGTCGTATAGATTGAAGCCGACAGCGATGAATTCATTCGCGAGTATGATTCTATACCATAGTGGGTGGTCCCAGCCGGACCATACTCAATTACGTATGCATCCTTAATCGACGAAAGCGCCCAAAGCACTCCCATTCTTTCGGATGGTACAGGCAAATATTTATGTAACGGCATGCTTTGCCTCCTTCACGTTTACTTCTCTTATCTTTGCGTGCGCCTGCATAAGCATTCCCGCAGTCATCTCCAATAATTCGAAACCTAGCCTTCCTGCCACAGCGTCAAGCACAGCGTGTGCGATACCATAATCAGCAAGTATATGCGGATATTCGTGCCCAATATAAAAATCAGGTCTAAAATCAGCGTAGAGTTTACGTAAAGGAGCGATGTTTGCAACTTCTGTAATCAAAGGATCATAACCGTACTGCAGTATCTCAGCAATACATTCCGAGTCAGATGGAATATCATTGGTTTGGATAAGAAGCGGCTTCATCCCTAAGCTGCAAAACAGTGCACAAGCCTCAAATGCAGCAAAAGGTGTGTTTCCGTAAATAAAGCTTTTACCAGAAAGCTGGTTTTTGCATTTCAAAAGTACTGCCTGTGTCCTTTTTCTGAGTTCATCGACTCTGTTTTCGATTTTAAGTCCTAACTTAAAGGATAATTGTCCATAGGAGTCGCTAATTCTTTGAAGCGAACCATATTTTCCGAAGTATACAAAATCAGTCCCGAAGCGATCCTTCATTTTTCTTGCTAATGGCAAAGCTGTCGAATCAGTGACAATATTCAATTCGGCACTTGTAGCCCCCTTTAATAGCTCAACCGTACATTTTGATGGTATTGACAGATTTATCGTTATGTCCTCGGCTGTCAATATTAAAAAAAGCTCTGTTTTCTCTATGCCCTTATGCCTATGCCCTAAAATATTAACAGTCTTAGCTTTAACCTGACGTTTCTCCATTAAATCCGCCAACGCCTCAAGTGTTCGCTCGATCCCAGGCAAATGGTTGCTGCATTTAAAATGCTCAGTCTTAACGCACATGAGTTTTGCATTAACATTTGGCTGCATGGATTGAATTACAGCATTATAATCCTCTCCGGTTATTTCAGGAACACAGGTTGTAACAACAAGCACCGCTTCAGGTTTGTATTCTCGATCAATGCATGAAAGCGCGTCCTGAAGCGCTTCCGTTGCGCCAAAAACCACTTCGTCCTGCTCCATAACAAGGGACAATATGTTATCAGTGGCTTCACCCGCCCTTTCTCTGCCGATCGCAAACATTTTAGTGTAATACGTGCATTCCTCGGTCCCAACTACCAGCACTTTCATGTCTTCAACGAGTGAAGCTGTTAAAGCCACTCCAAAAAGCGGGCAATGCGTACCCGGGAACTGAGCGTATGAAAGCTTACGAATATCTTTTTTATCCTTTACCTGCGACAATCTTTTCAAATCAATCAAGCTATTGCTGTTCAAAAAAACACCCCTTTACACTACAGCCGCTAATCCCAGCGGGAATATTGCAGGACAGCCGTTTGCCTTGTTTATTATCACATCAGCATGAATATTGTAGACATCTTTTAAAAGTTCCTTGCTGAACACTTCTTTCGGAGTACCGCTGGCGACAATGCTACCCTTATTTAGGACAAATATCTTATGGCTATGGCTTGCCGCCTGATTAAGATCATGAAGCACCATAATCACTGTTATTCCCATTTCTTGATTGAGGCTTTTAACCAATTCCATAATTTCAAGCTGATGACAAATATCGAGAAAAGTTGTCGGTTCGTCCATAAGCAGCACTTCCGGCTTTTGAGCCAACGCAAGCGCAATCCAAGCCCTTTGCCTTTCCCCTCCCGACAGTGTGATAACCGGCCTTGCGGCCAAATCTTCAAGCTTTGAAACCTTGATAGCCCACTTTATAATCTCCTGATCATCGTCGTTTTTTATTTCATACCACCGATGATGAGGGATTCTTCCATGTGCCACTAACTCCTCTACGGTAAAATCAGGCGGCATATGCTGCGTCTGGGGCAGCACTGCCATTCTTTTGGCTACTTCTCGAGTATTTATCTTATGAATGTCTTTTCCATCAAGATAAACAGTACCCGACATGCAGTTCAAAAGCCTTGATATAGCTTTAAGAAGTGTTGACTTACCCGAACCGTTAGGTCCTATAAGCGTGACTATCTGACCTTTTTCGATCGTGACATCTAATTCTTTCAAAACAATTCTGCCATCATAACCAGCCTTTAAGTTGCAACCGCAAATCATAGCTTGTATCTCCCCTTTCTTCTCAATAACCATAAGAAAAACGGTCCTCCCACAACTGCCATTAGAATACCAACCGGCAACTCAATAGGACTAAAAAGAGTTCTGGCCGCAGTATCTGCACCAAGCAGTAATACTGAACCTAATAGCGCTGAAAACGGCAAAAGAAATTTATAGTCAGACCCAACAAGCAAACGCGCTATATGAGGAACTATCAGTCCCACAAAGCCAATGAGGCCAACCACCGCAACAGATATAGCAGCTGTAAATGCTGCAATGGCAGATAAAACAATTCTCGACAAATTAACCTTAAGCCCTAAATTTTTCGCCATATCATCGCCTAATTGTAAAAGATTAGCTGACTTTATGCATAAAAATGAGCCCATCAAACCAATCGATGCATATGGGACTAAAACATAAATGTGATGCCAGCTTCTTCCAGACATACTTCCACTAAGCCACATTTGCACCCCCTGCAACCTGTCGCTATAAAGCAGCGAAAGCAGTGACGATCCTCCCCCTAACACCGCGTTCACAGCTACACCTGCAAGAACTATCCTTATCGGATCAACACCTCTTCTCCACGCGAGAGTGTAAACAATCATAAAAGAGATTGAAGCGCCTATAAAGGCAGCAGCAGGAACGAATGACCCGTAGGCAGGAAACACCAGCATAATCGTTAATGCCGCAAGGCTTGCTCCGGTAGAAATACCGGTAAGCCCCGGGTCGGCAAGTTCATTTCTCATAACAGCCTGCAAAAGAGCCCCGGATACCGCGAGATTTGCGCCTACGATTAGTGCTACCAATGCCCTGGGCAAGCGTATGTTCATTATTATAGTTCGGAGAGTTTCGTCAAACTCTCCGAACCCGAATAACACACCAAGTATTTGTTCGGATGTGTATTGAACACTTCCGAATCTTATCGATATGATGAAGATCACGGCAAGAATCATTCCGAAAAGCGGAAACATGATAACCCTTACCCATCTTTTGTCACCGAAAGAAAATTTCAAACAACTTGCTACCTTCATCTGCTTGCAGTCTGCGGGTATAGAATACTAGCCAATTGCTCTAAGGCATCGATTACTGCAACACCAGGATTTGGATCAAAAAGATTGCTGTCCAAATCAAAAACCCTGTTATTTTTTACGGCGTTTACATCCCTCCAAATGGGATTGTTCGCGAACTCCGCCTGTAGCAGCCTTAAAGTCTCAGCCGGATTGCCGTGTGAAATTCTTAAAATCACTTCGGGATTTAACGCAACAGCCTGTTCAATGCTAAACGGTACGAATCCCGGCATAGTTTCAGGTATATTGATTCCCTCAACCACGTTTACTCCGTTAAGAATTCTGACAAGATCTCCTACATACGAATCTTCAGTCGCGAACATAAAAGCTTGAGCTGTGCCGAATAGTATAAGCACTCTCGGAGGTCTTTTGCCTCTAATTTCGCTGACTACTTTATCCCGCCGGTTTTCAATATCAGATATAATTCTATTGGCTCCCGTCGCACTGTCAAATGCCTCTCCAAACATCCTTATTGTATCTATCGTGTCGTCAAATGTAAAAGTATCTAAAAACAGCGCTCTTAACCTGTGTTGGGTAAAAATAGGAGCTCCTGTTGCCTTAAATCTTGTTGAGGCAATCACAAGATCAGGCGACAATGCCACTATCCTTTCGATGCTCGGATTGTGAGGCAACCCGACTCTGGTTACGTTTTCAAGACCCGGTGGCAATGGCAGCCTGGTATCGTGAATGCCAACAGGAGTTATGCCAAGTGCGTGCAATATGCTTATAACGCTTCTTGAAAGAGCAATTATCCTTTGCGGCGCTCTATCCAATATCATTCTGGTCCCATCCGCTTCACGTAAAACAAATGCACGTCTGTTCATAGTAACTGTTCTGTTCGCATTGTTCCAAATAATCTCATGACCCAGTGACTCAGCTACGAAACGCAGTGGGACCATCGTATGCCCATCGATTACCCTGACCGGGGAATGCATGGTAACTCTTCTTCCGTTGACAGTCGCCAATGCCGAATCAACTGTCATGACTACTGCCGAATTTCCGGCTTTTGCGGTTATTACTCTCTCACGCGCATCCCAGCTTACTTCAAAGTTTGCGGCTTGCGCTATTGGCCTGTACTGCACAAATGTTCTTCCGTTTATAATCTGGGGCTCAACATCGAACCTTACCGCTCTTCCTTCATATACTACGCGAATATTCGCCTGTGCGATCACAGGAGAAACAGATGGCAAAAAAATCGCCAACGTTAACAAAAACACTATAATCTTTCTTAACATTTTCAAATTCATCGGAATAAACCTCTCTCTCTTTTTATCTCAGTTCGCTACTTTCAGTTCTTTTAACTCAATTATGCTTTTTGCAAGTTCCATGTAAATACTGCCCAAACCCGGCAGACCAAACGCCTCTATGACTGTTCTGCCCGTATTTTCAGCCTGCTGCACACTGGCATCTCTTGGAATGTATTGAACCACGTGTGTCTTCATCTCAAGCGCCGCTTTATATACTAAAGCCTGCTCATCCGCTGTCCCTTTTGCGTTTAATATCAATCCTGCAAGCTTAGCGTAGCCTATTGCCGAAAGCTTCGTTATTGCCCATGAAATATTTGTGGCAGCGTAAAGAGACATCATCTCACCAGATGTCACTATGTATACTTCCTCGGCATAACCATCCCTTATAGGCATCGCAAACCCTCCGCAAACCACATCTCCTAAAACATCGTAAAACACAACATCAGGCTTTAAAATCTCGAAAGCATTAAGCTCGTTAAGCTTTTCAAACGCGCTTATTATTCCACGCCCCGCACATCCTACTCCCGGGGAAGGTCCTCCTGACTCAACACAGTATATTCCGTTAAAGCCTTCATAAACTATATCGCTTAAAGTTAAAGTGTCTTTTTTAGCTCTAATGCTGTCAAGCACGGTCGGAATACTTTTGCCGCCTAAAAGATTCTTAGTCGAGTCCGCCTTCGGATCGCATCCTATTTGCATAACTTTTAGATCCAAAAGCGACAATGCAGCGGATAAATTAGAAACTGTAGTAGACTTGCCTATCCCCCCTTTGCCATAAAACGCAATTTTTCTCATGTCTTCACATCACCTTGGCTTTCATTTTAATATTGATAATCGTTGTCATAATTGAGTCAAAAAAATTTCTCTAAACGAGAATTCCAATCTCAAACAGTATTATATTTATATTGATAATCATTGTCAATAGTATTCCAAATATTTTTTAGATTCATCGCAATACTTCCTCAAGCAGTTATCCGGTTAAATTTTTATTTAACATTATGATACTTACTTCGGCAGTTATTAATTGTCAGTTCTCCATTTTACTTTTTATGATTTCAAATTCGTTTCTAACAAATCTTATTAATCGTTCATCACGCATAAATCACAAACCATGTTTTACATTTATAGGCCAGACAAGTCCCTGTCCCCTTGTCTGGCCCGGGATTTGTCTGCTTCGGAGGTTACGACCACAATCCTGTAAACGAAGCAGAAATCGGAAACCGCGCTATCATCTGGGCAAGGAAAAGTTAAGACTAAACATGCCCAAAGCAAGGGAGAATAACCCCTCACTTGCTTTGGATATCTTACTAACCCTATCGAATCCTATCTGCATATTCCAGATTATCCTTAATCCACCCATCGAAATACTCGGTTATTCCCTCAAGGAGGGCGCTTCTCATATCAGGCAGACAGACAAGGGGACAGGGACTTGTCTGCCTGTCCCCTTGTCACACGTTTGATTCCACCGCAAGTTCAAGTGCTATCCCCATCATCTGTGTGAAAGAATTCTGTCGCTCTTCTGAGGTTGTGGCTTCATGAGTTACAAGCGAGTCGGATACCGTAAGGATGCAAAGGGCATTCACTCCGGCTCTGGCAGCGTTCATATACAAAGCTGCAGCCTCCATCTCAACCGCGAGAACACCCATTTTAGACCATTTTTTCCAGCTTTCACGATCCTCGTCATAGAAAATATCAGAAGAGAATATATTCCCAACCTTGACAGATATGTTTTTGTCTCGGGCTATCAAGACTGCTTTTTCAAGAAGCTCCCATGATGCAGTAGGTGCAAAAGTGCCTGGAAGATTAAACTGTTCCGCATAATTCGAATTTGTCGAGGCGGACATCCCAATCACTATATCTCTTATCTTCACATTTTCCTGAAGCGAGCCGCATGAACCTATCCTTACAAGGTTTTTGACTCCATAGAAGTGTATAAGCTCATAAGAATATATACCTATCGAGGGTATTCCCATTCCGCTGCCCAAAACAGATACTTTTTTGCCCTTGTATGTTCCGGTATATCCAAACATATTCCTTACAGCATTAAACTGCACAGGCTCCTCAAGATAGTTTTCAGCGATAAATTTGGCGCGCAACGGATCGCCGGGCATTAAAACAGTTTTTGCAATTAATGATACATCAGAAACGCCAATGTGAGGTGTAGGTATCATAAAAATTCCTCCTTGTAAATAAATTTAATGTCGTATCCACTTTACAATCTCGCTGAATGTAGCATTTTTCCCGTACATCAGCATACCGGTCTTGAATATCTTTCCCGAAAGATTAATAATAAGCCATGTAGTCAAAAGAAGCAATACAGCGCTTATTAAGACATCGACGACCGGAATTCTTGCCAGCATAGCAAGTCTTATGGTCATTACCCCAGGCGAGGTCAAAGGAAAATAAGACGTTATCAAAGCCACAGCGCCATTCGGATTAGCTATTATAGAACTTAACACAAAAAACGGTGCCCATGGAAGAATCATTAACATACCCTGAAAGTTTCCCGCTTCCTGAATATCTTCGATCGTAGCGCCCATGCTGGCAAAAAGCGCTGAAAACATCAAATTTCCGACAATAGTGAAAAACAGCATAACAGGCAGCACCGGTACAAAAAGATGTTCAAAAACCGGAATGTCAAATTGAATAATAGCTATCGGAACCGCAAAGGCAAGCCAAAGAAAAGCTTGCATTAAGCCTAACACGAAATATCCAAGCACCTTCCCTTGCATCATAGCAAAAGGAGTTATTGAAGATAGGAGAATTTCAGCCATTTTATCCTTTTTTTCCTGTATAGCGCTTTGGAATGTCATGCTGCCGGTTATTGCTATCGAAAACAGTATCATTCCCGCAAAAGCTGCCGGAATAATCTTAGTTAAGGGGTCCTCGGCTTCCGGCCTTAGCGAAACAATCGGAAAATGAAGCTGCGAGGTCAAATGTTGTGCGGTTTGGCTGTCAATACCTTGCTCATCAAATCTTCTTGCCCTAATAACGTCATTGATAGCAATTTGCACTCCGCTGATATCGGGAAACCCTTCCTGTGCAGTAAAAACGGATATGACCCCGGAGTTCACAGTCGTCTCGTCAAGAATAATGAAGCTTGTATCGGGCTCATCCTTGACAAGCGCTTCAAGTTCGCCAAGTACGCCATCGAATTTTTCAAGTATTATGTTTTCCGGCACGAGAGGCTTTATATCGTCATAAATTCCTATACCGTCAACCAGATAGACTGTCTGCATCCTCTCAACCTCGAAACGAACAAGAAGAGAAGGAACAGCGCCGAACGCAATCATCAGAACAGGGGTTAAAAGCATAGAAATAATGAATGTTTTGTTGGTCAAGTTCCTCTTTATTTCCCAAGCCATCACTTTAAACCAGTCACTCATTCTCGTAATCCCCCTTTACTATGCTCACAAAAATATCGTGAAGCGATATTCTGTCCATGTGCAGCTCTTTGATATTGATTCCTTCGGGAAGTTTTTTTAAAAACTCCTCAGGTTTAACGTTTTTCCTGAAATAAATCACTGTCTGGTTGTGTCGTATATCGGTTTTTTCGACCATAGGCAATAATGCGAAATTTAAATTTTGATTATCCCCGTTGACCACACATTTGAATTCGGCAAACGATTCTTTAATCTCGTCCATACCTCCGTACAATACCTTCTTTCCTTTATGTATGAGGAAAATCCTGTCACAGAGCGCTTCGACCATATTCATCTGGTGCGCGGACAAAAGAATGGACATACCGTTTTCAGAAAGAGAGCGAATCTCCTGTTTGAAAATGTCCTGGCTCACAGGATCGAGCCCTGAAAAAGGTTCATCCAGAATCAGAAGGTCTGGCTCGTGTAAAACCGATGCGACAAATTGCACCTTTTGGGCCATACCCTTTGAAAATTGCTCGATCTTAGCCTTCTCTTTACCCTGCAAACCAAATTTCTCGAAATATTCATAAATTCTGGGGATCGCTTTTTCCTTGGGATATTTTTTAAGACTGGCTAGATATAACAGTATGTGCATGACATTGACGTTTTTATAAAATCCTCTTTCTTCGGGCAGATACCCTATTCTGGAGCGTGGTATCGCACCGTTTCCGTTGAAATTAAAAGTGATTTCACCCGAATCGGGATAGATTATCCCAAGTATAGTTCTTATTATGGTGGATTTGCCGGCTCCATTAGGACCTACTAATCCCATTATCTCGCCTTTTGTTACGCTGAAGGAGACTTTATCAACCACGGTTTTGCCGCCGAATTCTTTTGATACTTGATCTATCTCAAGTACGTTTCTCATGCGTTTTCCTCCTTTGTGTCAGAATGGTTTGTTCTTCCATCTGTTGTATTTTAACACTTTTGAAACCAGATCAAAAGTATAATCGCAAAAATCCGGGGAAGATTAGTTGTCTTCCCCACCCTTTTTTCTCTTTTTTACGCATTCGTTTAAAAGGTACTCAATCTGCCCGTTTATAGAGCGAAAATCGTCCTCTGCCCAGGCTGCAAGCTCTTTCCACAAAGCCGATGAAAGCCGAAGTAAAAGCTGCTTTTTATTGTTATCTCTTTCTTCCATCAATTATTATCCTTTTTAGTACAAAGAACCGCTGTTTATGATCGGCTGGATATCCCTGTTGGAGCACAGAACTACCAAAAGATTGCTTACCATGGCGGCTTTTCGCTCCTCATCAAGCTTTACCACATCATTTTCGTTAAGCTTCGCAAGCGCCATCTCAACCGTACCTACCGCACCTTCAACTATCATCTGCCTTGCGTCTACAATCGCCGAAGCCTGCTGTCTTTGCAGCATTACGGCTGCTATTTCAGGTGCATACGAAAGGTGTGTTATCTTAGCTTCCGTAATCTCAAGCCCTGCGACATCCACCTTTTTCTGAAGTTCAATTTTGAGCCTTTCAGCTACCTCAAGACTGCTTCCTCTTAACGACATCTCGGAGTTTTCATTAGGCGTATCATAAGGGTAAATTCTAACCATGTCACGAAGGGCGGAGTCGCACTGTATTGATAAATACTCAAGATAATTGTCGACGTTGAAAACTGCCTTTGCGGTATTAACAACGCGCCACACGACCACAACACCTATAATAATCGGGTTTCCCAGCCTGTCATTCACCTTTTGCTTTTCATTGTTTAAGGTGATTTCCTTTAGCGATATCTTCTTGTTTAACACGGGTGCGGGCGGCTTATTTTCCTTAGCTGCCGCCATGATAGCGGAGGACATGGAAACAGTCTGGGCCGCGGGATTTACCGAGCTTACAAAAGGATGCACAAAGAAAAATCCTTCTTTTTTTATAGTGCCGTAGTACTTGCCAAAAAGAGTCAAAACAAGCGCTTCATTAGGCTGTAGAACTTTAAGACCAATAAACAAAATGGGGCCTTTAACCAAGAGATAGAAGAAGCCTAAAATAGTTAGCACAGTACCAAGAACCATGTCCTGACCTGCTTCGAGTGTAATGATGCCATAAATTGTGATAAGCACCGATAGTATCATCAGCAATATATTGATTATGAGTATCGGCATCCCGCTGATTGGATGCAATATTTTCTCCTCGCTTTGAAAAACGTTTGCGTTTGATTTTCCGGCTTCGGTCATTTCTAACATCTCCTTCTAAATATGATATCATATTGATATCATATTTATATTACAAAAGCAAAAGGATGTCAAGGAGAATTTTTTATCCGTCACCGGAACCCCGTCATTTTGGCACCGAGTATACTAATATTAAAAACATGCTGCTCAATCATAGCATTTATGTTAAAATAATCTTTAGACTTATCCGGGGTTCGCTGTCGGGTTTGCGGAGGAACTCTTTATGAACTGCTGAGTGGTTGCGAGTCTGTGAGCGAGGATTCATAAGCAAAGTATATGTTTCATATAAGCAAGCCTTAAAGAATCGGAATGGGGCGCTACAGCTTCACAGTAACTTGTGCGTGGTGTGACTCGTTTTCTTGTACAAAATTTTATTTTTATACTGGAGCAAATATTATGAGCGATAAAATACAAAACAGGACAGAAAAAATAGCAGAGGGCAGCTACTGGGTAGGCGGAGTAACGCAAGAATCCGGATTGAACTGCAATCCATACCTTTTGGTGGACGGCGATGAAGCAATCCTTATAGATCCGGGCTCTGTGCTGGATTTTGATGATGTTTACAATAATGTTTGCTCAATTGTACCGATTGAAAAAATAAAATATGTGATTCTTCACCATCAGGATCCTGATTTTTGTGCAAGTGTGCCGCTGTTTGAAAAAAAAGGAGCCAAGTTTACAATAATTACCCATTGGAGAACTCAAGTTTTGCTAAAATATTATGGTATTAAATCGGACTATTACATAATAAATAAAAACGAATTGAAACTTACCCTACAATCCGGGAAAACTCTCGATTTTATACTAACTCCCTATCTTCATTTTCCGGGCAGCTTTACAACATATGATCCTGAAACAAAGGTGTTGTTCTCAAGCGATTTGTTCGGAGCGTTTTCGTTTAATTGGAATCTTTACGCAAAAGAAGATTACATTGAAAAAATGAAAACTTTTCATGAGCATTATATGCCATCCAACAGCATACTACGCGTTGTTATGGAGTCTTTTTTGGCTATCGATATAGAAATAATAGCTCCTCAGCATGGCTCGATAATCAATCAAAATATAAAACAGCATATAAAAGTTCTTCGCGATTTAGAGTGTGGATCTTTTCTAAATCCGATAAAAAGGAATCTGGCAAAATCAGGTGGTTACATGAGCATATGCACCTTGGTGCTAAAAAGATTTGCCGCCATATTCAGCCAAGAGGAGCTTGAGAATGCTTTAACTGACGTTAAAATCACATATGACGAAAACATGAATATAACGGATTATAATTACACAGGAACTGAATTATGGAATTTGATTTTTGAAAGAGTGCTTGAAATTAAAGGGCTGCAATGGCTTATGATTATAGAGCCTTTTGTTGAAACATTGTCGAAAGAATACGATATTTCTATGCCTTCAGTGTTTGAAAGCATAATCAAAAAAGCCGAATCTAAAGTCATTAATTTAAGTGAAGAAAACAGGATTCTGCATGAAATTAATCTAAGGCTTAAAAAAGGTCTGCAAGAATCCGAAAGTAAATTGATTCGATGTTCAGTTACAGGGATGTATAATTTTGAGTTTTTTAAGACTTTTTTATCTGATGAGATAAACAATATATTGGAAAGTGAGATATCGCAAAATCCGGGACTGATGATAATCAGTTTGGATTCTGTGGAAAAAATAGAATACTATTATGGAAGTGATGAAGTTGATGGAACTTTAAAAAATCTGGTGTTCATATTAGAGAATTCAAAAGCAGAAAATGATATTATATTTAGGTTGCAAGGCTATAGTTTTGCATTATATGTGCCTTTAAAAACCAAGGAGAGCTGCATAAGCCTTGCAGAACACATTAGAAATGAGGTAGCTTCTTCAGGCAAGTTCATCGAAAACATCACGGTTTCAATCGGCGTGGCATGGCTTGACGAGGTCAAGGGAAATTCTCTTTATGCAGAAAATCCCGGTAGTGCATTGTTCAATACAGCTTCTATGCGAGTTAGACTTGCAGGCTATAGGGGACACAACACAGTATTTAGCAGTACAGCGGCTGATACAGATCAAGATCAATCAGCTAGCATCCTCATTGTTGACTCTGACGAGATCAGCAAAGATATTATTAAAATCACACTTGAAAATTTGAATTATAAAGTAATTACAGCCAGCGATGGTGATGAGGCTTGGGCGATAGCTGAGCAGTCAGCTCCTCTGCTTATTATTTCTGAGATCATGCTACCTAAAAAAGATGGTTTCTTATTGCGTGAAAATTTACTAGCTAATTCAAACACTAAAATCATACCTTTTATTTTCCTCTCACATCTGAAAAATGAGGAATCTGTCGTCAGAGCATACAGCTTGGAAGTGGAGCATTACTTCAAGAAACCATTTATACTTGCTGAAGTTGTCGGTGTTATAAAGAATCAGCTCAAGGGAGCATCATACAGATGACAGCAAATTATCAAATATGGCTAATAGCGGCATTAGTTTTGATATGTATTGACGTATTCGTAATTTTGCGTTTGATATTGAGGAAATTATACCGACTAAGGGAATATTCATTTTCAAAATCACAGAGTAATGAGCTCATCCTCGTTGCGTCAGGAGAAAAAGACACCTGTTCAAAAAGCATTAATATGGTCACTTATTTTAAGTTTTGGAAAACTGCGATATTTGACGATATAGCTATGAAGCGTTTGAAAAAATGCCTTAACACACGTTTGATTGAGAGTAGATATATCAAACAGTTAAACTCCTTCTCCAAAACAAGTAAGGCTGAAGCTGCGTCCTATTTAGCAGCACTCGGGACAGAAAATGCAAGGATTGCCCTTCAAAAATCATTAAAGAAGGAAAAAAACAGTACAGTAAAGCTTTATCTGGCTAATGCATTGGCTGATATCGGAAACAAAAAATCCTTGCCTGTTCTTATAGGGTCGTTACTTAAAGAAAACAAATTTTACCGCAGCAAAGTAAATATGTTGATAGCGGATTTTAATGAAGAATTTCATAATTATTTGCCGCAAATAATAGACAGCGAATTTCCTGAGTATAAAGATCTGATAATCGACTTCTCTTATGGATATGTTTCGGAAGAGTTGAAATCATATTTGATTCAATTTATAGATACAAGGGAAGATGCCTTAAAGGCCATTGGAACGAAGTTTGGAAAATACAAAAAATGTAGCAATTGTATTTTCAGCTCAGATACAAATGATAAAAAGGCTCTCTCGTGCAAGTTTAAAGGAGTGGTACAGTCTGCCTTTTTGTGCAGACGCTACAAGGTGCTTCCTGCAAGCATAAATGTTGAAGATTTCTACAAAAGTCTTGTTTTGAAAGCTTGTAATGTTTTGGCAGTTTATTATCCTAAAGAACTTGCGCAGGCTAAGTATTTATCTGCAGAAGATGTTGCTATAAGAAATATAGCGATCAAAGCGCTTGCTAATTTTCAATCCACTGATAAACTTGAAAACCTGCTGGAATTTCTAAAAGAAGAGGCTACAGCAAAAGTTGCTGCCAGTACAATTTCAGATTTGGCCGAGATGAACCCACTTTATATTAAACAGATTGTAAAAGTTTTTTTATGTGAGGATAAAAAGGAAACAAAAATCGAACTCGCTAAAGTACTCTCCTTGAAAATCGAGTACTTTATTATGAAACTTAACGGTTATGATAAAGAAGATTCGAAGAGAATAATACAAGAGATATTGTCACTTGGCAGAACAAGTGAAGTAATTGACTTTTTGAATAAAAACAAGGATATCGATTTGGAAAATGAGTTGGTTGATGTCATTAAAAAATCGATAATTCGAGCTGAGAATATAAAGCATGACTTTATAGAATATCTGAATGAAAATGTTTTGCTAAAATGCGATTTAAAAAAGCTGCAAGCAGTCGTTAACAAAGGTCCTGCTTTAAAAGAAAAAAGTTCAAACAAAGGGTTAATTCTGATTTTAGCGGCAAGTTTTCTTATTGTGCCTGTGACGTATATCATTCGACACTTTGACATCCTTACGGAAACGCCATATTTAACTTTGCTTGAGATATTTGTTTTGGATTTTAATTTTTATATCGGATATTACGCTATAACAATCAATGCAATTTATCTTATATTATTGGGATTATCATATTTAAGCGTTAGAAAACAGGCTAGAATGTGGGAAATCAAAACCGATTCATTTTTATTTAAGAAAAGAATTCTTCCTTCAGTTTCTATAATAGCTCCTGCTTTTAATGAGCAAAAAACCATTATAGAAAGTGTCAATTCTCTTCTAAATCTTAAATATCCTGATTATGAACTTATAGTTGTAAATGACGGCTCAACTGATGATACACTAAATGTTCTTGTGAGATACTTCGATCTTAAAAGAGTTGATTATTTGGCTGATATACGAATAACGACAAAGCCTATTAGAAGTGTATACCTAAACCGTTCATTGCCTAAATTAATCGTTGTGGACAAAATGAACGGAGGGAAAGCAGATTCTTTGAATGTCGGAATTAATATAGCCAACAAAGAATATATTTGCGGCATAGACGCAGATTCTCTGCTGGAGGACGATGCTTTACTAAAATTAGCTTCACTGACATTGGATGAGAAAATTGAAACACCAGCGTTAGGAGGCAACATCTTGCCTATAAATGGTTGCAAGGTTGAACGTGGGAAAATAATAGAAAAACGGTTGCCAAAAAATAGGCTTGCCAAACTTCAAACAATGGAATACATACGCTCTTTTATGGCAGGGCGGCTTGGTTGGTCTTATATCAATTGCCTTCTTATAATATCAGGCGCATTCGGACTTTTCAGGAAGGAAAGAATTATAAATATCGGGGGATATCTCACAAGCAGCGGAATTTACCATAAGGATACAGTAGGTGAGGATATGGAACTGGTAGTTCGAATTGCTAAAAAGATGAAGGAAGAAAAGCAAGAATTTAGAATTTTGTATGCGTATAATGCCAACTGTTGGACAGAAGTTCCCGAAGATTTGAAAAGTTTAAAGAAACAGCGGTACAGGTGGCACAGAGGTTTGATAGAAATTTTAACATATCATAAAAATATGATATCTAATCCTTTATATGGCAAAGTGGGTTTGATAGCGATGCCCTATTTTAGCATTTTCGAAATGCTTGGTCCGCTTTTTGAAATACAGGGATATGCGATGGTTGTTGCAGCCTTTTTTCTAGGGCTGCTTAATATTGAAATTGCGCTATTATTGTTTGTTTCGTCTGTGTTGATGGGCATATTGATTTCAACGGCTTCGTTACACATAGCGGAAAAAAACGACAACTACTTTTCAACGAGGGAATTGCTTTTGCTCATATTATATGCGACGGTAGAAAATTTTGGCATAAGACAATATTTTAACATATGGCGTTTTAAAGGATTTACTAATATGCTTAAAAAGCCTGCAGGTTGGCAAAAACTAGAACGGAAAGGTTTTTCGTAAAGAGGTCGAGTAAACGGAGCGCGTCACCCTTTTCGGTCAAGTTCCAGGTTGATTCGTCCATCTCGTATTTCTATTATCCGATCTGTTTTTTCAGCTATATGACGATCATGTGTGATTATAATAAAAGTATTTCCTAGACGTTTATTGATATCACGCATAATCATGTATATGTTTTCAGCCGTTTCGGAATCTAAATTTCCGGTCGGCTCATCGGCCAAGACAATTGCTGGATTCATTATCAGAGCGCGCGCTATAGCTGTACGTTGCTGCTGACCACCAGACATTCTAGTAGCCAAATTGTTGCGAACACTCGACAAGCCAACCATATCCATAAGTTCTATAGCTTTGGAGCGCATTTTGCTTTCAACCGAGCCATGCTTTATCAAGTAAGGCATAAGAACATTTTCAAGTGCTGTGAATTCCGGGAGCAGATAATGAAACTGAAAAATAAAACCGATAGTCTCATTACGCAACACAGCTAATTGATTGGCGTTCATATGGTCTGTTCGCTGGCCATTAATCGCGATTGAGCCTGATGTCGGACGATCAAGAGTTCCCATTATATTCATCAAAGTTGACTTACCGCTGCCGGATTGACCGATTATAGAATTGAATGTGGATCTCTTGAAATTAAGATCGATGTCAAACAATACTTGTGTCATCACACTTCCTTTATAAACTTTGCTTACCTTTTGAAGTGAAATGACGTCGTTGTTACTATATCCCTCGATGTTTTTTTCGGACAGTTTTGTATTTGTAGTAGCGACATTATTGTTAAATTTAAGCATTGCGAATCACCTCTATCGGATCAAGTCGGGCAGATTTGCCGGCAGGTATCAGGGCTGCTACTGTTGATGATACAACCGCCAAAGCAAAGGATAAAATTAAAAAATCAGGGTCAATAAATAACTCTACAACAGGTGAACCATCCGGTTGCCTGGCGAAAACCGTGAAACTGTAAGCCAGTCCAAGCCCAAACGCTATGCCTAAAATGCCCCCAATAAATCCAAGAATCAATCCTTGAAACAGAAAAATGTATCTGGAATGGCTGCTCTTTATCCCCATGGCTTTAAGTATGCCTATTTGTTTTGATTTTTGCAGCACTGATATTGCAAGAACGCTTGCGATACCAAGGACTACTGAGATCACTACAAAGAATTGGATCATTAGGCTTGATATGCTTTGACCGTTTAAGCCTGAGAGAAGAGAAGCATTTTGTTCTTTCCAATTTACTAATTCTAAGTCCGGGTCAAGAAGTATCGGCTGCAGGCTGTCTGCTATAATATCAGCTTCAAATGCTACATCCTGATCAACCTGCATTTCAATTGAGGTCACGACATTTTCCAACATGAATAGATCTTGCGCCGCCCGAAGATCTATTAAGAACCAGGTCTTGTTAATATTTTGGACTTCAAGATCAAAAATTCCGGAAATTCTGAAAGTGTCCTTTATATCTCCAAGAACAGTAACTTCAATTGTATCGTTAAGTTCTAAATTTAGCTCTTCTGCGAGATCAATACCGATCAAAGCTTGAGAACTACCTTTCGGGAGCACTCCTTCAACAAGGCGTTCTCTGAATTCATAGATTTTTTCCGCACGGTTAAAATCAAATCCGCGTACAAGAATCGAATTTGACCGTTCATCGACTATCACCAGCCCCGGCTGGTCCATAACAGGTGAAACTGCTGTTAAGCGAGGCTCGATTTGACTGGCGGCGTTAAGCAAACGCTCGTAATTATTTATCAGTCTATCATCAGAATTGGATACAATAGTTATCTGTGCGGCATTGCCGATGGTTACGCTGATAAGACTTCTCTGTAGACCGGAAATTAATGACCCTATAAAAAACTGAACTGATATTCCAATCGCTATGCCCAAAGCTATCATTATAGTTTGCGCCTTGTTTGAGGAGAGGAAGCGCAGAGCAATTTTGAATGCCACTCTCATATTTATTCCTCCAATAATGATTCTATATCTTTAAATGATCGGACTAGACATACCGGTCCGAAGGGTTCGAGATTCTCTATTCGTTCATAAAATGCAGATCCGCTAACTAAAATTTTAACATCGGGATAATTTTGCCTGATTCGGATTAGCAATTGCTTCGCTTGGAATAAATTATAATAATTCACCACATGAATCACTATATAGTCTGGTGAAAACTCGGCTATACTGTTTAGTATTGATTCCTGTGGTGTGTTTGAGCCTATGAATAATGTTTCAAAACCGATGATTTGAAAAAAGTCCGCTCCCATTCGAGCGCCTAATTCGTGCAACTCCAAATGTGGTAAAACAATAATCACTCTGTGGTTAGAATTCGTTTTGTTTACTTGTATTGACTGAGAAGTTCTTCGCGAATCAGCTAGTTTCAAAACATAAGGATAACAGCATTCAATAACTGTTCTCGTGATTTCGCTTCTCGCATGCTCTCTCCAAATAGCGCCAGGCTGACCAAATTCCGAATCACAAACCTGATTCAAAACCGGTGCTAAGATATCTTCATATAAAGAGACGACTTTTATTAAACCTGACTCCAAAGCATCGATTACTATTCGCACACATGCAGGCTTATCTATTTGAATAAGCGCATAACGATATTTTTCAGCCAGTTCATTCAATTCAAATTGATTCATTTTGCCTCCATTTTATTAAGAGTATAATCAATATTAATCAAAAAAGATTCTATATCGTTCTAAAACAATTTTCAATTGCTTCTATGAATAAGTAGCAACTAGCACTAAACATACAAATTAAGTAGCAGGGTATTTATTCATAATAAAAGTTATCCCCTTTTTTAATAAAATCAGATATCGAAAATTTCCTTTTACAACCATCATATGACATATAGCGAATTTTACCAAATACCGAACGTTCAGGCCAAGGACGATCATGAGTTCCGCCAATTGACCATGCTATACCGGTGTAACCATTCGGATCTCTACCGTCAAGAGCAAGGCTGTCATTTAGGTGAATCGCTGTCTCCAATGCTATTTCAGGAGTTAAAGACCACTCCAGCAGCTTTTTTGCCCAATACATACGCAAATATCCCGGCATAGTTCCGTTATCCCGCAAATCAAGTTGCACGGCATTCCACAAATCATCATGAGTCTGCGCATTCAGCAAAGTTTTAGCACTATACAGATATGTACGCAAATCGCCGCGATGCACGTTAAGCGTATCACATGCCCATGAAGGAAAACCGCTGAAAGAGTCATAAAATTGATTGTAAAAACAGTAATTGTCTGAAAGCTCTCTACGAATTATAAGGTCTTCCAAAAACAAAAAAGCTTGAGAAGAAAGTTCAGGTTTCAAATTAACAGTCTCAAGTATTCTTAAAGCGACCGTCTGAGCCGATATCTGACCATAATTTAGATATGGTGATAATTGTGAAGTAACTTTACAATTCGGGTTGTTTCGACTTTCATAGTTTATAAGTGAATTTGTGATAAACGTCTCCAAACGAAGTTTTGCTGCAACAAAACCAGATTGGGGATTGTTTTGAGTATATGCTTCCGAAGCGCGCAGTCGATTTATGTTTTGCAATACATTTGAAATCTCAGATACAGCTTCTTTATAATTCAACGCTTTACGCTGCGAGTCATTAATGCTATAAGGATGGGCCTCGTTTTTGGGATAATAAGTCAGCCAATCTAGTAATTGGCGATTGATTTTCGATCTAATTGTTCGTGCGGCATATTCTTGCTTGTCCGAAGTCTTCCAACAAGGAACGATATTATGAGCATCGGTCTCCCATAAGGCAATGCCATGCTTAGATGCAAGCTTAGCAAGATGTCCACACCAAGCTCGTACATGACGCAGTGGCGAAAAATCCGTAACTATCAATCCTGCACCTGTTCTAAGCGTCAATTCAATCAATGCAGCAGGAGGTTCACTAAGTTTTAAAATGAACGGAATATTGTTGGATTCTAAAATGCGAGCAGTTTCAGAAAGACCGCTAAGCATGAAGTCTAGATGCTCAGTTTTAGCATACATATACTGTGTATGTAAGAAAAACACAACTATAAGCGGCTGACTTAATCTAATCGCTTCCGATTGAGCCTGTAATAATGCCCAATTATCTTGATAACGCTGATCGCGATTCATCCAATAAATTACAGGGCCGGCTATGACAGATTCAGAATTTAACCTCCTTGTACGATGCAAAAACGGATCGGTGCTGTTATGCAATGATTTCATCAAATGTCCCTCGCTTAAATTAAGCGTCCTGCTAAATCTTGAAATAAAGTCAGTGATGTTAGGCTATGTCTTGAGGGCGACAAATCAAAAAAATATACATTATTGTGATGTAAACCCACATTTGCTCGCGGTATTAACAATAAGGATAACCTTGTTTTTGAGTTGTTCGAAGCTAAAATCCTTACCTTCAATGTCTTTTATGGTAAAAGTATAAAACTGGCTCAAAAGAATCTCATCTTTCTTTCTATAATCCGAAAAAAACATCTTGCTTTACATTTTTCTTGAGTACTCCTCTAACAATCAATTCTTTCTTGATTGAACCCACCATTTTAGTTGAACCGGAAATATAATAAAACGCATTATTGCCAAATTCTTTGACACAGTCAATGATTTTTTCTTGAAGAAAAGCCTTTGTAGTGTAATCAATACTTATAAAATCATTCATCGATATAATCTTGTCAAATTCATCTTTAAAGGCATATTCCAATTTGTCATCAGAATAGAGCAATCGAATTTTCTTAGGTGAAATATTCTTGTGTTCAATAGAATGTTGAATCAAAGCCCTGAAAGGTGTGATTCCTATTCCGCCTGCTATAAAAATGGCAGGTTTGTTTGAATCGTCAATGTAGAATGGACCAAATGGCCCGCGAAGGATCACCTGATCCCCGGGATTCAAGTTCATCAACGCTTTTTTGTAAGCGCTCGACTTGTCGATTATGCGCGTAGAAATCATTATGAGATCCTCTTCAGGAGAAGACGCAAGGCTAAAGGCTCTCCATGAACGGCCTTTAAGCTTGTTAGGAAAGGAGATTATTCCGTGTTGCCCCGCTTTCCATGATAATGTTGGGCTGTACTTAAAGAAGAAACTATTAATATCTGCAATTTCTGAACTTTTTCTAACAAAAGTTATTCTTTGTTTATTAAAAACAGGAAAAATATCTTTTATTATTCCCACACGATACCCCCTTAAGATTAATTCTTTTATAAGAATACTACATAAACTCAATTCTTACAATATTATATTTTGCCTTTATCCCCTCCATTGACATCACCGATAACTACACCCGCTCCACCTTCATAGCCCTCATCGCATTTAGCACCGCAATTATCGCAACCCCTCCGTCACTGAAAACTGCCATCCACATGGTCGCCAGCCCAAAAGCGCTTAAAGTCAGAACAACCACCTCTGTTCCCAAAGCAAAAATTATATTCTGCCATACTATTCTATGAGTTTTTCTAGCTATCATAATGCTTACAGCTACCTTTGAAGGTTCGTCGGTCATAAGAACAACATCAGCCGCTTCAATGGCGGCATCCGATCCGATACCACCCATAGCAATCCCAATATCGCTTCTTGCCAATACAGGCGCGTCATTTATACCATCTCCTGCGAAAACTATCTTTCCTTTGCTTTTCCCACTCTTCTCCATGTATGATTCCAGCAATTCTACCTTCTGGTGCGGCAAAAGCTCGCAATGCATCTCGTTTAGCCCCAATTCCTCAGCTGTCTTTTGGCTTATATCCTTCTTATCGCCTGTCAGCATGGCGATATGTCTTACTCCAAGCTTTCTTAACAAAGATATCGCCTTACGGCTGTCGGGCTTAAGCTCGTCTGCCACAAGCAAATATCCTGCGTAGACTCCGCCTATCGCCACATGAACGCCGGTACCGGAAATATTTGAATCGTGACACTCAATTCCTCTTGACTGACACATCCTGCTGTTTCCTGCGATAACATCCATACCGTCTATTTCAGCAACAACTCCTTGACCGGCAATTTCTTTATATGCGGTCACTCTTGCCACATCAATTTTCCCTTTGTAAGCCTTTTGTATCGATACGGCTATAGGATGCCCCGAAGCGCTTTCGGCATAAGCCGCATAATAAAGAAGCTCATCTTTGCCAAAGCCATTTGCGGGTTCTATATGCGTGACGCTAAATATGCCTTTAGTCAATGTTCCGGTTTTATCAAAAACCACAGTATCAACTTTATTCAAAGCCTCAAGATAGTTCGCACCCTTTACAAGTATTCCATTTCTTGACGCTCCTCCTATTCCGCCGAAGAAGCTTAACGGGATTGAGATAACTAAAGCGCAGGGGCATGATACCACGAGAAATATTAAGGCTCTGTGAAACCAGAGTTCGAAAGAAGCGTCCGGCAACAAAAGCGGAGGTAAAACGGCAAGCGCGATCGCGGCAAATACAACAATAGGCGTATAATAGCGGGCAAATCTCGTTATGAAATTTTCGGTATGCGACTTTTTGCTGACCGCATTTTGCACCAGATTCAGTATTTTTGAGACTGTCGATTCGCCGTAAGGCTTGGATACTTCAATAGTCAGCAATCCTTGTTTATTTATAGAGCCGGATAATACAACTTTCCCTACCTCAACATCATATGGCAGCGCTTCACCGGTGAGCATAGAAACATCAAGCGCAGACTGCCCTTCAATGACAGTACCATCAAGAGGAACCCTTTCTCCCGGTCTAACAATGATGTGATCTCCGACCCTTACTTCAAGCGGAGAAACTTTTAGCACATCGCTTCCAAGCTTAAGATTAGCATAATCAGGGCGTATATCCATAAGCGAAGTTATTGCTTTCCGGGCATGATTAACAGCCTTTTCTTGAAAATACAGACCTGCCCGATAAAAAATCATCACTGCGGCAGCCTCAGGATACTCGCCTATCGCAATCGCTCCAATCGTCGCAATTCCCATGAGGAAGTTTTCGTCAAACACATCCCCCTTAAGAATGTTTTTAAGCATCAGAAATATTACCTCTGCGCCGGCTAAAGCATAGCTTGTCAGAAACAAGACGGATTCAAGCGCAGGAGAAAAACTGAATATGAGCCCTGTTACAAACAGCAACAGACCGAGATAAAGACTGTAATTTGATAAAATCCTCATAAAGTCATCATCACGCTTTGTCGCAACTGATTTTTTACCTTCAGAAGTGTCTGAGGCGGCAGCATTAGCCGAGGCTATATCGTCGCAAACATCACAAAGCGATAAATTACATGAGCACGTTAGGTTTGAATCCTTGCCATCAATTATTTCCGAAGTTTTCACAAATATCCCTCCAACAGCACTATACGCGAACACTTGAGCATATGTTCAACTATTAAGTCAAAAAAAATCAGTTCTCGCTTATATGAGAAAGTCCTTGTGCAATTATTGCTCCCACATGATCATCGTCTAGCGAGTAATAGACTACCTTACCCTCTTTTCTGTATTTAACGAGCCTTGTCTGCCTTAATGCACGCAGCTGATGCGATATGGCTGATTTTGTCATACCAAGAAGAACCGCCAGATCGCATACACACATCTCAGATAACAAAAGGGCGCTGACTATTCTAATCCTTGTAGAGTCAGCAAACATCTTAAAAAGATCTGCAAGGTAAAACAGCTTCTCATCGCCGGGCAGCTTTGTGCGCACCATGCTAATCACGTCTTCATGTATCGCGTTGCAATCACACCTTGCGAAATCTGAAATAGGTCTTGACATAATATCTCCTCCTCAGTTGAACAGTTGAGCACTAGTGCAATTATAATTCGATGATGTTTATTCGTCAAGAGTATCAATTAAAATTTAATCCTCCTCAAAAACGTAATTATCCCAATCTCAGAAGGTGAAAGAAATCTGAAAAGGATTTTGTTCGTCTGCTGTTAATTTCATGAAAACATAAAAAAGCAGTCAAGGAAATATTCATGCTATAATGATAGTAATAGAATGACTTTAGGAGTTAAAGCCAATGAAAATCAGGATAATTGCTATCTTTATTATAGCCCTTACCCTATTACCGATCCTTTGGATTATATACCAATACCAGTCAATCCTGGCAATAGGCGAGTCTGCCAAACCAGAGCCGGCCGATGTGATAATCATCTTGGGAGCTTCCGTATGGCCTCTAGGTCCAAGTCCGGCACTTCAAGCCAGAATAGAACAAGGCGCTTACGTCCATGCTCAGGGGCTTGCAGGTTATTTTATCGTTACCGGTGGCCTTGGCACGCATCCGCCTACGGAGGCGGAAGCCATGAAGCAAGAATTAATAAATATGGGAATAAACCCTCGGATTATTCTGCTTGAAGACAGCTCAACCAGTACATTTGAGAATCTTATGTTCAGCAAAGCAATTATGGCTGAACACAACTTTGAAACCGCTATCATAGTGACTGATGTTTTTCACACAAAACGAGCACTGCTCATGGCTAAAGACCTTAATATTAAAGCCTCGGGAGCGCCGGCCAGAGAAAGCCCGCTATATACATACAAGAATTTGCGGCGTAATTACACATTAAGAGAAGTTGTTGCACTCACATGGTATTATTTGTATCGCATTTTTCTTTGCTTTCGCCCTGCTGCCTGACTACCTGCGCTTGACATCACAGGTTGCCCGATGATGCCCAAAACTCGCTATAAGTAATTTGGTAAATCTTTCTCAGCGGGATTCCCAGCCGCAATACTTATCTCTTAATCTCTCTTCCCGTATTTCTTTAACCGTCACTTCCTTTTTAACACTGTCAGCAAGCAGTCAATAAAGAAAATTGGCGACTGTAGGTTATGGACTAAATCGCGCCGATTGGTCGTTTATCCCCGGCGGAGTAATTTCGGGTACCGCCTTGATACGCCCCGACTTTCCAGAGCTACTGGTTTTCCCTTATCTTTGGCAGCAAGTGGAATATGTAACGGGAGGCGGTTCTTCGCATTTTATGTTCTTAGTACTGGCAGCGCAACAAATTTTGAAAAGAAGACGTGAGCATCTTCATTAAACAGTTAAGTCAAAGTTAATCCTTCAACTCTTATAAATACCTGTTCTTTTATTCTGGGTGATTTGCTCATGAAATCACCTGCAGACAAGTCCCTGTCCCCTTGTCTGCTGTCCCCTTGTCTGCAATGCTTCCTCAATATCTGTGACATCTTTACATCTTTTTCTTTGACTAATTGTTTCCAATATTCTTCTATTCGTATGAATTAAATTTACTGGAAATATTAGTATTAATCAACTCAAACTATTGCTATAAGCCAACCCAAGAAATATGAAACCACCATGATTCCCTTAACATTGTTAAAAGAAGGAGTTTGAGATTGCTTGTAGAATATTTGCAGCAATGCATTTGCGCTAAAAAGTGTTACAATTATTAATGATCTATGCTATTACTGGTGATATTGTGAGGAATAACATGAAGAAAGAAAATTGTAAAATAGGGATTATCGGTCTTGGAAGCATGGGAACCATGATACTTCATAATTTCTACAATGACCCTGCAATAAAATCAAACATAATATGTTCCAACAGATCTGCAGAGAAGCTTGCGCTTCTTAAAAGCCAATATTATAATGCTGTCTTCGTGCCGAACAATATTGATCTTGCTAAAAAATCAGATACAATTTTTCTTTGCGTAAAACCAGTCGACTTCAAGGCTGTTCTAACTGATTTGGCAGAGGCAGATCTCGCGGGAAAGATTATTATTTCATTGAATGCGACAATACCGTTTGAGCTGATTGAGAGCATTATTGGAAAGCAAAAGATAGTTAAAATCATTCCAAGCGTTACCGCCGAAGTTTTCGAATCGCCGACACTCGTTGCATTCAATCAGATTCTTCAAGATACGGATAAAGAATTTCTCCTAGAGCTTTTAAAACGAATGGGACAACCTGAAGAGCTTATGGAAGAGGAATTAGGTTTTGGCTCAGAGCTTATGAGTTGTATGCCAGGCTTTATTGCCTCGATTTTCTCGGAAGTTGAGAAGGTTGCATTTGAGTACGGTTATTTTGAGTCTAAGCTGGAAACATAAAAAAGTAAAATAATATACGTACTTTCTAAAACAAAGGACATTTTTATTGCTTAACTCATTACGAAAAAGATTTTGTGCCACTAACTACGTCCCCTTGTCACTTCATGGCTGATCTAATCGCTCAGGGGGTTACTGGACAGGAGCTTCTCAGTAAATTTAAGGAAATGAGCAAAAAAAATTGCGCCTGCAATAAAAAAACTGATGAATGGAGCTGACAGTATTGCCAATGGAGAAAAAACAGGAGCAACTATAGCTGACATCTTCGAATTGGAGAACGTCTCTACTACTGGACGATAATTCCACAACTATCGTTAATGCTGTGAAAGAAGGCAGGTACAGCATTATCAAAACTATATCGAATTCGTCTTAGTCTTGATAAAGAAAAAAGATAGCCCATTACGCCGAAAACCACATCTTAGTGACTGTAAGTGCCATTCCCAGCGAGGTATTGTTTTGACTGTGATCAAGGTTTAGGGTATAATTGGTTCTGGCAGAAGATTATTTCATAAATTAGTTTAAAACAATCAAGAGGTGATGCAGTGTGACAATTACAGATATAAAAAATGCGGTAGTTCAAGTTGCCCCTTCATATCCTGTACTTAGCATCGAATTGTTTGGTTCCTATGCAAATGGGGAGAATTCAGAGGATTCAGACGTGGATTTACTTGTATACTTCGATAAAAAAGTCGCAAGTTTATTTGATTTAACGGGATTAAAGCTTGATATCCAAGAAAAATTGAAAACTAAGGTAGATGTAGTTGCCGGGCCTTTAAAGGAAAACAGTTTCTTAACCATTGATAAGAAGATAAGAATCTATGAAGCATAGGGACGTTCAATTACTAAAAAAGATAATATCCGAATGTAAAGATATTATACGGTATGCAAATGAAATCGGTGAAAGTGAATTCCTTGAAAATGATGTTTATCAAAAAGCAATAGCAATGTCACTTCTTAATATAGGTGAGCATGCTAACGCTGTTACGAGAGAATTGTGGGCTGAGTATAAGGATATCCAATGGCGAAAGATCGTTGACCTAAGAAATATCGTGGCACACGGGTATGGTGAATTAATGATGGAGCTTGTCTGGAATTTACGTTCCCATGTCACTTGATCTCAAAAACATCTTCTATCAACATATCAATTAGCATTTCCTGATAGCCGCACAGCTGTTGTGTTTTCATCTCCTGTACTAGCGGCAGCAATTGCGGCGACCTGACACTTTCTAATTGCTTAAGCCGTGAAGCAGTCAGGGCACTGCCTGATAACGCAGCCCGGTAGTCATGACATGAATATCTCCAGAGCTTTAAAACATCTTTGTACCGTGACTTCAACTTATCGGCAATTATGATTCCTTCCGGGTCAAAATCGCCTGAATAACTGATTTCGGAGCACGAAACGGCAAGCAGGTCAAGAAGCACCGAGCTTGCAAGGTTTATTTGTCCATAAGTGCATACAAGGGATATCGGCTGCGATGCCCATTTATCAAGGCTTCGTGCTTTATCCAGAATAGAGCTTAATACGGAAGGATTTTCGACCACAAATACACTGCCTGAAAGAGCCGTAATTCTTGACAGGCTGCTCAAATTTAAAAGCGTCGCCTGCATTGGCTCGTTTGAATCAACAAAACCTTTCCAGCCGGGATGAACCCGTCCCTCCTTGTCGTGTCCAATTAGCCCGCTGCACAGCACCCAATTTGACAACTCATCTATGAGTATACCGGCTCTGTAAAGCAATTCAGCACGTTCGAAAGCATTTTTAGGCTTTGAGCAGCTCAAATGAAAAGCGAGCGCATTGATAAAGAGCTGTCCGCAGGCCGTATTGGCATCCAGAGCATGCGGGTCTGCGGCTATAATGGACGCAAATACCGGCAAGCGCATTTTCATATTTCGTATGTACGGAAGGCGGTTTAACGCATCGCAAACGATGGATATATTACGTGCTATGCCGTCCCGATCCGAATCATATCTTTGTATCAATGCCTTATAGCTGTGTTCCTTTTGAGATAGGGCGGCTTCAAGCCACGCACCTCCAAACGTTAAAGCGAATCGTTCTGTTAATGTATTAAAAAAGCCTGTTCTGTTTTCCTCATAATGAGATTTAGCTTGTGAATTGGAAATGAGATCCTCGTTAAAATACTCCCTCAGCACATCTTCCATCCGTATCCCTTTGAATTTTGTGGAGTCAATAGCTTTTTGGAAATCGGAAAGCTTCAATGAGGCATTGGCTTTGTGCAGGTAGTCCTTGCGCAAAAAGCCGGAAAGTGCCGTTTTTTCATCTGAATTCATCCTCTGCAGCAATACGGTTCCACCCACAGCGCCAAGGGAAAGAAATTTCTTGCGCATGCCTTCGAACACCCTTTTAAAACCCGGATTATTTTTGAAGTAGGAAACGCAATCCATCATCAACAGCTTATTATCCATTAGCCCTCTCCCGTTGCACACTTACCCCTTTTAATTTTCAAGGAGTCTGCGTACTTTGCCATTCCACATATATCGTATAGTGGTCACAAAATCAGCATTATTAGGCCGTATCAATTCATAAATCGAAAGTGACGGAACCGTGTCATAATCCCCCCAAAGCACCTGTGAATTGATTATATAATCAAGCTTTAACTCTTCAACAAGCCTGAACATATCGGCTATATTGTTGTCATCAACTCCGGCAAAGGCTTCATCCAGCGAAATGACCCTGGGACAATCCTTGCGGGACGCTCCGTCAAACCTGGCATAAACGGAAGAAAAAAGCGGAACATACATGGCCATGGCCTTTTCGCCTCCGCTGAATTTGAAAAAAGCATTGTCGGTTAGCTCTTTGCGGCTTTCTCCTGTTTTTTTGTAATAAAGCTGAAACTCAAACCACTTCCGATAGTCAAGAATCTCCTTCATAATTATGTGGAAGGACTGTATGCTTTCTATGTTCTCCATACGTTTGCGTGCCTGTATGATTTTTGATCTGAAATGTGCCGTCAGCTTTGCCATGTCCTCCTCTGTGAGAAGCACCGCATCATGCTGAAGCAGTTCGACCAAATCTCTGGTATCAAGCTGATCTTCAGTGTCCGCAAACTTCTTCTTCCACGACAGGCTGAAGGATAATCCGCTCGATGTATTCATAGATTCCATAAGAGCGTTGATCTTTTTCACCCACTGCTCGCTATGATAGATTTTTGCCCTTATTTTCTTTCCTACCGTATTGGCAAGAATGTCTTCGAACAACTGTCTGTCGCTTTCCTTTAACAATTTGTCATTTTCTTCAATGGACTGCTCTATAAAAGCAGCCATAGTATAAAAGTCCACATCGCGACCTTGTACTTTTGCAACAAGCTCCATCCTTTTACGCTGGGCAAGAATCCTTGATAACACTTCATCAGCGCTGTCTGCTTCCTCATTAAAGACTGTATCGATCCTGAGATTATACTCCACAAGGTACTGCACATTTTCACGATACCTGTTGTGGAGAGAACCCGTATACTCATCTCTTAAGCGAACTCCTTTTTCCTCCGCTTTAAATTCAGCCAATATCTTTCCGGCAGCGGCTAAAGGAGCTGACATCTCATCGTATTTGACGACATAGCCTAGTGCGTATTCCATCCGGAAACTTTCTTTTGCGGCGGCTGCCTGGCGTTCGAAAGTCTGTGCCATAGATGATGTTTTATTAAGATTGTCAAGAGCCGTCTGATAGCGCCCTTTATTTTCCTGCGAGCATCTGATGGCAGATTCTCGTTTTGAAGGTATTTCGCCCAATCCCTTGATGCAATTTTCCACTTCCGCCTTAATGGATTCGTAATCCGTTTGAAGTAATGCTTGCTCTAAATTGTCGCATTTGCGGCTGTCTTCTTCCATATCCATTTTAAGACTTCTTAAATCCGCCCAAAATTCATCAATGTCTTTTAAAACCTCTATTTTTTGATCTTCATGAAATACTATGCTGTTTACTGCGCCAAGAAGCCCGGAATGCTGAGTCTCAAGCCATGAAAGCTTATCTTTATAGATAGAAGCGCAGTCTTCGGCCTTTTCATAGACCTCAAGCGTGAGCGGGATATGCAATCCGTGCGCTGATTCCCTCACTTTGTCCCGTGCGTTTTTTGATTCCGTATACAGCTTATCAGATATCTCCTGCCGCCTTGAAACCTCATTCTCCCTTGCCTGCAGGATTTTTACAGATGAGTCAAGCGTGTTGTGCGCCGTTTCAATGTCTACACGGTTTGGGAAAACCTCAAGCTCCTTAATAAGCGTATTTATCTTTTGCTTCCATTCAAGTATTATAGCTTCCTGCTCGTCAATTGTATGTTTTATCTGCGCTATATCAAGCATCAGAGCGTCAATAACCTGCTGCCTGTAAAGCTTTCGGGCTTCAACGCCTAAAAAGCGGGCAGATGAAATTTGCGTGGTATTCCCTTTTAAAAGACCGATGCGGTATTGGCCGTTTTCATTTATGGAAGCGCCGCCGCTGTTATCGTCCATCAAGATGCTTTTTAGCACATTATCAATATCTTCATAAGCCACAGCTCCATCTCTTGGCACAACCGGCTTAAGTAGCATGGATAACTCGTGCTTAAAAAACTGAGGGTTAGCAACAATGATTTTATCGCCTGCGTCTTCCGGGACAGCCGGTAGCTTTGAGATAAATTTTTGCGGAATGATCAGCGCATCAAGAAGTCCCATGTCAGAGAGCGCCTCCTCTATACGTCCTCTTGTCGCCGAGTCAGTCTCAGGCTTAAAGTCAACCGCTTTATAAAAGGGAATAAACGGAATTCCTGAGCTTTCAAGCATTTTTCTGTAAGTCTCCGTCTTAACGGCACGTTCCGGCTCGGGGTCTTTCCTGGCTTTCCACTCCTCAAGCTCTGCCTGCTTTTTTCGCCGCATATCGTTGTAGGACTTGGCTTTTGCCTCGTGTTCAAGTATTTGTCTTCTCATGTCGCTTTCCGCTGTTATAAAGTGGCGTCTTACCCCCTCTTTTATATCGTCATAAGTGCCATCCACTCCATAATTATGAACGGCGCGGGCAATGTAAGGCATTTGGTCATATGATATTTTAAGATGTAAATTGCCTTTTTCCCACATATACACCTTTTCGATAAATTCTTCCTTGATTTCAGAAAAGAGATTCGCAGCCTTTTCCTGTTCCCTACGAGCGTGTTCCCGGTCTTTTCTTGCGTTCTCAAACTCTTTTAACGCGGCATCGTAGTTCTGCTCCTTCCTTAGCTGTTCCTCCATAGCTTTGCGGGTATTTGTTATTCTGCCTTTGTATCGGTCGGTTTCGGTCTTAAGCGGCTTGAAATCATAAGGTTTGAGCTGACCTGCTCTAAGCTCTGCGGATACAAAATGATGCTCGTCAAAAAAGAAATCATCGGCAATATCACCCATATTTTCCAAAATCTCGTCAACTGCTGCCGCAAGCTTTTCCTTTTGCAGCACTAAATCTTCGATTTTTAGCTTGAGCGTTTTCTCCCGTTCCTGTTTAAATGACAAAATCTTCTCTTTGGTTTTTATTTTTTCTTCAAGCTCTTTTATCTTTGCCTCGAGCCTCACTATCTCTTGCCTTGCCTTAAAACCGTCGTGTTTCTCAAGCTGCTGTTTTCTGTGCTCAAGTACAGTCTGTAATTGTTCAAGATTCAAAAGTTCATCTTCTGCTCTTTTATGAAGATGCAAATGTTCATGACTTTGCCTGTCAAGTTCGGTCGCTTCTTTTCTGGCATTGTCCAAGCGTTCGGTAGTATTGATGAATTCCCGTGACTTTTCGATAAGTATAAAGCGATTGTATTTATCATACTCAGACTTGAGGCGATCAGCCGCCTTTTTGCTTTCCTTCAGCATTTCAAGCTGATCTCTTATTTTGTCCATATTTTCTATCGCTTCTGATAGCGGGCGCAGATCATCGTCTGACAGCGGTTGCAACGAATTATTCATAATTTCATAGATGACCGTGGGCTTAAACTCTTTTGATAATTTTGGTGTACGGATCTGAACCAGCAGCTTTATAAGTTCATCATACTCATCAATATCCTCATAACCGAAAAGATGCTTATTCACCATTCCCATATATTCCCGTTGACTCTCCGTCACTTCTCCGCCATCGCCTATACGGTTTCGCAATTCAATTTTGCTTAATGGAATTTTTTCGCCTATATCTTTATACAGCATAAGATCCGCTCCTATGCGTCTGCCGTCGGTGATAGAAAAACCCCAGAAATCAACCGGACGACCTCTTTTTGCCCTCAAACCCATACCGATTGTTAAACAGTTTCCCGTTTCCGGTTTAGTGAATTCCATATAAAGGTAGCCGGTGTTCTCATCTTTATTCTGCTCGTCTTCCCCGAGAAGATAATTCTCAAGCTTGCGAGCTCTTGAGCCGAAAGGATCCAGCCGTTCCGGGCTTTTATTGCCGTCAAACAGCAAAGGGATAAAGCTTTGCATGGTCACGGATTTCCCCGAGCCGTTGCCTCCCCGAAGCAGAAGCTTCCCATCGCTGAATTCAAATTCCTGCTCATCATAATACCAGAAATTGATCAAGCCTATGCGGGTAACTGTCCATTGATTTTTACTGATCACTTGTATTTTTCCTCAGGACTTTCTTTTACAATATTGCCGAAGCTTTCAGGATAACTGCCGGTAATTTTGCCGCACAAGGGCAGGATATGAATTTCTCTGCCGCCGCTTACCGCTTCAATCATGCTGAAGTCTTCCATAAAACTGATTACAGAATTACAAAGCCCGTCAACGCTCATCTCTCTATACTCCTTGCTCCAACCGTGCAAATATTTTCCTCGGCATTTCTCAATCAAACTTTCAAATTCCGATCGGGAAACAATAATTATATCATCCTCCCGTCTGTACAATTGCCCCGAATTCACCCTTTGTACTATCTCAGCATTTACTTGGAGCACAATGTCTGAAATTGTGCTGTTTGCGGGAAATACATCCTTATAACGGGAAAATGACTCAAGAACCATGAATGCACCGTTTTTGTGCACATGCAGGGCTGCTCCCAGCATCCCCTCGAAATCCTTTTGTAAAAGGTTTCTGAAGTTTTTAATATACGCATAATCGGCATCATCTCCGCCCTCGTTGTACACCGCGGGCGACATTGTAAGCCTTCTATACACACGGTTTCTCCTCACCCTGCCCCGATCCCTGTCGGTCTCAAGCCATTCGCCCTCTTCAATGTCTTTTCGGTTTGTGCAATTCATTATGTTAGCAGTAAAATTGCGCACAAAATAGCGTGAAAGACCTGTGCTTTCATATAGTACTTCCGCATCTGACGCGTCCATAAACATGCTGTCATCTCCGTCATCCACGTTCAGAAGAAACATGTCCGATGAATATCTCATGACTTTTACCAGTGAGCGTCTGTGACGAAAAAGCGTCCAATCGAGCTTTTCCCTACCCGGCCATGCGGATTGCAGGTACTCAGTCACCTGCGACAATACAAATTGGTCGCTTAATCCGCGTTCCTCAAGAAATGCCAGCACTAAACAAAACATGCCGTATTCGAGCTGTGAATCAAATTCCTTAATACCCATCCATGCTTCGCATTTTCCGGGGAGCTTCTCAAGCTTTATCAAATACGGATTTATAAGCAGCCTGTATCCCAGCTTATCTTCTATGAATTCCTTAAATTTTGGACTTGCATCCTTTATTTCATGATAAAGATCCACATTTTTTTCTTTAATAACCCAAAAATTCTCAAGCAATATTTCCAGTTCCTTCATCAGAACTCCTTTGCATTTTTATAGTGTTTTCAAACTTCAGCACATAAGCCGGCATTTCAAGATCTCCGTCCTCACTTCGGAGCATGCACCTCTCCCCGTTTGGAGGAAGCACAAGCCGATATAACCTTCCGTCCTCTGTTTTTGCAGTTTTGCCGGCCGTCGCGCTGGCCTTACCAATCCATTTGAGCAGTGTAAGCCTGACGTGCTGCTCAATTAAGGGTAAATCTTCAATGATAATCTGACTGTTGGCTATATAGCTATCCATGATCTGCTTTTCTTCTTCCAACTGCCTTATGTATTCCGCCCGCATCTTCTGCTTCTTCTCTGTCTTAAAATCAATTGGAGGGCGGGTACTTTTTTCACGAAAACCTCGAATCTTAGGCTTTATCTCTACCTGAACCGGAGGTTCATCATACACGCTGCTGCTCATGCTTTCTGTCGTTCTCTCCGTCAAGCTTTTGATATGCCTGGAGTTTGTAAGTCCGAAGGCTGTGGCGGAAAGCTTATGCGCCTCTTTAATATCTTCACAGGACAAAAACAATTCGCAAAGCTTGCGGTACTCCTCACGCCTATTTGCCGAACTGCTTCTGCTCTCAGCGATTTGTGACGCAAAACGTGTTATTTTACGAATAATCTCATTGGTTATATCATAGATTTTTGTCGCCTCACTCATACGTGCCGGTGTTCCCGCAAACCATTCATTGATGCTCTGCCATTTACCGTAAATGTTATCACGTATCGCTTCATCCGATACATCCATATCCATCCGCGGGATTGACTTTTCAAAAATAAAAGCCTTTTCGAGTATATTATTGATTTTGTCCTGCTTTGTCCCCCTAATGGCTTCCTCTATTGAATGGGCATTTTTTTGCAGCCCTTTTACGAAATCGCGCAGATAATCGACAAGATTGTCCTTATAGACGACGAATTCACGTGATTTCATCAGTTCTTCCGCTTTCCGGCTGTAAAAACTGCGGACATAATCCTGGTAATTCTGATTCAATCGTTTAAAGTCGGTATGTAAATCCTTCCACCATGCCCCTACGATTTTAGGCTCCGCATCAATCATTTGCCCGATTTTCAGCACAGCGTCACGAATACGCTCAAACAGCGTAGGTTCAAGAGATGCACCTTCGATATAGATATTTTCAAGTTTAATGGTAAGTCTTTCAATTTCTACGGCATACTCGGAGAGTTGATATCGAAATTGCTTATTCTTAAATTCTTCGATGGTTGAAACCTTTGAGGTATCCTGCATGGGCACAAGATTCCCCCATCGAACCAATGTGTCCAAATCCTGCTGGCAAAGTTCAATGGTGTATGCAGAAAAATACGGGTTGCTTTTGAGCGTTTCGAAAATTTCTTCATTATAAAACCAGTAACTGATCTTTTCGTATTGCAAATAGAAATAGCGCAGAATCACCCTGTACCTCCAACAATTCTCTGCCGTGAGGTATTTTGTCTCGATTATGGGCTTCATCAGACTTGAATCAATATTCATAATCTTCTATATCCTCGAAAATAGCCTGACGATTTATCCCTCTCATAATAATATAGTATATGTTGCTTTTACTTTTTGTTCTAGGCGCTCTGGGCACAAAAATCACCTCTTTACTGCATTTTACCATAAAGGCAGCTTTGTATCAATAATCCCGACCTCTTGTCATGTATGTTCAGCATGGGTAAGGTCGTGATACTTTTATGCATGCCGGTAAAGGCACATTATCAAGAGGATCGTGGAATGAATGCGGAAATTTGGTATATTAATCACTTTACAAGGTGGATTTTTTATCGACTGTGATATGTCCCGTTTACATTTGTTACTTTATAACTACTACATTTGTATCCTTCCACAAGGCTATTATACCAGCCTTAATTAGATTCCGGTGGATATATCTTAATACTGTTATCAAGTAAGTTTCATCTTCTACAACTTCGCTTTTATAGCGTTCCTGAAACAAATGTCCAAAACGGTCGTATTTCCTATTATATCAATAAACAAAACCAGTGAAAACACAGTAAGCATTTCTCCGCTGATAACGCTTCTCTTTGACTTTTTCGATTTGAAAAATTCAAATGGGGTATCAAGGCGCTGACTACATATATATTCAAAACCATCCGGTACAAAATCAACATAGTCTGCCCAACTAGGCAAAAATTCCATTTCCCAGTCTATTGTTTCTTCAAGAGCTGCCTTTAGGATAGCATCAAATAGTTTTCAATTTTTACAAATGTATATAGAGTGACACAAGATGCCCTATATACATTAAAATGTGCTTTCTATTTCCTAACGGACAAGGGGACAGGGACTTGTCTGTTATTCCTTGTCACCTTAATAACTAACCCAACCAATGCCGTATTTTGCACCCCCGCTCAGCGCACCCTATCCGCCCGCCTCCCGCACAGGCACAGGCACAGGCACAAGCACAGGCGCACGCGCACCCTCCTGCCCTGCCGCCGATCACTGCGCTTCGGGCAACCCCCGATGCTCCTACTCCGCTTATGTTGCTTCCCGATTCATAATCTTGTTTATCTGCTACAAAGAGAAAAATAACACCAATAGCAGCTACACCAATAACAATGACTAATATAATTACTCCGACAGCAGCATCCTCAGCATGCCTTGGCCTGTCAAGGATCATGTCGTCAGTCAGCTCCGGAAACGAGGCGCGATCCATGACAACTGTAACCATATCCATTTTATCGTCTGGTTGCATTTCAGATTCTATCCATATTGCCCTGCCTTCAATTATTTGCGGCTGCGGATCAAACTTGGCATCTTGCAACGAATCCGTTATCAACATCACACGAAGATTTCGGATTTCTGCATACTAACGAGCAATGATATCAGCAGCAAGAAACTCCCCTCCACGCATTTCTTATAATAGTTTTGCGATATATAATTATTGATTTTGCTGCATCTATGAAGTCATATCAATCTCTCGCTGAGCTGATTCCAATTCCTTACTACGAAATACATTTTAACATAAAAAACCAACCCGACATCACATAAGTATCCTTTCGAATATTGTCAAAATAACTGAAAAGACGAGAAATCTATTCCCTTGTCTTATTTTCTTTAGTCACTAATTTCTATAATAAAAAGCGACAAGTTGAGTTCTGTCACGCTGATTAAGCTTTTCTAATATAACGCTTATATAGTTTCGCACTGTGCCATCGCTGAAATGCAGGATTTCAGCGATTTCCTTGTTTGAAAATCCTTCCGCTATAAGCTTAAGTATCTGGATTTCCTTTTCGCTCAGATTGTACACGCTAAAATCTTTTGCTATTTCTTTTGCTAATAATTCCGGAATTTTTGTAACTATTTCATCTCCGAAAACGCGCTGTCCCTGCATAACCGCCCTTAAGGCAGAAATTATGCTCTCAAAGTGCTGTTTTAGTATAAAACCCTTCGCGCCTATTTTAAGCGCCTTTATTATGTACTCGGTATCTGAAAATGTGGTTAAGAACAGTATTTTCGCCTCTTTGTGAGTATTTAATATCATTTGCGCTGCATCTAGTCCGTTTAGTTCCTTCATCCTTATATCCATGAGAAGAATATCCGGCAAAATGCTGTCATAAAGCTTAATTGCCTCATTTGCGTCATAGCATATTCCTGCCACCAAAATATCGGGATCCGCCTCGAGTATCGTCTTAAGCGATTTGCACACGATAGGGTCGTCGTCAACAACTAGCAGCCTCATTAAGCCTCCTTTGGTATTGTCATGAAAATTTCAAAACCGTTGTTCGTTCTTATGAGGAAATATCCGTTAAGCGCCTCAACGCGCGAGGATATGCCTTTTAATCCAATACCTTTTTCTAAGTCGGCCGCAATTGTGCTCCCGTTATCTGAAACCGTCATCTGATAAAAAGCAGGATGCTCTATCAAATTAAGTCTCACTAAATCAGCGTCTGAATGCCTCGCAATATTTGAAAATATCTCCTTGACGGCTGAAATAAGCGCATATTTTACTTTAGCGTCCGGATCTGTCGGTACATTAATGTTTAATTCAACCCGGCAGCAGGTTAGCTTAGCCGCAAGGCTCTCAATCTGCGAAACAAGATCGATTGAAGAATCATAGATATCATGCACGCTTTTTCTGATACTGTCCATCGCAAGGCTAAGAGTATCTTTAAGCTCTGAAAACCTTTCATCCATCGGATTATGTGCCAAAATTGCTCCGATCTGCAAAAATGCGCTTGAAAGCCTATGTCCCACATGGTCGTGGATTTCTCTTGATATGCGATTACGCTCATTTAAGGTGGCAAGCCTTATCTTATCGTCCTGGCTTTCTGTGAGAATTCTGTGTTGTTCTTTTATTTCTCTGGTCATTTCCCTAGTCGTATCGAGCAGGGACAAATAATGTACCCTCAGTTTTTCGTGAATTGAAGTCCTGTTTTTAAGCATTAATGATACTGCCGAAAGTACTATCGTCGCTAGCCATATTGGCTGTGCCGCGTCAAAAGCGGCCGCAATCGGAATAAGGAGAATACCGCTTTGAATCAAACGCTTATTATCGTAAGCGGAATAAAGCATAATGGGGATAAAGGTAAAAATGGGGGGATAAATAAGACTTCCGGCCGCAAACAAAACGATTATCACAAATTTGTGCCGTATAGCCTCAAGAAAAGTGACTAATCCCGCCGCGATAACCGATGCAAGCACAGGTATGACGTGCCATACCGCCAAGGGTCTCATCAGACTTATGGCAGTGCAGCAAATCAGTAAAACAGCTTTATCCTCAAGATCATACTTTCGCACATCAGCCTCACATATCTATATGCTAAGAAGTTTACCACTTCAACTAGTATTGCACAATAAAATGATGACGTGACATTAAATTTCTAAACCCACTCGAAATCATTATTAATTTGCTATAAATCCGCTTGAATGTTAAAATATTGCATAGTATTGATAGCTAAGAGTCAGGTTTTCTATCGAGCGGAGAGAACGCTATGCAATATAAAGATATGTATCGACAAGATAAGCAGCCTTCTAATAAGGAAATCACTGAAAACACAGGCAGCGAAACAAGGGAATTAGGGCAATCACTTTTTCAATACATAGCGAGAACAACTCATAAATATAATAAAGACAGCAGCGTGACAGTAACCCCGTCCCCCTGATATAAAAAAGAAAGGTGGCAAAAACAACATGAGTGATTTTTACAGAAAGACACAGGCCGAAGTACTGGAAATATTCGGAGTGACAGAACAAGGACTCAATGAAGTTGACGTGCAAGAAAGCAGAAGGCAGTATGGTTTAAATGAGCTTAAAGAAGGCAGGAGGAAAACCATGCTTGAGGTGTTTTTTGAGCAGTTCTTGGACTTTCTGGTGATAATTCTGATTGCGGCTGCCATAATTTCTGCCTTTTTCGGCAAAATGTCAAGCGCCGTGGTCATCTTGGCTGTAGTTATTTTGAAT
>Ga0209105_100063_pt1 | contig 38920 bp, 33 predicted proteins | sample SedPBSmetaG_FD_184158 | JGI IMG/M metagenome (GOLD analysis project Ga0209105, IMG submission 184158) | Freshwater sediment bacterial and archeal communities from Indian Creek, Illinois, USA to study Microbial Dark Matter (Phase II) -... | ecosystem: Environmental > Aquatic > Freshwater > Creek >...
CCATCATCGCCATGACCGCCAACGCCATGGAAAGCGACCGCCAGGCGTGCCTGGAGGCCGGCATGGTGGACCACATCGGCAAACCCTTTGAGCTCGACCAGCTGGTGGCCAAGCTGCGCCGCTGGGCCGGCCTCGATGCCTTGGCCGAGGTTCAGGCCGACAAAGAGGTGCCGGCGCAGACACTCGGCGGCACCGCCCCGGTGCTGGACTTCGAAGCGGCGCTGACGCGCATGGGCCGCCAGCCGCATTTGTATCGCCAAGTGGCGCAAGAAGTGGCGTCTGCGCTGCCTGGCTACGCCCACAGCGTGCGCGGCTGGCTTGAGCCTGATCGATCGCCTGCGCTGGAAGCGGTGGTGCGCGAACTGCACACGCTCAAGGGCTTGGCAGCCACGGTGGGGGCGCAAGCTTTGGCGCAGGAGGCAGCGCGCGCCGAGGCGGTTTTTGTCGGCTTTGGTCGCATGGGCGCTGCATCGACCGACGCCGAGCAGCGCCTACAAAGCGAGCCCTGCTTGTTGGCCGTGCTGGATGCGCTGCAAGCCGCCGCAGCCGCGTTGCAGGATTTTTTGGCGCTGCCGCCGCCGCTGCCCACCTGCGAGCCCAAGCCCGAGGAGCCGCCCGCCGAGGGGGTGCTGCCCAGCCAGACGCTGCAGGCAAGCTTACAGGGCTTGCGCGGTTGTTTGCTGGCCTTCGATATGCAGGCGCTGGATTGGGCGCAGCAGCTGGACACGCAGCACGCCAGCGACTTGGGCGAGCGCTTGCCACCGCTGCTGCAGGCCGTGCAAGGGTTGGATTTTTCTGCTGCATTGCTGTTGTGCGACGCCTGCCTGAATGAAAATCCCCCCTGATGGACATTGCCCAAACCTTGCCTGCTGAAACCCCGTTTGGGGGCGAACTCGAGCGCCGGCCGCGCCTGCTGGTGGTCGATGATCAGCCCGTCAACGTGCAGTTGCTCTACCGCGTGTTTGCCGCCGACCACCAGGTGTTTGCGGCCACCGAAGGCAACAAGGCGCTTGAGATCGCACGCCAGCAGCAGCCCGACCTGATCTTGCTCGACGTCGTCATGCCAGAGCTCGATGGCTTTGAGGTCTGCCAGCGCCTCAAGGCCGACCAACTCACGCGCGACATCCCGGTGATCTTTCTCACCGCCAACGCCGACCCCGAATCGGAAGCGCATGGGCTCGACGTGGGAGCGGTCGATTTCATCGGCAAGCCCTTCAACACCAAAGTGGTGCGTGCGCGCGTCAAAACCCACGTCACGCTCAAGCGCCAAGGCGATTTGCTGCGCCGCTGGGTGTTTCTCGACGGCCTGACCGGCATCGCCAACCGGCGCCACTTCGACGAACGGTTGGCCGTCGAGTGGGCGCGCATCCAGCGCAGCGGCGCACCCTTGAGCGCGCTGCTGATCGACGTGGACCACTTCAAACGCTTCAACGACAGCCACGGCCACCAAAGCGGCGACGATTGCCTGCGCCGCGTCGCGGCTGCGCTGGCCAGCGGCTTGCAGCGCCCGACCGACCTGGTGGCGCGCTACGGCGGCGAGGAATTTGTCTGTCTGCTGCCCGATACCGACGGGTACGGCGCCCAGCACATGGCCGAGCAATTGCGCCAGCGCGTGCACCAAGAAACCCAGCCCGGTGTCAGCGGCGCACCTTGGCCAGCGGTGACGGTGAGCATCGGCGTGGGCAGTGCGCGCCTGGACCTGATGCACAGCGCCGACGATTTGCTGCGCGAGGCCGATCTCAACCTGTATCGCGCCAAAAAAGCCGGCCGCAACGCCGTTCGGGCTGGGGCCGCTGCGTTGTCGGCCTAGTGCCAGCGCTCAGTCGGCGTATTCCATGTCCTCGATGGCGTCGCGCAAGGCCAGCAGCGGATCGGGCTGGGTCGGGTCTGGGTTCACGAACTGGGGGTCGCCGGCCTGATCGAGGGCCTCCATCCAAGCAGCGGGCGGCTTGAGGCGGTGGCGGCGCACCAGTTCGAGCAAAAACCGTGCTTGGGTGGCGCGATCGCCGCTGGCGGGCCACTGCGCCAGATCGGCCCGCAAACGCCGCCGGCGCACGCGGCGCCAAACCATGCCCCACATGCCGGCCGCAAACGCCACCACACCGAGGGCAAAAAACGCCCACCAAAAAATGATGCTGCCCGGCACGTGGGCCAGCGGCGCTTCGGTGGGGACGATGTGTGAGCGTTGCAGGGGGTTGTAGGGGAACATGCTGAATAAAAGGAAGGCGTCCGATTCGGATGCCGACGAGCGAGTGTAGCGCCCCGCCCGCTCTGGCTTAACGCCATGCATCCCAGCGGGCTGGCAGGCCTTTAGCCAGCCGCTTGCAGTCCGGAACCGGTGGGCGTGGCAGCAGCGTCGAGCCGGTAGCCCAGTCCGCGCACGGTTTTGATGAGGGCCAACTCGTGGCCGTCGTCGATCTTGGCGCGCAGGCGCCGGATATAGACCTCGACCACGTTGGTGAGCGGGTCTTCGTAGCTGCCCCAGACGTTGGCCAAAATGCGTTCGCGGCTGTACACGCGCCCGGGCGCGCTCATGAGCAGCTCCAGCAGCGCCAGCTCCTTGGCCGTTAGATGCAAGGCGCGACCGGCGCGCCAGCACTGCATCTGGTCGCGGTCAAACAGCAAATCGGCCACCTCCAGCGTGCGCGCAGCCTGCGCCAGCGCCGTCGGGCGGCGCAGCAGCGCCTCGATGCGTGCCAACAGCTCGTCGAAAGCAAAGGGCTTGCCCAGATAGTCGTCGGCCCCGCAGCGCAAGCCCTGCACCCGGTCTTCGACCCCATCGAGCGCGGTGAGCATGAGCACCGGCATTTGCAGGCGCTCGGCGCGCAGCCGCTGGCACAACTCGATGCCGCTCATGCCCGGCAGCATCAGGTCGAGCAGCAGCAAGGCACAGGGGTGCTGGCGCAGACGCAGCAGCGCCTCTTCGGCGTTGGCCACGCGTTGGGTGCTGTATCCTTCTGCAGCCAGCCCCCGGCGCAGAAAATCGGCCACCCGGTCGTCGTCTTCCACGATCAGCAAATACATGGGCAGGGCGCTCTAAAAAATGGAGGGGCGGCGTTCAATTGCTTGGGGGATCGCAAAGGGGCGCAGTGGGTGAAGGGCGGTTTGGGAATGGCTTAGGCGGCCGCAGCGGCGGCGCCGGCCAGCGGCAGCTCGATTGTGACGCGGGTGCCGCCAACCGCCAAGGCTTCCATGGCGATGCTGCCCCGGTGTGCGAGCACGATCGCGCGCGCGATCGACAAACCCAGACCCAAGCCTTCGGGGCTGCGCAGGCGCGCGGCTTCGCTGCGGAAGTAGGGCTCGAACACCTGCTCGGTTTGCTCGGGGTCGATGCCCATGCCGCTGTCGCTGATGGCGATGCGCAGGCACTGCGCCGCCGCGTCGGGCTCGGCCTCGATCTGTACTTGGCTGCCGGCGGCGCTGTAGCGCACCGCGTTGTCGAGCACGATCACCAGCGCTTGCTGCAATTTGTCGAGGTCGGCTTCGAGCACGCAATCGCCGGCGGCGGCGCTGGCTCGGTCCAGCAGCTCGATGCCGCGATTCGAGGCGATGGCCTGCATCTGCTGCTGCGCCCCTTGCACCACGGCGCGCAAGCGCACCGGCGCAAAGGCGTAGCTTTGGGCGCTGGCGCTCGATCGCGCCAGCCGCACCAGCTCTTGCACCCGCTGGCCCAAGGCGGCGGCTGCCGTGACGATGCGCTCGAGGGCGCCGCGATAGGCGGCGTCTTGCACGCCAGCCTGCCCGCCGCTGCGCAGGGCGATTTCGGCCTCGCCGCGAATGACCGTGACCGGGGTGCGCAACTCGTGGCTGATTTCGGCAAAAAACCGCTGGCGCCGCGCATCCACTTGCAGCAGCGCCTCGTGGCTGCGCATCAGCGCCTGGGTGCGCTCGGCCACGGCGGCGTCGAGCCCGGCGCGCAAGGCCTCGTTTTGGCGTTGATTGGCTTCGAGGCGACGGGCCAATGCGTTCAATTGCTGACCGATCAGGTTGAACTCGTCTGGGTTGGCGGTGTCTGGGCGCTGCCGGTAGTCGCCATCGGCCAGCGCCTCGGTGGCCAACCGCAGCTGCCTAAAAGGTTGATGCAGGCGGCGCATAAAATAACCGCCTGCCAGCAAGCCCCACAGCGCCGACAGCAGCATGAGCCCCAGACTGGAGCGCTGCAGGGTGTCTAGCGTTTCGTTTTGCTGCGCCATGGCCTGCTCGGTGGCCTGGCGTTGCTGCGCAATCGCAGCGGCCAGCTCCTTGCGCATGTCGCGCCCGCCGTGGTGATCAAATACGGCAGCAGCCTGCAACCACATCAGGGCCTGATCTGCAACCGGACTGCGCGCCGTGGCGGTGCTGGCTTGCAGCACGTAGGCCCGCATGGCGTCAAAATTGGCACGCAAAAGGGCGATCGGGTGGCTTTGGGGTGCGGCGTGCGGTGACGATGCGGTCTGGGTTGCCGAGCTGCCAGCAGGTGTGCCAGAGGGTGGCGGCAATGGTTGCAGCGCCTGCAGCCGCTCCAGCTCGTGCAGCGAGCGCTCCATTTCTTGCAGCAGTTGGTTGCGCGTGTCGGCACTTCCTTGGCCGGTCAGGGCCGTGCCTGCCAACCAGACCAGCAAGCGCTGTTTGTTGGCCGCCAACGCCTGGTACTCGGTGAGCATCTGCTGGGCGTCGCGCGTGAGAGCAGACTGTGCGCTGGCGGTGCGCACGGCCCACACCGAAAAAGCCGCCTGCACTGCGCTGAGCAGGATCAGAACCGCAAAGGCAATGCTCAGGCGGCTAAGCAACACGGCAGATTAAGAGCCGGTGAAGGGCAGCGAGGAGTGGTGCAGCACAATGCGCAGATTGCCTTGGGGGTCGAGTCGGAAGCCCCAGGTTTTGTCCACCGTGGTGCGGCTGCCATCGCGGTTGGTCAGGGTGACGTTGCCCATGGTTTTGGCCACGTCGCCGTGGATCAGCACAGCGGCGTTGCGCACCTCGACGTGGGTCCAGCCTTTGAGCGCGAAGCCGCGGTCATTCGGGAAGGCCGGGTTGTTGCCGACAAAGTAAGCCAGTGCGCCCTCGCGCGTGGTGCGGAAGGTGTGGGGTGCCGTGGTCAGGGTGGGCTTGAACAGCACCGGGCCCATCTGGTAGCCGTAGGCTGCGTCGATCACGGCCGAGGCGGTGGCGGTGGCACGCGCAAGGCCACCGCTGGCGAAATCGCTGCTGATCTGCACCAGCGCCCGGCCCCAGGCTTTCTGGGCGGCCAGCACTTGGGCTTCGGTGATGGTGCGCGCTGCCGGGGTGGCGGCCGGTGCGGTAGCCGGTGCGGCAGCGCTGGGGGCGCTGGGGCAAGCGGTATAGGCATGCGCCTGTGTAGAGAAAACCAGACCGGAAGCCAAGAGGGCTGCGCCCAGAAGTTTGAGTTTCATCTCGAAAAATCCTTTCAATCGATTGTCAACCACGGCCACGGCCAAGCGCCATGACTGTTTTAGATTAAAGCCCTGGCAACCTTGCGCTGGCTAACAAACGCATGAAGGTAAGCTTAAGGGTAGATGAACGCCAGATGAACACCGGCTTGCGCCTGTGGCTGCGCCAGGTGCCAAGCGGCCATCCAGGGATCAGCCAAACAATGCCTCGACATCGATGCTCGAGCGCAGCCCGACCAGCGCGGCGCTGTCGTGCAACCAAGCTTGGGCGTGCGCGCGGCCCTGCTGGTGCAGGTGCTGCAGAAACGGCGTGTGCGGGATCAGTTTGCTCTCGCTGTGTGCCAGGCTGTCGAGTTCTTCACCGCCGATGAGGTGGAAGCGCTGCTGCAGCAGTCGCTGCAGGCCTGGCGTGGCGCTGCGTGGTGTGTGTGCGTGGCGGGCGGCTTGGGCGAAAGGGCGCATCTCGTTCAAGAAGTGGGTGCCAAAGCCCAGTTCGACCAAGCGCGTTTCGATTTCGGCCAGCGCCCGGCGCCACGCAGGCTCGGGTGCAGGGGGAGGGGTGGGGTCGGCCATGTGCAGTGCGCGCTGCGGGAGCAGGTGCAGCGAGTGGAGCGCCACCAACATGGGCTTGAGCTGACATTGGCCCCCGCTTTCCCCAAGCCCTACAAGCGCAGCCGTTTTCTCATTTCAACGGCTCGTCCTCGAGCGCCAGCAGATCGCTGGCCTCAAGGCCGGTGGGTGCGTTGGCGGGCAATGCCTCTACGTCGCGCAACTTGCGCTCGATGGCGCGGGTGCGGGTGCCGATTTCGCTGAATTTTTTGGCCGCGTTGTCGATCGACTTGTGGGTGGCGTCCACGATCTCGCCAAACTTCTTGAACTCGGTCTTGACGCCAGACAGGATGTGCCAGACCTCGGACGAACGCTGCTCGATCGCCAGCGTACGAAAGCCCAAGCGCAGGCTGTTGAGCATGGCGGCCAGGGTGGTCGGCCCGGCGACGACGATGCGGCACTGGTTCTGCAGCGCCTCGACCATGCCCGGGATGCGGCAGACCTCGGCGAACAACCCCTCGGTGGGCACGAACAGGATGGCGAAGTCGGTGGTGTGCGGCGGGTTCAGGTATTTGTCTTGGATTTTTTTGGCTTCGAGGCGCAACGAAGATTCAAACGCGGTGGCCGCTTTGAGGATGGCGTCTTTGTCGGCCAGTTCGTGCGCGTCCATCAGGCGCTGGTAGTGCTCGACCGGGTACTTCGAGTCGATCGGCAACCAAACGGTGTCGTCGGCGCCCTTGCCGGGCATCTTGATGGCGAACTCGACCAGTTCGTTGCTGCCGGGCACCGTCTTGACGTTTTTGGCGTACTGTTCGGCCGTGAGCAAGCTCTCGATGATGGCGCCGAGCTGCACTTCACCCCAAGTGCCGCGGGTGCGCACGTTGGTCATGACGCGCTTTAGGTCGCCCACGCTGCCGGCGAGGGTCTTCATTTCACCCAGGCCGGTGTGCACCTGCTCGAGGCGCTCGCTCACCAGTTTGAACGAATCGCCCAAGCGTTGTTCGAGCGTGGCGTGGAGCTTTTCATCGACGGTGCGGCGCATTTCTTCGAGCTTGCTGGTGTTGTCGGCTTGGATTGCCGCCAAACGCTCGTTGAGCGCCGTGCGCAATTGCTCCGAGTTTTGCTGGCTGCCCTGCACCATGCCCTGCAGTTGCTGCGCCACGGCGTCTTGCAAGGTGGAGAACTGGTTGCGGATCTGGTTGCCGTTGCCGTCGAGCTGGTCTTTGAGCGCGCCCGACATCACGCCCAGTTGGCCCCCCACCTCCAGTTTCAGGGTGCCAAAGGCCGTGGTGAGCTCGGCGCGGCCTTTGCGCGACTCTTCCACCGTTTTTTCGAGCTTGTCGTCGAGGATTTTGCGCAGCGCCTCGTGCGACTGCATGGCTTGGGCCGTGAATTCGCGCAACTGGGCTTGGGTGCGCTCGTTGCCGGCTTCGTTGCGTGCGCTCGACTGATTCAGCGCCTGCAGCGACTGCTCCACCAAACCCAGCCGAACTGTCAGGTCGGCGGGCCATTCGACCCGATTTTTGCGCAGCAACAGAATGAGCAACAGCAGGACGCTGATGACCCCTAGGCCGAGGGCGACCAATGCGATGGGTTCAAACATGGTTGCAAGGCCTCGCCTGTGAGCAGCAAAACGCGGTAGCGGGAAATAGAATGCGACGACGGCGCGGGGCCAACGCTGGCACCCCAGTTTGCCAAAACGGGGGCATCAAAGCCAAAATCGGGGTGGATCGCCCGAAAAGTCGCTGGCAGCTCAATCGAACTGCAGAAATGTGGCGGAGAGAGCGGGATTCGAACCCGCGGTGGGGGTTAGCCCACACACGCTTTCCAGGCGTGCGACTTAAACCGCTCATCCATCTCTCCGGGTAGCCCAGCATTCTACACTGGCGGCGGCGCTGGCTGACCGAGCGCTGGCTTACCGAGCGGCAGCGCTCGCGCTTCCTGGCAACGGCGCTCGCGCCGCGGGGGTAGGGCCGCGGCTGGGGGCTCAGGCGCTGGGCTTGAGCGTGCGCACCATCTGCATCGCCGAGCCGATCAGGTGGCTCACTTCGGTCATGTTCGAGGGCACGATCAGGGTCGTGTGGGCATCGGCCGCCACTTTGGCGTAGGCTTCGACGGCTTTTTCGGCCACTTTGAGCTGCACCGCCGCCTCGCCGCCGTCGGTGCGGATGGCGTGGGCGATGCGCTCGATGGCTTGCGCCGAGGCTTCGGCCACCGCCAAAATGGCCGAGGCTTGGCCTTGGGCCAGGTTGATGGCGGCTTGGCGTTCGCCCTCGGAGCGGGCGATGGAGGCTTCGCGCTCGCCGTTGGCGATGTTGATCTGCTCTTGCTTGCGCCCTTCCGAGGCGGCGATCAGGGCGCGCTTCTCGCGCTCGGCGGTGATCTGGGCCTGCATCGAGCGCAGAATCTCGGCCGGGGGCGTCAGGTCTTTGATCTCGTAGCGCAGCACCTTCACGCCCCAGTTGAGGGCAGCCTCGTCGATGGCGGTCACCACCTGCGAGTTGATCAGGTCGCGCTCTTCGAAGGTTTTGTCGAGCTCCATGCGGCCGATGATGCTGCGCAGCGTGGTCTGCGCCAGCTGCGTGATGGCCAGCATGAAGTTGGACGAGCCGTAGCTGGCGCGCATGGGGTCGGTGACCTGAAAGTACAAAATCCCATCGACCTTGAGCTGGGTGTTGTCGCGCGTGATGCAAATCTGCTCGGGCACGTCGAGCGGGATCTCTTTCAGGCTGTGCTTGTAGGCCACGCGCTCGATGAAGGGCACCAAAAAATTGAGCCCGGGCCCGAGCGTGCCGGCGTATTTGCCCAAGCGCTCTTTGACCCACGCATTTTGCTGCGGCACCACTTGGATCGAGCGCACCACGAACACGATGGCGACGATGACGACGGCGAGGGCGATGAACTCCATGGCAGGATTCCTTTGTTTAGTGAGAGGGCGCGCCGGGTTCTGGTGCGGCGCTGGGCGGTTCGGGGTCGAGGGCTTGCACGATCAGGGTGTTGCCGTGCACCTGCACGATGCGGTAGCGCGTGTGCACACCGGGGCTGGTGCCGGGTTGGAGCTGCACGCTCCAGTTGGCGCCGCGGTAGCGCACCTGCGCCCAGCCGTCGGCTTGCCAGCGTTCCACCACCAGCGTCTGCCCGATGTCGAGGTTGATGTCGGGGTTGCGTCCGGCTGTGGCTTGGATGGGGTGCCGGGCGCGCCAGCGCTGCCACAGGGCCACCGCGCCGCCGCCCACGATCGCGGCCGTGAGCAGCTGCCCCGTGAGCCCCAGCCCAGCGTGCGCCGCCAGCGCACCGGCCACCAAGCCGACCGCGAGCATGAGCAGAAAAAAAGTGCCGGTGAGCAATTCGAGCACGATCGCCAAGCCGGCCAGCAGCCACCACACCATCCAATCCGTCATACGCGTGCCCCGCAGTCAAAACCAATGCTGCTAGAGCATAGCGCATTAAGCGCACGCGTGGTGCACAATCGCTGCGCCGCCCCCAGACCCAGAGGCCACGGGGGGCTTGCGTCATATTGAGTCTCTACACTGGTGCACCATGAAATTTCGCTTCCCCATCGTCATCATCGATGAAGACTTCCGCTCCGAAAACACCTCGGGCTTGGGCATTCGTGCGCTGGCGCAAGCCATCGAGAGCGAGGGCTTCGAGGTCGTGGGCGTGACCAGCTATGGCGACCTGAGCCAGTTTGCGCAGCAGCAAAGCCGCGCCAGCGCTTTCATCCTGTCGATCGACGACGAGGAATTCACCCCCGGCCCCGACCTCGACCCGGCGGTGCTGAATCTGCGCCATTTCATCGACGAAGTGCGGCGCAAAAACGCCGACGTGCCGATCTACATCTACGGCGAAACCAAAACCAGCCGCCACCTGCCAAACGCCATTTTGCGCGAGCTGCACGGCTTCATCCACATGTTCGAGGACACGCCCGAGTTCGTGGCGCGCCACCTCATCCGCGAAGCCAAGAGCTACCTCGAGGGCATCCAGCCGCCCTTTTTCAAGGCGCTGCTCGACTACGCCGAAAACGGCTCCTACAGCTGGCACTGCCCCGGCCACTCGGGCGGGGTGGCGTTCCTCAAGTCGCCGGTGGGGCAGATGTTTCACCAGTTTTTTGGCGAGAACATGCTGCGCGCCGACGTCTGCAACTCGGTCGAAGAGCTGGGCCAGTTGCTCGACCACAACGGCGCCATCGGCGAGAGCGAGCGCAACGCCGCGCGCATCTTCAACGCCGACCACTGCTTTTTTGTCACCAACGGCACCAGCACCAGCAACAAAATGGTCTGGCACCACACCGTGGCCCCGGGCGATGTGGTGCTGGTGGACCGCAACTGCCACAAGTCGGTGCTGCACAGCATCATCATGACCGGGGCCGTGCCGGTGTTCCTCAAGCCCACGCGCAACCACTGGGGCATCATCGGCCCGATTCCGCAGAGCGAGTTCGAGCCCGAGGCGATCCGCGCCAAGATCGAGGCGCACCCGTTGCTGGCCGGCGTCGATGCGCAAACGGTCAAACCGCGCATCCTGACGCTGACGCAGTCCACCTACGACGGCGTGCTCTACAACACCGAAGCCATCAAGCAGATGCTCGACGGCTACGTGGACAACCTGCACTTCGACGAAGCCTGGCTGCCGCACGCCGCCTTTCACCCTTTTTACGGCACCTTCCACGCCATGGGGCGCAAGCGCGGGCGGCCGCAGCATTCGGTGGTCTATTCGACCCAGAGCATCCACAAGCTGCTGGCCGGCATCAGCCAAGCCAGCCACGTGCTGGTGCAAGACTCGCAGAGCACGCCGCTGGACCGGCACCTGTTCAACGAGGCCTACCTGATGCACACCAGCACCAGCCCGCAGTACAGCATCATCGCCAGCTGCGACGTGGCCGCCGCCATGATGGAGCCGCCCGGCGGCACGGCGCTGGTCGAAGAAAGCATCGCCGAGGCGCTGGACTTCAGGCGCGCCATGCGCAAGGTCGATGCCGAGTTTGGCGACGACGATTGGTGGTTCCAAGTCTGGGGCCCCGAGGCGCTGGCCGAAGAGGGCGTAGGCCGGGCCCACGACTGGATTTTGCAGCGCACCAACGCCGACGGCCAACCGCTGCTGCGCGGCGGCGACGCCTGGCACGGCTTTGGCGACATGGCGCCGGGCTTCAATATGCTGGACCCGATCAAAGCCACCTTGCTCACGCCGGGGCTGAACATGAAGGGCGACTTTGCCGCCACCGGCATCCCGGCCAGCATCGTCACCAAATACTTAAGCGAGCACGGCGTGGTGGTGGAAAAAACCGGCCTCTACAGCTTTTTCATCATGTTCACCATCGGCATCACCAAGGGCCGCTGGAACACCCTGCTCACCGCCTTGCAGCAGTTCAAAGACGACTACGACCGCAACCAGCCGCTGTGGCGCACCATGCCCGAGTTCTGCGCCAAGCAGCGGCGCTACGAAAAAATGGGGCTGCGCGACCTGTGCCAGCTGGTGCACGAGCTCTACGCCAAATCCGACATCGCGCGCCTGACCACCGAGATGTACCTGAGCGACCTGACCCCGGCCATGAAGCCCAGCGATGCCTTTGCCCACATCGCCCGCCGCCGCACCGAGCGCGTGCCGATCGACGCGCTCGAGGGCCGCATCACCACCGCGCTCATCACCCCGTACCCGCCTGGCATCCCGCTGCTCATCCCGGGCGAGGTGTTCAACCGGCGCATCGTCGATTATTTGAAGTTCGCGCGCGATTTCGCCAAGCAGTGCCCGGGCTTCGAGACCGACATCCACGGCCTGGTGGTCGAGCAAGACGCCGACGGGCGCAAGGCCTACTTTGCCGACTGCATCAAGGCGACCTGAGAGGCTGGATCAGCCGTTGACTCGGTTACAGTAGCCCATGTAGCTGCGGCCGCGTGGGCTGTGCAGCCGTTTTTTTAACGTATAGGAGCAAGCATGTTTCCAGAGTACCGCGATCTGATTTCTGAACTCAAGGTGAGCGACCACCACTTTGGCCGCCTGTTCGAGAAGCACAACGAGCTCGACCACACCATCAAGAACATGGAAGCCGGCACCGTGGTCGGCAGCCAAGACCAGATCGAGACCCTGAAGAAGGAAAAGCTGCGTATCAAGGACGAGCTGTACGTGGTGTTGAAGAAAGCGGACGCAGCGCGGGCGGTTTGATTTGGGCCAGCCGAACTAGCGTTGCGTCAGCAGTTCGGCTTGCATAGGCGCGGGTGGGGTGCGGGTTGTCAAACCGGCTACTTGAACCCGCCGCGCGCCGTTAAAACGCGTGGCCCAGTAGCGCAGGCCCATGCTTTCGATGCGCACCCGCGCCCCGCTGCGCGGCGAGTGCACGAAGCGGTCGCCGCCGATGTAGATGCCCACGTGGCTGTAACGCCGCCCCAAGGTGTTGAAAAAGACCAAGTCGCCCGGGGCCAGTTCGCTGCGCTCGATCGACTCGGTCGCGCGGGCTTGGTCGCGCGCGATGCGCGGCAACTGCAACCCCATCACTTGACGAAACGCCGCCTGCACGAAACCGCTGCAATCAAAACCTTCTTCGGCGCTGTCGCCGCCTAGCCTGAACGGCACCCCGAGAAAACCCAGCGCGTGCACCACCAAGCTGGAGTGCAGGGGGCGCTCGAGTTCGGAATCCTCTGCAACCGAACCATCGGATGCTACGACTGGATTGAAGGGTGGGGCGGACCCCAAGGCCGCGCTGGGTGGGGCGACCAAGCCCTGCTGATGCAAAAAATCCGCCAACGCGTCGGTGGCGTGGGCGGATGCGGGCACAATCAAGGCCGCTGCCGTGACAGCGGTCATGGCCGTTTTGGCCAGCCAAGCCGTTGCGCTGGATGCACGCGGTGTCATCCTATCGCCGTGCGGAGGTGTTGCAGTGGTTGGGCTCATGGCCGCAGAGTATAAGCAAAGCCCCGTGTTGTCAATGGCTTGAAATTCGCATTTGAAGTAAACCCCCAAACCAGACCCCTTGCCATGCTGCTCGAACTCGACGATTGCCAACTGGTGCTGGTGGACTACCAGACCAAACTGATGCCCGTGATCGCTCACGCCGACGAGGTGCTCGCGCGTGCCCTGCTGCTGGCGCGTGCGGCTCAAGCCTTGGGTGCTCCGGTCTGGGGCACCGAGCAAAATCCGCAGCGTCTGGGCCCCAATGCGCCCGAGCTGCGCGCCCTGTGCCAACAGACCTTCAGCAAGATGCATTTCAGCGCCTGCGAGTCGGGCCTGCTCGATGCCCTGCGCCCGCCCGAGCGGCCCGCGCCCAAGCTCGCTGGCAACGCCCGCAGCCTGCCCAGGCACCTGCAAAAACCGGCTGCCGCGCCTGCGCCCGAGCGCCAGACGGTGCTGATCGCCGGTTGCGAAGCGCACGTGTGCCTGCTGCAAACTGCGCTCGGCCTGTTGGAGCGCGAGTTCGATGTCTGGGTGGTCACCGACGCCTGCGGCTCGCGCCGCGAGCGCGACCGCGACGCCGCCTTCGACCGCTTGGCCCACAACGGTGTCGAGCTGGTGACCAGTGAAATGGTGTTGTTCGAGTGGCTGCAGCACTGCGAGCACCCGCGCTTTCGTGAGCTGCTGGCTTTGATCAAATGATCTGGATCGGGGCTGGGGGGCCCAAAACGGGCCGGTAAAATCACTTGCATCGCTGCACCACCGCAGCACTTATTTTGGCTCCCACACCGTGACCTTACACCTGACCCCGATCGAGGGCGGCGACGCCTTAAGCCCCTTTCGTGCCCAGCAAATCCTGCCGCTGCTGCAGGCCGCATCGGCTTCGATCGTTGAAGTGTCGGCGCGCCACGTGTACTGGGTGGCCACGCCCGATCCTCTGACCGCAGCCCAGCTGCAAGCCTGGCAGGCGCTGCTGGGTTGCAGCGCACCGGTCCATGGTGCAGCCGCAGGCGAGGGCGCGCTGGTGGTGGTCACGCCGCGGCTGGGCACCGTATCGCCTTGGGCCTCCAAAGCCACCGACATCGCCCGCAACTGTGGCTTTACCGTGCGCCGCGTTGAGCGCGGCACCGAATACCGACTGCGGCTGCGCGGCGGCCTGTTTGGCCGTGCGCCCGAAGGCCTCAGCCCAACCCAGTGGCAGCAAGCGGCAGCGCTGCTGCACGACCGCATGACCGAAAGCGCCTTGCGCGAGCGCGCCGACGCCCAGCGTCTGTTTGCCGAACTGCCGGCGGCGCCGCTGGAGCACGTCGATGTGCTCGGCGTCGGTCGGGTGGCGCTGGAGCAGGCCAATCGCGCTTGGGGCCTGGCGCTGGCCGAGGACGAAATCGACTACCTGCTGGCGGCCTTTGTCGGTCTGGGGCGCAACCCCAGCGACGTCGAGCTGATGATGTTCGCGCAGGCCAACAGCGAGCACTGCCGGCACAAAATCTTCAACGCCGAGTTCGTCATCGACGGCGTGGCGCAGCCGCACAGCCTGTTTGGCATGATCCGCCACTCGCACCACAGCCAGCCGCAGCACACCGTGGTGGCGTATTCCGACAACGCCGCCGTGATGCAGGGACACCGCTTGCAGCGCTTCGTGGCGCGCATGGCGCAACCCGATGAGGTGCCGGTCTATGCCGCCGAGGACGCCGAGCAGCACATTCTGATGAAGGTTGAGACGCACAACCACCCCACCGCGATCTCGCCCTTTGCCGGGGCCGCCACCGGGGCCGGCGGTGAAATCCGCGACGAAGGGGCCACCGGTCGCGGGGCCAAGCCCAAGGCCGGGCTCACGGGGTTTAGCGTTTCCAAGCTCTGGGGCGGCTGGTCCGACCTGCCCGAGGGCAAGCCCGAGCACATCGCCAGCCCGCTGCAGATCATGATCGAGGGGCCGCTGGGTGGGGCTGCTTTCAACAACGAGTTTGGCCGCCCCAATCTGCTGGGCTATTTCCGCGAATACGAGCAGGTGGTGGGTGGGCTGCGGCGCGGCTACCACAAACCGATCATGATCGCGGGCGGCATCGGCCAGATCGACGCCGCGCTCACGCACAAGGTGCAGTTCCCGCCCGGTACGCTGCTGATCCAGCTCGGCGGGCCGGGGATGCGCATCGGTATGGGCGGCGGCGCCGCCAGTTCCATGGCCAGCGGCACCAATGCAGCCGAGCTCGACTTCGACTCGGTGCAGCGCGGCAACCCCGAGCTCGAGCGCCGCGCCCAAGAGGTGATCAACCACTGCACCGCGCTGGGCGCGCAGAACCCGATCCTGTTCATCCACGACGTGGGCGCGGGCGGCTTGTCCAACGCTTTCCCGGAGCTGGTCAACGACGCCAGCCGCGGTGCGCGCTTTGACCTGCGCGCCGTGCCGCTCGAAGAATCGGGCCTGTCGCCCAAAGAAATCTGGTGCAACGAAAGCCAGGAGCGCTACGTGCTGGCGATCGCGCCCGACGCGCTGGCCCAGTTCCAGGCCTTTTGCGAACGCGAGCGCTGCCCCTTCGCCGTGGTGGGCGTAGCGACTGAGGAGCGCGAACTGGTGCTGACGGATGGGGAGGGTGTCACCCCTGCGGTCCAGATGCCGATGGACGTGCTGCTGGGCAAACCACCCAAAATGCGGCGCGAGGTGCACAGCGTGCCGCGCCCCCAAGCCGCGCTCGATCTGCACGAAGTGGATCTGCAAGCCAGTGTGATAGCAGTGCTCAGCCACCCCACGGTGGCCAGCAAGCGCTTTCTCATCACCATCGGTGACCGCAGCGTGGGCGGCCTGACGCACCGCGACCAGATGGTGGGCCCGTGGCAGGTGCCGGTGGCCGACTGCGCCGTCACCCTGGCCGACTATGCCGGCGTGGCCGGCGAAGCCATGAGCATGGGCGAGCGCAGCCCGCTGGCCGCGCTCAACGCCCCGGCCGCAGCGCGCATGGCGGTGGCCGAGGCCATCACCAACCTGCTGGCGGCGCCGATCGAGCTCGGGCGCGTCAAACTCTCGGCCAACTGGATGGCCGCTTGCGGCGAACCGGGCGAAGACGCCGACCTCTACGCCAGTGTGCGCGCCGTCGGGCTCGAGCTGTGCCCGGCGCTGGGCGTGAGCATCCCGGTGGGCAAAGACAGCTTGTCGATGCGCACCCAATGGCGCGCCGACGGCCAAACGCTCAAAGTCACCTCGCCCGTGAGCCTGATCGTTAGCGCCTTTGCCACCTTGGCCGACGTGCGCGGCACCCTGACGCCGCAACTGCAGCGCGGGCCCGATTCGGAGCTGCTGCTGATCGACTTGGGCCGGGGTCAGATGCGCTTGGGCGGCTCGATGCTGGCGCAGCACCTCGAGCAAAGCGGCGACGCCGTGCCCGATCTCGACCAGCCGCACGATCTGGTACAACTGGTGCACGCCATCAACGCCTTGCGCGCCCAAGGCCTGCTGCTGGCCTACCACGACCGCAGCGACGGCGGCTTGCTGGCGGCGGTGGCCGAAATGGCTTTTGCCGGCCAAGTGGGCGTGGCGCTCAACCTCGACGCGCTGCTGCTCGAGGGCGACGGCATTGCCGACAGCCGCATGGACACCGGCGACAGCAAAAACTGGGCGGCCCAAGTGGCGGCGCGGCGCGAAGAGCGCACCCTGCGCGCGCTGTTCAACGAAGAGCTGGGCGTGCTGCTGCAAGTGCGCCACGCCGAGCGCACACCCGTGATGCAGGTGCTGCGCGCACACGGGCTGGGTGCCTGCAGCCACTTCGTCGGCAAGGTGCAAAGCCCAACTTGGCCCAGCGCCGGGGCCACCAGCCCAGACGCCGCCGCCCCCGAGCAACGGTTGCAAATCTGGCGCGACGCGCGCAAGATTTTTGACTCCAGCCTGCAAGACCTGCAGCAGGTCTGGGACAGCGTGAGCTGGAAAATCTGCCGCCTGCGCGACCACCCGGCCTGCGCCGACGCCGAACACGCCGCCCTGGGCCAGCCAAACGACCCCGGCCTGCACCTGGCGCTCACCTTTGACCCGGCCGAAGACGTGGCGGCGCCGTACCTCAATCTGGCGCGCCCCAAAGTGGCGATCCTGCGCGAGCAGGGCGTGAACTCGCAGCTCGAAATGGCCTACGCCTTCCATCTGGCCGGCTTCGAGGCGCACGACGTGCACATGAGCGATCTGCACAGCGGCCGCGCGCACCTGCGCGACTTCAAAGGCTTGGTGGCCTGCGGCGGCTTCAGCTACGGCGACACGCTGGGCGCCGGCATCGGCTGGGCGCGCTCGATCACTTTCAATGCGGCGTTGGCCGAGCAGTTTGCGGCCTTCTTTGCGCGCCCAGACACCTTTGGCTTAGGCGTGTGCAACGGTTGCCAGATGTTTGCCGAACTGGCCGACCTCATCCCCGGCGCGCAAGCCTGGCCGCGCTTCACCAGCAACCAGTCGCAGCGCTTCGAGGCGCGCCTGAGCTTGGTCGAGGTGCAAAGCAGCCCCAGCCTGTTCTTCGAGGGCATGGCCGGCAGCCGCCTGCCGATCGCGGTCGCGCACGGCGAGGGTTATGCCAATTTCGCCCAACGCGGCCACACCGAGCAGGCCATCGCCGCGCTGCGCTTTGTCGATCACCACGGCGCCGCCACCCAAGCCTACCCCTACAACCCCAACGGCAGCCCCGGTGGCCTGACCGGCGTCACCACCGCGTGCGGGCGCTTCACCGCCCTGATGCCGCACCCCGAGCGCGTGTTTCGCAACCTGCAGCTCAGCTGGACCGACCCGCGCCAAAGCGGCGCGCTCGAAGGCCCAAGCCCTTGGCTGCGCATGTGGCGCAACGCGCGGCGCTGGGTGGGCTAGAAACAGCCACCGAGCTTTTCTAGCCATCGCGCCACCGCACCTCATTAGGCAAAAATGACCCCAGTAAACTTCCGTTTTTCGCATAGGCTGCGGGTGCGTTGGTCCGAAGTCGATATGCAAAAAATCGTCTTCAACGCGCACTATCTGGCGTATTTCGACCTCGGCATCTCGGAGTACTGGCGCGCCCTCGCGCTGCCCTACGAAGACGCGATGGCGCAGCTCGGCGGTGAGCTGTACCTCAAAAAAAGCACGCTCGAGTTCAACGCCTCGGCGCGCATGGACGACTTGCTCGACGTGGCGCTGGCCTGCCATCGCTTGGGCAACTCCTCCATGACGCTGCGCGGCGCCGTGTTGCGCGCCGGCCAGCCGCTGGCGCTGGGCGAGCTGGTGTATGTGTTTGCCGACCCCAGCACGCAGCGCCCGCGCCCCGTGCCTGCGGCCTTGCGTGCGCTCATCGAAGGCTATGAGGCTGGCCAAGCGGTGCTGGAGCTGCGCTGCGGCAGCTGGCACGCGCTCGGCCCGGATGCCCAGCGCGTGCGCACCCAGGTGTTCGTGCAAGAGCAAGGCATTGCACCCGAAGACGAATGGGACGCCGCCGACGCCGACTGCCTGCACGTGGTGGCCTACAACCGGCTCGGGCAGCCGGTGGCCACGGCGCGCCTGCTGCCCGCCCAAGCCGGGGTGGCCAAGCTCGGGCGCATGGCGGTGCACCGGGTGTTGCGCGGCACCGGTGTCGGCCGCCAGCTGTTGAGCGAGCTCACGCAGGCGGCAAGCGCGCGCGGCGACCGTTGCCTGCGCCTGAGCGCGCAACGCAGCGCCGAAGGCTTTTACCAGCGCCTGGGCTTCGAGGCCGTGGGCCAGCCCTACGACGAAGTGGGCATCCCCCACATCGAGATGCAAAGGCTGCTGTAGCCGCTCTGGGTCAGCGGCGAAGGATGGGGCGCGCGAGGGTTTGCGTGCGGCTGGGGCGCTGGGTTCTGCAGGGTGGGTGCGGCCGTCAGGCTGGTGGTTTGTATGGCCGGAACTGGCGCTGGCGGCCGGTGCGTCCACTCCTGCACTTCGAGCCGGCTGCTGGCTGCCGATGGGCGCAGCCAGCGCGCGATCAAGGTGCTGCGGGTGCCGTAGCCGTGCTGCGGTATGCATACAAAGGGGCTCGAGAGCAGCCGCTCCAGCTCCAGCGGCACCCCGGTGGCAGGCAGCCGATCATCCGGGGCTGGGCGGCGGTCCAGCAGCGCCTCGAGCAGCAGAGTCTGCCAACGCTCGGGGGCCAGGGCTGTAGGGGGTAAGGGCAGGGCCGGCTCTTGCAAGGCGGCGGCCAGCGCCGACTTGAGGCGCAGCAGCTTGGGCCATGGACTGTCGAGGGCGGCGTTGGACAGTCCGTACACACCGGGAGGGAGCGCCGCGCCGCACCAGCCGGGGGGCAAAAAGTCGCGGGGCAAGTTCAGGGGCAGTGGAGATGCGCTGGCTTCGTTGCGCTCGAGGTGGCGCGGGCGGTTCGAGAGCCAAAACCAGTGGCCGCTGACGCAGTCGCCCAGCACCAAGTTGAAGCCGCCGTAAGCGCTGGGGTCGGTCTGCTGCAGCAGGGTCTGCAAATCGTGCCAGGCCTGCGGGCCAAAGGGCAAGGTCTGCGCGGCACCCACAGGCAGGCCAAGCGCTTCTGGGCTAGGCGGTTCAGTTTGAGGTGGTGGCCCAGCCAGCCAGCGCGTCACCAGTTCGCCGCGGCTGCGCGCCGCTTTCTCGGGCTGGCCGTCGCGCACATTGGTGAGCAATGCCACCCGGCCTGCCGCCGAAAAGCCCAGCCAGGTGCCACCGGCGAGCAGATCGCGCCCGCCGTACACCGTCAGGCCGTTGTCGAGCTGCCAAGCCGCCAGCGGCAGGGTGGGGCGCTGCCAGTATTCGTCGCGGTTGGCTGCCAGCAGCAGCGGGCAGTCGGGGCGCTGGCCGATGGCCAAGGCGATCAGGCACATTCACACGTCGGCCAGCAGCTCGTAGGGCAGGGGCAGCACATGCAGGGCCGCGCCATCGGGTGTGCCTAGGCGCAGCGTCTGGCCGTCGGCAGCGCTGGTCAGCAGGCTGAGCAGGGCGTCGACACCACCGGCCGGGTGCGCGGCCGCCTGCACCACCACGCCACAAGGTTGCTCGGCGTCGCTGGGGTGGAATACCGCTTGCCCAGCAATGGGGGCGCTGCCGGTGCCAGCACTGGGGCAGTGCGCCAGATAGGCGCGGCGCTTCAAGGTGCCGCGAAACTGGCTGCGCGCCACCACTTCTTGGCCGGGGTAGCAGCCTTTTTTGAAGTTCACGCCCCCGACCGATTCGTAGTTCAGCATCTGCGGCACCAACAGTTCGACCAGCGGCTGGCTGAGCAGCACCACCGCGCTGCGCACCTGCAGCCAGTCCCAGTGGGCCGGGGGCAGGGTAGCGGTTTGGGCTGGGTTGGGTGCTTGCTCATCGGCCCCCGCATCACTTTCCATCCACAGCAAAGCCCGGCCCAAGCCCGCCACCGCCGGCAGCCGCACCCAGGTCTGGGCCCCGGCGTCGAGCTTGCTCCAGGTGGGCGCGGGCAAATCGGCCGCCACCGCCGCCCCCACCGCACCCCAGAGGGCGCAGCGATCGGAGGCGTCGCTCAGGCGCACCTTGGCGCGCAACACGAAGCGCTGCAGGTGTTGCAGGGTTTGCGGCAGCAGGTCGCGCGCGCACAGCAGCAGCACGCGCTCGGGGCCGCGCTTGAAGCCGATGAACGAGGCCAGCATCCGCCCCTTGGCGTTGCACAGCGCCGCCAGCCGCGCCTCGGCTTGGCCGAGCAGGGCAAAGTCGTTGCTCAACTGGTTGTGCAAAAAGCTCGCCGCATCCGGCCCCTCAGCGGCGATCACGCCCCAAGCGGGCAGGGGCGCGAGGCCGCTCCAGCCGTCGGGGGCGAAATCGGGGCCGGTGGTGGGTGGCTGGTTTGCTGACGCGGGGTCTTGAAGGGGCGGGTGATCGGGGTTCATCGAGGGCGGGTGTCACTTATGATCGCAGGCAGGCCAGATTGTCCGTCAGGACGCGCAATGCTGCGCGTCGAGGCGTCTAGGCCCCCATTCTCCCAGAGGTGCAAATCCGTGTTCCGAACCTTGAAATGGCTGCTGCTGGCCGCAATCGCCGGCGCCGTGTTGCTGGCTGCGCTGGCCGCTTGGTGGCTGCAGCGGCCGCTGCCCTTGGCCCCGCAGGCGCAGGGCGTGATCGATGTGGTGATCGAGCCCGGCACCTCGGCGCGCGGGGTGGCGCGGGTGCTGGTGCAAAGCGGCTTGCAAACCTCGCCCGATCTGCTGTTTTTGTGGTTTCGCGCCTCTGGGCAGGCGCACCGCCTGCAGGCCGGCACCTACGAATTTGGCCCCAACACCAGCCCGCGCGAGCTGTTGCGCAAACTGGTGGCCGGCGAACAGGCGCTGCGCCGCGTCACCTTGCTCGAAGGCTGGACCTACTATCAGGTGCTGCAAGCGCTGCGGCAAGCCGACGCGCTGGTGTACGACCTGCCCGCGCAAGCCAGCTCGGCCGAGCTCATGCGGTTTTTGGGCCTGCCGCACAGCCACCCCGAGGGGCGGTTTTTCCCCGACACCTACGTCTATCCCAAAAACTCCAAGGCCTCGGCGTTGCTGCGCCAAGCCGCACAAGCCATGGACAGGCAACTGGCCCAGGCCTGGGCGCAGCGCCACCCCAATCTGCCGCTGCGCAACCCCGACGAGGCGCTGATTCTGGCCAGCATCATCGAGCGCGAAACCGGGCTGGCCAGCGACCGCCCGATGGTCTCGGGGGTGTTCAACAACCGGCTGCGCATCGGCATGCGGCTGCAGGCCGACCCCACCGTGGTCTATGGCCTAGGGCCCGGGTTCAATGAGCGCTTGCGCCGTATCCATTTGCAAACCGACACGCCTTGGAACACCTACACCCGCGCCGGCCTGCCCCCGACCCCGATCGCCATGCCCGGCATGGCCTCGCTCTTGGCCGCCGTGCAGCCGGCCGATACCCAGGCCATGTTTTTCGTGGCCCGGGGCGACGGCTCGAGCGCCTTCAGCCGCACCTACGCCGAGCACAATGTGGCGATTCGGCGTTACATCCTTAACCAATGACGCCTCCCGTACCTTTACAGCCACCCGTCGGCACAGGCTGCTTCATCACCTTCGAGGGCATCGACGGGGCTGGAAAGTCTTCGCACATCGAGCCCTTGGCGCAGGCCTTGCGCGCTCAAGGCCGGGCGGTGCAGCTCACCCGCGAGCCCGGCGGCACACCGCTGGCCGAGCAACTGCGCACCCTGCTGCTGCAGCAACCCATGGACGCCCTGACCGAGGCGCTGCTGCTCTTTGCCGCCCGGCGCGACCACCTGCAAACGGTGATCGAACCGGCCTTGGCGCAAGGCCAGGTGGTGCTGTGCGACCGCTACACCGACGCCACCTTTGCCTACCAAGGCCACGGCCGCGGCTTCGACCTGCAGGTGCTGCAGACGCTGGAGCAGTGGGTGCAGGCCAGCCCCGTGGGCAACTCCACCAACCCCGCCGTTCCCACCGCCGCCGTGCGCCAACCCGACCTCACGCTCTGGTTCGACCTGCCCGCCGCCACCGCCGCCGCACGCCTGGCCGGGGTACGCGCCCCCGACAAATTTGAAGCCGAACCGCAAGCCTTTTTCGAGCGCGTGGCGGCCGGCTACGCAGCGCGCTGCGCCCAGTGGCCGCAGCGTTTTGAGCGCATCGACGCCAGCCTGCCCTTGGAGCAGGTCTGGCACCAAGTGCGCACCGTGATGCAGCGGCGCGGCCTGCTGAACCCCACATGAGGCAAGCCCTGCCACCGTGGCTGCAGCGCCAACTGGCCAGTTTGCGCCAGCAGCGCAGCCACGCCTTGCTGCTGAGCGGCCCGCCTGGCCTCGGGCAGTACGATCTGGCGCTCGAGCTGGCGCGGGTTTGGCTGTGCGAGCGCCCCAGCGACCAAGGCGCCTGCGGCGCTTGCAGCGGCTGCCACGCGATCGAGGTGCGCACGCACCCCGATCTGTTCGTGCTGCTGCCCGAGGTGCTGGCGATCGAACTCGGCTGGCCGCTCGACCCCAAAACACAAGACAAAATCGACAAAAAAGAACTCAAACCGAGCCAGTTCATCCGCGTCGATCCGGTGCGCGCCGCGCTGGCCTTTAGCCAAGTCACGGCCTCACGCGCCGCCGCCAAGGTGGTGCTGATCCACCCGGCCAACCGGCTCAATATTGAATCGGCCAACGCGCTGCTCAAAACGCTGGAAGAGCCGCCTGCGGGGCTGCGCTTCATCCTCAGCACCGAGGCCGCGCACGCCCTGCCGCCCACCATCCGCAGCCGCTGCCTGACGCAGCAAATGGCTTGGCCCACCGAGCCCGAGGCGTTGGCGTGGCTGGCGCAGGTCGCCGCGCCCGGCACCCCGGAGCCGCAGTTGCAGGCAGCCTGGCGCGCCAGCGGTGGCCGCCCCGAAGCCGCGCGCCAGTGGCTGGCCAGCGGCCTCGATGCCACTCTGTGGGCCAGCCTGCCCAAACGCGTGGCCGCAGGTGATTTGAGCCCCGTGCGCGAGTGGCCGCTGGCGCAGCAGATGGGCTTGCTGCAACAGCTCTGCCACGACCTGATGAGCGCCGCCGTAGGCGCCGAACCCCGCTTCTTTGCTGCGGCCGACCTGCCCCCCGCACCACCCTTGGCAGCACTCAGCGCCTGGCAGCGCGACCTGGTGCAGGCCGCACGCACGCTCGAACACCCCTTCCAAGCCGCCTTGCTGCAAGAAGCTTGGGCCCTGCGCGCGCGCCAAGCGATAAACTCGCGCCCATGAGCACAGCCGAAGCCCCGGCGGCCACCCGCCCCACCGTCATCCAGTTGTCGATCAAGGAAAAAGCCGCCCTCTATGCGGCCTACATCCCGCTGTTCGCTGAAGGCGGCATCTTCGTGCCCTCGGTGCGTGAATACCAGCTCGGGCAAGACGTGTACGTGCTGCTCACCCTGCCCGACGAAGCCCAGCGCTACCCGGTGGCGGGCAAAGTGGCGTGGATCACCCCCCCGGGCGCGGCCCATGCGCGCACCCAAGGCATCGGCGTGCGCTTTCCGGCCGACGAAAAATCCAAGCAGCTCAAAGCCCGCATCGAAGAAATCTTGGGCGCCCACCTGGCCTCCGATCGCTCCACCCAAACCATTTGAAAGCATCGCGCCGAGGATGTACATCGACTCCCATTGCCACCTCGATTTTGCCGAGCTGCGCACGCTGCTGCCCGATGTGCTGGCCGCCATGCAACAAGCCCAAGTGGGCGCCGCCCTGTGCATCAGCACCACCATGGAAACCTTCCCCAACGTGCTCGAGCTCGCGCAGCAGCACCCACAACTCTGGGCCACCGTGGGCGTGCACCCCGACAACGAAGGCGTGCACGAACCCACCGTGGCCGAGCTGCTGGCTGGCGCGCAGCAGCCGCGCGTGGTCGGCATCGGCGAGACCGGGCTCGACTACTACCGCCTAGGCGAGCGCAGCGTGGCCGACATGGCGTGGCAGCGCGAGCGCTTCAGGGTGCACATCCGCGCTGCGCGGCGTTGCGACTTGCCGCTGGTGATCCACACCCGCGCCGCGGCGGACGATACGCTGGCCATCCTCAAAGAGGAGGGCGGTTTTGTGCCCGGCGCCGACCCCACGCCCGAACTGCCCCCGGCGCGCGGCGTGTTCCACTGCTTCACCGAAAGCGCCGAGCTGGCGCAGGCCGTGCTCGAACTGGGTTTCTATATTTCTTTCTCTGGCATCATCACCTTTCGCAACGCCGCCGAACTGCGCCAGGTGGTGAGTCTGGTGCCGCTGGAGCGCTGCCTGATCGAGACCGACAGCCCCTACCTGGCACCAACCCCCCACCGCGGCAAGCTCAACACCCCGGCCTATGTGCCCCACGTGGCGCAGCAACTGGCTGCCACCAAGGGTCTGAGCTTGCCGCAGGTGGCGCAGGCCACCACGGCCAATTTTTTGCGCCTGTTCAGCGCCGTCATCCTGCCGCTCGAACTCACATGAAAAAGCTTTTTCAATTCGTTGTTTTAGCTGTTTTTTGTGCTTTATTGTCGGGCCCAGCCATGGCCCAATCCGGCTCCTTCGAGCGCTTTTTCATGGCCATCAGCCGCGACGACGTCGGCCCGATCATCGAGCTGCAACTGCGCGGCTTTGATATCAATGCACCCAATCCCGATCTGGTGCCGCCGCTGGTGCTGGCCATTCAGACCGACTCGCTGCGCGTGGCGCGCCACCTGATCGAGCAGCCCGGGCTCAATCTCGAAGCGCGCAACCCGGCGGGCGAAACCGCGCTCATGCTCGCCGCCATCCGCGGCCACCTCGATCTGGTGCAGCGCCTGCTCGAGCGCCGCGCCCAAGTCAACCACCCCGGCTGGACGCCGCTGCACTACGCCGCCAGCCACGGCGGCGAGCAAGCGCTGCCCATCGCACAGTTGCTGCTGGAGCGCCACGCCTTCATCAACGCTCGCTCGCCTAACGGCAGCACGCCGCTGATGCTGGCAGCGCACTATGGCCGGCGCGAGGTCGTCGAGCTGCTGCTGCGCGAAGGCGCCGAGCCGCTGGCGCGCAACCAGCAAGGCCTCAACACCATCGACTTTGCCATGCTGGCAAACCGCGTTGATGTGGCCGAAGCGATTGCCGCCAGCGTGCGGGCGCAGCAGGGCAGCGGCACCTGGTAACGCAGCCCAAAATCCCCGCTTAGCAGCCGGTGCCGCAACGCCGCGCTTGTGCAGCAATGCACACGGCGGTGGGTGCAGCCTATACGTGCAATTACTTAAACCAAGGCGGCCCGTTTGCGGTTCCAATCTGGGCAGTGTCCGGATACCTTCAGACCCCATCAAGATTCATCCCATGCCCAACAAAGACCTACACGACCTCTTAGGCGGCTTGATCCTGCTGGCCATCGGCGCCTTTGCCGCCATCTACGCCTACATCAACCTCGACCTCGGCAGCCTGCGCAGCATGGGGCCGGGGTTCTTCCCGATCGTGCTCGGCTCCGGGCTGGCCGTGATGGGCCTGCTGATCGCGCTGCCGGCCTTGTTTCGCCCCCGTGCCGGGCCGCTGGGGCTCGATTACAAGGCCCTGTTTTTCGTCACCCTGTCGCTGCTGGTATTTGCCTTTTTGCTGCGCCCATTGGGGCTGATTTTCACCAGCATGGTGATGGTGATGGTGGCCACGCTGCCGCTGTCGCTGGCCACCGTGGGCATCAAAACCCGCATCCTCACGGCCTTGGGTGTGGCCGCAGTCACTTGGTTGGTGTTCATTCTGGGCTTGGGCATGAACCTGCCCACTTGGCCTTGGAGCCACTGAAATCCCCCCGCTTACGCCATAAAACTTTAAGGCTCCACCATGGATATCGCCAACGGACTGTTGCTGGGTTTGCAGACTGCGATGCAACCCGAGATCTTGCTGTACTGCTTCATCGGTGTTTTTCTGGGCACGCTCATCGGCGTGCTGCCCGGGATCGGTGCCCTGGCCGCGATTTCGCTGCTGCTGCCCATCACCTTTCACCTCGAGCCCGTGGCCGCCATTGTGATGCTGGCCGGCGTCTATTACGGCGCCCAGTACGGCGGCTCGACCGCTGCCATTTTGCTCAACCTGCCCGGCACCCCATCGTCTGCGGTGACTTGCCTCGACGGCTACCCCATGGCCAAGCAGGGCAGGGCCGGCGTGGCGCTGTTCATGACCACGGTGGCCTCGTTCATCGGCTCCATGTTGGGCATCATGGCGCTGGTGGCGTTTGCACCCGGCATCGCCGAGATCGGGCTGCTGTTTGGTGCCGCCGAATACTTCTCGATCATGCTGCTGGGGCTGATCGCCGCCGCCACGCTGGCCGCCGGCTCGCCCATCAAAGGGCTGGCCATGGTGCTGTTTGGCCTGCTGCTGGGCACCGTGGGCACCGACGTCAATTCCGGTGTGCCGCGCTTTGATTTTGGAATCCCGGAACTGATGGATGCCATCAGCCTGGTGGCGCTGGCCATGGCGCTGTTTGGCATCGCCGAACTGATCTCATCGGTCAACCTCAAGCGCGACGGCGAGGTCAAAGTAAAAATCACCCTGCGCTCCATGCTCCCCACCCGGGAAGATGTGCGCCAATCGGTGCGCCCGATGTTGCGCGGTTCGGGCATCGGCGGCTTCATGGGCGCCTTGCCCGGCACCGGGCCCAGCATCGCCTCCTTCATGTCGTATGCGATAGAAAAGAAAGTCGCCAAAGACCCGAGCCGCTTTGGCAAAGGCGCCATCGAAGGCATCGCCGCACCCGAGGCGTCCAACAACGCCGCCGCGCAGACCGCCTTCGTGCCCACGTTGTCGCTGGGCATACCGGGCGACGCCGTGATGGCGCTGATGCTGGGCGCGCTCATCATCCACGGTATCCAGCCCGGCCCGATGCTCATGACCGAGCAGCCCGAGCTGTTCTGGGGCCTGATCGTAAGCTTTGCCATCGGCAACGTCATGCTCGTGATCCTGAACCTGCCGCTGGTGAACATTTGGGTCTCGATTTTGCGCATTCCGTACCACGTGCTCTACCCAGCCATTCTGGTGTTCATCTGCTTGGGCGTGTACAGCGTCAACAACAACACCTTCGACGTGTACATGACCGCTGCGCTGGGCGTGCTGGGCTACATTTTGCTCAAGCTGCGCTTTGAGCCCGCGCCCTTGCTGCTCGGCTTTGTGCTGGGCCCGATGATGGAAGAAAACCTGCGCCGCGCCATGCTGCTGTCGCGTGGCGACCCGAGCACCTTCATCGAGCGCCCGATCAGCGCCGTCGTGCTGGCCCTGTGCGCGCTCCTGCTGCTATGGACGGCCTATGCCGCGTTCAAACGCGGTATGAAGCGCCAAGAGCAAGAGCAAGACCGGATTCCGGAATAATCGGGGGGCTGCCATCCATACCCTTGGCACCCCTCAAGCATGCTCGACGACATCAAAAAAACCCTCTGGGCCACCGCCGACAAGCTGCGCGCCAACATCGACGCCGCCGAGTACAAGCACCTGGTGCTCGGCCTCATCTTCCTGAAGTACGTCTCCGACACGTTCACCGCTCGCCGGGCCGAGGTTGAAGCCCGGCTGCGAAACCCCGCCGACGAGTTCTATTTTCCCGATGCTTCTCCCCAAGACTTGGCCGCCGAACTGGAAGACCGGGACTACTACAAAAGCGCCAACGTGTTCTGGGTGCCCGAAGGCGCCCGCTGGGAAACCATCCGCGCCATGGCCAAGCACGTGGAGATAGGCAAGTTCATCGACAACGCGCTGAACATCATCGAGGCCGAGAACCCCAAGCTCAAGGGCATTTTGGACAAGCGCTACGCCCGCGCCCAGTTGCCCGACGGCAAGCTGGGCGAGTTGGTGGACCTGATTTCCACCATCGGCTTTGGCAACGACGCAGCCGTGGCCCGCGACGTGCTGGGCCAGGTGTACGAATACTTTCTGGGCATGTTCGCCAGCGCCGAAGGCAAGCGCGGCGGGCAGTTTTACACCCCGGCCAGCATCGTCAAAACCCTGGTGGCCGTGCTGGCCCCACACCAGGGCAAGGTGTACGACCCCTGCTGCGGCTCGGGCGGTATGTTTGTGCAGAGCGAGCGGTTCATCGAAGCCCACGGCGGTAAGCTAGGCGATGTGAGCATCTACGGCCAAGAAGCCAACCCCACCACCTGGCGCCTGGCGGCCATGAACCTGGCCATCCGCGGCATCGACTTCAACCTGGGCCGCGAACCGGCCGACACCTTCACCCGCAACCAGCACCCCGACCTGCGGGCCGACTTCATTCTGGCCAACCCGCCGTTCAACATTTCCGACTGGTGGCACGGCAGCCTGGAAGGCGACCCGCGCTGGGTGTACGGCGACCCACCGCAGGGCAACGCCAACTACGCCTGGTTGCAGCACATGCTGCACCACCTGAAAGACAGTGGCCGCGCCGGTATCGTGCTGGCCAACGGCAGCATGAGCAGCAGCCAGAACAACGAAGGCGTCATCCGCGCCGCCATGGTGGACGCAGACGTGGTGGAAGTGATGGTGGCCCTGCCGGGGCAACTGTTCTTCAACACCCAGATACCGGCCTGCCTGTGGTTCCTGGCCAAGAGCAAGAAGCGCAAGGGTGAGGTGCTGTTCATCGACGCCCGCAAGCAGGCTAAGATGATTTCCCGCGTGCAGGCCGAACTGGACGATGCCGCCATCACGCGCATTGCAGAGACCGTGGCCGCTTGGCGGGGCGAAGTGGAAGAGGGCGCCACCGTCACCGCCTACCAAGACCAGCCCGGCTTTTGCCGCAGCGTGCCGCTGGCTGAAATTGCCCAGCACGGCCATGTGCTCACCCCCGGCCGCTACGTGGGCGCCGAGGAAGTGGAAGACGACGACGAAGCCTTCGACGACAAAATGCGCAAGCTGACCGACAAGCTGGGTGAGCAGATGGCCAAAGGCGCAGAGCTGGATGCGCTGATTCGGCAGAAAATGTCTGCCTTGGGTTATGAGTTCTGAAGCGCATCAACAAGGAAGAGGGAAGGCACCATGAACAATGAAGCCAAACTGGACCTGGAGCCGCTGCGCCGCGCGTTGGCATCGCTGGAGGATGGGCTGGACGTGGTCAGCGATGCCCACTGGTTCAACCAACAAACGGACAAGGTGCAAAACACCCTGATAGCCGGTGTCATCCAGAACTTCGAGTTCGTGTACGAAATTGGCTTCAAGATGCTGCGCCGCCAGATCGAAGCCGAGGCCGCCAGCCCGACCGACGTGGACGAAAGCAACTTTCGGGATGTTCTGCGCGTGGCGGCGGAAAAGGGCCTGATTGCCGACGTGGAGGCGTGGTTCCGCTACCGCAAGATGCGCAACATCACCGCCCACACCTACGACCATGAAAAGGCCCAGCAGGTGTACCAGGGCACGCTGCTGTTCATTGCCGATGCCCGCGCGTTGCTGGCGCAGCTTGAAGCACGCAATGCATAAGCCCCCTTTGATCGACGTGCGCCCCGACCTGTGGGAGATCGTGCGCGGTATCTTGCAAACCCATGTGCCGCAGTACGAGGTATGGGCGTTTGGCTCACGCGCCAAAGGGACGGCAAAGCCCTATTCCGACCTGGACCTGGCGGTCATCACCAGCCAGCCTTTGACGCTCGACGTCAGCGCCGCGCTGAGCGATGCCTTCGCCGAATCCGACCTGCCCTGGCGGGTGGATGTGGTGGACTGGGCCACGACCAGCGAATCGTTTCGCAAGATCATCGAGCGTGAAAAAGTTGTTGTGCAGCCTGCTGGCAAAGACAAGTGGGGGGGATGGGGTATGGGTTCTGAGCTGCTGCCCCAACAGCCCGAATACCGCAGTTGGCTGGGTGAGCTCAAAACCCGTTTTCGGCAGGTGCAGCTCAAAGCGGCGGTTGCGGTCAACACCGCTTTGCTCCAGTTCTACTGGGAGCTGGGGGCCGACATGGTGGCGCGTCAGCAACAATACGCTTGGGGCCAAGGCTTTGTGGCGCAACTCAGCGCCGACCTCATGCGCGAATTTCCCGAGGTGAAGGGGTTTTCAGAGCGCAACCTGAAGTACATACGGCAATGGCACCTGTTTTGGCGTGAGGCAGCAATTGGGCAACAGCCTGTTGCCCAGTTGAGCGCCATCCCTTGGGGCCACAATCTCGCCATCTTGACCAAGTGCAAGCAGCACGAAGAGGCGCTGTACTACGTGCAAAACACCATCGCCTACGGTTGGAGCCGCAGTGTGCTGGTACACCAAATTGAGAGCGGACTGTGGCAACGTGAAGGCCAGGCCATCACCAACTTTGCCCAGACCTTGCCCGCTGTGCAGTCGGAGCTGGCGGCGCAGGTGCTGAAAGACCCGTATGTGTTCGACTTCCTGTCGCTGACCAAAGAGCACAGCGAGCGCGAGCTGGAAACCGGACTGGTGCAGCACATCACCCAGTTTCTGCTGGAGCTGGGCGCAGGCTTTGCCTTCATGGGCCGTCAGGTGCCGCTGCAAGTGGGCGAACGGGACTTCTTTCTGGATTTGCTTTTCTATCACGCACGCCTGCACTGCTACGTGGTGGTGGAGCTGAAAACCGTGGACTTTGAGCCAGAGTTTGCGGGCAAGCTCAATTTCTACCTCAAGGCCGTGGACGAACAACTGCGCCGCGAAGGCGACCAGCCCACGATTGGCTTGCTGCTGTGCAAAAGCAAAGACCGGCTGGTGGCCGAATACGCCCTGAGCGACATCCAGAAACCGATGGGCCTGTCCACCTACAACTTGAGCCACACGCTGCCCGAGGCGCTTCGTGGTCAGCTGCCCAGCATTGAGCAATTGGAGCGGGAGTTGGGGTTGCAGACTAACGATGGTGATGCAGCAAAAAATGGGGGGCTGGGGTATGAGTTCTGAGTGGCCGCTCTTAAAACTTGGCGACCTCACGGTCAATCTTGACACCAAGCGAAAGCCCGTCAAGGAAGCTGACCGAAAGTCCGGCCCTTATCCGTACTATGGTGCGTCAGGAATTGTTGACTACGTTAATGGCTACATCTTCAACGGCGAACATTTACTGATCGCAGAGGATGGAGAAAATCTGCGTACTCGGCAGACACCAATCGCTTTTCGGGCGTGCGGCAAATTTTGGGTCAACAATCACGCCCACATTGTGGTGGGCAATGAACGGGCCAGCACCCGCTACCTGGAATACGCCGTTCTTGGTTTAGATATCACCTCTTATCTGACAGGGGCGGTGATGCCCAAGTTAACTCAGGGCAATTTGAATCGCATAGAAGTGCCTTGTCCGCCTCGAGAAGTGCAAGATGCAATCGTAGGCGTACTAGGCAGCCTCGACGACCGCATCACCCTCCTGCGCGAAACCAACGCCACCCTCGAAGCCATCGCCCAGGCGCTATTCAAGTCGTGGTTTGTCGATTTCGACCCCGTGCGCGCCAAAATGGAAGGCCGCGCCCCCGAAGGCATGGACGAGGCCACGGCGGCGCTGTTTCCGGATTCGTTTGAAGAGTCGGAGTTGGATTTGGTGCCGAGGGGATGGAGAGTTATCGCGCTGGACGAAATTGCAAACTACCTGAATGGCTTGGCACTTCAAAAATTCCCAGCCACAGGCCAAGACGACCTGCCAGTCATCAAGATTGCCCAGCTTCGCAAGGGTGACTCGGTGGGTGCTGACATGGCCTCTCGGAATATAAAGCCTGAGTACATCATCCAGAACGGCGATGTGCTCTTTTCTTGGTCAGGCAGCTTGGAAGTAGCGATTTGGTGCGGCGGTGAGGGGGCGCTGAATCAGCACCTCTTCAAAGTCACTTCCACCAATTATCCGAAGTGGCTCTATTACTTGTGGACTCGGCATCATTTGGAGCATTTTCGCCAAGTTGCCGCAAGCAAGGCAACGACTATGGGCCATATTCAGAGAGCACATTTGTCTGGTGCCAAGGTATTTGTTCCACCTAAAGAAGTGCTGCTGGCCGCAAACACCGTGTTGCAGCCAATCATTGAGCGGTTGATTGAAACCGCTCTGCAAGCCCAAACCCTCTCCACCCTCCGCGACACGTTACTCCCCCGCCTGATTTCCGGCCAGTTACGATTGCGCGAAGCCGAACAACAAGTGGAGGAAGCCCTGGCATGAAAAAGCCCCTGAGCAAGTTGCAGCGTGTGCCGCTGCGTGAGGCCTGGAAGCACGAGGCCAGCGACTTCACTCCCTGGTTGGCCGAAACAGAAAACCTCAATACACTGGCCGAATCGCTGGGTCTGGACGACCTGGAGCTGGTGGCCACCGAGCACTTGGTGGGCGAGTTCAAGCTGGACATCCTCTGCACCGATGGCCCCGACCAGGTCATCATCGAAAACCAGCTCAAAAAAACCAACCACGCCCACCCGGGGCAAATCCTCACCTACGCGGCGGGCATCGGGGCCAAGAAGGTCATTTGGGTGGCGGAGGCGTTTCGCCCTGAGCACGTTGCAGCACTGGAGTTTTTGAACCAGAACACCACCGACGACTTGAACTTTTTTGGCGTGGAGGTGGAGCTGTGGCGCATTGGAGATTCGCCCCTGGCGCCTAAGTTCGAGGTGGTGGTCAAGCCCAACGAGTGGTCCAAGACCGGGCGTGAGCAGGCGCGGGCGGCGGCGGCGGCGGCATCCCCCACCAAGCAGCGGCACCTGAAGCTGTGGACCACGCTGGTGGACGCCCTGGCGAAAATGGCGGCGCACATCAAACCGCAAAAGCCGTTGCCGCAGCACTGGCTCAATATTTCCATAGGGCAGGCGGGGTTTGGCATCAACACCACGGCCAGCAACAAGGACAGCCGCCTGGTGGCGATGAACCAGGTGTTCAGGCCACGCATTCAGGCGTTGCCATGAAGCTGCCTGACAATGCAGCCAGTCTCGAACGTTTGCGGACAAACGCCCCGGAGCCCGTGCATGCAGATTGAATCCATCGAAATCAAGAACTACCGGCTGTTTCGACATGCCAGGCTGAGTGCCATTCCTCGGCTGTGTGTGCTGGTGGGGGCCAACGGCACGGGTAAGTCCACGCTGTTTGACGTGTTTTCGTTCCTCAAGGACGCGTTGGCCATGAACGTGGGCAAGGCCGTGAGCAAGCGTGGCGGCTTCAAGGAGTTGGCAAGCCGGGGGTTTGCCCTCGAGCCCATAGAGCTGACTTTGCAGTTTCGCCTGGAGATCACGGGTAAGGAAAGGTTGGTGACCTACCTGTTGCGCGTGGAACCCGACAAAACGGGCCGCGCAGTGGTGGCCAGGGAGGTGTTGCGCTACAAGCGTGGCGCGAATGGAAAGCCCTTCCATTTTCTGGATTTCACGCTGGGCGAAGGTTACGCCATCACCAACGAAGAAGACTTCTCCAAGCAAGACGAGGAATTGGCCCGAGAGGTACAGACGCTGGACGCGCCCGACATTCTGGCGGTGAAGGGCCTGGGGCAGTTTGACCGGTTCAAGGCAGCCAGCGCGTTGCGCTTGATGATAGAAAACTGGCACATCTCGGACTTTCATGTGTCCGAGGCCCGACCGAGTCAGGAGGACGGTTTTGCCGAACACCTGTCCACACGGGGCGACAACCTGCCGCTGGTGGCCAACTTCCTTTTCGAGCACCACCCCGAGGCATTTGCTCGGATTCTGGCGGCCATGCAGGCGCGTGTGCCTGGGGTTTCGCTGGTGGAGCCAAGGCAAACCGAGGATGGGCGGCTGGTTTTGCGGTTTCAGGATGGCAGCTTCAAAGACCCGTTTGTGGCACGCCATGTCTCGGATGGCACCATCAAGATGTTCGCCTATCTGGTTCTGTTGAACGATCCGCAGCCCTACCCGTTGTTGGCGGTCGAAGAGCCAGAGAACCAGCTCTACCCGGAGCTGTTGCCTGAACTGGCGGAAGAGTTCAGGGATTATGCCCGCCGAGGGGGGCAGGTGTTTATTTCTTCCCACTCGCCAGATTTTCTGAACGCGTTGCGGCTGGAAGAGATTTACTGCCTGCGCAAGGTGAAGGGCTTTACCCACGTCAGCCGCGCCGTGGATTCTGCCAACTTGCGCGCACTGGTGGATGCGGGCGATTTGCCCGGCTGGCTGTGGAAGCAAGGCCTGCTAGAGGGCCTGAATTGATGGGCGGGCGGTTGGTGTTCATGTTGGAAGATCCCTCCATGAAGCTCTTGCTGGAAGGTTTGCTTCCTCGACTGATGACTGGATGGGTTGCTGGGCAGCACTTTTTGTGTGTGGCGCATCAGGGCAAGTCTGATCTGGATGCCAGCATTCCCCGCAAGCTTCGGGCTTGGCAGTATCCGGGTGACCGCTTTGTGGTCGTGCGGGACAACGATGCTGCGGATTGTGTGGCTGTTCTGCACAAGATCAATGGCATGTGCGCTGAGGCTGGGCGCCCTGACACCTTGGTGAGGCTGGCATGCCAGGAGCTGGAAGCTTGGTATCTTGGCGATCTGGAAGCTGTGGCTGGCGCTTTTGCGCACCCGAAGGCGAACACATCTGCGTTGCGAAAGAAGTTCTCAGATCCTGACGGATGGCAGAAACCATCGGTTGAGATGGCGCGATTGATTCCCAGCTTTCAGAAAGGCTCGGGTGCACGTGTGATGGCTCAACACCTTCGCGGACCTGAACACAACCGCTCACACAGCTACCGCAAGTTCGTGGAGGGTGTGTGCCGGGTGGCTGAAATGGCGCCCTGGGGGGCACGATGACCGAAGACCAACTTGAACAGGAAGCGCTGGGCTGGCTGGCCGAGTTGGGCTATGCGGTACACAGCGGCTACGACATCGCGCACGACGGCCCCAACCCCCAGCGGGCCAACTACCGCCAGGTGGTGCTGCCGTTTCGCCTGCGCGAAGCCCTCCAGCGCCTGAACCCACACATTCCCACCGGTGCCCGCGAAGACGCTCTGCAACGGGTGTTGGACTTGGGGCTGCCGACCATGCTGTCCGCAAATCGCGCCTTCCACAAACTGCTCGTGGGCGGCGTGCCGGTGCAGTACCAGAAGGACGGCGAAACCGTGGGCGATTTCGTGCGCCTGGTCGATTGGGCTGAGCCATCGCGCAACGAATTCTGGGCCGTCAACCAGTACACCATCAAAGGCCCGCACCACACCCGCCGGCCCGATATCATCCTGTTCGTGAACGGCCTGCCGCTGGTGCTGATCGAGCTGAAAAACCCTGCCGACGGGAACGCAGACATCGGACGAGCCTACGACCAGATTCAGACCTACAAGGAACAAATCCCCGACGTGTTCCAGTACAACGAGCTGCTGGTCGTCTCGGACGGAACCGACGCCCGACTGGGCAGCCTGTCGGCCAACGCCGAGCGCTTCTTGCAGTGGCGCACCATCGACGGCGTGAACCTGGACCCCCTGGGCGAGTTCAACGAGCTTCAAACGCTCGTTCGCGGCGTGCTGGCCCCGGCCACCCTGCTGGACTACCTGCGTTATTTTGTCCTGTTCGAGGACGACGGCCGGCTGGTCAAAAAGGTGGCCGGCTACCACCAGTACCACGCCGTGCGAGCGGCCATCGGCCATGTAGTCGCGGCCTCCCGCCCAGACGGTGCCGCCAACCAGCGAGGGAAGGGCGGGGTGGTGTGGCACACCCAGGGCAGCGGCAAGAGCATCACCATGACCTGCTTTGCCGCCCGGGTGATGCAAGAGCCCGCGATGGCCAACCCGACCATTGTCGTGATCACCGACCGCAACGACCTGGACGGGCAACTGTTTGGCGTCTTCAGCCTGGCGCAGGATCTGCTGCGCGAGCAACCGGTGCAGGCCACCACCCGGCAGGAACTGCGGCAATTGCTGAGTAACCGGCCCTCGGGCGGTATCGTGTTCGCCACCATCCAGAAGTTCATGCCGGGGGAAGACGAAGACATGTTCCCGGTGCTGAGCGACCGCCACAACATCGTGGTGGTGGCTGACGAAGCCCACCGCACCCACTACGGGTTTGAGGCCAAGCTCAAGACCCGCAGGGCGGGCAGCAAGGGCGCTGTGTTTACAGCCGACGGCTACTCCACCACCCAGGCCGCCACCGCCGAATTTGCGCCCCCCGAATACAAAACCACCTACCAGGTTGGCTACGCCCAGCACCTGCGCGATGCCTTGCCCAACGCCACCTTCGTGGCCTTCACCGGCACCCCGGTCAGCAGCACCGACCGCGACACCCGGGCTGTGTTTGGCGACTACATCCATGTGTACGACATGCAGCAGGCCAAGGAAGATGGCGCCACCGTGGCCATCTACTACGAAAGCCGGCTGGCCAAGCTCAAGCTCAAAGACGCCGAGCTGCCCCTGATCGACGACGAGGTGGACGAACTGGCCGAGGACGAAGAAGAGAGCGTTCAGAGCAAACTCAAAAGCCGCTGGGCCGCCCTGGCGCAAATTGTGGGTGCCGAACCCCGCATCCAAAGCGTGGCGGCTGACATGGTGGCGCACTTCGAGGAAAGAAACCTGGCCAGTGCAGGCAAGGCCATGGCCGTGACCATGAGCCGCGAGATTTGCGTGCACCTGTACAACGAAATCGTCAAGTTGCGCCCGCACTGGCACAGCGACGACTCGGAGCAGGGCGCCATCAAAATCATCATGACCGGCAGCGCCAGCGACAAGGCCCTGCTGCGCCCGCACGTGTACAGCAGCCAAGTGAAGAAGCGCCTAGAAAAACGCTTCAAAGACCCGGCCGACCCGCTCAAGCTCGTCATCGTACGCGACATGTGGCTCACGGGTTTTGACGCCCCGTGTGTGCACACCATGTACATCGACAAGCCGATGAAAGGGCACAACCTGATGCAGGCCATTGCCCGCGTCAACCGCGTGTTCAAAGACAAGCAGGGCGGCCTGGTGGTGGACTACATCGGCATCGGCAACGAGCTCAAAGCCGCCATGAAGGAATACACCGCCAGCAAGGGCCGGGGCAAGCCCACGGTGGACGCGCACGAGGCCTTGTCGGTCTTGCTGGAAAAGCTCGACGTGCTGCGCGCCATGCTGCATGGCTTGGACTACAGCGGCTTCTTGACCGGGGGCCACAAAACGCTGGCCGGTGCCGCCAACCACGTGCTGGGGCTGCCGTCGCAGAGCAAAGACAAACACGGCAAGCCCGTGCGCGATGGCAAAAGGCGCTTTGCCGATGCGGCGCTGGCCTTGAGCAAGGCCTTCAGCCTGTGCTGCACGCTGGACGAAGCCAAAGCCCTGCGGGAAGAAGTGGCCTTTATGCAGGCGGTTAAGGTCATCCTGACCAAGCGCGACACCACCGCCCAAAAGAAAACCGACGAACAGCGCGAAGCCGCTATCCGACAAATCATCGGCCAAGCGGTGGTCAGCGAATCGGTGGTGGACATCTTTGACGCCGTGGGCTTGGACAAGCCCAACATCGGGCTTTTGGACGACGAATTTTTGGCCCAGGTAAAGAGCCTGCCCGAGCGCAACCTGGCAGTCGAGCTGCTGGAGCGCCTGCTGGAAGGCGAAATCAAGAGCAAGTTCGCCACCAACGTGGTGCAGCAAAGGAAGTTTAGTGACCTGCTGAGCAGTGTCATCACCCGCTACCAGAACCGCAGCATCGAAACCGCGCAGGTCATGGAAGAACTGGTGGCGATGGCCAAAAAGTTCAGGGAGGCGGCCAGCCGGGGCGAGCAACTGGGCCTGACAGACGACGAGGTTCGTTTTTACGACGCGCTGGCCCACAACGAGTCGGCGGTGAAAGAACTGACCGACGAGACGCTGAAGAAAATTGCCCACGAACTGACCGAGAGCCTGAAGAAGAACATCTCCGTGGACTGGGCGCAGCGCGAGAGCGTGCAAGCTAAACTGCGGCTGATGGTCAAGCGCATTCTGCGCAAGTACAAGTACCCGCCTGACCAAACCGACGCCGCCGTGGAGCTGGTGTTGCAGCAGGCGGAGACCATCGGCGAAAGCTGGATGTGAGTTTGCGCGCTGAACCGCGGTTTGGATCCAAGCCTCCCTAAAGTTCCACAATGTGTATTATGTTAAATGACGAACGAACGCATTCCCGCCGCTTCTGATGCGGCCGCGCTTAATGCGCACGACACCTTGGCCGAGCACATCGAGCGCGTGCTCACGGCCCTGCCCGAACAAGATCTGACCCTGCACGACATCGTCGAAGCCGTAGGCCCCGACAGCCTGATGCTGCTGACGATCTTTTTGTCGCTGATCTTTCTGGTGCCGGTCTCGATCCCGGGCGTGAGCACCGCCTTTGGGCTGGCGATCGTGCTCATTGGCCTGACGCGCACCTTCCAGCGGAAACCGTGGCTGCCGCAGCGCATCGCTAGGCGCCGTCTGGCGGCGGCACCGCTGCGCGCCGGCCTGCAGCGCGCCACGGTCTGGCTGCACCGCATCGACCGCCTGAGCCGCCCGCACCGCTGGCCGTGGCTGAGCAGCCATGGCCCGGCCACTCTGTGCAACAACTTGGCGCTGGTGTTCGCCGGCCTGCTGCTGATGATGCCCTTTGGGCTCATCCCCTTCAGCAACACCTTGCCGGCGCTGGCGGTGATCTTTCTGTCGGCCGGCATGATGCAGCGCGACGGGCTGGCGCTGCTGCTGGGCTATGCCGCCGTGGTTCTCACGCTGCTGTATTTCGCGCTGCTGATCACCGCCGGCGGGGCCACGTTGATGGAAGTGTGGCAGTGGATGGGCTAAATTGCGGGTGTTTCAAGGTGGGCCCATAAGCCCTGCCCGATCTGGGCGGCATAATACGAATTCTTACAATTTTTTGACAGCTCTTTCCCATGAAGCTCAAATTCTTTGCGTTCTTGCTGGCGCTGGTGTCCAGCCTTGCCGTGGCCCAAAACCCGGCCGTGTCTCCCTCC
>Ga0209105_100064_pt1 | contig 38012 bp, 45 predicted proteins | sample SedPBSmetaG_FD_184158 | JGI IMG/M metagenome (GOLD analysis project Ga0209105, IMG submission 184158) | Freshwater sediment bacterial and archeal communities from Indian Creek, Illinois, USA to study Microbial Dark Matter (Phase II) -... | ecosystem: Environmental > Aquatic > Freshwater > Creek >...
CTTGAATTCCAGTCAATTTATGATCTGGAATAGAAAAAAGCCTTGAAGAGTTTCTGGAAATTAACAATTTTTATGAAGTTATCAAGGTTCAAGCACTGCTAAGTTCGTGTTTTTGCAGTGCAATCAATTTTAAGGAGGCAAAGGAAATGTCGAACAAGCAGAAAGGGGGTTTTTAAAATGGGCGAAGAAGTAAAAACCGCTCAGGATGATAAACCAACGGTTATAACAGTTATAATCGATACTCAGAAAGCCATACAAAAAGAATTGAGCGTAATAAATAGCGATATGTCCTCAATTAAGGAAGGCTTTAAAAGCATTAGTGATGTAATCGCCGAAGTCAAATCCAATATCGTTACTTCGAAAGAGAAAAAGGATGCCGGTGAGCAATTGTTAAAAGAGATGAAAATGCTTGACGGTACGATACAAGAGTCGTTTAACGCATTTTCCGAGTTAAACTCACTTATGGCATCGATATCGGGCAATATAAAATCGTTGCCTGCCATACAGGCACAGATTGAGAACAGCAATGTATTGGTATCGAAAATTCCGGAAAAATACGATAAGCTTGTTGCCCGAATCGAAAAAATAACCGATGTTATGGGTATGCCTGAAAAGCGTTCGTGGATCAGATCTGCTGTTCAGTTGGGGATTAATCTGGGTGTGGTTGTTGTTATCATATTGGCCGCCATCGGTTTATATCGCGTTTGGCTGTTGATATGGCCTGTTTTTGTAAATTGAAAGGAGAAAAGAAAAATGAATCACGTTATACTTATTGGTCGTTTTGCAGCTGATCCCGTTATTTCCGCAACTGCTACAGGAAAGCAGTTATGCAAATTTACGTTGGCCGTTGAAAGGCCGCACACAAAAGAAACCGTTGACTTCATTGACATGGTGGCGTGGGAGAAGCTTGGATTATTTGTGTCAAATCGTTTCAAAAAAGGAGAGCGCGTTGCCGTAAGCGGTTATCTGACTATCCATAAATATACCGATAAAGAGGATAACAAACGCAAACTTGCTGAAGTAGTCGTTGAAAATGTCTATTTTGCGGATGCCGCGCCGGCAAAGCCGCCAGAGGCTCATGCAGAGCCTTCCCGTGATGATGCATACAACATTTCGGATGATGAGTTTATTCAAATGACATATAAGGGGTGATTGCGATCAAAGCCAGAATTTTTACCTTGGTATTGTTGACGTTAATAAACCTACTGATAGCACCGGTGGGTTTATATTTTTTCTACTTGACAGCTCAATCCGGTATAACCGTTGCGACTGAGACTATCAAAACTGCTCTCATGCAGAATCCTTTATGGGGAATCAGTCTCTTGCTCAATCCCAACATATGGTCTCCGTGGTTATGGCTGCAAATACCGTTTGGTGTAATTACGCTGTTATTGATTGCGGGTTTCTTTAAAAAAGGCAAGCTTGGTTACAGAGAGAGGCCATCTTACGAAATACCGAGCGCAGGACGGGGTGAACATGGAACTGCGAGATGGAGAACCTATAAGGAACTAAGAAAGACAATGGGCAGTATTAATTCACCAAAGGGTGGTTTCGTGTGCGGAGTAAGCCCCGGACGGAATTTCGATGCTTTTATTGATACCGCCGACACGCATTGTTTGTTGATTGGTGCGACAAGGAGCGGTAAATCGCGAAGAATCATCATTCCTACTCTTTGGAACATGGCAAGAACAAACGAGAACATGATCATTACCGATCCTAAGGGCGAGCTTTATGCCCGCTGTGCTGACTATCTTGCGGGAATGGGTTATGAGGTTGTAAGGATTGACTTACGAAATCCTTATTGCGGTATGCGCTGGAATCCTTTGCATCCAATAAAAAAAGCATTAGAAGCCGGTGATACCGATACCGCAAGTCAGATAGCTTGGGATTTGGCGCATCTTATAACCTATCAGCGTCCGCATCAGGGAGATCCGATTTGGCCACAATCCCAAGAGAGCTTGACCGCCGCACTTCTTTTAGCTACAGCTTCGCCGATACTACCTGACTTGAACAAACAAGGAAAAGGGGGGTTGGGTTTTGATTTATCTCCGGCCGGGGAGTCGGCAAATTTGGCGTCGGCATATAACCTTCTTTCATCGTATGGTGAAGGAGACGGAAGCATGCTGGATTTATTTTTAAGAAACTATCCGGATGGACATCCGGCTAAAACTGCTTACGGTGTGGCTGGTTTGTCCTCAGATAGGCTGAGAAGCTCTATTTTTACCGGCACGGCGGCGCAATTGAGATTATGGGCTGAACCGGCTGTCGCATGGCTGAATTCTGAACACGAAACCGATCCGGGCTTGGTCGGTGAACACAAAGCCGCAGTATTTCTCGTTATTCCGGACGAACGCGCCACAAGAAACGTATTAGCTTCAATGTATATCGCGCAATGCTATCAAGAACTTGCTGATATTGCGTTAAAGAATAAGGGAGTATTGGACAGGCGCGTTAACTTCCTATTGGATGAATTTGGCAATATTCCGGCTATACCCGATTTCGACAAGAAACTCACAGTCGCCGGTGGACGAAATATCCGGTTTATGCTGGCTGTGCAGAGTTTAGCTCAAATAAAAGCTATCTACGACAAACAGGAAGAAACTATTGTCGGTAACTGTGCGACGTGGATATATTTATCGACCGCTGATGTTGAAACGGCGAAAGTGTTGTCAACTAAAACGGGACAGCATACGGTGAAAACTGAGAATTGGTCTACTCAGCTTACCGCAAATAGCGGAGGCAGCGGCGGTAGTTTGAGTGAAAGTACGACAGGCAGAGCACTTCTTATGCCGGACGAAGTCATGAGATGGGAGAAGGGGAATTCTCTGTTGCTACAAACCGGCCATAATCCTGCTAGGTTGCCGCTTATTGACTTTACCCAGTGGCCCATAAAAGAGAAATTTGATATGGCGGATGTTGTTGAAAGGGGTGATATTGATAAATCGGTTAAGCTTTGGAGTCTGCCGCCATTAGTTATGAAACGCGGCAATGCGTCTGCCAGAAGATGATTTTTAAAGATTAGAAAGGGGTTTTTTAATATGATTGGTACACCTGATTTCATTCAAAATGTCTTACGTTTATTGCAAGCTGCTCTTACTTGGTTGTTGATACTGATTCCCGCTGCTGCGGGAGCGGCAATTGCTTATCATGCGCTCATGAAGCAAATGAACGAAGGAGATCAAAGCGAAGCGGCGCAACACAACAAAGCTATTAAGAACATACTTGTCGCCGGTGCAATCGGCATGAGTGCGGCGGGAATTGTTACCGTTATTCTCGGATTTTTTACCGGTCGTCCCGCTTAAATTCAAATACTTTAAAGCCTCTCTTCAATGAGAGGCTTTCCCTTGGAAAGGGGGAGATAGTGTGTTTTTTGTTGATATGTTTTTAGACATGATCGCCGCATTTTTTTCACGGATTATAAACGACGTTGTTTCGATGGCAACGGGAGTGCTGGCAAACGAACACCGGATGGCTATGGACATCTTAAACAGTGAATTTATCCAAGGCGCAATAATCGCCGCGCAATGGATTGCGGGTTCGCTGCTTGCTATTAAAACAACGGTTGAAATGTTACGAATTTACATTTTATTTAATACCGGTGACGGCGGGGTTTATCCGGAACGTTTTTTGCAGCGGGTGCTTTACTCAGCCGCAATGATTGTCGGTTCTCCGTGGCTTGCACAGTTTGTGTTTAATATTGGTGCTGAAATGGCAATTGCTTTTTCTCAAATTCCTGTCGCTGATTTGAGGGACAACAATCCTTTGTTAATTTTAATTCAAAGAGTTTTGTTTGGTGGTGCTGTGTTTAACTTTGGTTTTTCTATAATGATACTGTTTTTTATTATTTTCTGGCTGGTTATTATAATCCAAACCACCATAAGAGCAGTTGAGCTTGCCTTTACATGCGTATCCGCTCCTTTGATGGCGATTGGACTGACACATTATGAAGAAGGCATTTGGGCTGCTTGGTGGCGCAACATGGTTGTTTTGGCAATGTCACAGGCCGTACAAATGTTTTTTCTTACAGGTTTTTTCTCTTCAATTATGGGTGTGGTTGCTATGGATGTTGAAATTACCTTTGTTAATCTGCTCTTGCCGTGTGCGTGGTTATATGTAGCCTATCGTTCTCCCGCTATGTTAAAAGAGTTGTCTTATCATACAGGAACAGGTCAAATGATAAGCGGTGGGGTCAGATCATATGTTACGCCGGTTATAAGAAGCCTCATAACCAGAGGCGTTAAATAGTTTTAAAGAAAGGGATGAAGGAAACATGAACGACAAAACCAAGGAATTGCTTGAAAAACTGGAAGAAGGCGTTAAAGGTGTTTTTGACAGCGACAGATACAAGGATTATTTGATGTTTGTGTCTAAGTTTTACCGATACTCATACTTCAACACGATGCTCATCTTTTCGCAGAAGAAAACCGCAACATTGGTTGCGGGGTATAAGAAATGGCAAGAGATGGGAAGGTTTGTCAAAAAAGGCGAGAAAGGAATAGCAATCCTCGCTCCGGGTTTTAAGAACAAAGACTATTACCAGGCTGATGAAAAGGGACGTCTTTTTAAGGACGAGAAGGGAAATCCGGTCTTAAAAGAAACTAAAAAGGAATTGGCTTATTTTATGCCGGTTCATGTGTTTGACATTTCCCAGACCGATGGTGAGCCTGTGCCGACACTCGCTCCTGTTTTGCAAGGCGAGATTGATAATTATGACAAAGTGTTTGGCGCGCTTGAGAAATTATCCCCATGCTCGATTGTTTTTGAAGATTTACCTTATGGCGTAAGAGGTGAGTGGGACTATGAAGCCGGGACAATTACGTTATCGACAGATTTGAGCCAAACACATACCATAAAAACCTTAGTTCATGAGCTTGCTCACGCAAGGCTTCATACACAAATAATGAACGAGAAAAGAAGTGAACAGGTGATGAAGCAAAGCGAACGAGAGATTGAAGCGGAAAGCATTGCGTTTGTGGTAAGCAATCATTTAGGCATTGATACATCCGATTACAGTTTTGGGTATATAGCTTCATGGAGCAAAGATAAAAAAGTAGAGCAGTTAAAGGCTGTATTATCTACTATAGCTAAGGAATCTAGTGCTATTTTAAAAGAGATAGATTTAGCAGTTTCCCGTGAACCGGAAAAAACTTATGCAATTGACAGATAAGAAAGGAGAAAAATAAATGTTTACAACGGAAGAATTTATGGTTCTCGAAACTATGGAGATGCTTGCAATACCGAAAGATATGGTGGTTTATAAGCTGTGCGACAATATGAATAATGTTGACGACGAATTTGTTAAAGAATTTCTTGAGTGTCTTGTAAACAAAATTGCTGATATGTCAGACCAAGAATTTGGCGAAGCGATAGATAGCACAATTGAAATTTTAGCTTAAGGGAGGGTTTGTTTCAATGATTGTGTATGTATGCTCCCCCTATGGGGGACTTCAAGAAAACTATGAAAATGCGGTTGAGTATTGCAAGTGGGTTGTTAAAGAGGGACATACGCCGGTTTGCTCGCATGTGATGCTACATGGCATACTGTCAGATGATTGTCCTCAACAACGTAAACAGGGATTAGCCGCAGGATTGGCCTTGCTTGAAATTGTTGATGAAGTCTGGGTTTTTGGGGATAAAATTTCTCGTGGTATGGCAGGTGAAATTGCTCAAGCTACTAAGATCGGTATTCCTGTTGTCAGTTTTTTAGGTGTACGTGATTGGGAATATGCAGTGGGAAGCGAATTATTAAAGGCTGCCTCATTGGAGAGGGCGTGATGTTTATGTATTTTGTGCCTAAAAACGTAAGTATGCGGTTTGAGATATTGCCCGGGTTCGGCTTAAAGGAGCTTCTGCTTTGCGGAATTGCGTTAGCCATCGGTGGCGGGTTGGCGTTGCTGTTCGGTTTTTTCAATGTTCCGGATCCGGTTAGGCTTGCGCTTCTTGTTGTGCCGCCGGGTATCATGTTTTTCATTACTCAACCCGGTTTTGGTGGGGAATCTTTTTTCGATCTATTTAAGTTTTATCGTTCATGGTTACTGAATAAGAAGGTTTTCTTAAACTATTACGAGGGAGGTGGCGAACATTTTAAATAAACTGTTTAATAAAGAAAAACCCAATAAGGATATAAACAAATCACAAAAGAACAGTGTAAAAGAATGGTTGCCTATTGGAGATATTCGGGGGCATACCGCTAAATCAAAAAATGGCTCTTACTTAGCTTTTTTACGTATTACTCCTGTTAACTTATCTTTAAAAAGTGATAACGAAAAGCGCAGGATTGTTTCTGCTTTCCATGAAGTGATAAACGGAATAAACGCTTCTTTTCAAATTATCTCAATAAGCAGACCTATTGATCTTGACGTTTATATCAGATTCATAAACACAAGAATAACAGATGAAGCTAATACGGTAAAAAAGAGATTGCTTAAAGAGTATGTGCGTTATGCTTCTTTGCTCGTATCGGGAGGCGAAGCACACGAACAGCGCTTTTATATCGTCACATCTAAAGATGATGAAGCTGCTGCTATAAACGGAGCGCAGGAATTGAGTAATAATCTCCGTGGAGCTGGGCTTGAGTCTTATTTGTGCGATGGACAAGAAATTGCAGACTTACTTTTTTGTTTCTTTAATCCGGATAGAGTTTCTACCGAGAAGGTTATGCCTACGGGTACAATGTTACCGCCAAAATATGTGTAGAGAAAGGATGTTTTTATATGAGCAAACAAGATCAAATTTATATTTACCAGGCGAACGATTTATTAACAAACAGGGAAAGGAGATTTATTTCCTACGATCATCTTACGAAGCTTGGTCTTAAACCTGAATATGAAAGATACGATATGGTGTTTCGCGATACAGTTATAAGCGGTCTTTTTACAAAAAACAGGTTGAACGAAGTATATTCCCTTTATAACGGCGATATGAGGCCGAATGAATTCAAAGGAAGATCGCTTTCGGTTAGCGATGTTTTGGTCATAGAAAAACCTGATGAAGTTGAGGCTTACTACGTTGACCGTATAGGGTTTGTTGAATTGCCTGAGTTTGCAAAAGAACATATGCTTCGTTATTCGCCTTTGCGAAACAAGACCATATACGAACTACAAGCGGCAGATGTTTTTGACATTATTCTATCTCTTGAAGTTGTCGATGATCTGTCACAAGATGAGATAAAAGATATAGTCGATAGTGCGAAGTATAAATTGTCCCTTGACTATGATGTCGCTGTTCAAGCATTGATTGAAAACTATATCGCCGAAAGGGATTATAACGAACGAAGAAAGATGCAAAACGACAGGTAGAAAGGAGAAAATAATGGGAAATAATCAGGCATATAAAGATAAAGCACAATGGAGGGAAAGGTTCAGAAATTTAAAAGAACTGGAAAAGGAGATTAACCAACAGCTCGGACATAGTTGTGCCGAACGTAAACTTGGTGAATTTATTGAACATCTAATCGATAAATACGGACTGGATGATGTTGCTGTAATGGTCGGTGTTCAGATTGCTTCTGCCCCTTGGGATGGTCGGTACACCAAAGCCGTTAAAGAGTGGGCAGAATTGAATTCTTCTTTTTCTCAGTATTCGGATATGGATATTAATCATCCTCGGAATATCAATTATTCGTTGTACGCACATCCCGCTTACATCAACGAACTGGCTAAAAAGCTCATAAAAAAAGAGTGCGAAGCGTTATTGAACAAAGAATATGAACTTGTGGAAGTTTTTGATAAGATGGCGCTTTATACTGACGAGAGGATTTCCGCAGAAAAGATCAAGTTTTTGCTTCCTGATGTTCCGATGCATTTTTACTATGTTCGGGGAACTGACGATGATCCGGGTATTTACGGAACTATTGAAAAAAATCCTGTTCTTGTTAACCACACAGGGACTATATTGTCCCGTTCTCCGCTGTTGGATGAGCACGAAGAATACAGAGAGGTTGGTGATATGGATTGGCATTTCCCGGCCGTGATGCTGTGCTTAGGCGATTACATCGAAGAACCCGAAAACGCGAAACAAAAAACAAACGAACGTTATAACGGGCGATGAAAAGTCGCCCTAATTTTATTTTGAGGAGGACAATATGTACAAACTAAGTAACGTTAATCTTATTGACACAATGCAGAGGATTGTTGATACCACAGTTGAGCATTATAAGACTGATTTTGATTATGACGTTACCTTACTCGAGGGGCTCGAAGGTTGCAAAGATATTGGAAAAGAAGATTATCATTACCTTTGGATAACACGTCAAAATGGAACACACCTCGCGCCTGAAATAACTCTGTTTCACAGAGATTCATATGCTCAGCTAGTTTACAAGGAAAACGAGAAAAGAGGTAATTTTTTTCTTGTTGATGTCATTGATCCGGTAAGACTAACGGGTAATATTGTTGCTATAAAAGGTATACACGGTAATTTTAAAGAAGAAGATTACCCAGTATACTCTTGCGATGTTGTTTTCAGTTCAGGCCATAAAGAATCTTATACAGTTGAGCACTTTGATGGGCATAAGCAACGGTTGATGGATCGTCATGGTACAATCGAAAAACTCACTTATAGAGTAAATCCTGAGGATCAGTATAATCTAGATTTGCATTTGAGAGGAATGCGTCAACAAAGGGACAGGCAAAAAGACTGTAGTTTAGATACGTTTTTTAATGCGTTGAAAACGGATTATGAAAGATATGACAGATATAGCAGAGCGGGCGACAGATAGTCGCCCTTATTTTATTTTAAAAGGAGTGTTGAGCAATGAGTCAAGATAGAGAGATCACATTAATATTCTGGAAAAATGAAGGGCTGTCAGTTATTGCTGGAGAATGGCGTTGTTATTACGAGCGATCTTATGATGACGATTATTTTGATGGAATTTATGACATTATGAAGAAGGCTGCTCAAGATTATTACGATTATCTTGTCTATGGGCATATTAATAACCGCAATGAATATGAAAACGATGACAGATATTTTGTAATACATGACGTTACAACTCCCGATAGATTTTTCCAAAGAATTTTTCATTCGCAAGATATTCGTAAGCTTATGAATAAATATGATATTGACGAGACGTTTTCTTCCGGTTGGTACAACGTCGACTGTTTTATAGAATGTTTATACGATGTTGAGCATGATTTGACAAAAATTAAAAGGGAGGATATATGCCGATAAACAAAACGTTGCCCGATATGCTCGATATAACGTTGCCATCTGCGCTTAATTTTGCGCCTAAACACATCGATATGGGAGATCAGGCATTCCGCGCTATGGTTATTGTTGCTTATCCTCCGAAGGTTAATGCCGCTTTTTTGTCACGTTTTTCATCGCTTTCCAATGTGACACTATCAATACACGTTGAGCCTACTGATGCGACTACGCTGATAAGAAATATCAACCGTGCTGTGGGAGAATACGGCGGGAGAATGGAACTCGGCGGCAATGCGCTTACCATGCAGAGGCTTGAACAATCACTTAAGGACGCACAAGAGTTATTGCGTAAACTCGATCAGGAACAGCAGCAGGTGTTTTTTGTAACTGTTTTACTGCTTGTTGCCGCACGTGATGTTGTTGAGTTAAATAAACGTGTTCGGCGTATTGAGGGGATGATTGCGGCGGCCGGTATTCGCGCTCGGTCGCTGATGTTTCGGCAGGAAGCAGGACTAAAGACTATTGGCCCCTGGGTCTATGTTGATAAAGATATTAAAGCGTCTTTTGCGCGTAATATGCCCGCTGAAACGGTTGCGGCTATTTACCCTTTTAATGTTGCCGGTTTAAATGACGGCAGCGGAGTCATGTTGGGAAGGGATAAAGACAATGGACTTGTGTTGTTGGATATCTGGAAGCGCGAAGGGGACAGGACGAATTCAAATCTTACGATATTGGCTAAGCCGGGAGCCGGTAAGTCGTTTGCTGCTAAGATGCTTATACTGCGGGAATTTCTGATGGGTAGTCGGGTTATTGTCATTGATCCGGAAAGAGAGTATCGAGATATGTGTGAGATGCTAGGGGGAGAGGGGATTTGTTGCGGTAAAAATGGCAGGATTAATCCATTGAGAGTACGTAGTGCGCCACCAGAAGATGATACTGAGGCAACCTCCGCATCTGTTTCTTTACACCTACGAACCCTACGAACCTTTTTCGGCTTATATCTTCAAGATTTATCCGATTTAGAGAAAGCACTTCTGGAAGATGCATTGATCGAGGTTTATACTCAACACAAGAAAGTACACGGGGACGTTTCATATCCGACCATAAGGCATTTACACAAATATCTATCTGCTAAAGCCGAAGCAGAGGGAAGCACTTCCATATATACCCGTTTGTCTGTATTATTAAGGCGCGCCGCTGAGGGTGCTGATTCCGATATTTGGGCGATAGACGAGCCTGAAGGCAAAGGATCAGATTTTACCGTGCTTGATATTTACGACCTCAAAGATGCGGAAGAATCGGTCCGAAGGGCGCAGTATTTTAATATCCTTTCGTATGCATGGAACATGGTCGAAAGGGACAGAACGCAAAAAACAATCTTGGTAGTGGATGAAGCTTGGATTCTTGCCGATCCGCATACTCCGCAAGCTCTAGCATTTTTGCGCGATACCAGCAAAAGGATCAGAAAGTACATGGGCAGTCTTATCGTTATTAGCCAAAACGTCATTGACTTTTTAGCTCCGGAAATACAGCGGCACGGACAAGCTATTTTGGATAATCCGACTTACAAACTGCTTCTTACTCAAGGGGAGAAAGACCGGCAGATACTGGCTAACCTCATGAATTTGTCTGAGTCCGAAGAAGAATTCCTTATGACGGCAAACAGAGGCGAAGGGCTTCTTGTCGCAGGATCGCAACGTATAAGGGTAAAAATTGAAGCCGCACAATATGAAATGCAATATTTAACCGGGGGCGGGCGTTAGACCCGCCTTTTCTCTTGTTCCTTTTATAGTGTAGTGCCAATAAAGGAGTGTAGTGCCAATGTATTTACGAATGAAAACAGTGTCGGGAAAGCAATATTTTAGTCTTGTTGAATCTTATCGCGACAAAGGCATGGTAAGACAGCGTGTCATAGAAAGCCTTGGCAATACCGAAACCGCTTTGGATATTCTATCTCAGAGAGAAAATTGCAAAGAGTTTATCGAAAAAATTATGTCTTACCTGCCCTCTCCTTCTAAGAGCCCGCTGATATGGTTTGGTGGAAAGGGAAGATCAGCAAAACATATACTCGAGCGAATGCCCGAGCACACCTGTTATGTTGAACCTTTCGGCGGCGCTGCCCACGTTCTTTCTCAAAAGAAGCCCGTTTATGCGGAAGTTTTAAACGACATTGACGGAGATTTAATTAATTTTCTTATGGTTGCGCGCGATAATGCTCAAGAATTGTTCAATCGCTGCTCTACGTTGCCGTATAGCAGGGAGTTGTTTTTGCATTACAGGTCTTTACCCGTTCCTAAAGATTCGATCGAAAGAGCTGTTCGCTTCTTTTATCTCAACAGATCGGGTATCGCTAAGGGAAATTGCGGTTCTTTATTTAATCAACGCACCGGATGGCGAGCGAGCAAGACACACAATACCGCTCGAACATATACTTTCGCTTGTGACACTATTTTAACGTTCTCAAGGCGTATGAAAAACGTTATGATTGAAAACCGTGATTTTCGCGATATTTTCAGGATATACGACTCAAGTGATACCTTTTTCTATGTTGACCCGCCCTATATCGGCAAAGAAGAATACTATGCCGGTGATTTTTCTGAAAAAGATCACAGGGATCTTTCTTTTATTCTTAACAACATCAAGGGGAAAGCAATTGTTTCATATTACGATGAGCCCTTACTTGTCGATCTTTACCCAAATTGGAGGCGCGCTTCTTTCCATACCGTACGTCAGGTTGTGAACGGAAACAACAATAGGGCAACCGAATTATTGCTCATGAATTTTTAGGAGGACAGTGTGAACAAAGAAATTAAATTGGCTTTACAGGACTACTTTATGATGCAGGTTGATTATAACAATAACGGTATTCTCGCAAGACACAAAATGTCTCTTAAAAGCGCTTCGGTGATGGCAAATAACCGTGTTGACATAAATGGCGACATTGTTCTTATCGAAGATGTTCCGATGTACAAAATTGAACCGAATTATTCGTATAGGCTCGACAAAGAGCTGATGCCCACCCTGATTGCAATAGATGATGATATGCCCGATATTAAGCTGTCGGCTGTAAGGGACAGGTGATATTGTGGTACGAATAAGAAAGCCCAGATCACATCTTTTGGTCGTCATTAAATTTCTTCAAGGCGTTTCGCTTCTTGCTGCGATGTTGGTCTATTTTTCAACTTTCAATATAGTGTTTGCTGCTTTAACCTTGTTTATGCTTTTAGGCGGATCTTTTGCAGCAATGTTTTTGATTCGCCATAGAAGGCGCAAGAGGTATTTAACCAGCGGCCTTAATGTTGTTGATAAAATGTCGGGCACGGAATTTGAAGAGTTCCTTTTAGTACACTTTAAGCAACTTGGATACAAGGCTCGCACAACTCCCACCACAGGGGACTACGGGGCTGATCTTATTCTTGAAAAAGACGGCATTAAAACCGTTGTTCAAGCTAAACGCTGGGGGCAAAAAGTAGGCGTAGAAGCTGTTCAACAAATTTTAGCGGCGATGGGGTATTACAAAGCAAGCAAAGCGATTGTGATAACCAACAACTATTGTTCAGAAAACGCCCATGTGTTAGCCAATGCCAACAATATTGAGATATGGAACAGGGATGAATTGCAAAAATTCATGAACAAGACCAACGGGAAAGCGAGCGCCGTGTATGTTGCGGGAAACTCAACTCATTCTTTAGATATCTGCCCTGAATGCTCCGGAAAACTTATTAAAAGACATGGTAAGTATGGTGAATTTTGGGGCTGTTCTTCCTATCCTGGTTGTCGTTATGTGCGAAATTCCTATTCCGGTTCGGGAAATTTCTGATTGTTCAAAAGAGGGTGATACAAAACCCTTGCCCTCCTATTTTAAATCGATTGTAGGGCAAATTTGAGCGTCTCATTTCTATCCATTGGGTGCGCACAAAGACGAGTGTTGTCGAATATTGTTTCTTTATTTTTGTCGGAGGTTTAATTATGTGGATTAAAGTTGCTTTTTTTGTTGTCTCTAATCCCCGAATAGTTGTAAAAATTATCGTCGCCGCAACATTGGTGTTTTTATTTTTCTTGTTATTGCTGATTGCTCCTTTTGCGCTGTTGATAAGCGCGCCGCTGTCCCCTCCGTCTATGGTGGATATTTATGTCCAGGGAACAGACAGGGCAGAGCAATTAACTGCCGATGGCTATTACGGTAAACTTGAGATCGACCCTATGGATGTATTGACCATATCCGCCGTATTAAGAAAGCAGGATTTTTCGTCGGCTTCCGTCCGAAGAGTACAAAACCTTGCAGGCAGCTTCATAGAGAAAACGGGTTATCGCGATAAAAAGGTCGGCTACGATCCTGTTTTCGACGAGGAAGGAAACGTGATAGGGCAAACCCCCAGATATGAAACCTTTCCCGTTTATCGAATTCGAAACATTGAAGAAGTTGCTTCAGTTTTGGGCTTTACTGAGGAAGAAAAAAGATGGGCTATGGAGATGAGAGGTGGGGACAGACAGTTTACTAACATTGTCGGAGTTGGCAGCGGTGCGGCTTTAGACTGGTGGACGCAAGTGCGCCATATCTTCCCCCGCGGTATGGAAGTTAGCGTTACTGACGTAACGACAGGACGATCATTTAGGATGAGGCGTACAGGCGGCAGAAATCATGCCGACTCCGAACCCGTCACTATCATGGATGCAATGACTATAAGGGATATATGGGGTGAATGGAGCTGGAACAGACGGCCTGTCATAGTGGAAATTGACGGGCAGCTTATAGCCGCATCAATGAACGGGATGCCGCACGGATTTGACACTATACCCGGCAACGGTATTACGGGTCATTTGTGTATTCATTTTCGGCATAGCTGGACTCATGTCGGGAACAGAGAGTGCATGGAGCATCAAGCGATGGTTTTGCGCGCTTCCGGATATATTTTTGACCAGGTGTCAAGGACTGCCGAAGCTTATGATTTTACTCCGGAGCATGGTCCGGAAACAATTCGATAATACCGAAATACAAGAAGGGAAGTGTCTATTTTGAACATAGCTGTTGCTTTATCTCAAGGGATGCCTCATCTTAAAATTTTTGACTTTATCAGAAAAGAAAACGATGTTTTATACGAGCACGTGGGTTCTGTTGACAACGAAGGGATAAAAAAGACTCTATTGGCCGTATCGCGTCTGCCCGTTGACGCGCTGATCATAGATACCGATATATCTCCTGATACGGGACTGCTTTTGGGCCTGCATTCTTTCAGGATTTCTCGTCCGGATGCCCGCGTTCTGTTCATCGCCAACAGAAGGCAGCCCGGGGATGATCTTATTTCCGGGGTTGTGAGCCTTGGGTTTTATGACATTATTGAAAACATTGACGAGCAGCAACTACTATCAGAATTGGCAATCTGTTTAAAGAATTCATATCCATATTCCCGTGTAGTTAAATGGCATCGCGGTTTCCGAAACGAAACGGATATAAAGATTAAAGAAGTAAGGGAAAGAGTTGTGATAGAACGCAGGCCTGTTGGCAAGGTAACGGTTGCTGTTGCCGGTGTTGCCTCAGGTGTTGGTTGTACTCATATCGCTCTTTCTATTGCATCTTATCTGTCTGCCTATGGGACAGTGGCGCTGGTTGAGGATTCACAACGCCCTGTATTGGCATCTATAAGCGGATTAGGACAAGAGATTTCAAAACCCTATGAGGCTTTTAAATATGTCAATACTGATATTTATCCGTTACCGCAGTTGTCAGATGGGTTACATGAATCGTTTTTATACGAACGGTTATTGTCTGCGCTCAATAATTATGACTATATTGTTCGTGACTTAGGCGTTTTAAACGCAGAAAGACTAAGGGAGTTATACAAGGCAGAGAGCGCTTTTCTCGTTGTGTCGGCTTCTCCTTGGCGCATAATGGATTTTGTCAGAGCGCATAATTCGCACAAAGACGATTTTACAAATATCAATATTGTTTCAGCTTTTGGTTCGGATAAAGATTTACGTTTGTACCGACAGGTAACGAATATTGTCCCTACTATTCTTCCTTTTGCCGTCAATCCGACACAGGTTTCCAAAGACACAGAAACAATCTATAAAAAAATATTTGACTTTTTACTTCCTGAACGCAAACAAAAACGTAAATTCGGTTTGTTTTAACAAAAAACTTGGGAGGAGGAACGGGTTAGCTCAGGGAGTTAACCCAATGTCTGTCAAACGCACAAAATGACGTTTTAAGCCCTTTGATTCTTGTGGACATGTTAAATATTAAGCTTGTCCCAAAACACGGACAGGGGCTTATTTTTTGATATACAACAAACAAAAAAGGGGGACTTGCTGTGAATCATATTTTAGTTAACACGCAAAGGGAATGGGATAATGTACCGTTACTGTACAGAGGAATTGTGTTTATTGATAGCGATCCTGAGGAGGATGATTTAATTGTTATAAAACAGACGAAAGGATTTTTAGTGGTCACGGGAAAAAGTCGAGTGAGGGCAGTACACAATGCACAATTATCGGCAAGAGGCGAATCGCTAATAATGGCCGAGGATAGCGCGATTATTAATGCTTGTGGCAGAGCGGTAGTTTTTGCAAACGGGAATTCTACTGTAAACGCAAGCGAAGATGTTCGCATTCATGCCAAAGGTAATTCACGTGTCAATGTTTCCGAAGGAGTAATAATTACAGCAGAAGAAAACGCAATGGTTTATGCGCGGGGATATACTAGCGTGACCGCTAGTGATAACGCAATTATTGTTTCAGATGATAACTTAATGATGGAGGTCAGTGGAAATTCCATAGTCTATGCTCACGGTAATGCAAATATCGCGGCCAGTGACAAGGCTTTTGTTTTCCTCAATGGTGATGGAGAGATAAAGGCTACCGATAAGGTTGTCATAATGGCTAAAGGGGAGGCTAAAATTGAAGCATGGGATAAGACAACCGTTATTGCATACGAAAACGTTCAAGTATGCGCCAGATCTGAAACTGTTCATACCGAACTCTTCGATGATGCCGTCAGAACAAACGACTACTACGAAATTCATATTGAAGATACGGGGGGAGAGGTATGAGGACGGGAGATTTGTGCTTTATTGACGATGATTTTTTTGATAAAGTTGACGATATCAACCTAAAAATAAACTACGAAACAACAAAGCGTCCCCATGTTGTAGTATTTAAAGAAGAAGGACAGGATTTATATTGGGTAGTTCCGTGCAGTAGAAAGGTTGATAAATATATCGGCATTGTAGAACGAAAAAAGAGCAGAGGATATGATACAAGAGGCATTTTGATATTGGATGTAGCCGAACTCAAGGGGAAAACAGTTTTGCTTTTTCAAGACATGTTCCCGATAGCAAAAAAATACTTAACTGCCTATGTTAGAGGTGATAATGAGTTGTATATAAGCAACGACGAAATTCTTGATAAGATAACAAAAACCGCACGTTATTGTTATCGGAGATTGTTGGAAGGTTTTTGGTTTTCCACAACACCACCCAATGTTGAAAAAATCAGAAATATGATGTTAAGAGAAGTTACTAGAAGTGACAGATAAAATTTTCTTATTGACAAGGTCAGTATTTTCTTGTATTATCTTTGTAAGAAAAGTGTGTTCTCGCTACAGTCCAACATAGCGAGTAAAAAAAGGACTGTCGCTTACCACCTAGCGACTAACAAATGGTGTCCGCTATCGCTATGCGGGCTATAAGAGGGCGATGAAAAGTGTTTTACCGCTTTGACTTAATATAGCGGGTAATAAGAGAGTCGCCGCTTACCACCTTGCGGCTAACAAATGGTGACCGCTGTCGCTGTGCGGATTATAAATAGGCGGAGGCAAGTTTTAATCAGCTCTATGATGAGCCAAAAGTGTAGATGTGCTTCTATGCTTTTGGCTTTTCTGATTTTAAGAATGGAGATGATTATATGTTCAATCACAGAACACTCTCAAGCCACATTATTCTCATATCCTTTTTATTTTTAGCTTTAATCGGCGTATTTTCTCCAATAAGAGCTGATGCTGAACAACCGATCAACATTATTATGAATGGGCGGCGCATTGAAACCGACGCTTCCCCGGTGTTGAGAAACGGAAGAATTTTTATACCCGCAAGGACTATTTCCGGCGCTCTTATGATGAATATAGAGTTTAATTCCCAACGACAAACCATTGCTATTTGGAATAACCATAAACAAATTTCGTTTGCTATCGGAAGCAACAGGGCTTTTTTGTTTGTATTCCCATCCCATGGCAAGTATGAAACCATCCTGCTTGATGCCCCCTCCTTCATACATAACGGACGGACAATGATTCCTTTGCGGTTTGTTTCGGAGATTTTCGGACTGGATGTTTCGTGGTCGAGCGAAACCCGTACAGTCACCATCTCGTCGCCGCGCCCTGTGTTGCCTGTCAAGGCAACTGCGTATCTTCCTCCAACACAGATGAATCCCGAAAGGCGCAAGATGTCTCCTGAGGAAGTGATCGCCCTTATCGAACCCGCAACGGTACAGATACAATTAATTCAAAATGCGGTGAGAGGAAGCGGATTTGTCATTTCTCCCGAAGGGCTTGTCATAACAAATGCTCATGTAGCGCGCGGGGTCAAAAACTTATATGTTGCCTTTAAAAATGGGGAACATTTTCCCGTTCAACTTTTAAAGCTCAACAACAGAAGCGATTTGGCGCTTTTAAGAATACTTGCAGAACCGGGGCGTACATTTCCGTATGTTAAATATAGGGCTTATCGTAACTCCGTACTCATCGGGGATACCGTTTTGTCATTCGGCAATCCCGACGATAAGCAGTGGGTCGTTTCGCAAGGAACGGTAATCGATATTTTCACCATACCCTTGGCTTCTGCATGGACAAAAGAATATCCTCTTATCATGCATGATGCGCCAACAGGACGGGGAAGCAGCGGCGGCATATTGGCTAATCTATATGGCGAATGGATTGGCGTTAATGCTTTGGGCGGTGTTTATGAACAATTTGGGTTTGCAGTTCCGATGGATTATTTATATGAGCTTGTTGACGGGTCATATTTTAATTTGATTTGTGATTGGGAAAGCTATTGGACCGAATCCTTTACATGGAGGAGTGAATTGTTAAGAGCCAAGAAATATTTCGACAAGGCTCTTGACGCTCAAGGCGGAAGTCAAAAGCAAGCTGACGCTTGGCGTAAATCATTAAAGATAGTTCAAAACATAAGATTTTTCCCATCTATGCATGAGCCGCTGTTTCCGGAGCTTTTTTATCTTCCCGGCTTGTTTGTAAGGAAAACCGATGCTTTGATAGCTTACTATACGTATCATCTTGATGTTTTGGAGGGACGCATGGTGTTTTCACAAGATGAAAAAAACAGGCTTTGGGATAACGTTGAACGCGCCAAATCCCAATACATTGCGGAGCATAATAGGGTGCGAGCGGCGGTAGATCCGGAGGATACTTATAAGGCATCTTTACCTTGAAAAGATTCTTATTAATGGTATTGACACGGTATTGTCGTAGTGGTATAATTTTTATATTGATATGGTATTGAAACGGTTTTTAGGAGGCAATTATGCCGGTTCGTAAATCCAGTATTTCGTTGTATCCGGAAATTGAGAAGCGCATCACGAGCAGAGGGGGTTTATCGGAGGTTATAAGGCGCGATCTGGCGAGGCTTTATGATCTCTATGAGAGAGCCTTGCGAACTGTTGAACTATCCCGGCAGGAGATATGCCTTCTGGCTGATGTTTTACCCGTTGTGGGCTTTGATATGACTGCGGTAAGATATTTGTATATCGTGCTCAATGAAGCGTCTTATGATGCTTTTTATGCTAAATGGGAAGTGGACAAAGAGATTTTCGTTAAGAAGATTTCTGAATTTAGCCTTATTCATAGCCTTGCTATATTCGATGCCGTAGAAAGATATAAGCTGAATGACGATGGAAATGTCGACAAGATAGAGTGGTATTTTAAAGAGTTTTAGGGAGTGGTTTTTGTGGAAACTGAGTACAGCGGCAACTATCTTTCCAATAGAGAATGGTTTAGAAACGTATTAAAGGGACAAAACGTTATCTTGTGTTACACATCTGCCTTAGAGTGCCATGAGCTTTTTCTTGGGTATATAAACGAGAAGCAGATTGATGTTTACGCCTTGGAAAAGGGTGAGTATACAAACATCAATTATTATGTTGTAGACAGTTTTGATGGGATTGAAACCGTTCGCTTCGGAGATTTGGTTTGTACTTCTATAAATCAAACTGTAAATGATATGCTTGCTGATTTTGATAACATTGACGAACAATCGTTTATAGAGGGTTTAGGCACTTATTATTACACGAACGGTAAGAGTTTTGACAATCTGGAAATATTGCCCGAGAACATGGAACAGTTTAACGCTATAAAGGATTGGGCTATTGAATATTGGGACGAATGATGAAATTTATACATACATGGAAAATTTCTTGCATCCTTTTATTGAGCAAGCATCAGAAAATTTAGTGTGGAATAGTCAAGATTGTCTTTGGGAAGAAACTGATAGACAAATAAAGAAACGATTAGTAGACCGTTAGGGTGTACCCTAGTGGTACTATTGTTTTACGTGTCATACAGATTGATTTTCTTATTTTGCTACGTGTCATTTTAGTTGTTGATTTTGTGGCACAATCTGGGTATAATTATTTGTAAGTGCTTTTCCATCAGTAAAACGAGCGGAGCAAGAAAGAGAGGATTGAAAATATCATGGAAAATAAATTCAATATGACGGTTGAAGAAAATATTTTTGTAGCCAAAAGAAATATTGTTGACTATATATGGAAAAGCGCACATTTAGAAGGAATTGCAGTTACTTATCCCGATACGGAAGCGATTTACAATGGGATTAGTGTTCCGAATATGAAAATTGATGATATTGTTGCCATAAATAACCTAAAACACGCATGGAGGTTTGTTTTGGATAACATCGATTACCCTATTGATTATCCTTTTATTTGTGAAATAAACCGTAAAATTGGCGGCAACAATCTTATACATAATGCAGGACTAATAAGGAACGTTCCTGTATCAATAGGCGGTACTAGTTGGCGACCCGATATGCTTATCGAAACTCAAATAAAGGAACAATTAGCTGAGGTTCTTGATATTAAGGGGGCAACTGAAAAAGCACTTACCTTAATGTTTTACTGTATGCGAAAGCAAATGTTTTTTGACGGAAATAAAAGAACTTCTATGCTTGCTGCAAATCATGTTATGATAGCAAACGGAGCAGGTATTATAACAATTCCTATTGAGCATCAAAGAAATTTTCGCGAGTTAATAATTGATTTTTATGAAAGCGGAGATATGCAAAAAATTAAAGATTTTGTTTATGACAAGTGTATAGATGGTATTGCTTTTCAGAACGAAAGAATTAAAAAAATAAATGACAAACGTAAAGATATTGGAAGATAGTAATTATTTTGGATGTTTTTTGTTAGTAGTGGAGGTTTTAGGTTGATTCCATCAACACATTCAGGGTCAAGTGAGGATAAAATTGCCTTGAGAAAGACAGAGCTTGAAAATGAATTAGCAAGAATTGTATCTGTTTTGATAAATGAGTATGAGCCGTTAAAGATTATTTTATTTGGCTCTATTGTAAGCGGTGATATCCATGAGTTCAGCGATATTGATTTAATAGTTATAAAGAATTCTCAAAAGGATTTTTACGAAAGATTAAAGGAAGTCGGGCTTCTGGTTATGCCGGAATTAGGTGCTGACATTTTGGTTTATACGTCGGAAGAATTTGAAATTGTAAGAAACCGTCTATTCTTTCGGGAAGAAGTCTTGAAGAAAGGGAAAGTATTGTATGATGTTTCCTAATAATTGGTTCGATTTTGCATCCGATGATATTAGAGCAGGAGAAATATTATTAAGAGAAGAGGTTATTAACATAGCTTGTTTTCATTTTCAACAGGCCGCTGAAAAAGCTCTTAAAGGTTTTCTAGTGTATAATGAGTTATCGCCAACCAAAGAACATAATCTTGTTGATCTTATGAGATTATGCTCCAAGGTTAATGATGATTTCAAGGAAATGCGGGTTAACGCAGTTGCTCTTAATCAATTCTACATACCTACCCGATATCCTGATGCACCAGTAGGTTCACTGTCTTCCGGTATACCTAGTAAGGCTTTAGCCGAAGAAGCACTTGAATATGCAAAAGAGATATTCGATTTTTGCCTTGATGCTATCGAGCGTATTGATAGAAAGCGTATTGAACGGAGCTATGACAGATGAAATTTGGATATGTCCGTGTAAGCACGATTGAACAGAATACAGCTCGTCAGGAAGTATTGATGCAGGAGCTTGGCGTCAATAAGGTTTTTATAGATAAGACCAGCGGGAAAACTATCGACAGATCTGAGCTTAAAAAGCTTATTGATTATGTTCGTGAAGGCGATACTGTCATTGTAGAGAGCATCAGCCGTTTTGCAAGAAACACGAGAGAATTACTGTATATGGTCAATGTTCTCAAGGAAAAAAAGGTTGAATTCGTCAGCAAAAAAGAAAACATAGATACATCTACTCCAGCCGGGAAGTTTATGCTTACTGTATTTGGCGCAATAGCAGAACTAGAACGTGATTACTTATTGCAACGACAGGCAGAAGGTATAGAAATCGCAAAGCAAAACGGAAAGTATAAAGGCAGAAAGAAAATTGCTATTGATAAAGAGAAGTTTGAAATAATTTATAATACATGGAAAAGTGGTGAGATTACGGCCGTAAAAGCAATGGCGCGATTGAATCTTTCAAAGAAAACCTTTTATAGACGTGTTAAAGAGTATGAGGGGTTAAACTTTGCCTAATTCTCATAGATTTGTGCCGTTAAAATACTGGAAAGGAAAACTACGTTATGGCTATTGAAAAGTATACCGAGGACTTAACACTTAAAGAAATGAAAATCACCCTGGGTAATAACGGTTGGGGATATGTTTTTCCGCAAGGCGACGTTGCGGCCGTAGATAAGTTAAATGATTTACTTAAAAAAGCAGGTGGCAAGCCTAAATATTGCCCTTTGGAAGATTTTGTGCAAGGTGGTAAAGGCAAGGCAAAACCCGAATATATTATAACATTTAACGATGATACACATACTGTTATTATTATTGAATGTAAAAACTCCGCAAAAAAACATAATTCAGTTAATCTTAATTGTCCGAACGCCTTTGCTGTAGATGGCGTTCTTTACTATGCAAAATTTCTAAAAGATGAATACAATGTTATCGCCGTTGCTATTAGTGGAACGACTACCGCAAATATGAAAGTCGATACGTTTCATTGGTTACGTGGACAGGATACTTATTTGCCGCTCAAAAAAGCTAAGGATATAATATTAGAGCCAAAAAACTATATAAAACTTGTCAAAGGCGAAAAGCTTCAGAAAGCCTATTCCCTTGACGAAATACGCAATACTGCCATTGAAATGCACGATTGTTTAAGGGAAATAAAGGTTGTTGAAGCCCATAAACCCATTTTTATTGCAGGTATTCTAATTGCACTTTCTGATGAGGATTTCTCGAAAAGTTATACTTATTTGCCGTCGTACAAGGCTGTAATGCAAGCTCTACAGAATGCGATTGAAAATGTATTGAAAGGTAGCGGAATAAGAAACGAAAGAACCGCATATATAAAACAGGTTTTCAAAACCCTGCAAGATAATACAAAATTTTCAAGCATCCCACTTATTCAGAAGAAGTCTATTAATTGGTACATAGAACAACTTGAGTTAAAAATTAAGCCTATGATGGATTATGCCGATAGTACGGTTGACGCACTCGGTGTATTTTACCATGAATTTATTAAATATTCCGGTGGTGATGGTAGCGGCTTAGGAATTGTTTTAACTCCGCAACACTTGACGGAGTTTATGTGTGAACTGGCAAATGTCAACAAAAACAGTAAGGTTCTAGATATTTGTTGCGGGTCAGGCTCTTTCCTCGTTACGGCTGTATCAAAAATGTTTAAATCAGCTAATCCAAAAGAAACTGAACAGATTCGGCGGGATAGTTTATATGGTGTCGAATTTGATGATGGACTTTATACACTGGTTATCGCTAATATGATTATTCGTCAGGACGGAAAATCAAATATCTATAAAGGCGATTGCTTTAACGCAGACATTGTGAGGGAGCTTAAATCTAAAAATATAAACGTGGGTTTAATGAATCCGCCTTATTCTCAAAAAGATAAAAGCGAATTAGAATTTGTTGAACATTTACTTGAAATACTAATACCCGGGGGTGTCGGAGTTGTTGTTGTTCCTATGTCTTGCGCTATCGGGACAAAATTCAAAGCAGAACGCGAACGCTTATTTAAAAAAAATACCCTAAAAGCGGTATTTTCGATGCCAGACGATGTTTTCTATCCAACAGGTACTAACCCCTGCGTTATGGTTTGGGAAGCCCATACACCGCACGATAGCGAGCAAGAAACGTTTTTCGGCTACTGCAAAAACGATGGTTTTATAAAACGCAAAAAACTTGGGCGTATTGATTATTACGGAAAATGGCAAAGAATACATGAACAATGGCTTAAACTGTATCGTAATCGTGATGTTGTAGATGGACTTTCAGCACGAAAAGCCGTCCAACATAGTGACGAATGGTTATGTGAAGCTTATATGAAAACTGATTATAGTAAATTGACGCAGGATGATTTTCAGAAAACTATCAATGATTATTTAGCGTACCTTATAAAAGCAGGTGAAGTCTATGAAGGTTAACGAATTATTTGATGTCAAGTATGGCGTTAATTTGGAATTGATGTCGCTTGAAACCGTGCCGGAAAACGATGTTGACGGTGTGAATTTTGTTGCGCGGACTTCGGCGAATAATGGCGTTGTGGTAAGGGTAAAGAGAGTAGAAGGATTAGAACCGCAACCCGCTGGACTTATATCCTGTGCGGGAGGCGGGAGCGTTCTTTCGACGTTTGTTCAGATAGCGCCTTTTTATAGCGGTCGTGATTTGTACACACTCACACCTAAAAAGGAAATGACTTTGCATGAAAAGTTATTTTACTGCATGAGCATACAAGCTAATGCCTATCGTTACAATTATGGTCGGCAAGCCAATAAAACTTTAAAAGAGATCGAATTGCCGGATTCTGTCCCCGAATGGGTTAATACTATGCCTATCAAGCCAATTAGTACAGCAGTTCAACGAAAAGAATTATTGCCGTTGAATGTAAATATATGGAAAGAATTTAGAATAGGCGATTTGTTTAGTTTGGAGCGATGTAAAAACAGTTCGTCCGGCGATTTATCAGACGGCGATGACTGCTTTTATCTGGGAGCAAAAAAGAGTGAAAATGGCGTTATGCGTCGTGTTACCCGCGATGAAAGCGTCGTTTCAAAAGGGAATTGTATTGTTTTCATTGGTAACGGTCAGGGTTCTGTCGGCTATACCAACTATATGAATGATGATTTTATTGGCACCGCTGATTTAACAGTTGGATATAGTAAACACCTAAATAAATATAATGGTATGTTCATTGTTACATTGTTAGACTTAGAACGTCCTAAATATTCCTTTGGGCGCAAGTGGTCGTCAAGAATGGCAGATACAGCTATTAAACTCCCTGCAAAAGACAATGCGCCTGATTGGGACTATATGGAACAATATATTAAAGCATTACCATACAGTGACAAAATTTAGCGTCTTTTTGTTGCTCTTTTCCCACATTATTCCCACAAAAGTTTTAGATGGGTATAGTTATCTACAGAAAGTTATTCCTCGTTTTCCTTGGTAAATCTACGTTTTAGTAAGTTTTAGAATGTTATAAACATACCTTAACCGACTCAGAAGGTCGCAGGTTCGTCTCTCATAACCAAGAAGCTGAGACTTTATTCCTTCAGCACTTCCAAATACTGATTAAGCACGTCAGAATATCGAGCCAAAGGCACATGTTTTCCTTGCTCCCAGTTCCGTAGAGTTTTAACATCAACTCCTATAATTTGGGCAAATTCTTCTTTCGTTAAGCCATAAAACAAACGGGCTTTCGTAACGCGCTGAGCCAACGTGTTTTCAGGCAGCATTTCAAAACTGTTCCCAATCACTTTAAATCGGAATATATAGCCCATTAGAATCAAAATAATCCGGAATAATGAACTAATTCCTGTGAGAAAGCAGGATTTTTTGTTTTTATGGGGAATTTTCTTAAAGAAACGAGAGGTGAAAAGGAAAAGCTTTCCTGTGACATCAAGACTGCTCTGTCTTGAAAGGAAAGCTTCCCAACAACATAAAAAGGATATCACATTTATCACTGAATTGCAAAAGCTGGATTGAAAAGGATTTTAGAAGTATTCATAAGGAAATCCCGGAATGTCATTTTTGTTCGAGCATTCATAGCTTTAAATATACATCCGTCAATAACGTTTGGCGGTGGGATATTACCATACCTGGAGACTGGCAATATGGCGAATGGGATCAGATTAAGCTTTTACCCAAGCAAGTACCATTGCCCATTATGCGATGCTGTGTTTGCGATAAACTGGTCAAGGTCATTCCTGCTTTCTTTGTCAAAGGCACCACGTTGGCGTTGAGTGCTCTGATTTTTCTTGCCTTTGTCTATGAAAACACTCTTCTTGCCTGGAGAAGCTTGCCGGAGAAATTTTGCAAAGAAGGACATAAAATCGCGCATAGCACCATTTACAGGGCTGTCCACGGGTTGGGAAAGAATCTTCTTGAAGATGAAGAAGTCCGGGAATTGTACACCCAATGGGCGATCTCTTTCCGTTTGCTTCCACAAACAGCAGAAACGGTCTGGCCTTCAGAAAAATCACAACACCCCCATACTCGACGCCGCGAGGACACTGTCCGTAATCTTCTGGTCCTCTTTTTATGCCTCATCAGGCGGTATACTGAGTTCACTGATCTTTTTCTGCGATTTATGGAGTTAATTCACCTGCTTTTTTCCCGGATGAAAAAACACGTGGAAAGATTGTACACCCGACACAAAAGGAAAGATGCCGATACAAGCTAACGTCTTGTGCGCTTTATCCGCCATTTCAAAAAGTGAAACATCCGCCCTCTCCTTCCGTGTATTAGAATAGGAACATGGCCATAAAAATCAAAATATCCATCAGTCCGCGGGGATTGATGGAACAGGAGGGGTGTAATTGAACAATACAAACAGTACACAGCAACGAGAGTTATTCAAAGATGGACGGTTCCTGGCTTTGCCCTGCGACAAACTGTCGGACAATCCGCTAAAGCTCTCCTATTACAACCAGGCACACCTTTTGGGACTGACATCCTCAATAGGTGAGATGGGGCTTTTAGAGCCGGTACTTGTGTGGGAGAGAGAGCAAGAACAATATGTAATTTTAAACGGTCATTACCGGATACGGGCAGTGCGCAGACTTAAAAAGAACAGGATCGATTGCCATGTCCTAAGCTGCGACAGACAGACCGCCCATGTGGTGTACTGCGTTTCCAATATCTTAACTCGGGGGCTTTCTGCCATTGAAGAGTCTCACATTCTTTCGGAACTGGTTGCAAAGGAGGGGCTTACAATGGAGGAGGCAGGCCGGCTTTTCGGACATGGGAAGTCTTGGGTATCTCGCAGGATCAAACTGCTCCATGTACTTGATCCCAAACTTAAAGCCAGTTTAGGACAAGGTATTTTAAACCCAAGGGTTGCACAGGAATTGACCCGGTTGCCCCAGGGCAACGAGCAGCAGAAGGTATTCTCCTTAGTACGGCGGCATCATCTGTCCAAGGATGAGACTGCTGTCCTGGTTGATTGGTGGCTTAATACGCCGGAGAAGGAAAGAAAAAAGACCATAGAGGATGGCGAACTCCCTTCCGGGCTTCTTGCGGATAAAGCGGGCAGGTTAAATCACTCTGCCACCATTAACCCCGAGGTCCATGCATCATCCCTTCTTGGTCATTGCACTCGAGCACTTACTGAAATTGTGGACTTTTTAAAGGAGCAAAACCGGCCGTACATATGGTGGCCTAAGACTTGCTATCGCTCCTTCACAGCTGCTGCGGACAGGCTTTGTCACATCATAAGGCCGGACGCTACTGACCATGGGATTAGTAACGGAGGTGAGGATTAATGCGCCGTCTTTATCACGAAAGGCTGGAGAAGAAAGCTTTTAAGATGTCGATCGTTCTCATGCTGCGGGACCTTTCATCGGACGAACGGGCGCAAAAGGTCAAGGAACTGATAGAAATGGAGTTTGACATTCCCTTCTCCGACAAGAGGACCCTCAGTAAGACAACCATCTACGACTGGCTCAGAAAATACAGGCAGCAAGGTACTTCTCCCGACGTCTTGCTCCACAAAGAAAGAAGCGACAGGATGACCTTCCGCAGTCTAACACAGGCACAAAAGAATACGCTGATGCGCTGGCGTCATGACAATCCCTACCGTACGGCAGCTCAACTCAGGGAAGAACTTCTGGCACTGGAAATGGAAAATACTGTCCCTTCAGAGTGCACCATCGCAAGATTTCTGCGATCGATAGGGCTCGACCGCAGTATACTTTTAAAGAGCAACCCCGCGCAAAAGAAGGTGCGTCTTGCCTATGAAGCTCCCTACCCCCAACGGCTGTGGATGGCTGATACCAAGGGACCTAACCTTTTTGTGAAAGACCCGGAAGATCCACAAAAGGTGCGGATAGCAAAGCCGATCGTATATATTGACGACCATAGCAGATACCTTCCGATCGCACGGTATATTTATGAGGACCAGGAGAATGAAGAGATGGTTTTGCGTCTTTTCATGGAGGCTGTCTTCCTCTTTGGGGTACCGGATACTTTGTATCTTGACCGTGGAGGTGCGTATATGGGTCATCGGATGAAAAAATCTTTGGTACTGCTGGGTTGCCGGATAATCAGAACTGATGTTCGGGACGCTGCCGCCAAAGGCAAGGTGGAGAAAATTATGCGTTTCTTCTACGAACGGCTGGAAAGTGAGCTGATGACCTACAAAGAAGCTCTCACGCTAGAGGAGGTCAACGAATATATGACAGCGCTGATCCGCCAGGATTACCACCGGACAGTCCATTCCGAAACAGGAGAGACGCCGGAGGAGAGGTTCTTCTCCTACCCGGCCCAATATCGCAGGTTCATATCAAAGAAAGCATTGTCCAAGATATCTCTGCCGTACACGAAATCCCGTGTGTCAAAGACCGGACTCATTCATCTGAACAAGCAGGAATATCTCGTTCCCGACGCTTCGCTGTACGGAAAGAATGTGGAGGTGCGTTTTGATGCTTCAGACCCATCCATGGTATATGTGTGGCATGAAGACCGGTTTATGGGTGAAGCGATAAAATATGTGGCGGAAAATGACTTTATCCTGCGCCGACAACTGCAGGAAGAGCTGGTGAAGCCGCCCAAGGCAGAAATACCGGCAGCTGAAGAAGTTCCTCCTTACGCCTATCTGGAACATAAGTTGGCGGCGCATAGGGCAGAGGTAGAAAACCTGAGCATAAATGACCAACTGGTACAGCTTAAGAGCAAACGGGCCAAAGTGAAAGCTGAGTTAATCCGACTGCCTCAGCAGACAGAAAAGACTATGAACACTCCAGCGCAATCGGAGGATTTCACCTGCGACCGGTTTGTCCACTTGCTGTCCATACTGCTAAGGCGCCGATTTGGAGCCCACGAACGGCTGGCTGTGCTTATGACATGGCAAAAATATGGACCGTTGAAAGAAACAATGGTCAGAAAGACAATGGGGACGCTTCTCGGAGAAGGTCTTCCCGTATCAGATCTGACTTCCTATCTAGATGCCTTGCGTCTTGCCGCTACAACACCAGCCCGTTGATAAACGTGAAAATATTCTAATGGACAAAGAAAGGTGAAAAAACATGTTAAATGAAATTGATGAATTGGTAACCAAAACCTTCCTTGAATACTGGGGATTTACGGCTCTTCCATTCCCCAAGATCGTACCTCCTGCAAATACTTTTGTGGATCAGCGCTTCAAGAAGACTCTGGAAAGGCTGACACAACTTTTATCCACCCGCGAGATCGGAGTGGTCGCCGGTGAGTCCGGAACCGGCAAGAGTACACTTTTGGATATCTTCCTCTCCAAAGTTTCAGCAACAAGATACCGTGTTATCCATCTTCCTGTACCGCAGGCAAGGCCGCGGGAGCTGTACCGCTCCATTGCTGCAGCTGTAGGAGTAAATACTTCTTGGTTCGGGGCGGATGCAATGAAAGTAACGAACCTCCTGTCTTATTCGTATCTTGAGTCCAACCGTCCCAACCTTTTGGTGATTGATGAAGCGCATATCCTGACGCCTCAATGTCTCAATGAACTGCGGCTCTTAACCAACGCTGCCGTCAACCATGAGCCGCTTATTACCCTGGTGCTTTTTGGACAGCCCTCTCTCTCATCCACGTTGAAGCTTCCCACACTGATTCCTCTTGCTCAAAGGATAGGAGCATTCATTTCCTTGGGCGGCCTCACCGAAGAAGAGACTGGGACATACATAGACTGGCAGATCAATAATGCAGGAAGTAGCGAGGAAATCTTTCCTCCCGCTACCAAGAAGGCAATGTACCGGCGTTCTCAGGGAATCCCTCGGATGATCAATCGCTTGTCCTGGGAATGCCTGAACCATGGTTGTATCGAAGGAGTGAAAGTTATTACCGAGGACCTGTTCGCGGCGGTTCTAAAGAATCTGGGTCCTCACCTGTCGAATTAAGGAGGCGTGGAACGTGAATATTCTCGCTAACAAGGAATCAATGGCTGCTCTTGCACGGTGTGCTAAACAGAATATCGATTTTCTACCAATCGCCATTTCCATACACATTTCTGATGACGAACTGTCTGCAGCAATGGAAGGAAAACTTCAGGAAATCCTTTATTATCTTAGACAGGTGTATAACTCTGAACTTGTGGAGTTAAAGCAAAAAAGCTGTATTTACTACCAGAGACGGCTTGCGCTCAAAAACACAGAAAAGAGTACCGCAGATGTGGTCTATCCGGAATACCTTCAACTCAAACGCAAGATCGATCAGATCAAGATCGATCAGATGGAGATCCCATTTTGAAAACAGTGTATGCCACCATTAAGACCGTGGTACCTATGGGAATCGGTTGAATACAACCAGAGGATGAAACGTACAAAGGATGATAATATTTACAGCCTTCTGGCATTTTTGCTGAAGGCTTTTGTTTTGCCAATCATCGAAACCACCATTTCAGAAGTCAGACCGGATTAAGTTGATTTCTCCAGACCGGATTAAAGAAATTGCAAACAGTTACGATAACCAGTAAATCCTACTGCAACAAGCACAACTGAGATAACCGTCAAAATGATGATCCCGATGTAGCTTGAATCAATCATGCCAAGTGTCGGAACATGGTGATATGGATTGAATTCTAGCATCCATGCAGGGAACTTGAAGGCGCTACCAACGTATTCCATGAAAAATGAATATCCCAACAATACCCATACAATTAAAGTCAGACGCGGACAATACGCAACAAGAAATACTGCAATGCCAATCATAAACCAAGAAACCGGGACATAGATAAACGCTGACTCGATGAAGGATACCAAAGGAATCGGAACTTCCATCACTGCTGTGCTTGCGCTCCAGAACCCTACAGCGGTAGCAAGTGGCATTAGGACACTAGCGACTACAGCAATGAGAGCATAAGCGCTCAGATGGCTAAAACGTGACACGGAGCGCGAAAGCAAGTTCTCAGCATAACCGCGCTTTTCTTGCGTGCGAGCTGTTAGCGTAAAGATCAAAATGGGAATCGTGTTGATAATTGCCATAATCGCCATTGTAAAGCTTATAAACTGCTCTACGAGCGCCTGACCACCCATAGCCGAGAAAATCTGCCTGAACATCTCATTTGTTTCAATAAAGGCTTCAAGATCGCCCATGATGGAGCCATAGGAAGCTCCCAGCATGAAAGCCACTGCCGTCCAGATGATGAATGGTGTCCGCAATAGTCTCCAAGCAAGGCCATACGTGCTATTCAGGAATCTGGATGCATCGGCACTCCCGGGACGGACAGAAAGAAGACCTGCTCCAAGATCACGACTGGAACACAGGCGGAAAGCTATCAGCGTAAATGTAAGCGCTATTCCTAAAACTGCAAATAATGGCCACCATATATCGCTTGTATACGGTCTTATTCTCAAAATCAACCCTAAAGGTGAAATACAAGCGAGGAGTTCACTTTGCAGGTCGCCGACGGCTCTTATTATAAAGCTGACGCCAAAAAAGGCAAACGCATACCCCGTTGCCGTACTCGAATTGCCGCACAACTGACAAATTATCGCGGTGACTGAGGCAAAAAACATACCTATTGCCCCGCACGCAGCTCCGAATAACATGGAACCCTCGAACCCCATGCTGGTTTCGCCTAATAAGGTAAGCCCAAATCCGATACATACGGCAAACAGCACATTTACTGCCAATGCTACACTGAGGGTTGAGGATAAATTTGACATCCTACCAACCGGCAATGAGCGGATGACTTCGTGACGCCCAAGCTCCTCGTCTTTGCGAGTATGTCGTATAACTAGAAATATGTTCATAATAGCCATTATCATTACGGACCACAGAAGCATGTAGTTGCTGTACATTGCGCCGATTGTGTAGCCGCCCTCATCATAAACCGGACCGAGCATAGCGATCATAGCCGGATTTTGCAGCGTTTCACGCATGACCTGGCGTTCGGCTTCAGATGGATACATTCCCGGTAATCCGCTCCCATATCCGACAGTCAGCGCAAGCACGACGATAAGCCATATTATGATGGAAATGCGGTCGCGCCGAAGTATGAACCGACACAGTGTCAGGTTATTAGCAAACATTCACCTCGCCTCCTTATGCTCATAATGTCCCATGAAAAGCTCCTCAAGGGTGGGAGGTGAGGATTCAAGTCTTATAATACCGAAGCGCACCAAGAAGTTCATAACTTCACCAATAGCATTGGTATCTACGCTTAAGTAGAGATTGTTGTTGGCCTTTCTTATGTTATGAACTTCTTTTATGGCTTCAAGTCCTTCTACTGCACGTTCTGTTTCAACAATTACGCTCGTTCGGGTCAAGTGTCGAAGCTCTTTCATATTACCTGTTTCTATGATTTTACCTTCGCGAATTATGCTTATCCGGTCACATAGACGTTCCACCTCCGGCAGAATGTGACTTGATAAAAATACAGACTTCCCCTGTGCCTTCACTTCAAGAACGCATTGTTGAAATACTTTTTCCATCAACGGATCCAGTCCACTGGTGGGCTCATCGAGCAAATAAAGATCCGCATCAGATGCGAAGGCAGCCACCAAAGCGACTTTTTGTCTATTGCCTTTAGAGTATGTACGGCACTTCTTGGTAGGGTCGAGGTTGAATCGTTCAATCAGATCTTTTTTGCGATTCTTATTGCCATTCTTCCTCAGTCGCACCAACAAATCGATTATCTCCCCACCGGTAAAGTCAGGCCATAGGTTTACGTCCCCAGGTACATACGCGATGTTCTTGTGAATTTCGACAGCATCTTTCCAAGCATCTTTGCCAAGAATGCTGACCGAGCCGGATGTTGCACGAAGTATTCCCAATAATACTCGTATCATAGTTGTTTTACCGGCACCGTTAGGTCCGATAAAGCCGTACACGTCACCTCTCTCTACAGTAATGCTCACATCCTTGAGAGCCTGCAATGCACCATAGCTCTTGTGTAATTTTTCAGTCCTCAAAACAGCCACAATAACCACTCCTCACTTATAAAATAGTTTTTTCAGGTCGCTCAAATAGGTCTCATATTCCTCCAGATATGGAGCATAATCCATACTAGAGATCCGAACATCTTTAACGCGATTAATTATGTCTTGAGTGAAACCGTCCATTGACCACTTAATGTATTTCAGTATATTCTCGGGCAAAATGTCATTGCGAAAAAGAGATGTATCAGCAGAGGAAAAAACACCACTTAAAACATCCTCTCGTTTTTTTTCAATGAAAGCAAGTTGCATTCGCACATCTTCAGATAATTCGGCGTTGGTCTTGTCTAAATACACTCTGGTAATAAAATCATAAACTTTTCGGTTTTTAAAGTAATTTGCCATTTTTATTTCGTTCAGTTTTCTATATCTTTCAATAATGTCAACATCAGTAATCCATTCTGCCTGGGCGAAATGCTCCTGAAGGCAAGCAATTGCATAATCAAGAAGGAAACTGTAAAGCTCAAGCTTATTTCTAAAATAATAGAACAACATTCCCTTACCAATTCCGGCGGCCTTCACTATTCTATTCGTCGAGGCTTTTGTTAAGCCATGCTCGGCAAATTCATCAAGTGCAGCATCGATTATTCTGTCTTGCTTCTCTCTTTCGAGTTTTTCAAATGCTTCATTCATTTTTTAAATCCAACCTCAAATAAATTGACCTTACTGGTCTATTTCAAGCATAACACAATCGACCATAATGGTCAATAATAAATTTTAGTTTTCTAGTGTATTACAGTCGTCGTGTATACGATCGGAAGATGTCCTTTCTCCGACTAGATATTGATTAAAAATGCGGCATCGCAAAAAGATAATCGATAAAATGTTTCACGTCATAGGGAGAGTCACGTGGTTAGACAAGAGTATATTTTAAGGAGAATGAAAAGCGTTGAAGGCTCCAGAACAAGTTGCTTTTGCTAGAGGAATTTATAAAGGATATTGAAACCCGCCCGCCGGTGGTCAACGAGTTTGATGATAAGCTATGGTATGGAAGCGGTTAAAAATGTCACGGCGCTGAGCGATGGAAAACTGAGTTTCAAAGACGGAACGGAAATTGAGGACTGACATCATCAGCATATCAAGGGAAAAAGAGTGCCAGAAAATATGGGCGGCCTTTTTCATCCGGTATTTTGCACACCCCCTCTATCTTTTAACGGCTTGTCGGTTTCAGGCAGTGAAATGGCTATAGGTTCATTTCCCCTCGCCTCCGAAAATGGCAGAGCATAACTTCTATAAAATAATAAAATCCGTTCTGAGAAACAGCGTGAATGACTTTAATCCTGCACTTTCAAGACAAAATAAAAACCACCCACCGACACAATTCTTTGTATCAATAGATGGTAGTTAATCTGGTGGAGGCGAACCGTACCAGTTTACGTCCACAATAACATTTACATCGCTTACATATATAAAGCTGCAGGAATATGTTTATCATACAGCGAACGTTTGATTCTGATTATAGCGAGGTGTTTTCCCGGTTAAGACGCAAGCTTTAGGAGAAAACAACTGAAAACATATAAACTTTAATGCCTCGTTAAGGCGTAGATGTTAATATAGCGATAAATTTGTTGACATTTTCGGCGACCTTGCGTATAATCTCATTATACTGGAAATGGAATTTTAGCAAGAGAGGTTAAAATAATGTTTGAAAACTATCCATCAATAAAAGCTGTCATAGACACTATCGTTCCAATTACTCGCTTCAACCGAGGGGAAGCAAGCAAGATTTTTGACGAGGTCAATGACAAAGGAGTAAAAATTGTTTTAAAAAACAATGTGCCAACCTGCGTGTTGGTTCAGCCTGAGCGATATGAAGAAATGGTCGAAGCTTTAGAAGATTACGCGCTTTTCTTTGAAGCCGAGCGCCGCTTAAAAGCTTCTGATTCAAAGCAAACTATTCCATCGGAAACCGTACTAATGAACCTCGGCATTAGCAAAGAAGATTTGAACGATATCAAGGTAGAAATTGAATAACCATGTGGCAAGTTGAATACATCAAAGCCGCAGAAAAGGATTTGCTCTCCCTTGATCGTTCGCAGCAATTGCAGGTGCTCAAAGCAATAGAAAAAGTTTCAATAAATCCCTTACCCATAAACGAAGGAGGACTTGGTAAACCGCTAGGAAGTCACGGCAGGATCAACCTGACAGGCTATCTAAAAATCAAACTTCTAAAGCTTGGGCTTCGGGTGGTATACCAAATAATTCGCGAGGAAACTGTTATGAAAATTATCGTCATTTCTGTTCGTGACGATGAAACCGTGTATAAACTAGCTAAAGATCGAACTAAATAAACGCATAAATTTAAATGGAAAAAATGATACTAGAAACACAAGAATACACATGGGTCGATGTTCTGCGCTTACCCTTTAAAATCACTCCATTCTTAGTGTTGCTGCAGTTGCTTTTAGCGTTGGTGCAAGCAATTATGCCAACGGCTGTAATGGCACTTGCTACAGCATTTTTCGTAGATACTGCCATTGGCATATTTTCCGATGGAGCGGATCTAAGTCGCATCTATTTACCGATAGCAATACTGTTGTTCGTTGTTGGAGTGAATAGCGTATTGGGTAATTTACCCGGCTTAGTAGGCTCCCGAATTAAATTTGCCCTGGAGCGCGTTTTACTGCCTGCGGTTTTGGATGTGCAGGCAAGCCTTGCTTACAAACATATCGAGGATGCCGAAAGCTGGGAACTGATTGACCGCGTGTCGGAGGAGCTCGTTGAAACCCTTCAGGAGGGTGTCGCCGCTTGCGGGATAATGCTTCGGAACATTGTCGCCATTATTTCTATTTTGGGTTTAGTTGTAGCGCAGGTTTGGTGGGCAGCGCTTATTATATTCATTGTAAGTGTGCCGCTGTTTTGGATTGCTTTTATTGCAGGAAAGAAAAACTATGAAGCCGAAGTAGAAACCAGAAAATACGAGAGGCGGTATAGTTATTATACCGAAGTGCTAACCGGCCGTGCGGCTGTTGAGGAGAGGACACTTTTTGGCTATGCTGATTTGGTACTATGTTGTCACCTGAATTCGACGGCATTGACCTTTCGGGGGGTCAATGGCAACGATTAGCAATAGCTCGCGGGCTTTACCGTACAAGCAACTTCATTGTGCTTGATGAACCCACTGCTGCTATAGACCCTTTTGAGGAAGAACGGATTTACAACCAATTTAAACGCCTATCACGAGATAAATGCGCAATTGTGGTAACCCATCGGCTTGGTTCGGCAAAACTTGCCGATCGCATTGTGGTTATGGAAGATGGCGAAATCGCAGATATAGGCACGCATAGCGAATTGGTCAACCGCAAGGGCAAATACGCTGACATGTGGGAGGCACAGGCGGCATGGTATGAAGACAGATCCCCCTGACGATTAGGTGCTTAGAAGCGCGAGTTAAACAAGTCAGCTCGCCAACGTTTGGAAAATAAGTTTACTTTAAGCTCGGTTAAGATCATTGATTTGTCGTTTCCGGAATATCAGAACTCTAACAAAGCCAGAAATGAAAAATACTACTATCATTAGAAAGGCATAAATAATTACATACGCAAGATCGTGTAACTGCTGACCGAGAACTGCTTTGTAAATATATACCGGAAAAAATTGCCTTTGTGCGGGTATAAGTTCTTCGGTTAAAGCAGATATGCTCATGATTATCGCCTCAACTACTGCAAAACAGGCAAATATAGCCCACCAAGATGTTTTGCCAACTTTAATTTCTTGCCCTGATTGAAAATGCTTTCTCATAGCAAATAATGCGACTTTTATTCCCAATGTCTCCGGAATAACAAACAGGAAAATACCAGATAACAGGAGAACCACTATAAAAACTAATGCCTGACCCATTACATCTACCACTCCTATTTTAAAGTATTTACGGTTCACAGGTTGCCCTAATCCTAGACAACCTATGAACCGTATTTACACTAAGGACGAAGCCTGAAAAAGCTGTATTTGAAAAATCGCCGTATGGATATATCTGCTATGCGGAAGAACTGCCGGATGCGAAAATTCAAGGAATGACTTTGGGAATATTGACGCACTCCCACAGTATGTACTAAACCAGTACCTATAGTATCCATACCAACCCAAGATAGCCTGCTAATACTGTAGATACAATTAACAGTATTTTTCGCATAGTAGAATTTATCCTTATTCCTAAAAGGTTTATTCCGTTTGTTACAGCATAACTTGCAACAATTATTCCTAAAAAGGAACAAAGAATAATTATAGAAATAGCATAAACAATATTAAAAATAGAATTTAGTAAATGGGGGACATAAATTTCCATAGCAATTCACCGAACAACATGATTTGCCGCGGCAGCGCCTCCAACGATGGCTCCAGAAACACCCCCGGCTCCTACCATAAGCTTAGCAGTTGCAGTACCAACCGTAAAACCAGCAACCTTGAGACCCGCAACTGCAGCTGCTCCTGTTCCTATACCAGCTAAGCCACCTAAAAGGGAGCCTGCTCCTATTACCAATACAGGTATTATAATTAATGGGTTTGCATCCGTTGCTAACATTACCTGCCCGTTAGTTATTGTAACATCAAAATCTTCAAAAGGCACTGTCAAATAACCATTTTCTGTTGGGACAACAACCATACCACGTTCTATTGCTATTGGTATTATTTGGTCATTTACTAATATTTTCTCAGTCAACTCAAAAGGTATATATACATCTCTATCTTTAACTTCGATGACAATCATGGGTCGACCGTTAATCAATCGAACCTCTGCGTCAAGATACTGAATTTCCCGAGCATTTTGCCTTCCGCCACCTCGCGATTCTCCTCTGTCTTCTCTTTGCCTTGCAGCAACAGGTGTTGCAAAAACTGTGAGTAATAAAGCCACCGTCAATAAAACCGAAATCATCTTCAAGCTCTTCTTCATCATCAACGTTTCAACTCCTATTCCTCGTTATATTTTTCGGCAAACTCCGCTGTCTTCGCGCGTCCTCCCATTCGCTTTGATTTAGCAGATATTCCCCTCGTATCAATGATATACTCCCCCCCCGTATGTCAAGCCTTATTTTGTTAAATTCAGGGCAAAATCATGAATACATAATATGGTAATCACATTTTGCTTCAGTGAAAGCATAGAGGGGACAATCAAAAAATACCATATTATACCAAAAGGATTTTTGCTTTTTATGTCGAAATGGATCCAT
>Ga0209105_100067_pt1 | contig 37221 bp, 34 predicted proteins | sample SedPBSmetaG_FD_184158 | JGI IMG/M metagenome (GOLD analysis project Ga0209105, IMG submission 184158) | Freshwater sediment bacterial and archeal communities from Indian Creek, Illinois, USA to study Microbial Dark Matter (Phase II) -... | ecosystem: Environmental > Aquatic > Freshwater > Creek >...
ACTTACTGGTTGATTTACTGAAAGGTACACAATACGATTCTGTTCTTGTGTTCACAAAAACTAAACACGGCGCTGATAAAGTCGTTAAAGAACTGCATAGAAAAGGATTCGTGGCGGAAGCCATTCACGGGAACAAATCTCAAACCAACAGACAGTTGGCTTTGAATAATTTCAAAAAAAGAAAAACCAGAATTCTCGTCGCAACCGATATTGCGGCACGTGGACTTGATATTGAAGAACTATCTCACGTTATAAATTATAACCTGCCGGAAGTACCCGAAACCTATATTCACAGAATTGGCCGTACAGGCAGAGCCGGCCTTGGGGGCAAAGCAATCTCCTTTTGTGACTTTGAAGAAAAGTCGTTACTTAAAGATATTCAAAAGCTAATCGGTAAAACATTACCTGAAGTTTCGGGACATCCTTACTTGTTAGTAAATAACTTTGTACTACCAAAAGCACCACCGTTTGTTCGTCAGCCTTTGGCAAAACGCAATAGTCCCGTTAAAGGGTTTAGTACGGAAATCAGCCGCAATAAGCGTCATTTCGCCCGGTAAGAAAGGACTGTTTCGGCTCGAGATCATATTTACGCTTCTTTCAGTAATTACATGAAAGTTAAAAATAGAATTAACGTACGCGAACGCGTAAGTTAATTCTTTTTATTTATATGAATACCCTAAAAGTCGTTGAATCAGTTTTGCAAACAATTCCTTATAATGCCCTCGATCTTATTTCATTCGAAATCATTTCAATAAAAGCATCAAGCCCTATTGAGCCACGATCACCTTCTTTTCTTGACCTTAATGCAACAGCTTCGCCTTCAACTTCCTTGTCACCTATTACGAGCATGTAGGGAACCCTCTCAAGCTGAGCCTCGCGGATTTTATAACCAATTTTCTCATTCCGGTAATCTATCTCGACCCTGACACCGTTTTCTTTAAGCTTGCGTTCGACATGTGCCGAGTAATCATGATGTCTGTCGACTATAGGTAAAATTTTGACTTGAACCGGTGATAGCCATGTCGGGAAAGATCCTGCATATTTCTCAATTAGCATCGCCAGAGTGCGCTCGTAACATCCTATGGATGTTCTGTGGATAATGTAGGGGAATTTCTTTTCGCTGTTTTTGTCAACATAAGTCATGTCAAGGCGTTCCGCAAGGGCAAAATCAACCTGAACAGTTATAATGGTATCTTCCTTGCCATAAACATTCTTATACTGGATATCAAGCTTAGGACCATAAAAAGCAGCTTCGCCATCTACTTCCTTATATTTGATTTCAAGGCGATCAAGTATTCCGCGCATTTGAATTTGAACATCTTCCCACTGTTCCGGGTTGCCGATATATTTACCCTTATTGTTTGGGTCCCACTTTGAGAAGCGATAGCTTACTTCATCCTGAATTCCTAAAGTTGTCATCATAAACTTTATCAAATCAACGACTCCCCTGAACTCATCTTCCAGTTGCTCAGGAGTACAAACAAGGTGGCCTTCTGAGATAGTAAACTGACGAACGCGGATAAGACCGTGCATTTCGCCTGAAGATTCATTTCTGAACAGAGGGGATGTTTCACTGTATCTTATGGGCAGGTCGCGATAACTGTGGAGTTCAGACTTGTATATCATAAACTGAAATGGGCAGGTCATAGGTCTTAGAGCGAATACTTCTTCATCCTTTTCTTCGTCGCCAATCACAAACATACCATCCTTGTAGTGTTGCCAGTGACCTGACAATTTATATATGTCAGATTTTGCAAGGAAAGGAGTTTTAGTTAGAACATAGCCTCTTCTTTCTTCCTCATCCTCAACAAAGCGCTGCAAAGTTTGAATGATTTTAGTCCCTTTAGGCATTAGAAGCGGAAGCCCACGGCCTATTTCCTCCGATGTAGTAAATAGTTTCAATTCTCTTCCGAGCTTATTGTGGTCACGTTTTTTTGCTTCTTCAAGACGTGTGACATAGTCGTCAAGATCATTTTTTTTAGGGAATGAAATGCCGTAAATTCGCTGGAGCATCTTGTTTTTTTCATTGCCTCGCCAATAAGCGCCGGCTTGCTGCATAAGTTTAACTGCCTTAACTCTCCCGGTTGACAGCAAATGCGGACCGGAGCAAAGATCGGTAAACTCGCCTTGCTTGTAGAAAGAAATAACTGCATCCTCAGGAAGTTCATTTATCAGTTCAACCTTATAGGGTTCATCCTTCATAAACTCTATTGCTTGATCTCTTGGAAGAGTAAAGTTTGTTATTGCATAATCTTCTTTGATTATTTTTTTCATCTCGTTTTCGATAGTTAGAAGATCATTAGGAGTAAAGGTTTTATCGAGATCAAAGTCATAATAGAAGCCGTTGTCGATCGCAGGACCAATGGCCAGTTTAGCATAGGGAAATAGCCTTCGTACAGCTTGCGCCATAATATGAGATGAGGTATGCCAATAAGCCAATTTTCCGGCATCATCTTCGAAGGTTAACACATTCAGTGTGCAATCCTCGCTTATAGTTGTTGATAGATCTTTTGCTTTACCGTTTATTTCAGCGGCAACAGCAACCCGGGCTAAGCCTTCGCTGATCTCCTTTATAATATCAAGAATTACAGTGCCATTCTGATAAGTTTTTACGTTTCCATCCTTTAATTTTACCTGAATCATAAAGCTCATTCCTCGTTTCAATAAATAAAAAAACTCTCAATCCCTAAACAATGCGCAAGGATGAGAGCTTTAGCCCACACGGTTCCACCTTGATTACAGATTACTTAAAACCTGTCACTCAATTCGATTATAACGTGATCAACGTGAAAACTTACTTTTAACATTCAGTTTTCAAGCTCAGGGATGGTTTGAAACCCTTTATTGCGTGAAGGCTTTCAGCCGGTGACCTTCATTCTCTGAGCACTTTTAGAGGTTTCACGTGTTCCCTTCAAAGCCTTTATTTAACTAAATTTAATGTTATCATGGCACTCTCGTTATGTCAAACCTGATTTTTGTCAGTATTGGTGAACCGGTTTGTTAAGCCCATTTTTAGCTGCCGCGGGAGCAATAGTGGAAGGAAGAATTATGCGATTTGTTGAATCTTTGACACTCAGAACAAAAAAATGCTATACTTGCCTTAGTGCAAAGAAAGATATAAACTTTAAGGTGGGAACAAAGTGGGTCGATTATACAAATATTCCATTGCCGGGCTTTTAGTGATACTAATAGGCGCTTTCGCGATGTCGATTTATTATTACAACCGCATGGCGATGAGTCAAGAGAATGCCGCATATGCGCTTGAAACGGATGTGGAGGCATTCCATCGCATATCTTTGATTATAAATAACAGCGATAATCTGTACTGGCAAAGGTTCAAAAAAGGCGCTATGGATGCTGCCATTGAGAACAGAGTAGCGATTGAGTTTCATGGCATTAATAATGCGGATGATACCGCATCAGTAGTAATGCAAATGCGGATAGCTGTGGCATCTCAGAAAGACGGGGTTATTGTCAATACTCTTGATGAAATTTCCTACGAAGCAGACATAGCTTATTTGGTAGAAAATGGCGTTTTGGTTATGACAACGGGCGTTGAAGGAGGTAAAAACAGTTACTTCGTCGGCACTAACGCATTTGAATTTGGACAAAGAGCAGCGCAGCTTGTCATTCAGGCAGTTGGTGAAAACGCGAGAGTTGCGGTAATACTTGACGGTACAACTGATGAAATTGTCGGTTTTTCAAAGGAGATGCAGCGATATCCAAACGCTTCCATAGAAGCAATCAAAAAGACAGATGGGCAATTAATTGGAGCAGTTGATGTGATACAATCCATTTTGACCGATTATCCTGAAGTTAACGCAATTTTTTGCATGACTCCTGAGGATACTCTTGCTGCTGCACAGGCAATCGTTGATCGGAATCTGGTCGGCGATGTAGTTGTCATAGGGACGGATTTGTCAGACACACCGATTGTAAGGCGTTACATCGAAAGAAGCATTATATATGGATACATCGAAAGAAATCCCTATGACGCAGGTTTTAAGAGCGTAGCTGTCTTAGCCGGGGTTTTGCGCGGGGAGTTTAATCCTACATTTGTAACAATCGATCTTGACACGGTGACAAAATGGGATTTAGGTCAGTATAACAGATAAAATGAAAAACTTATTTTTAAGAAAACTACATAAAAAGATGTTATCAGGCGTGCGTCAGCAGATGATTGCTTTGTTTTTGTTCACTGTACTATTGACGGCCATGACAGGTATGCACCTGTTTAATCCCTTTATGGAGTTTATTGAACAGACGGGAGTTATGTTCGCTGATACTTTGTTTTTAAATGAATTATCAGATAATCTGGCATCGGTTGATGAAGCGTTGCGTGAATACCTTACAACTAGGGATTCTGACAGCCTTTTGGCTTATTATGAGCACATGGAGTCTTTGAGCGGCAAGTCTGCATATATGAAAGAATCAAAGAAATTCACGGGCGAACAAAGCGATCTTTTATATAGCAGCATAGCTTATATGCTTGACACCTATAAGCGTTATACCGAAATAGCTGTGCAGGCAAAGCGAGGTCGCACCGCTCACGTATATATAGCAAATTATGAGAAAGCTGATGAAACGGCGAATTTTATTAAGGACTATATAAGCAGGCTTAAGGAGTACCACCTGAACGAAAACATCCAGTGGTACAGCGCGCTATCGATAAACATAAGCAGACTGATTACATCCAATTACGTTTTGATTGTAACTGTAATTTTGCTAAATATCATGATTATTTTATACATCACATATAATGTGACGTCACCTATAAAAAAACTATCTAAAGTTTCAGAGGAGATAGCGGGAGGCAATTTTGACGCAGAGGACATTAAAGTTTCAACTGAAGATGAGTTTCTGGTTATGGCGAACGCTTTTAATAAAATGAAAAAGAGTATCAAGGAGTATATCGAACAACTCCACGATAAAGCGGAAACCGAAACAAGGTTAATGGATCAGAAGATGCAAAACTTAAAAATGAAGGCATTGCTTAATGATGCTGAGTTAAAGGCTTTACAGCTTCAGATAAATCCGCATTTTCTTTTCAATACACTCAATGCGGCTATGCAACTGTCGATAATGGAAGGTTCTGACAAGACATCGGTTTTTATCGAAAATCTTGCACGGCTTTTAAGGTATAACGCGGGATCGATGGAGCGCTCGGTGACACTCAGGGAAGAGATAGCTATGATCGTTTCTTATAAGGAACTTTTCGATGTCAGGTTTGGAAACATACAAAAAGTGGAGTTTGATTTAGCACCTGAAGTGTTGGATGCTGTAATACCTCCCATGACAATTCAACCGTTGGTTGAAAACGCATACATCCATGGCTTAGGTGACGCAAGCGAAAATGGATCTATACGAATATGCGCGATGGCTGAAGCTGAAATGCTGGTTATATCTGTTAGTGATGACGGGTTAGGTATGAGCGAAGAAACCAGACAGCAAATACTCGGAAAAAATAACAGCAATGAAGCTTTAGAACAAAACAAGTGGAGAATGCACTTAACAGGCATAGGAATGGATAATGTAGTTAACCGTCTTAAGATGTTTTTTGGCATAGAAAACGTTATTCATATTGAGAGCCGTTTGGGCGAGGGGACAACCATTACGCTTACTGTCCCTTTCCTGAAGGGTAAAGACTATAGACCGGCAGCAAGGTTAAACGGCGAGGGGGATTTAGATGTATAAGCTTATGGTTGTCGACGATGAGAAAATTGTCATTGACTCAGTCAATTTCATTATAAAAAATCACTTAAGCAACGTGAAAGTGATCGCAAACGCACGTAACGGCGCGGATGCGATAGAGCTGTTTGCAAGAAACAAACCCGATATTGTTCTGATGGATATTTGTATGCCGGGGATGAATGGATTGGATGCCATAATGGAAATGAAACAAATTTCTCCTGCGACACATTTTGTCGTAATATCGGCGTATGAACAATTTGAGTTTGCAAAGCAAGCCGTAGAATTGGATGTTAAGGAATATCTTTTAAAACCTGTAAACGCAAAACGCCTTACCGAAACTGTCGCTAAGATCGCGGCTGAACTCGACTTTGAGCATATGAAAGTCAAAAAAGGTTTGGAAATAAGAGAAAAGTACGATCAAGCGCTTAATATTCTCGAGCATTGGTTGATCTATTCAATAATGCTCAATAAGGACCCTTCGGCGGAACTTAAAAAATATCGTGAGTTGGTAGGAATTAAAGAGACCAATGGGTATATTATGATCTTAGGTTATAATCTCAAAGATCAATTTGCTGAAAGAGGCGATCAACGCAAAAATATGGAGGATGAGCAATTTGTTGTTGTCCTAAATGATATATTGAAGGCAAGAAAGCATTGCTTGATAGGCCCTGCTATGAAAGATAGAATCACGGTTTATGTTTTCTCGAAACATTATGAAGAAAGCGAAGGCCGTCTTAAGAGCATTGGTTTTGCCGAAGAAATTTTAAGAGAAATTAAGAAAGTCAGCAACCTTGATTTTACGGTCGGCATAGGTGATGTTAAGGATAAATCCAACATCTTAGAATCTTATGAAGAAGCACGAAAAGCTTTAAGGAAAGCTTCGGCAGGCGTAACACATTATCTTGATATCCCGGCAAAAATTGAAGAAAAGGGATTGGCTTCGGCTGATGAATGGCAATTGCTTAACTCAATTGAATATGGCGACGCAGGGGCAGTCGGAGAAATTATTAACGGCATTTTTGACAGCTACGATGTTAAAGGATTATTTGGAAGCTGTGGGCTAAACATTCGCAATAAACTCATCGAAATTATGGTAGTCGCGCATCGCTTGGCTCAGGAATTAAACGTCGGAGAAGACGCACATTTGAGTTTCAGCACTTATCTGAACGAAATGCTTGACATAAAAGACTTTAAGGAATTTGAAGCATGGTATAAAACCAGATTGATCGATCTGACGATGAAAATTCAAAAAGTCCGGGAAGGGAATATTAGCAGAATTGTACAGGACGCTAAGAATTATATCGAAAACAACTATAACTGCGACATATCCCTCGAGGAAACGGCAAAAGAAATCGGGGTAAGCCATCACTATCTGAGTAAATTATTCAAAAAGGAGATCAACGTAAATTTTATAGATTATTTGACCAGCCTGCGTTTATCAAAAGCGAAAGAACTTATGAAGGAAGGCGGCAAATCCATCAAAGAAATTTGCTATTTGGTGGGATATAGCGATCCTAATTATTTTAGCCGTATTTTCAGAAAACACACTGACCATTCTCCATCTGATTTCATTAAAGGGGTGTAGCTTATGTTTTGGATGCGAATAAAGATTACCGTAGCTGTTATGTTGCCTTTGCTACTTTTTGGCGGATGCGCTGATAACAGGGAATTAGAGCAGGATGATGTCATAAGGATAGCATTCATAACCGAAACTTTCGTTATTGAAAGGTGGCAGCGTGACCGGGATATTTTTGTCGCGCGCGCTAAAGAATTAGGCGCGGAGGTTTTGGTGAAGCACACTTTCGAGGACAGTGAGGATCAAATTCGGGTGATTGAGGAAATGATCAGGCAAGACGTTGATGTTATCGTGGTTATTCCTCACGATAAAGACGCTTTGACAGCTGTAATCAGAAAAGCAAAAGATAATGGTATTGGAGTTATAGCGTATGATCGTCTTATAATGAATGCCGACATCGATCTTTATGTATCTTTCGATAATTTTGCGGTAGGAAGTCTTATGGCGCAATATCTGCTAAGAGAGGTGCCTTCCGGAAAATATGTGCTGATAAACGGATCTCCTTATGACCATAACAGCTTTATTCTCAGGGAAGGGTATATGAGCGTCTTAAACCCTTATATCGAGTCAGGAGATATTGAGATAATCGGCGAAATATGGGCGGAAGGCTGGAGGGCAGAAAAAGCTTATGAGTTTGTTAATACGCTAATTGCTGATGGAAATGAGATAAATGCAATTGTTGCAGCGAACGATTTGCTGGCTGAAGGCGCGATTAAAGCTTTAAGCGAAAACAGGCTCGCAGGCATAGTTACGGTGAGTGGCCAAGATACTGAATTGGCAGCTTGTCAGCGTATTGTCGAAGGCACTCAGCATATGTCCGTTTACAAGCCCATAGGAGTTCTGGCTAAAGGGGCGGCGGAGGCAGCCGTTATGCTGGCAAAAGGCGAAACTCCTTCAGCAAACTATACTATAGATAATGGAACTTATGTGATTCCATACTTGAAATTCCAACCTGTCGCGGTAACAAGGCATAACATGATGGATACCATAATAAGGGATGGATTTCACCTTTTAGAAGATGTGTACCGGAATATACCTTCTGAACATCGTTAAATGCATTGAAACTAGCACGATTGAAATGTTAAAATAATGCTATACAAGCAAAATCGTTTTTGCATCGTGACAACAAAGTATATGAAATAATAATTAAATCGTCTTGTCCTATGCTTAGTGTAATTCTATAATAAAATCAATAACATTTTTTAGGAGGTAGACATGAAAAAGATTTTTGTACTGGCATTGTCCTTATTGTTGCTTGTCGCTCTTGTTTTAACCGGGTGCGCGCCACAGGCCGGACAGCCGGCGGAAGGTGACGCAAAACTAATCGGAGTATCGATGCCCACGATGGAATTGCAAAGGTGGAATCAGGACGGGCAGAATCTAAAGCAGATGCTTGAAGCCGAAGGCTTTGAAGTAGATCTGCAGTATGCTGAAAACAAAGTTGACATGCAGATATCACAGTTGGAAAATATGATAACTTTAGGTGCTGACGTGCTTGTGATAGCTGCTGTCGATGGCGCTGCTCTCGGAAGTGTATTGGAAGAAGCTGCAACCGAAGGAATAATAGTAATAGCTTATGACCGACTGATTATGGACACACCAAATGTTGACTATTACGCTACATTTGACAATTTCCGCGTAGGAGAACTTCAGGGGAATTTCATTGTAGATGCGCTTGGTTTAGGTGCGAATGCCGGTCCCTTCAATTTAGAAGTCTTCGGCGGATCTCCTGATGACAATAACGCATTTTTCTTCTTTGACGGCGCTATGAGCGTTCTTCAGGAGCATATCGACGCAGGGACACTTGTTGTCAATTCCGGGCAGGTCGATATGGAGCAAATAGCCATTCAGGGATGGAAGCCTGAAGGAGCACAAAATCGCATGGATAATCTTTTGACTGCATACTATGCAGACAAAAATATCGATGTAGTTCTTTCACCTAACGATAGTCTTGCGCAAGGCATAGTTGCCTCGCTTAGAGCCGCAGGATATGGATCAGCCGACAAACCTTTCCCGGTTCTAACAGGGCAGGATGCTGATGTAATAAATGTAAAAATGATGATTGCAGGTGAGCAGTCGATGTCGGTTTTCAAGGATACAAGAGTTTTGGCGGACCAAGTTGTTGACATGATTATTGCTTTAAGAGATGGTGTTGAAGTGCCGGTTAACGATACAACAACATATGACAACCGCGTAAAAGTTGTCCCGACAAACCTTTCAGAGCCAATAGTTGTAACAATTGAAAATTATGAGGAAGTTCTGATCGAGGGCGGATATTACACAGAAGAACAATTAAGGTAGTATAAACTGCAAGACTTGCAGCGGGAGAAGGATTTCCGCTGCAAGTTTATCCATTTTAAAAGATGCAGGTTGAAGGTGCGATATGGTAACAAATATACTTGAAATGCTAAACATCACAAAAATATTTCCGGGTGTAAAGGCTTTAGACAATGTTAATCTGAAAGTTAAGAATGGCGAGATCCATGCTCTTGTGGGCGAAAACGGAGCGGGGAAATCGACACTTATGAATGTCTTGAGCGGAATATACCCATATGGAACTTATACCGGCAACATACTTTTCATGAACGAAGAATGCAAATTTCGAGATATAAGGGAAAGCGAAAAGCTAGGGATAAGTTTTATTCACCAGGAACTCGCCCTGATCCCCTACATGACTATTGCTGAAAACATATTTTTAGGCAATGAAAGAGCCAAAAGAGGTGTCATAAATTGGGATGATACAACTTTACAGGCCAGAAAACTCATGGCACGCGTAGGACTTAAGGAAAAACCAGATGTCCTCGTTAAGGATATCGGAGTAGGGAAACAGCAGTTGGTTGAAATTGCTAAAGCTTTATGCAAGGATGTAAAACTTCTGATTTTAGATGAGCCGACGGCAGCTTTAAATGATGAAGACTCCGGCAAACTTCTGGAACTTTTGGTTGAATTGAATCAAAAGCAAGGGATAACGTGTATAATTATCTCACACAAGCTAAACGAAGTTACAAAAATAGCTGATCAGATAACAATAATTCGTGACGGTAGCACGATAGAAACGCTTACAAAGAAAAATGATGACATATCTGAAAACCGGATAATAAAAGGCATGGTGGGAAGAGAGATGGTTGACCGCTTCCCAAAGAGGGTTTCGAATCCAGGCAATGTGGGCTTTGAAGTAAGAGACTGGGTAGTATACGATCCGTTGGATGAAGATCGGATAAAAATCGATCATATAAACATAAAGGTGCGAAAAGGCGAGGTCGTGGGCTTGTCGGGACTCATGGGAGCAGGGCGGACAGAGCTTGCTATGAGCATATTCGGCAAATCATATGGAAAACGAATAAGCGGCAGAATTTATAAGGATGGAAAAGAGATCCTGATTAAAAACGTAAGTCACGCGATTTCGCAAGGGATCGCTTATTTAACAGAAGACAGAAAAACTGCAGGGCTGGTGTTAATAGACGATATCAGACGCAATATAACTTTATCTTCACTCGGAAAAATATCTAAAAACGGAGTAGTAAACGAGAGCAGGGAAGTTCAAGTTGCTAAGGAATTCAGAACAAAGCTTAATATACGCTCTTCAAGCGTGTTTCAACTGACCGGTAATCTGTCGGGCGGTAACCAACAAAAAGTTGTTATAAGTAAATGGATTTTTTCTGAGCCCGATGTTCTTATTCTGGATGAACCTACAAGAGGAATCGATGTAGGGGCAAAATATGAAATATATACAATCATAAACAAACTTGCAAGCGAGAATAAGTGCGTTCTGGTTATATCATCAGAGTTGCCTGAAATACTTGGGATCTGTGACAGAGTATATGTTATGAATGAAGGTAGAATAGTGGGTGAGATGGATGCAAAAGGTGCTAGTCAGGAAAGTATTATGCGCTGCATCATCCAAAATACTTCGGAGCCTATTGCTTCGGGACAGTAAGGAGTGATTAGATTGGATCTGATATCAAAAATTAAGGGTGCGTTTAGAAATAACATGCGTCAATATGCCATGTTGATTGCACTCATAGTAATTGTGGCATTTTTTCAGGTTTTGACGGATGGCATATTATTAATGCCAAGAAATGTAACAAGACTTATTCTTCAAAACAGCCATATCTTGATTTTAGCAATCGGGATGGTGCTTTGTATATTGACAGGTGGTAATATAGACTTGTCGGTAGGTTCTGTGGTCGCACTTGTCAGTGCTATGTCAGCTTTCCTTAGTGTCAATCTTGGTTTACCTGTTCCGATAGCTATAATTTTTGGCCTTTTATGCGGTCTGCTTGCCGGTATGTGGCAGGGTTTCTGGATAGCATACATCAAAATTCCTGCGTTTATTGTCACGCTGGGAGGTATGCTTGTCTTTCGTGGTATAAACAACCTTATACTTGACGGACAAACCATTGGACTACCACAAGATTACGTCACTCTGGCTTCAGGCATGATACCTGATTTTATCGGTGGGAATGGGGTATTACATATTACAACTATCGTAATAGGGGTAGCTTGTTCGGTTATATATATCATTTTGTCCGTTATATCAAGGCTCAATAAAGTAAAGCAAGGATTTGACGTAATGGATAAGCGTGCATTTATTTTAAAAATTGCTGCTATTGTTGCGCTTATAAATCTGGCTACCTACTGGCTGGCAATGGATGACGGACTCCCGAACGTTTTTATTCTCGTTGCGGTGTTGATAGCTGCATATACTTTCCTTACCACTAGAACAATAGCCGGTCGTCATATATATGCTTTGGGAGGGAATGCCAAGGCTGCCGAGCTTTCGGGCGTAAACACTAAAAAGGTATTGTTTTGGGTATACGCCAACATGGGCTTATTATCCGCGCTTGCCGGGATAATATTTGCCGGCAGGTTGAATTCGGCTTCTCCTACTGCTGGTGTAGGGTTCGAACTTGACGCGATAGCCGCAAGTTTTATTGGCGGAGCCTCTGCATCAGGAGGTATCGGTACGGTATTAGGGGCTGTTATCGGAGCCGTTATAATGGGCGTATTGAATAACGGAATGTCCATTATGGGCGTCAGCACATTCTGGCAAAACATCATTAAAGGGCTTGTATTGCTTGCAGCTGTTGCCTTTGATGTCTATTCAAAATCAAAGGCAAAGAAAATCGCATAACTCCTCTAATCGCTGTTTCTCATCTCCATTGCGATACTATTGCAAAGGTCAAGCATTTTGCCATTCGATGATATATGGAATACCTCGGATATGACTTGAGTCCATCCGTGAATAAAATAGATCCAGCCGTCTTCGACGTGTAAATCTCTTGTAGTTTTATGCTTGTTCGCCTGATGCATAAAATCAAGCGCTCCGCGGTAATTGATTTCCCAGATTAGACTGTTCACAGGGAATGACGCTTCATCGGTTATAGGAGAGCCGGGGGCGTCTTTTCCTAATCCTGTCGCATTGACTATCAGAGAATATGGTTTAAGCCCCTCTAATATCCTGTCGTTGTCCGAAGGATTGGGAGTGTGTATATACTCGAATCGGACTTTCGGGTTAAGATCGTCAAGCTTCCTCTTTGCAGCTTCAAGCCTTGGCATTGATCGATTGGTGATTATAATTTTTGAAGGGACATTATCGCCCCATTTGCTTTGAGTCAGGTAAAGGGACATAGCAAGAGCGCTCCCGCCTGCACCGAGTAAAAGAACTTCTCCTCTGTTTGTACTCCAAAAATTTGGTGGTATAAATGATTCCATAGACAAGCCGCTTGATATAGGATCTTTCGCATGGCAGCATAGCTTTCCGTTTTTCTTTGAGATAGACGAGATTTCTTCAAGCTTTTCCGCATAAGGGTCGATGTATTCAAACAAATGCTTTGCGGCATGGAAAAGGTCTATTTTGTGAGTTGTGACCAAAGCTCCCAAAGACAAAGGATCGTTCTTTATGAACGTAACACAATCGATATAATCTTTACGATCCGCGTGTATAGAGATATCTATTCCCTTTATAGCTGCATCTATTGATAGTGCTTTTGCCCATTTAGGGAAAACTTCCATAATAGATGATTTTTGAGTTGTCACACCTATAAAGTATATGGTGGGACGTTGCGCCTTGTCTGGTAATTTAAGCATAAATAATTCCTCCTAAAAAAAATAAAACTGACCTTTAAAGGATCAGTTTGGATACTAATACAAGAGTGATTGCTGCTCCTTTCCAAATGGGGAGGGAAAGTCGTTTCCAACTTGCCCCTATCGGCCGTAAACCATCGCTCTCACAAGCTTTAGGCTTTAAGGCTCGGAGTAATATTTAGTTAGATCTATTTTAAAATTTAATCAACGGTTTGTCAACGAGTCACTCCTTCGTTTTTTTGGGAAAACCGTTTTTGCATTTTATACAAACACCGTAAAATTCGATCAGGTTACCTGTGATCTCAAATCCCTGCCTCTGCTCTTTTGGTATATCAAGAGAGTATTTTTCGAATACATCGACCACTTGACTGCATTTTGTACAAATAAGGTGGTTATGAGGTCTGACATCCGGATCAAACCTTTTTTTGTGAGTATCGATGTTAAGCTCGACTACACATTTCTTTTCAGCTAATGCATCCATGGTATTATAAACAGTGGCATAAGACATAGTTGGAAATCTCTCTGATACTGCTTTGTATATATCTTCAGCCGAAGGGTGTTCATTATTTCCTTCGAGATAGTCTAGTATCGCTATCCGTTGCGGTGTCAGCTTAAATCCGATTTTTCTATATTTCTCCATATGGTTCACACTTCCTGTAAAATACTAAATAATAACAATTATTAAAAAATAATTTTAGCAGGAAACGTTGAGATTGTCAATGTTTTTTGATATTGTATCACTTGCGCAAAAACTATCAAAGATATTACAAGGTAAAATCACTCAGCGTAGTTTATTTTTCCTGTAAATATCCGAATACTTGGTGTATCGGTTAGCGTAGCTGCTGGCAGCGTAGCTATCCGGCTTGATTTTAGGCTCAAAAGGTGTTGCGCTTGCCATGGCAACCATTTCATTTATAAGATCGCGAGTGGCTCCTTTAGTACCGATATCCAGGTGAAATTCAAAAAATATGTCCCCATAAGAACTGGAAGGATTGATCAAAATATCAAGCATCCCGTCCAATACATCAGGATCAAACAAGGCTGCCACTTCCATTGTCTTGCTGGTTTCGTAATAAATCTTTTCCCGTAGACTGTAAATGGGCCTTCCGATTACGTGGCGTGTTATAAATCCTATGGCACCTTTACCGATCCTGTGGAGATGAATAGCGGTTACAAAAAGCGTGTGTTTTGTTACTTGAGAATCTGTGCCTATGGACAGGCGATATTCGCTGTAAGGAGATTGACCTATAAAGTCCAATATGATCTCGTATACCTGCTCAAATGTCATGCGGCGGTACTTCGAGTTGCTGAAAAGCAGTGGTCGGGCGGGTATAGAACGTTGCGAATACTTAATAAGAACTCCTCCCTCATGTAGAGATGCTGGCATTAAATGCAGCATATGTGTACTATTATACAGCAAACCATACAAAAAGAAATAGACTTAACATAAATTTAACAATTGAACACTTTATATTGTGAGAAAAGAATCAACGCGATCTTTTGTTTCTTATGACATTATGCTAAAATTGGATACAAACAAGAAAGAACGGAGGAGCATACATGAAGTTGACCGTCTTAGGGAAATACGGACCATTCCCGGCGCCTGGGGGTGCTTGTTCAGGATACCTCGTGCAAGATGGCAATACGAGGGTGCTTATCGACTGTGGAAACGGGGTGTTAAGTCGACTGCAGCAAGTGTGCGCTTTGACCGAGCTTGATGCTATAGTTATTTCACATCTACACAGCGATCATTACTGTGATATGCTGATCTTAAAATACGCATTGGACATAATGGCTGCTCGTTCAATCAGGCAGGATAATCCTCTTCCCGTGTATCTACCTGCCTCGCCATTTGAGGATTTCTTTAAAATGGCTTATAAAAATGCGTTTGAGTTATGGCCGATTGAGCCACAAAGTAATGTCCGGATAAATACGCTTAATTTCACTTTTGCTGAAATGACGCATCCTGTACTTTCATATGCCGTCAGTGTGTCGAATGGACAAAAACGATTGGTATATAGTGGAGATACCAGCTACAATGAAGCTTTAGTGGATTTTGCAAAAAGAGCTGATCTTTTTCTTGCCGATGCGTGCTTGCTTGAAAAAGATAAAAAGGGGTCTGTTAATCACATGACTGCGGCGGAAGTTGGCAAGATAGCCTTTGAGGCTTCTGTTTCGAAGCTATTATTAAGCCATATCTGGCCTTTATACGATGAAAATGATTTATTTAATGAATGTTCTTTGTATTATTCTAATCCTTATGTGGCACAAGAAATGTGTACTTATGAAGTTTGATAAAGGTTGACTCTGATGGTTGATGTTAAACGGCCTGCGATTTGGGTGTTGGCAGCGTATAGCACAGGTATAGCCGCTTCTCAATGGGTTGGGAATTTTACAGTTTTGCTGTGGGGATTGGCACTGACAGCGGTCATAGTCGCTTGGGTCTTGGCTCGAAGCGACCGCAAATATTTTCATTTTATACTTGCTGCCATAATGGTAACAGGTGCGCTCAATTCACAATTGACTCAAGTTTTCGCTAACCCATTGAAAGAGGTTTTAGGTAGCGAAGCTACATTTCGTGCTCGCATTGAAAAAGTTATAGAGCATGGAGAAGATCGTGATTCGTATTTAGTGCAAATACTTGAAGCATCAAACAGGGATTTTGAGATAGAGGGCTTAGCTACTGCAAGGCTTAACGTGTTTCCTCCAAGAGTAGCCTTAAATGCTCAGGATTTTGATAGAGGTGATATATTACAAATTGAAGGGATCTTGGAGCTACCAAGAGAAAGGCGAAATCCGGCCCTTTTTGATTACAGGCAATATCTTTCCAGGCGAGGTATACATTATGTATTAAACATATCATCCTCAGGCGTGGAGAAGGTTGGCGAGAAAAATTTGTCTTTCCCTAGCGTTATGATGGATATTGTAAGAGCTAGAGTGCGCTATGTCTTTTTAGAATCGGTAGGCGGACTTGAAGGCGATCTGATGAATGCAATGATGTTAGGAGACAGATTGAGTTTACCTGACGATTTAACAGTTGATTTTAGACAGACCGGTCTTGCGCACATCATTGCGATATCAGGTCTTCATGTAGGTTTTATACTACTTATGCTTGATAAGATTTTTGACTTTCTTCCTATATCAGCCAAACTGGCTATTATAATAAAGATCGGGATTTTGTGGTTTTATTGTATTTTGACTGGCGCTACACCCTCAGTTTTACGGGCGGTCTTTATGGCTACAGTTTATTTAGGAGGGAAATTTGCGGGAAGAAGGCCTGATGCTTTAAACAGTCTTGCTTTGGCTGCGCTTGGTATACTCAACATAAGACCTCTGGATATTTTTGATATAGGGTTTCAATTATCATTCAGTGCTGTTTTGGGTATTATTCTATTTAACAACAAGCTAATGAACGCATTAAGCTTTTTGCCTAAGTGGCTGTCGTCCACATTGTCAGTCATGTTTGCGGCACAGCTTGGAGTTGTGCCATTAATTGCTTATCACTTTAATATATTTTCACCGGTTTCTATTCCTGCCAATATAATTTTTGTGCCGCTTTCCGGCTTGATGGTATGCTTCGGATTTGTAGTTATGATTGTAGGACTTATTTTGCCGATATTTGCCGAAATGATTGGATGGCCGCTTAAAATCGCTTCCTGGCTGTTTATTGAGGGTGCTCAACTGGCATCTGAAATACCAATGGCATTTATCAATATTGTTTCCCCTTCAATACTTACACTGGTATGTTTTTATTTCGCAATAGTGATTTTATCCGATGAAAAGCCGTTATGGATAAAAAACGTTTTTGTCTGGTGTGCCATTTTAGCGTTAGTGCCTTTATTATATTCGACAATACAACCTTATATACGTAATGATCTCACATTAGTCTTCATTGACGTAGGACAAGGCGATTCAATATACATTAAAACTCCCGATGAAAAGCATGTTTTGATAGATGGCGGAGGAAGGTTGTTAGATTCTGACAGCGGATTTGAGCCGGGAGAGGACATCGTTGTGCCTTTCTTACTTAAAAACGGAGTCAGCCGGCTTGATCTGGTAGTCAAGTCACATGATCACAGCGACCATATCGGGGGTCTCAGGGCTGTTGCTAAACATATACCAATTGACGTTTTTATGGAATATCCGCCGCGCGAGGGTAGTGAAAAGTATCATGAATTAAAAAGTATAATAGATAGAAAAGATATCAATACTATAAAGGCTTCTGCGGGACAAATCTACTCCATAGGAAGGTATGTCACGCTGGAAGTCTTTTATCCTGATGCACAAGGGTTGAATTTAAGCAGCTTTTACGTTGGGGATGATAATAATCGCTCGCTTATCTTTTTGCTCCGATATAAGGATGCGGAAGTAATGTTTACAGGAGATATTTATGAAGATGTGGAAGAGTATATTGCTTCGGATTGGGATAAAAACATAGACATTTTGAAAGTTGCACATCATGGAAGCAGGACATCAACGTCCCAATACTGGCTTGACGCGGTTAATCCGTATTTGGCCGTGATACAGGTCGGTAACAATAATTTCGGTCATCCGCATAAAGAAGTTCTGGATCGGTTAACAAAAGAGGGTATAAAAGTTTTAAGAAACGATATTCATGGAGCTGTAATTTGCGAGTTTGACGGTGAATTTTGGACAATTCGCAAGATGATAAATTAGAAAGTTCAAAAGTTGACTGAGCCATGATTTACATGGTAATATTCATACAGTTTTAATGGAAGGATGATTAGCATGAAAAGATATAATGATATTAAGTGGCGAGAAAGCATGAGGGTCAGACTTGACTACAACAAAATGACAGCTGATTTTTTAACCGGCGAGGACGCGATAACAAAAGAACAACTGTCATCATATCAAGACAAAGTCCGTGAAGCTGCAGTTTCTATGGATGAGAAGCGTAAAGCGGGATTGATGAAATGGAGAGAGCTGCCATATAATCAACAAAATGTAGTACAGGAAATCCTTACGACCGCCAAAGACATTTCAGAGCAATATGATGATTTTGTTCTGCTTGGTATCGGTGGCTCCGCATTAGGCCCTTTGGCCGTAAATCAAGCATTGAATCACATTTACTATAACGATCTTCCGAAGTCAAAAAGAGGAGGTAAACCACGTTTTTTCGTGGTGGACAACATAGATCCCGAGCGCATGAGTGCGTTATTTGATATTATAGACGTGCGAAAGACTCTTTTTAATGTTGTTACAAAATCGGGCAGTACATCTGAAACCATGGCTCAGTTTTTACTGGTTCATGATATGCTAAAACGGCATGTTGGCAACGATTATGCGAAACAGATAGTAGCAACAACCGATGAACAAAAGGGTAGCCTCATAAAAATAGCAAGAGAAGAAGGCTACAAGACTTTTTTTGTGCCGGATGGGGTTGGAGGAAGATTTTCACAGCTTTGTCCGGTGGGGCTATTGCCTGCCGCAGTGTGCGGGATAGATATAGAGGAGATGCTCGCAGGAGCAGCTTATATGGACGAATTGTGCTCAACGCATGATGTGTATGCAAATCCGGCATATATGGGAGGACTGCTGCAATATATCGCTATGACGTCAGGTAAAAACATAACGGTGATGATGCCCTATGCGGATTCGTTGAAATTAATGGCTGACTGGTATGCCCAGTTGTGGGCAGAAAGTCTGGGCAAGAAATATTCGCTTGATGGACAAGTTGTACACACGGGGCAAACTCCTGTGAGAGCATTGGGGGTTACAGATCAGCATTCACAAGTACAACTTTATACTGAAGGACCATTTGACAAAGTTATCACTTTCCTTACTGTCGATGAATACCGCAATAAATTGGAGATACCTAAAGGGTTTGAATCTTTACCGGATGTAGCGTTTTTAGGAGGACAAACATTTGATGATTTAATAAAAGCCGAACAGAACGCTACTGAATATGCCCTTTTAAAAGCAGGCAGACTTAATATGGCGATAAGATTCCCTAAGGTTAATGCTTTTACGGTCGGACAGTTTATGTACTTGCTCGAAGTGCAGACTGCATTTGAGGGTGAACTTTTAAATATAAACGCATTTGACCAGCCGGGTGTGGAAGAAGGTAAAGAGGCCACTTATGCTTTGATGGGTAGACCGGGATTTGAGAGTAAGAAAAAGGAGCTTGATAGCAGAGAACCCAATAAAGATGAATATATCATTTAACATTTTGTTGAAAAATGCTCAAAAACAGGGGCATTTTTTTTGTAAACAATAGCTATAGCCAGAACGAAATCTAAACAGTATAATTGCTTTAAATTGGCGCTGTTAATTAAAGCGTCATATTAAATTTAGGGGGTAGTTGTAAAAATGGCGAGTGTAACTCTGAAAAACTTGTTTAAGGTTTTCCAAGGCGGAGTAACAGCGGTTAACGATTTTTCTTTGGAAATACCGGATAAAGAGTTCCTTGTACTAGTAGGTCCTTCGGGATGCGGTAAAACCACTACTTTGCGCATGGTTGCCGGCCTTGAGGAAATCACGCAAGGAGACCTTTACATCGGGGATAGACTTATGAACGATGTCGCTCCGAAAGACAGAGATATCGCGATGGTGTTCCAGAACTATGCATTGTATCCTCATATGACAGTTTATGACAACATGGCATTTGGTCTTAAGCTAAGGAAAGTCCCAAAGACCGAAATCGACCGAAGGGTTAAAGAATCTGCAAAGATACTGGATATAGAGCATCTTTTAAACAGAAAGCCGAAGGCTCTTTCCGGTGGGCAGAGGCAGAGAGTTGCTTTAGGACGCGCCATAGTACGTGAACCGAAAGTGTTCCTAATGGACGAGCCTTTGTCAAACCTTGACGCAAAGCTCAGAGTGCAGACCAGAACAGAGCTAATTAAGCTTCACAACAGGCTTCAGACCACATTTATCTATGTGACCCACGATCAAACTGAAGCTATGACGATGGGAACCCGCATAGTGGTTATGAAGGATGGATTCATGCAGCAGGTGGATACACCGCAGGTTCTCTATGATCATCCTACAAATCTTTTCGTGGCAGGGTTCATAGGAAGTCCTCAGATGAACTTTATTAACGTTGTTTTAACTAAGTCGGGAGACGATGTGTTTGCTGTTTTTGAAAACAATAAGATCAAAATTCCCGCAGGCAAAATCAGAAAGTTAAAAGATGCTTCTTATGTAGGTAAAGAAGTTGTAATGGGTATTCGTCCCGAAGATTTACATGACGAGGAAATATTCCTGCAAAGCGCTTCAGAAAGCACTGTTAAGGCATATGTAGATGTCGTAGAGCTAATGGGTTCTGAGACTTACCTTTACCTTACGATTTCCGGCAAAAATGTCACAGCTAGAGTCGATCCAAGGTCAGTAGCAAGATTTGGAGATACTATAAGGATCGCAATTGATACTAACAGATTACACTTTTTTGACAAGGATACTGAAGAAACCATACTTTCAAAATAAATTTTTGTCAATAATAGAAGGATTTTCGCGAACAAAGCAGAAATTAATCATATAATAGATTAGTATTCTGCTTTGTTTGTTTTTACTAATATTGTATGCTCAAAGATAGGTGGCGGATGATTATGTTAGCAGATAAAAAAATCCAATATGTTCTTGATTCTTTGATGAATGATTTACAATTTGAAGCTGATGTGACCGATTTAGATGCTAAAATTATAGCCAGCACATCAAAGTTACAATTTGGTCGTAGTGATGCGAATATACCAAAACCAGGCGGTGGCTCTTATCCAAACATATTCATTAAAGAAGGAAGGACTTATTCTCCTATCCATATAGAAAACAAGGTCAAATATTACATTTCATTGGTAGGTTCTGGCAAATCAACAAAAGATTTTGCCACATTGATTGCTAAGTTGATTGAAGCAAACCTCACATTGATAAACAGAAAACTATCTCGGGAAGAGTGTTTACGCAAGATTCTGTCAGGTGATATTTCAGGATTTGATATTGAGGAAGCTATAGCCGACCATAAGATCGATGCGGATTTACCCCGAAGTGTGATTGTTATTCGCACGCCTAAACTTAAGATAGATAAAGTTTATGAGATATTATCAGAGGCTTTTTCTAAAAATCGGATGGATATTTTGGTTCATATGGATGAGCGTACAATAGCCTTAGTGAAGACGTTGACTGATGAAACTGAAAACGGTGATTTTGAACAGCTTGCTGCCGCGATTTTTGAAACGGTTTTCAGTGAGACTTCAATCAAAGTAATTGTCGGAGTAGGAAGTTGCAAATCCGCTCTAACCTGGTTGAGAGACTCGTATATTGATGCGCAAAAAGCGATTGAAGTGGGGCTTATATACAATCCTAGTGATAATATTTATATAAACGAAGATCTTTTGTTAGAGCGCTTTGTTAATCAAATTCCTGATAATATTGCTGAATCTTTTGTTAAGCATATATTTACTGTAGAATTCGACAAAATGTTTAATGCTGAGATGATGGCGACGGTAAAGAATTTGTTTGACAACAGTCTTAACCTTAGTGAGGCAGCACGTCGTCTATACATTCATCGTAATACACTCGTGTATAGGATAGATAAAATAGAAAATGCAATTGGTCTTGATCTTCGGAATTTTCATGATGCTGTTACTTTCAGGATCATGATGATGTTAAAAATGCGAAAGTAGGAGAGTTCTTATTGATTCAATTCAGAAATGTTTCGAAAATATATGAAAATGGCTTAAAAGCTTTGCAAAATGCGACTTTTACCATAGCAGGAGGAGAGTTTGTTTTCATAATCGGTGCTAGCGGAGCGGGCAAATCTACGGTTGTGAAGCTGCTCTTGAAGGAAACCGACCAGACCGATGGTGTTATAATGGTAAACAATAAGGAATTGGTAAATGTAGACGATAAGAGAATACCGTTTTACCGTCGCCAATTCGGTGTTGTATTTCAGGATTTCAGACTTTTGCCTGACAGAACGGCTTACGAAAACATTTCATTTGCTATGGAGATTTTTGAATCTTCAACCAAGGAAATAAGAAGAAGGGTACCTTCGATTCTTGCAATGGTTGGTCTCGCTGAGAGGGCGCATGCATACCCTTCTGATATGTCGGGAGGAGAACAGCAGCGGGTTGCTTTGGCCAGAGCACTTGTGAACAATCCTTCTATACTGATTGCTGACGAACCTACAGGAAATCTAGATTCTTATACATCTCAGGAGATAATTAAAGTTATGAATCATATAAATCGTAGAGGTACCACTGTCATAGTTGCTACTCATGCCAAGGATATCGTTAATTCGATGCAAAAAAGAGTTATTACTTTAAGCAAAGGCAAGATCATAAGCGATTTAGACAGAAGCGGATACTACAATGAAGCTTAGGACTAGTCGATACTACTTGAAGCAAGGTATAAACAACATTACGCGAAACGCAAGTCTATCATTTGCATCGATAGTTTCCATAGCGGCGGCGTTGTTTGTACTTGGTGCAATACTCTCGGTTGTGTTTAATCTTAATCACATTGTAAGAGGTATTGAATCCAAGATGGAAGTAACTCTGTTTCTTGAGAGTGGAGCAACACTGGAGGAGATTTCGAACATTGAAAAAACGATTAATAGTTGGAATGGGATTGTTTATGTCGATTTTATTTCAAGACACGATGCATTAGCCGCTTGGAAGATTGAACTGGGAGATCAGGGCAGATTGCTTGAGGGATATACGCATGAAAACAATCCATTGCCCGATTATTTTATAGTTAGAACCGGCAAACCGGAATATGTCGATGGAATAGTAAGTAATGCCCAAACTCTTGAATCGGTTGAAAAGGTGAGCTATAGTAAGCATGTCGTGGAGTTTATTGAAAGGCTTGCGGGTTTATTGCGTTTTGCCGGCATAGTGCTGGTTGTAATGTTACTTTTTATATCAACGATTATTATGAGTAATACTATAAGAGCAACAGTCTTTTCGAGAAAAAAAGAAATTGGGATTATGAAGTATATCGGCGCTACAGATTGGTTTATACGCTGGCCGTTTATAGTGGAAGGTCTGATGCTCGGGTTAATGGGGGCGCTTTTGTCAGCAGTTCTGGTCTTGGGAGCGTATTACATTCTCTATTATTACAGTCATGGAATGCTGCTTCAGGAATTCAACATTGACTTCCTCAGTCTTTTGGGGATGGCTGAAATTGCTTATCCTCTACTTGCGGTTTTTATAAGTTTAGGGGCAAGTATTGGAATAGCTGCAAGCGCGTTGTCCCTAAAAAAACATCTTAGAGTATAATTTTTTAGTTGCGGAGGTTCGGCATGAAACGTGTGCTTATTGTTTTAATGATTGTTTCCCTGTTATCAATTGGGGTTGCTATAGCATCCGATGTTGAAGACAAAAGGCAAGAGTTAAATGAGATAAACGAACGAATAGAAAGAACTAAAGATGAACTCGAGGGAATAAAGGCAAATCAAAGGAATACTGCCAATGAAATTAAGGATATTAACGAGCAACAGAGTGAGACAAGCGATCAAATCGATCATTTGAATGAACAGCTGCTTACAACAAAGAATGAACTGGAAAAAATCGATATGCAGTTAAATCAAAAAACTGAAGAATTGGAAATGATCGAAGGACAGCTAGAAGACACTCAATACGAACTTGAGAATGCAAATAACGAGTTGGAACGTATCATAGCGAAAGCATCAGAACATGAAGTTATGATGGCAAAAAGAGTTCGCGTTATGTACATGAACCGTACTTCGTCTTATCTTGAGCTTTTACTCGAGGCAGACAGTATAAATGAAATGCTTGACAGGCTGGAAATAATAAGAAATGTTGTATCATTTGACCAGAAAGTACTTGAAGAGATTGAGCTAAATAGAAAAGCTGTTGACGAACAAAAAGCAATGCTCGAGGATAAGGAACAAGAGATTAAGGTTTTGGTTGATAACGTTAGTGAGCAAAAGATCGAGATCGAGCAAACAAAAACTGAACGAAACAATCTATTAGCAAAGTTGGAAAATCAGCAGCTCGAACAGGAAAATCTTTTGGCAAAGCTTGAAGTTAAGGAGAGCAGACGCTATACGATTTTGGAAACTCTTGAGAGCGAAGAAGAAAAATATGAACGGCAACTTGATGGTTTGGAGAGGACTTCAAAGCAGCTTGAAAGTAAAATACAGGAACTTATAAGACAATTAAATGAGCGCAACCGGCGAGCAGAGTTTGCCGGCGGCGTTATGCAATGGCCTGTACCGGGGTTTTATCGAGTTACGTCTCCCTTTGGATATAGAGTGCATCCGGTTTTCGGTACCAGAAGAATGCATTCCGGAATAGATATAGGATCTAATTTAACTGACAGAGGCAGACAAAGCATATATGGGAGAAATTTTGTAGCCGCTGCGGATGGGATAGTGATATTTGCAGGATGGTTCGGAGGTTATGGTAACTGTGTTATTATAGATCATGGCGGTGATGTTACTACCCTTTATGCCCATGGTTCCAGAATATTAGTTTCGGAAGGTCAAAATGTTGAGCGTGGCGACCCGGTGTTGATTGTCGGCAGTACCGGTGTATCAACGGGAGCACATGCGCATTTTGAAGTTAGGATAAATGGTAGACCGGTAGATCCCATGCCTTATTTGCGTAGCAGATAAGCTAATGTTAGCACGATAAAGCAGATTTTTTTGAATAATTAGGCGCAAAATGTTATAATTGTTTTAGGCAGCTTAACGATATTCTTAAGCATGTCTTAAAATATGCTTTGAATGCGCAATTGATTAGAGTTTGGGGTTTGAGAGGAGAACTTGGATGATAAGCAAAAAAACGGCGGCTTTAGGGGCGGCAGTACTTATTGTCGTTACGGTGATTTTTTCGTCTATTCTTACGTTGACGATTAGCGAATATGTTGATATCAGGCAAGGTGATCGAGTAATAATAACCCGTGAACAGTTTGGGATCATTGAAGACTTCAGAAGGCTTGATGAAGTTCGAAAAGTACTCGAGAGGGACCACTTAATTGCGCCTGATAGGGAAGCTATGATAACAGGGGCTATTAAGGGCATGACGGAAGCTTTGGGAGATCCTTATACTTATTTTTTTACTCCTCAAGAGTATAGGGATTTTGTTGAGCGTGCTCAGGGAACGTATGGAGGAATCGGCTTGTGGGTAACTGTAAATGAAGATGATAACATGATAACTGTTGTACGAGCATTTGACACAAGTCCCGCAATGAACGCCGGAATAACTACAGGTGATAAGATTATCAGGGTTGAAGGTCAGGATGTTGACGGGAGCAATCTTGAGAAAGCAGTAGGTATGATGCGTGGACTTCCCGGCACCAGCGTTACCGTTTCGATCTTAAGAGATGGTACAGTAGCGGATCATACTCTGGAAAGAGCAATAATAGAGATTCCAATTCTTGATTACGAAATGCTTGAAAACAGTATTGGATATATATGGTTATATCAATTCAACGAAAAATCTGCTGAGAATTTTGAACAAGCGCTTTCAGCTCTGATAGAACAGGGGATGGAAGGGTTGATACTTGATTTGCGCGGGAATCCGGGGGGGATGCTTGATCAATGTGTTCAGATCGCAGATTTATTATTGCCCGAAGGAATAGTAGTTTATAGTGAGAATCGTCAGGGGATGAGGGAAGATTATTCGTCAGACAGACATTACATGGGATTGCCGCTTGTGGTCTTGATAGATGAATTCAGCGCCAGTGCTTCTGAGGTTCTTGCAGGTGCAATACAAGATTTTGAAGCGGGAACTCTTGTTGGCGGCACTACCTTTGGCAAGGCTCTTATACAAGGTATTCGTGGACCATTCGCGGATGGTTCGGCGCTAAAACTTACGACTTCGCAATATTTTACACCTAGTGGAAGGAATATTCAGGATGTTGGGATTGTGCCGGACATACCTGTTGAAATGTCCCAAGCCGCACGTGATTTTCTGGAAGCGAACCCGGGTGATGAACTGCCCGATGAGCTTGATGACGTGTTGCAAAAGGGCATTGATGAGATTTTGCGAAAGACAGCACAATAAGCTAGTTGCATCACTGTTAGATTGTCGTATTGTTTTTGGTAAAAATCAGCTTTGCTGAAAAATGATAGTTTTAAGGAGAAAACATGGCTCTTATAGAAATAGTTATCACTCATTTTGCTTATTCTATTACGAGTCTTATGTTTATTGTTGTTTTAACTTTAGCTTTTATGTATATATCAAAATTCGCGAAGCTTGAGGAAGCATGGCTTGGAACGCTCCGCACTCCGCTTAAAACAAGATTTTTAAGTGCAGTGCTTTTTGGTATGATCGTAGGTCTTGTGGCTAGCTTTTGTATTGTGCTTGTAGGTATACCGTTGGATTACAAAGCTGTACTTTACATTTGGCCGCTTGCTATTTTACTTATGTTTATAAACAAACGATACCTATGTTTTTCGTATTCTGGAGGAATAGTTGCTTTATCAGCCTTGTTATTCGGTTGGCCTGATATTAATGTTCCATCGATAATTGCTTTGGTTGGAATATTACACTTAATGGAGAGTCTTTTAATTTTGTTTGATGGATATAAAGATAGTCTCCCAATTTGGGTGAAACACAAAGATGACAATACGGTTGGAGCTTATCTTATGAACAAGGTCTGGCCGATTCCACTTGTGGTACTAATAGCACCTGAAGGCATAATGCAAGCGGCAGAAGGGGCAATAGCCATGCCTGATTGGTGGCCTCTTTTTCAGCAGCCAGGAATTGAAGTTTTGGCACTTTTTCCGATAGTTGCGGTAATGGGATATTCTGATATAGCTATAACTCGAACTTCCCGGGGTAGGGTTAAAGAGACAGGCTTTTGGCTTGGGGTTTATAGCATTATCATTCTAAGTCTTGCTTTGATATCGGCAAGAATTTATTGGGTTTCTTTTATAGCTGCATTAGCTGCGCCTGTTTTGCATGAACTTTTAATTGTATTTGGCAAGAAAACGCAGCTGGAAGGTATTCCTGCTTTTAAAGCTCCGTGGAGAGGACTTAAGATTCTTGAAGTATTGCCTTTGTCACGAGCAGAACAAATGGGTATGAAATCTGGAGATGTGTTGCTTGCAGTTAACGGTAAAGATGTGAACAGCAAAGATATGCTCGATAAATTTTTGATGGAGTATCATTCATATGCCTGGTTTGATGTAAAAAGAGATGATGTAAACTTAGTCCTTGAGCACAAGGATTATCAGAAAGGCATAAGCGATCTGGGCGTGATCTTCGTGCCGCGACAAACTACAAAACATTTCAAGATAGATGAGAAAAGCGGTATTTTATCCAACTTTTTTGGGTTTATTCGTAAAAAAATCAAATAACTTGTATGGGAGGAACTGTCATGCACAAAAAAACTCTTGCTCTGATGATAATGCTGGTTTTAATGTTGATATTTATGACAGGTTGCGTGCCGGGACATCAAAGGTTTACAAATGAAGATCCTGCGGGATTTTTCTGGGGAGTATGGCATGGCTGGATTGCGCCGATATCTCTAGTTATCGGGTTTTTTGACAGAAATGTGAGGATTTATGAGCCTGACAACAGTGGTTGGTTTTATGATTTAGGATTTTATATTTCTATAATTGCAGGTTTTGGTGGGATTAATATATTCCGCAAAAGTCGGGGAAAATAGGTCAGGGCGTATACGTTTGAGATTTGTTTTATCCTATTGCACAATGTAAATAATGATGTTATAATTTTTCAGTCTTATTGGCTTGAATTGAATCATTCAGTCATGACTAATTTCATATAAGCCGAATGTATTGTTCGGCCAATCCTTGTTCTATCCCTGTGATAGAGCCATAGTCCAGAAGGAGGTGTTTTATTTTGAGAAAGTATGAGTCAATGTATATCCTGCGTCCTGATCTGGATGAGGAAGCTGTCAAATCTACCATTGAACGGTTTGCAGCATTAGTTACCAACCAAGGCGGACAGGTAACCAAAGCTGAACCATGGGGAAAAAGAAGACTGTCTTACCTTATTGACGGATTCAAGGAAGGTTACTATGTGCTGATGAATTTCAGCGCTGAAGCTTTTGTTCCGATAGAATTGGAACGAGTGTACAAGATTACCGATACTATAATACGTTACATGATAATACGAGAAGACGATTAGGAAGGGTTGGTGCTTGACATGATGAACAAGACTGTTTTAATCGGAAGGTTGACCAAGGATCCCGAGATTCGTTATCTCACAAGCGGTACAGCTGTGACTACCTTTACTTTAGCTGTTTCAAGGAATTTTGCCAACCAGCAGGGTGATAAACAAGCAGATTTTATTCCCATTGTAGTATGGAGAAATCTTGCCGAAAATTGCGCGAAATATCTTGCGAAAGGTAGATTGGTAGCGGTGCTCGGAAGAATTCAAACACGCAGTTATGACGGTAAAGACGGTCAGAAGCGCTACGCCACAGAGGTAGTGGCTGACGAAGTGCAATTCTTGGACGGTTCATCAGGAAGACAAGCGCAGCCTACTCAACCTAACAGCTCGGACGATGAATCACTTGAAGGGTTCAGAGTGATCGAAGGAGAGGAAGACGAACTTCCATTCTAAAACAAAGGAAGAGGAGGAGAAACTAATGGCTGAGGCTGCTAAAAGGCCCAGATATAATACTTCTGACTACGACAGAAAGTCAAAATCGGGCTCCGGTGATGGTGACAAAAGACAAAGGGGTAGAAAACGCAGAAAACCTTGCAGTTTATGTGTTGATAAGCTTCGCACCATAGATTATAAAGATGCGTATAAACTAAGAAGGTTTATAACTGAAAGAGGGAAACTAGTCCCGAGAAGAGTATCCGGTAATTGCGCACAACATCAAAGACGCGTTGTGGCTGCAGTAAAAAGATCCCGGCATGTTGCATTGTTACCGTTTACAACAGACTAAAATATTAAAGACTAAAATCGGAGATCGCATTGCTATAAAGCGATCTCCGATTTTGTTTAAGTAAGATAGATATGCATGAAACATATCCCTGTTTTTAGAATTGGGAGCGATAGTATGTATAGACTGGGTTATCTTGGACCAAAGGGGACGTTTGCTTACGATGCGGCGATAGTTTACTCTAAGGATGCAGTCTGCGAGCTGGTTGAGTTTCCGGAAATATCTGAACTCATATATGCTGTGGAGGCTGCTAGTGTTGACAAAGCGATGGTTCCAATGGAGAATGCTATTGAAGGAACTGTGAATATTACGGCAGATATGCTTGTTCACGAAGTAAATGTCAAGATATCTGCTGAAGTGGTGTTGCCGGTACGACACTTTCTATTAGCCAAACCGGATGTGGATTTAAAAGCTGTAAAATTGGTATTATCGCATCCACAGGCATTGGCACAGTGCAGGAAATTTCTTTATAATAATGTAAAAGGCATTGAACAACGCCCAACTTCAAGTACAGCAGCAGCAGCAAGGGAAGTAGCCGCAGTTAATTCTGATTGGGCAGCAATTGCCAACAAAAAGGCTGCCGAAGTATTCGGATTGAAAATTTTAGCCGAAGATATTCAGGATAATCTTGCAAATAGTACCAGATTTGTTGTTTTATCAAAAACGGTTCCTGAACCAACCGGTGAAGACAAAACATCTATTGCATTCACAGTTGCAAACAGCCCCGGTAGCCTTTTTGAGGCTCTGAAATTATTTGCTGACAAACGTATAAATTTGACAAAGATAGAGTCAAGACCAATGAAAACTTTATTAGGACAATATATGTTTCTGGTCGATTTTGATGGTCATGCAAGAGATGACCTGATAAGCGAAGTATTAGACAAGATTTCTAATTGCAGCAAGTTTTTTGTTTATTTGGGCTCATACCCAAAATACAAAGATGTAAATGGAGGTTAGCCATGAAAGTAATATTACTTGAAGATGTTAAAGGACAAGGGAAAAAAGATGATATTTTGAATGTAAACGACGGTTACGCAAGAAACTTCCTTTTTCCCAGAAAACTTGCACTGGAAGTAAATGAGCGTATTTTGTTGGATATCAAAAATAAAAAGGTATTGCAAGAGAACAAAGTACACAAGGAAAAAGATTTAGCCCAAAAATTAGCAAAGGATATCGGCGCTGTCACTGTGATCGTTAAAGCTCGATGCGGCGAAGGTGGTAAACTTTTTGGCTCGGTGACATCAAAAGAAATAGCTGAGGCGCTCAAAAAAGATCACAAAATTGAATTGGATAAAAGAAAAATCGTTATGGACGAACCAATTAAGACGCTAGGTAATCATATGTTTGATGTAAAGCTATATCCTGACATAGTAGTAAAGCTTAAAGTAAGCGTAGAGAAGGATTAGGGTGGTTTACGTTGACTGAGCTGTTAAATCGAACTCCGCCATACAACATGGAAGCTGAGCAGGCTGTTTTAGGCTCTATATTGATTGATGCGGAGTCATTAGCAACTGCGGTCGAGCATTTAAAGAGCGATGATTTTTATTCCGAATCACATAAAGAAATTTTTGCCGCCATTCTGGACATTCATGCAAAGAGTGATCCGGTTGATGTAGTAACATTGGTGGAAGAGATAAAAAACAGAGGCAATTTAGAACGCGCAGGGGGCATAGCCTATTTAACTGATCTTTCAATGAGTGTGCCCAGTACCGCAAATGTAAAATATTACATCAAGATAGTGGATGAGAAATCTACTTTAAGGCGTCTTATCTCCGCATCAAATGAAATAATAAGGAATTGTTACCAAGGCCAGGAAGAATTGGAGAACATAATTGATCAGGCTGAAAAAAGAATTTTTGAATTGTCACAAAGACAGCACAGCCATCAATTTTTCTCGATAAAAGAAGTTCTTTTGGAGGTTTATGCGCGCATTGAAGAACTGGCTAAAAATAAGGGAAGAATTACAGGTGTTCCAACCGGATTTGCAGAATTCGACAATATTACTTCGGGATTAAATCCATCTGAGTTGATACTTGTTGCAGCTCGCCCGTCAATGGGTAAAACTAGCTTTGTATTGAATATTGCCCAGTATGCGGCTTTGCGTGCACGAGTGCCGGTAGCGCTTTTCAGCCTTGAAATGGCAAAGGAACAATTAGCTCAACGCATGTTAAGTTCTGAAGCTAATGTCGAGTTACATAAAATCCGTGTAGGAAAACTGGATGAAGCAGATTGGCTAAAACTAGTCAAAGCTGCAGGACCCTTGTCACAAGCTCCGATTTATATAGACGATTCTCCGAGCATTAACTCAATGGAATTGCGCTCAAAGGCTAGAAGACTTAAAATGGAGCGCAATATCGGTATGGTAATTATTGACTATTTGCAACTTATGTCCGGAAAAGGCAGAATAGAAAATCGTCAACAGGAGATATCTGAAATATCACGTTCGTTAAAGGCATTAGCCCGAGAATTAAAAGTGCCTGTGGTGGCTCTATCTCAGTTAAGCCGTGCGCCGGAAGCCAGAGCAGGGCATAGACCTATGTTGAGTGACTTGAGAGAATCAGGCGCGATCGAGCAGGATGCAGATCTTGTGGCATTTCTGTATAGAGATGAATATTATAATAAAGATACTGACAAGAAAAATATTGCCGAAGTAATCATTGCAAAACAGCGAAACGGACCTACCGGAACAGTCGAATTGGTTTGGTTAGGACAGTTTACAAAATTTGCCGGTTATGACAGGGTGCATAGTGAATCATGAGTGTCGAATTGGAATTTTGTTTGACATGATAATATCCATTTGTTATACTAAAACGTGCTCGAAAGCATTGCTTGCCTAGATGGCTTAGACTAAGAGACAAATTAGTCCAATGTTATGCTGTTTGTTGAATTCTCGGTACATACGGAGAGATGTTCGAGTGGTTTATGGAGCTGGTCTTGAAAACCAGTGATGCCTTATGGGCACCGGGGGTTCGAATCCCTCTCTCTCCGCCATAAAATTTTTCGACTGATTAATGGAGAAGTACCCAAGTCTGGTCGAAGGGGCGCCCCTGCTAAGGGCGTAGGTCGGCAAACACCGGCGCGAGGGTTCGAATCCCTCCTTCTCCGCCAATAATTTAATGTGCCCGTAGCTCAATTGGACAGAGTGCCTGACTACGGATCAGAAGGTTGGGGGTTCAACTCCCTCCGGGCACGCCAGAATATCAAGGAAAATCGACCTTGATATTTTTTTATTTCACAAAACTTCAAACATTCTTCAAACATGCAAAATATGTCAAAAATATTTTATTTTAAAAATTAAAAACGATTTTAGGGTAAGTTTTTCGGATTTGTGTCGAAGGCACAAAAAAATAACGGAGAGCATTTTTAACGCTCTCTGTTAGTGTAAAACTTAACACGGTTTTTCTTTAAAAAAATGATGTTGTTATTGCATGAATTCTTCTAATTTCTTAACCGCTTTTCTTTGCATCTCAACTGAAACATGTGCATAGAGATCCATAGTTATGCCGATTTGAGAATGCCCTAGTCTTTCGGACATTGTTTTCATATCTATGCCCGAAGCTAACATCATTGAGGCGTTGGTGTGCCGAAGGTCATGGAAACGGATCATAGGTAAGTCAGGGTTTTTTAAAAGGGTTTTGTGAAATTTTTTTCCGACATAATCGGGCTCCATAAAACTTCCGTCTGCCCATGTGCTTATGTATCCGTCAAATTGTAGTTTGTAAGAACTACCAAATAGCAATCTGTTTTCCATCTGCTTCTTTTTGTCTTTTCTTAACAGCTCAACTAAAGCTTGTTGCAAAACCACGCGTCTTATACTCTTCTCGGTTTTCGGTTCTTTGAATATAAGATTCCCCATAACTCTTTGAGCTGTTCTTCTCACGGTGCAAACAGCATTGTCGAAATCAATATCTGTCCATTTTAGTGCGCCGATTTCACCTGCACGCATTCCGGTATAAATAGCAAGCATTACGTGCAAATATATCGGAGTATCCTTGAATACTTCATGGGCTTTTTGGATATTGGCAAAATTCCAAGCTTGCATTTCTTTTCTGGTTCTTTTTGGAGGTTCTACTATGTCACAAGGATTTTTCGCTATGTATAACCATTTAACTGCATGATTTAAGGCTTGACTCAGTAACCTGTGATGGTAGTTAATCGAAGAATTCGATAAAGTGCTGTTTTCTCTCAAGTGTGTATAATATTTCTGTATTAAAGATGGTGTCAATTTTGATAATTCTTTGTGTCCGAGCAAAGGGTTAAGATATAAACGGATAATGTCGCTATATGAAGCATATGTTTTAGGCGCTAAATGCGGCTTTTTGCTGTCTTCTAGCCATTCGTCAAGAAATTGAGCCAAAGAAATGTTAGACGAGCTAACATATTCCCCTCTTTGAATATCCGCCAGCATCTGCTCTAAAGCGATCTTGGCTTCTTTTTTTGTTCTGTAACCGCTATGCCATTTTTGTTTTCTCTTGCCGTTTTCGTCAACACCGATGTCTAAAATTACATAATATTTCTCGCCTTTTTGATGTATATGTCCTCTCATTTGTTTTGTTTTCCTTTCAAAGCCTTCTTGAGCAGGAAGGTGAATTACTTTTGTTTGACAGCACGATTATTATATCTGATTAAGTCCTGGCAAATCAATGTGTGATAAAAAATAAGTTGCCGCGCCCTCCCTTTTTTGTTCATAACATATGTAATACTAAAATAAGGAGAGGGAACCTGATGTGGATAAGAAGTCAAGATTTTAAAAAACTTGTAAAAGCAACCGAAATATGGATTAAAAACGGACATATCTACGTAAGCACCAGTCCTACAACTATCGGATGGAATGGTTATTTTATGGGAAAATACGACGAGGAGCGCTGTATTGACATCTTAAGCGAAATCCAGTCACGATATTTTCTTGTAGATATGAACGTTTATCAAATGCCAGAAAAATGATTTATATAAAAATCGCACTATTGTGCAATATTATGATCATTATTGGCGGACTTCTTTTTGCTATGACAAAAAATGGATTGTTTGTTGTTTTTATAAGCGTGTCTTTTTTGTTAATAAGTGTGGCTTATTGTGTCTTACACCAAAAAAAACAGAACAGTTTTGACGTTATGGGAAGAATTTCAAAAGCAGAGCTTCTCACGCGCTTTAAGCGACTCGGTTATCATAGCAGGTCGGTTACAATTAAAAACGGTCATAATGTTGTGCTAGTTCTTGAAAAAAACGGAATAAAAACGCTTATCCAGTTTAGACCGCAGGAAGAAAAAGTGGGTATTAGAACTATAGAAAAAATCATAAGCGCGATGGATTATTATTCCACAAGCAAAGCTATTCTTATAACCCGAAATCCGTGTTCAGCGGATGCTAATGTTCTTGCTAACACAAACAACATAGAAATCTGGAATAAAGTGGTTTTTCAGGAGTTCGTAACAAAAACTAGCGTATTTTTGTACGCAAAAACCCCGACTCATATATATGGAATATGTCCCGTGTGTTTAAGTAAGCTTGCGAAACACAATAAAACCCTTAAATGCGTTTCTTATCCTGTCTGTTCTTTTGTACGAGAAATCTAGCGGCGCAAGTCTGAAAAAGTTCTGTTGTTAAGTCGTATTGTTTTTCTCTATAAATAAGAGAGAGTTAATAAATAACTATATAAAGAAAAGAGGAGTAAAGCATGCAAGCATTACAAGGATTCAGGTATGAAAATAAGGGAGTAGTGCAAGGAACTTTGGCGAAGAAACCGTTTTTCACGAAAGCGGGTGCGGCCTTAATAGTGATATGCACGTACAGTCCGCGATATAACAAAAAGACGATGCGGACAGAAATCGTTTTCCCGAACTTTGTTACCTTCGGGAAAGTGGCAGAAGAGGTTATGTCTGCTCAAATTGGCCAAGAGATATGGGCGGAATACCATATTGAAACAAAAAAAGTCACAAGACCCGATGGAACTTTTTCTTATTATGAGGACAAGGTTATAACCAATATAGCACTTGGGCGCATTCCTTGGAAAAGAATTGGTATACAAGACGAGGGGCCAATAGAAGACCAACAGGTTTCGGAATAACGGGGGCGTAAACATAAAGGCCGGACTTAACGTCTGGCCTTTATATTATGTTCTTGATGATTGAGTATTTGGGTGAATTATGCTTGTGAATTTATTTGCATAGCACCTGCTTTTTGTGTCCGACACGTCAATACAATTCCCTTTTCCGAAAGCTTGTGACTAATAAAAAAAGAGGGCAAAGAACAGGCGATTATTTTGATAAGCCGCATCGACAAAGGAATGTCTCTGCGCTTCAGCGTACCGACATACATAAAACGCAATATTTTTTCGGGATAAAAAGCATGTTCGTTTTGCTCGCAATACAAATTGATGCGTTCTTCTAATCGCGGATCTTCTAAAAGAAAATTTAGAAATTGTTCAAAATCTTTCATAAAAAACTCCACGTCTTTTACGAATAATTTGTCTTTAGCAATAGCCCTCCCTACTTCAGTAATAAAAGCCTTTTTATTCCAAAACTTCTTAAACAAATATTTTTGGTGGCTATTTAAGCTTTGTAACAGTTTGTTTTGCAACGCTTCGTTTTTTACACATGAAGTGTTAAACTCTTCAATAACAGTACCCGCAACAAAATTATCATGTGTTAAGTTTTTGTTCGTTAGCTTTTTCGAAAAATCTTTGCCTCGGACTTCAACAATATTTATAATCGCAGGCACCCCCCATTTAGTAAAAAATGCCGCAGCGATTACGCATAAAAAAATTGCCACGATTTCATAGAGCTGGAACATCATCTAAATCCTTCTTGTTTAAGAAAATCAAGGTTTGCTCCTCTTTAGGTAAGCGACGTTTTCTTTGTGAAGGATAAGGAAGAGAAATACCCTTTTTTAAGAGCGTATGGCTGCAATAAAGGCTTAAAAGATTTACCAGTATTATACTGTTGGCTCGTGAAAGGTTTTGTATAACACATTTCCCTTCCTCCATTTTATTGCCGATGTATTTTATATAAAAAACTTCCGCGGGAAATGTAAGTTCCTCGTTTCTTTTATATGCGGCTAGAACATTACTCTCTAAATAGGGATCCGCCAATTCAGATTCGATAAATTTTTCGAAATCCTTTAAGATAAACTCAAGATCATTCTTAAGCTCAACGTTTTGTTTACGCCTCGCTAAAAAGTTCTTTTTTTCATTGATAATAAAGGATTCTGTTTTCCAAAATTCGTTTACTAGCTGGTCGTGATGATCTTTTATCTCTTGCATAAGGTTTTCAATCAATGTTTTTTCGGAAAAACAGGGCGCTTTAAAGTCCTTTATAACGGTATTTTCAAACAGATCTTTCTTTTTTATTTTCTTGCCAATCGCCTTCTTTAACAAATAACCGCTATTGAATTCGATAAATAAATGTAATTTTGTCTTAACCACATAACGGGCTATCGGTAACGCCATGAAAAATGTAGTTATAATAATAGCCAAATTCAAACCGTCGTTCACTCTTATCACTCCTGTTCCGCAAAATGTTTTACAATTTCATTTTACCACAAGTTTTACCATTTTCAAGTTTTGCAGATAGCGCAATATTGTCTTGCATTACCATGGGCTTTTTGTTTAAAAATTACTGATCGAATTTATAAAGATTAATTTAAGGAGGTAACAGATGGAAAAATACGAATTGCTGAAAAATAACACGGGAAAAACAGAAAACGGCACCATTTTGCACAGAATACGTGCGCTACGATCGTTTGCCAACGTCTCTGAAGGGGATTTGGGAGGCTGGATTGAGTCTGAAAAAAACCTAAGTCATTCAGGTAATGCGTGGATAAGTGACGAAGCGCAAGTTAGTGGAAAGGCGCGAGTTGTAAACAATGCGCAGGTAATGCAAAACGCTCAGGTTTGTGATTCCGCTCTCATCTACGGTGACGCCAAGGTGTCAGGATCCGCCTATGTTGCAGACAATGCTTACATTGAAAGCAGCGCACATATAAGTGGCGACGCAACTGTAACGGGCTATGCGGTCGTTTCGGAG
>Ga0209105_100068_pt1 | contig 37169 bp, 32 predicted proteins | sample SedPBSmetaG_FD_184158 | JGI IMG/M metagenome (GOLD analysis project Ga0209105, IMG submission 184158) | Freshwater sediment bacterial and archeal communities from Indian Creek, Illinois, USA to study Microbial Dark Matter (Phase II) -... | ecosystem: Environmental > Aquatic > Freshwater > Creek >...
TGGAATTAGCGAGGACTGTTAAGGCAACATCGCTTTTAAGCTTTGGTCTGCATTTTATAATTCCCGGATTTATCGCCATTTTTAGCTTAAATATGCGTTTTGTGACGTCGATTCCCGATATGAAGATTTGATAAATAAGCCATATCGTATAACGAAAAATTCTCAGCGCCTCTATCGCGACACCACCTCTGTCGGTTGGATTAGCCAATACAAGCTTTTTAGAAAACAATGCGACTAAGAGCGAACATATGATTCCTGCGGTAATGTGAAACAAATCAAATCTGCCCGATAAAAGCAGCCAAAAGGCGAACATCAATAAAAAAGTCAAAAAAAAGTTGCGATATTTCTTTATACTTTTCAAACTCACACATCCCTTCATCGACAAAACGAATTATATGCCTACCTTATTCTTCTGTCAATACCTCATCAATTCACGTTTTTTCTCGCATATGCTCATAAAACTTAATTTTGCATAATCTGAATGATAAAGCTTCATTTTCTAATAATCCGGCATTATTAAAACAGGAAATTTGATTTTAAGTAACATTGCTTTTGAATTTATTCTTGGTGTAAAATTCAAAAGCGTTTGCTGAATTCGTAATTGCAGCTTGCCGCAGCATGTGCTATAATCCCTTTTAAATGCAACTGCAGCGTATGGAGGCTAAAATGAAGATAGACATTTATGCGGCACAAAACAGTGTGCAGGAGAAAGAACTAAAAGATAGGACTGTTGTTGTAATTGATGTGTTTCGTGCAACAACAACCATCATAACAGCTCTACATAATGGATGCAGGGAAGTCATACCTGTTGCCGGGATCGAAGAAGCTATAGCTTTTTCGCGAAATTATGACAAAAACACATTCCTTTTGGGAGGAGAACGTAATACTCATAAGATTGACGGCTTTGATCTATCGAATTCTCCTCTAGAATACACCAGGCAAACGGTTGATGGGCGTACTATACTAATGACCACAACAAACGGCACCAAAGCCGTAAGAAAGACACACGAAGCCAAAGTGGTGCTGATTGCAGGCTTTGTCAATGTTGATGCTATAGCCACATATTTATATAATCTTGGCGAAGATGTGGTTTTCGTATGTGCCGGTACGGACGGAAAATTCTCGCTTGAAGATATACTGGCGGTAGGAGCATTGCTGTCTGGGCTTAAAAATATGGGAAAAGAAATAACTCTTGATGATCTGGGGTTCGTATGCGTTCATATGTATGAAATGTACAAAAACGACATAAAGGAATTTCTGAAGGAAACCAATCATTATAGGCGTTTAATAAATGAAAAACTTGAAAATGATATAGATGCATGCCTTGATATCAACTCCATCCCTGTTGTTCCCGCATATAAGGATGGTGTGATCAGGCTTAACGCCAAAGCTCATTGATAGGGGCTCGATTTAGGAGATTAGAAACACAGATCTGTCCCATCGATAGAACCGTCCCCAATATTGAATATTGTAAGGAGCGTGAAGTAATTGGCTAAAGACAATACTTTTTATATAACGACCCCAATATACTACCCAAGCGATAAGCTGCATATTGGACACTCATACACAACTGTCGCGGCTGACGCTATGGCAAGGTTTAAAAGGCTTACCGGAAAAGATGTGATGTTTCTTACCGGAACGGATGAACATGGCCAAAAAATCGAGAGAACTGCCAGAGAACATGGCATGGATACAAAAACTTATGTTGACGGGATAGTCGACGGGATAAAGAAATTATGGGATTTGCTTGATATATCTTATGACGATTTCATAAGAACCACTGAAATAAGACATAAGGAAGCAGTTCAGAAGATATTTAAAAAACTATACGATCAGGGTGATATATATAAGAGCGAATATCAGGGATGGTATTGCACTCCATGCGAATCTTTTTGGACGCAAAGGCAGCTTGTTGACGGGAACTGCCCGGATTGCGCCCGTAAAGTCGAAATGGTCAGCGAAGAGGGCTATTTTTTCCGTCTCTCAAAATATCAAAACGCGCTTATAGAGCATATTAAATCTAATTGTGATTTTATAAAACCGCAATCAAGATGTAATGAAATGCTTAATAATTTTCTGCTCCCCGGGCTTGAAGATCTGTGTGTTTCACGAAGCTCGTTTAAGTGGGGCATACCGGTATCCTTTGACGATAAGCACGTCATTTATGTGTGGATAGACGCACTCTCAAACTACATAACGGCTTTAGGATATATGAGTTCCGATACATCGAAATATGAAAGGTATTGGCCGGCTAGTGTCCAGCTTGTGGGCAAGGAAATAGTGCGATTCCACACTCTGATTTGGCCTGCTATGCTTTTAGCTTTGGGCGAGCCGCTTCCGAAACAGGTCTTCGGCCATGGGTGGCTTATACTTGAGGGCGGCAAAATGTCAAAGTCCAAAGGGAATGTCATTGATCCGGTAGTGTTGTCTGAGAGATACGGGGTTGATGCGATACGCTATTTCCTTTTGCGCGAGCTTCCGTTCGGAGCGGATGGCGTTTTTTCAAACGAAGCGCTTTTAAATCGCATAAATTCTGATCTTGTGAATGATCTTGGCAATCTTGTAAACAGAACGGTTGCTATGATAGACAGATATTTTAAAGGAGTAATCCCAAGTCCTTCAGAATTTACGCCGATTGATCGAGAGTTAATTGACATGGCTCTTGCGACTCCCATGAGAGTTGAAAAACTCATGGATGAGCTTCAGTTTAGTAACGCACTGGCTGAAATCTGGAAGCTAATAGGGCGTGCCAACAAGTATATTGACGAAACCGCTCCGTGGGCGCTTGCCAAAGACGGCGAGAACAAACCACGATTGGCTACAGTTATGTATTGTTTGGGAGAATGCATAAGATTTGTGTCTGTATTGGTGAGTCCGGTTTTGACACGCGCACCGGAAAAAATAAGAGAGCAGCTGGGTATTGATGATCCAAATATTGCAACATGGAAAAGCCTGGGAGAGTTTGGGAAATTGCCGTTTGGTTCAATTATAAGGCGCAAGCAGGTAATATTTCCGAGGCTTGATATACAGGCAGAACTTGCCGAACTTGGCGCGAATATGGAGAATGGGGGCAATCAAGTGGAAATTTCTACAGATAACGAGTTAAGGCCGCAAGAGATTGATATTGAATATTTTAAAGCGGTGGATTTAAGAGTCGCTTTAGTACAAGAGGCTGAAAGAGTTCCAAAATCCGATAAGCTTTTGAAACTTACACTGAGAGTTGGAAGCACAACCCGCCAAGTAGTTGCCGGAATAGCCAAGGAGTACACCCCCGAAGACATAATCGGTAAAAGCATAATTCTTCTTGCAAATTTAAAACCAGCAAAGCTAAGAGGCGTTTTGTCGGAAGGAATGTTAATGGCAGCAAGCGACGATGATGGTAAATTATCTCTTTTGACTATTGATCGGCCTATCGCGGATGGATCGAAAATAAGCTGAGGAAAAGATATGTATTTTGACAGCCATGCGCATCTTGATGATGAAAAGTTTGACGGCGACCGGGATAGGGTCGCCGAATCTTTGTCAGAACAGGAAATTTCAGGGGTATTAAATGTTTGCTCATCTATCGAGAAGATAGATGTATGTCTTGAGCTTGCCCAAAAATATGATCGGATTTATGCCGCAGTCGGTGTGCACCCGCATGAGGCTGCCTTAGCTACGGATGAAGTTTTAAAAAGAGTGTCTGAAATTGCCCGAAATCCGAAAGTTAAGGCATATGGAGAGATCGGACTCGATTATTACTATAATTTTTCTCCAAGAGATGTCCAAAAAAAGATCTTTGAAGCCCAGATCAATATAGCTTATGAACTAAAACTTCCAATAGTCGTACATGACAGAGACGCCCATCAGGATGTTTTTGATATGCTAAAAGCGCACAGGCACAAGATTTACGGTGGAATGATGCATATGTTCTCAGGCAGTTGGGATATGGCGAAAAAGTTTATGGATTTAGGGCTGCATATCTCATTAGGAGGGCCTGTAACTTTTAAAAATGCTGTCGCACCGGTTGAGATAGCAAAAAAAATACCGCTCGACAGACTGCTAATTGAAACCGATTGTCCTTATATGTCGCCTCACCCTTTAAGAGGATCGAGAAACCATCCGGGCAATGTCAGACTGGTGGCTTCGAAGATAGCCGAAATAAGAGAGATTTCACTATCGGATCTCCTCCCAATATTGGGGACGGTTCTATCGATGGGACGGTTCTCTTGATTGCGAAACATTTAACAATTATAATTTGCATAAAAGCAGGCATAAGCGGAATAATATAATTATATGCGTTTCTTTTTGCTGCCTTCGACTTTATTTTAAGTTTTATTAGCAAAAAATAATATTTGACACAACTGTTGTAAATATTACAATATGATTGACTAATTGTTAAGATTATATTACAATGATTTTGTCAAATGTTTGCGAGAGCAAAAGGAGGGCAATTAATGAAATGCGATTTAAAGCGCGCAGCGATGTATAGGGTCATAGGTATTACGCTTGCTGTGCTGTTACTCGTAGGGGCAGCCATGGCCTTTTTAAACGCATATATTGAGAATAAAACCGTTAGCGTTGTATTAAATAATGATGGATTTGAATCTGAGCTTGTTACCATGGAGAAAACGGTAGGGAACTTGCTTGAAAAGTATGATATAGTTTTAGGACAGGGCGACGAAGTTTTACCCAAGAAAGATGAATTTCTTCACGAAGGCTTAACCATCACAATAAGGCGGGCTATAGAAATATTGGTAACAGCCGATGGCAGCGAGCATATGGTATATATGCTCGAAGGGACTGTCGAGGATGCTTTAAAAAAGGCTGGTATTAGCTTATCAGAGCTAGATGAAATAAATTATGAACTTGATGCCTCTCTAGCTGCCGGTATGGTAATAGCTGTTTCGAGAGTGATACAGGAAACAATAATAAAAAAAGAAGCAATTCCATACCAGGTAATTGTAAAAAACGACAATACCCAAGATGAAGGCCATCGAAGAGTAGTGCAGCAAGGCGAACAGGGAGAGCTGCAAAGAGAGTACAAGCTTGTTTATCGGGACGGCTTTGAGATTTCCCGAGAACTCATCGGAGAAAAAATAGCCCAGAAGCCTGTTGATCATATCGTAAGAGCGGGTACGCTCAGAAGAAAATTGACTTCAAGAGGAGAAGCTGTCAGGTATGCTTTTTCCAGGGTGTTCGAGGTGACAGCATACACTCATACCGGGAACCCGACAAGAACCGGAGTGATGCCTAAAGTTGGGCATGTAGCGGTAGACCCTAGCGTTATACCGCTTAATAGTACCATATACATAGATTTTTCCGGAAGATGGGATCATCTGGATGGTTTTTACAAGGCGACAGACACAGGCGGAGTTATAGACGGAGACATAGTTGATATTTTTATGGATACTGAAGAAGAAGCCATTCGTTTTGGGCGAAGACGGGCTAAGGTTTATCTCCTCAGATAAAATATTGGGGACGGTTCTATCGATGGGACACATCTCGAAAACAGTAAGGACAGACATTTATCTGTCCTTTTTTGCTTTTGCTGATATAATCTTAATCTGATTCTCCCGCAATTTTGGAATGAGTAGGTTTGCGGCGGGATAAAATTCTTACAGAATAATTTTTCGGAGGCATCAATGTATAATCTGACTTCACCCAAAGTGGTTGCTGAGCTTTTACAAAAGAATAATATTAAAATAAGTAAAAAGTTCGGACAGAATTTCCTTATTGATAGAAACATTATGAATAAAATTACCGATGCCGCAAACTTAAAACCATCGGATTTGGTAGTGGAAATAGGAACGGGAATAGGTACTCTGACAGTTGAACTGGCAAAGCTGGCGGAGAAGGTTTTAACATTTGAAATCGATAAAAATTTGATGCCTCTTTTAAGCGAAACACTCTCAATGTATTCCAACGTGGAACTTATCTATGGCGACATTTTAAAGCAAGATTTAAGAGAACTTGTAAACAGGTATTTTGGGGAAGCAGATTTTAAAGTAGTGGCAAACGTACCGTATTATATATCAACTCCTATTGTAATGCTTTTTTTGGAGAGCCGACTTAATTTGAGCAGAATGGTTTTATTGGTTCAAAAAGAAGTGGCGCAAAGAATGGTTGCAAGTCCTGGGAGCGAAGAATTCGGAGCGCTCTCATTAGCCGTTCAATACAGGATGTCGCCAAGAATTGAAGCTTTTGTGCCACCAGCAGTTTTTATGCCTGTCCCAGAGGTTGATTCAGCTATCATCGTATTGGAGCGAAGGACCGAACCTATAGTAAAGGTAAATGATGAAAGGCTTATGTTTGAAGTAATAAGGGCTGCATTTGCTCAGAGAAGAAAAAAGCTTTCGAATGCTCTTGCCGCTATCTCGCCAAATGGAAAAACCAAAGCAGAGATTTTATCAATACTGGATATTTGTGGTATTGATCTTGGTAGACGAGGAGAGACATTAACACTGGAGGAATTTGCTCGCATAGCTGATAAACTGTAAACTTGCCAAACAAAACGTCCCGCTGGTTGGCAAAACATTTTTTATTGTTTTTTTAATATGTGTGATAAAATAAACTAAAATTTAGAAGATGATACTAAAACTGACAAAAGTCGACAGTTAATAACGATTTTCGCCAGGCTTTGTTTTTACAGTACATTACAGGGAGGGAAGAAGAAGTATGAAAACTAAACCCAAAATTGCTGTCATAGAAGATAATCAGATTACGCGTGAACTCATAAAAAGCTTTATACTGGCGCAAGATGATTTGGAACTCGTGGGAACGGCAGAAAATGGCCTAAGGGGATTTGAACTGATCGAAAAAAAGAGACCGGATGTAATAATTTTGGATATGATAATGCCACGCATGGATGGACTTGAAGTTTTAGAAAGGCTCAATGCGTTTAATCCGGACTACTCTCCTTCAGTTATTTGCCTATGTGCTGTAGGTCAGGAAGGCATGATAAGAAAAGCGGTCGATCTTGGAGCTAAGTATTATATGTTGAAGCCTTTTGACTTTAACGTAATATTAAAGAGGATCAGGGATTTATCCCAAAATAATGGCATAGTGTCGGTGGTCACTTCTCCTTCTCATAAAACTGCAAATGTCGAAAGAAAGATTTCGGATATTTTTCTTTTGGTAGGTATTCCTGCTCATATAAGAGGATACCATTTTTTAAGAGAAGCCATTAGAATTGTTATCGAAGATAAAGACTGCATAAATCGGATTACAAAACAATTATATCCCGATGTAGCTAAAAAATTCAATACAACCCCCAGTAAAGTCGAAAGGGCGATAAGGCACGCTATAGACGTAGCTTGGAGTCGGGGAAAAGCTGAAGGGATTAATCAGGCATTCGGGTACACCGTATACGGAAAATACGACAAACCGACAAACGGAGAGTTTATAGCTTTAGTAGCCGATAAATTGAGTATAGAGAACAGCAACTGAAATACATCTTTTATTGCAAGCTTTAAATTTAAATTTATTTTGTTTTCCATATAAGCAGGAATTTTTCTCGGCATGGAGAATATATTTGATTGACGTGCGGCATACTTATTTTCGGATTCCATAGCAAGTATGCGATGTATAAGTACGGTTTAAAGGTTTAAAATCAATTTATCGGAGGTATATCATGGCATATAAGAAATGTCCGAGATGCAATCTAAATTATATTAAAGATGTTGACTCATTGTGCATGGTCTGTATGGAGGATCTTGGGAAATCACCAAGGACAGGCACAGATGACGAGGACTATGATATTTGCCCTGAATGCGGCGATAATGTCATTAAATCAGGTGAAGAAATGTGTTATCAGTGTCAGCTTGAACGCACTAAGGACACCGTGGATGAAGTTGTAAAAAAATCCACTGAATGGAGTGAAATTACACCAGGTGCGGAAGTTGTGGACACTTTTCATGTCGATATGGAAGAAGAGATAGAAGAATTGGAGAAAGTCGATCTGGAAGAAGGACAAGATGAGGTCGCTGAAATAATAGAAGACAGCGACGATGATCAGAATTAAACTATATTGATAATATAAAGAAATCAGATGAACCGCTTACATCGAAAGCAAAATAAACAAATTCGCCCCGAATTAAGTCAAGGGGCGAATTGTATTAAACATAACTGGAATTTGATTACTCGTTGATGTATAATAACGAAACAGAATTTAAGATTCAGTGTTACGATGTTGATATATGTAGCAATAGTATTATGAGGTTTGTTGGTGAAAACGATTAAACTTAGAGCTTACGGTAAGATTAATTTCGCACTTGATGTGATATCGAAACGATCGGATGGATATCATGATGTAGAAATGATTATGCAATCGATTGGTTTATATGATTTGATAACAATAAAAGAAACAATTTGCGGGATCAGGCTTAATTCCAATTGTAAATCTATTCCTTTAGATGAGAACAATATTGCGTATAAAGCTGCAGAATTGATTATTACACATACGGGAATCGATCGCGGAGTGGACATTTACCTGCATAAGAATATTCCTGTAGCGGCAGGTATGGGCGGAGGCAGTGCTGATGCTGCCGCTATTCTTAAAGGTCTTAATGAGTTATGGAGCTTAGGATTATGCATTCGCGAGCTTATGGATTTTGCTTTGTCATTGGGGGCGGATGTTCCTTTTTTTATATTGGGAGGTACGGCGTTGGCGTGCGGAATAGGAGAAAAGCTGACACCGATAAAAGCTTTGGAAGATGTTTTGATGCTTATCGTAAAGCCTGATTTTGGAGTTTCTACAGCACAGGTGTATAGTATGTTTGATATCAGCAAGATTACTGAAAGACCTAGTATGCCGCTTATGATTGATGCTTTAAGGACAAGAAATTTAGCGGCAATAGGGAAGAACTTGTGTAATGTGTTTGAGCATGTTGTGTGTGCAATGCATCCGGAAGTGTCCGAGATAAAACGACAAATGATTCGTAAAGGTGCTTTAGGAAGCCTTATGAGCGGGAGCGGTCCTACTGTTTACGGTATATTTGAGAATTATGTTCAAGCCGAAGAATTGTATAAAACTTTCAAGGAGCGATATCCCGAGTCATATCTGACTCATACATACGGAAGCAGCATAGATATAATCGAGGAGTTGGAATAATGAATGCGATAATACTTGCGGGTAATGATAAAAACGGCGAAGCAAAGCTGGGAATATCCAATAAAGCCTTTCTTAAGATTAATGACAGAATTATGGTTGATTATGTAGTCGACGGATTGCGCGCATCCGATAATGTCGACAAAATCTCAATAGTCGGACCTATTGACGATCTTAAAGAACATTTGAGAAATCGTGTGGATTATTATTTTGAGGCTGTAGACTGCATTTTTGAAAATGTAAAATTAGGACTTGAGCCTTTTAAAGACGACGAGAGAGTTCTTGTGCTCACATCGGACGTACCTCTTCTTACCGGCTCTTGTGTGACTGATTTTGTCATGCGGTGTGAAGAAAAGAAAGCGGATTTGTGCTATCCGATAGTGGATAGAATAGACAATGAAAAAGTATTTCCGGGATTTAAAAGAACTTATGTGAAACTTCAAAGTGGCACATATACGGGGGGGAATATATTCTATTTCAATCCCGAAGTAGTCAAACCATGCAGAGATTTTGTACTTAAAGCTATAGAATACAGGAAAAAGCCATGGAAAACAGGTAGGATGCTTGGATTTAGGTTCCTAATCATGCTGCTTTTAGGAAGTCTTACGATATCAGGTCTTGAAAAGCGGCTTTCAGAGCTTCTCAATATCAATGCGGCCGCAATTATATCTCCTTATCCGGAATTGGCTAACGACATAGATAAAATAAGCGATCTTGAAATGGTTGAAACATATTTAAAGACAAACGGGAAAATGGTTTAAAATTTTAGGAGTATTGTTTTTGTCGCCTTTATGCGTTACAGGTGAAAACCGCTTCAGCAACCTTTACTCCCGATAATGCATCTTTGCAATAATAATCGGCTCCTATTTTTTTTGCGTATTGCTCTGTTAGAACCGCTCCCCCGACCATTATGACGCATCGAGGGGAAGTATTGCGTAAAAGCTTAATTGTTTGCTCCATGGCAGGCAACGTGGTGGTCATAAGTGCGCTTAACCCAACCAGCTTCACATCGTTTTTAAGAACCGTATCAGATACAAACTTCGGTTGTGTGTCCTTGCCGAGGTCTATCACATTATACCCATAGCTTTCTAAAACAACTTTTACAAGGTTTTTACCTATATCATGCACATCGCCCTTAACGGTTGCCAAAGCTATCGTGCCTTTTTGGATGGTGCTTTCGTCTTTGTCGGTAAGAATCTCCTTAACCACAGCAAAAGCGACCGCAGCGGTTTCAGCAGCGCGTATAAGCTGAGGCAAAAAGATCTGACCGGCTTCATATAGCTGACCTATTGCTCTTAGGGAGGGCACGATGTGTTCTTCGATTAGAGAAACAGGATCGGCTTTGGAGGAAATGTTGTTTACCGCATTCTTAAGACCGCTTTTATTTCCGTCAAGGATCAGGTTTGTTATGCTATGCTCGTCTGTTCTGTCGCTTGGTATGGATTGGGACACGACTTGAGATTTACCGTAATGCTTTATAAATATCTCTGCATCCTGATCAATTACTCCAAGTACGCTAAAAGCCCTTATTGTATCCATATAAGCGGATGAAGTCGGATCTATTATTGCCGCATCGAGTCCCGCGTATAAAGCCATAGCAAGATATGTTGAATTTAACAGCTCTCTTTTAGGTAAACCGTAAGATACATTGCTTACACCGAGAATAGTTTTTACGTTGTGCCTGGTTTTTAATAGAGTGATAGCCTTGAGTGTTTCAAGTACTTCCTTTTGCTGTGCCGAGGCCGTAAGTACAAGGCAATCTATCAAAAGATCATTTTTATTAATACCGTGTTCACTTGCGCATTGAATAATATTTTCAGCTATTTTAACACGATCTTCATATTTTGTCGGAATACCTTCATCATCCATGCAAAGACAAACCAAAAGTGCGCCGTATTTTTTTGCGATGGGTAATATCGTTTCCAAGCTGCTTTGTTTACCGTTAACTGAATTAATTATGGCTTTTCCCGGATAAACTCGCAAGGCTTGTTCAATAGCCTCGGAGTTTATGCTGTCAAATTGAAGAGGTAGATTTACAACATAGGCAAGTTCAAGGGCTAATTTCTCCAGTATGGATATTTCATCCATGCCGGGTAAGCTTACATTCACGTCAAGAATATGCGCGCCGTGTTTTTTTTGTTCCAAAGCTTCAAAAACTGCTCTGTCAAGATCCCCGTCTTTCAAAGCAAGTTTGAATTGCTTATTGCCTGTTGGATTAATTCGTTCGCCGATTATTGTAATGCCTTGATCAATGTAAAAGGTTTTCGAAGGTGAACATACGACTGCACGGTGCTCCGGTAATGTGCGTTTGTACGACTTTTTTCCAAGCATCCGCTTTAATGCGGCTGTATATTGGGGATCTGTTCCGCAGCAGCCGCCAACGATAGTGGTCCCTAAATCAACTAATTTCTCAATATGAAGTACAAACTCATCAACTCCACATGTAAACAGGGCTACACCGTCAGAATATACAGGCAACCCCGCATTTGGCTGTATGATTACAGGAACCCGGCATACTTTCGTAATTGACTCAATAACCGGATAAAGCTCAGCGGGCCCAAGCGAGCAATTAGCGCCTATGGCATCAGCTCCCAGCCCCTGTAAAATATGAACCATGGTTTCAGGGTCGGTACCTGTCAAAGTCCTCTTGTTTTCATCAAAGGTCATGGAGCAAATGACCGGCAGACTGCAATTCTCCTTAAAAGCAAGAAGAGCTGCCCTCATCTCGGCTATATCTGTCATAGTTTCGATAAGTATTATGTCAGCACCGTGCCTTTGGGCAAGTATAGCCTGTGACTTAAACATTGCGTAAGCTTCTTCGAATGTAAACGTGCCCAAAGGCTCAAGCAGCATTCCGATTGATCCTGCGTCATATGCGATATATGCTTCTTTACCGCTTCTTGATATCGCTTTTTTGGCGTTTAAAAGTGCGGCTCTTATAACTTCGGACTGATCAAGCCCTGTTTTTTTTAGTTTTTTTGCGTTTGCCCCAAATGTGTTGGCGGATATTATATCTGCGCCTGCCTCAAGATACATCTCATGGATGCCGATAATCTTTTCTTCGTCGGTGAGGTTCAGTTGTTCGGGTAATTGGCCGGGACGCAATCCGAATCTTTGAAGCATTGTACCCATTGCCCCGTCAAAGAGAACAAAGCAATTTTGAATTTTATTCGATATATTCATGTCGGAACCCAACTCTCATCTTTATAAATGCAATTATCAGCAAATCCGCATTTCTCACATTTGTGTGATTCATTGATATTGTTTTTGTCGCTTAGCCCGAAGATGGTGACTATGGATTTTTTTGGTACAAGCAAATAGGTTTGAGTGCTCGTTACGCCTATCAGCTTTTGAGCATTAACCAAATCGATTATCACATCATTGTACTCCAATGACAGATCTCCGTAACCGGGACTGAAGCGCGATAAATTCTCATAGCCGCAAAGCTCGCTCTCAAAAATCAATTTCTGGGCTTCATCGCATTTTTGCTCGATATAAGCGCTGGCATAAGCGTCATAGATTAAAGCTTTCTCCATGCTAGAAAGTGAAAGAGAAGCAATAAGGCGATCTATTGCCGCTCCTAGAGTGGCCGCAAAAAACACAACGTGTCTAAAATCAGCCAAAAACTTGCTTAATGAAGCACTTTTAAACGCTACATCAGAATTACTTATAGTAACAGCATTATCCTTAATACCTATATCAAAAGCTCTATAAGTATATTTAAACGAATTCAAGGATTCCAGATCTATTAACGCTTCCTCAAGAATATTTAGAGTTTTAGGGTCCACTTTGTGCATTGAAGCCTTTTTATAGCCTAAATACCGTAAAGCTTCGTTTCTCGTGATCTCTTTGGAATTCATTAGCTTGACCCGCATTTAAGGCTCGCTCTAATATTTCCGATACTTTGAAGTATGCTTTTCGCTGCGTCGGGTCTGTTCATTGTGTATATATGAACTCCTTCAACGCCGTAGCTTAAAAGGTCGACAATCTGTTCGGCAGCGTAAGCTATACCCGCTTCCTCTAGCGCTTTTGGATTGTCCCGATATCTCTCAAGTATCCGCACGAATTTTTTAGGTAGGCTGCATCCTGAAAGCTGTTGTATGCGTTTTATCTGGTTTACATTTAAAACGGGCAAAATTCCAGCAAACACAGGTAATTTCACTTCAAGCAAAGCTAGTTTATCCAGGAATGAATAGAACAGCTCATTGTCAAAAAACAACTGTGTGATTAGAAAATCAAGGCCTTTGTCGATTTTTTGTTTGAGAAAAAGCAAATCTTTTATTTTATCCTCTGATTCAGTGTGACCTTCAGGGTAACAAGCTCCGCCGATGCAAAAGCCGCCTCTCTTTCTTATATGTTCAATAAGCTCGTATGCAAATGAAAACTCCCGATCTTTGGTTTCCCATCCGGCATCAGACGGGAGATCGCCTCTTAAAGCCAACACGTTTTGTATATTCTGAGCCTCCAAAGATGTCAGAATATCGTCAATTTGATTGCGTGTCGAACCCATACATGTAAGATGAGCCAAAGCTTCGACATTGTATTGGTGTTTTACCGCCGAGGCTATCTCGACAGTCAAATCTTTTGTGCCGCCTCCGGCGCCGTATGTCACGCTTATGAAATCGGGGTCAAACCGGTTTAAAGAAGCGATTGTGGAGTACAGAGGCTCTACTCCTGAAGGTTTTTTCGGCGGAAAAACTTCAAACGATATTATCGTTTTTTTCGCCTTTAGAATATCTTTAATAAACAATTAGAGTGCCGCCTTTCGAATTTCAGCTACATGATCAAAAGCAGGCTTGCCGCCATAACTACCATACCGGCTATAAGACCGTATATGGAAAGGTGATGCTCGCCGTACTTTTCGGAAGCCGGAAGAAGTTGATCAAGCGATATGAAAATCATTATTCCGGCTACAATTCCGAATGTTATGCCGAAGGTAAGTTCGTGAAAAAAACGTCCCAACAGCAGAAACCCGACTAGCGCTCCGAGCGGTTCGGATAGTCCTGAAGCAAACGAATAGAGAAACGCCTTTTTCTTATCTCCGGTACCGTAATATATCGGTATGGATACCGCTATGCCTTCAGGGATGTTATGGATTGCGATAGCAATCGCGATAGGAATACCAAGGCGTATGTCATATACCGCGGCAGTAAACGTGGCTAATCCTTCGGGAAAATTATGAATGGCGATTGCTGTAGCGGTCAACATTCCCATGCGTACAAGCCCTGATTTCTTGCGTGATTCGTCCAACTCCTCCACTCTGTAGATTGTGTGAGGGTTTTCTCTGGTTGGAACAAATCTGTCTATAATGCCAATCAATAACATGCCACCAAAGAAGGCAACAAGTGTCCAGAACGTACCTGATCTTTCGGTGAGAATCGAAACGAGCGATTCCTGACCTTTGGGAAAAATCTCCATAAAAGAAACATAAATCATCACGCCTGCAGAAAATCCCAAAGCAACTGATAAAAACTTGACATTGGTCTGTTTTGTGAAAAATGCCAAAGCACTTCCGATGCCGGTCGCCAATCCTGCAAAGAGAGTCAATCCAAACGCAAATAAGATATTGGTAGGTTCCATAAAACTTATCCTCCTTTTGAGCCTAAAGACGGCTTAAATATATTGAGTGCAGATCACCTGCATTAACTCCACACAAACCAGATAAACAGATATCCTGCGGTAACAGCGGCTAAAGTAAATGGCAAGCCATACTTAATAAACTCTAGTGTACTTACTTCATGTCCGTTTTTACGCAATATCCCAAGTGCCGTTATGTTTGCCGAAGCGCCGATAGGAGTGATGTTGCCTCCTAAAGTCGCGCCGGTTAACAGTCCGAAAAATAATAGATATGGCTCGATTCCCATAGCGGTAGATATTGCCGCCACTACCGGCAGCATGGTTGCGGTATAGGGTATATTGTCTATAAACGCTGAGAACAAGACAGATGCCCAAACGATAATTGTAAAGATCAAAAACACATTGTCGCCGGCCACATATAAGAATAAATCGCTTATGTCAGCTACGATTCCCGCTTCGACAATGCCGCCAATGACAACAAACAAGCCTATAAGCAAAAGAATGGTGAAATAATCTATTTCGGCAATCCTTTTTTTAAAGGTCGAATAATCTTTGGTTTTTATTAATTCGCGTATTAAACCAATCCCAAGAAGTCCAGTGCATATTAACCCATTGGTAATATTTGGCTTATCCTGAATAAACGAAGCGGCTATTAAAAGCAGTATCATACCAAGGAGAAGCACCGTGGGGAAATAATCTTCAACCGTCTCTTTTTCCTCAAGGTGTATGGGAGTATTGTCCTTGCGGAATATGTATAGCAAAACAAAAGTAGAAACCACCATTCCGGCCTGCACGGCGAAGAATATGCCTGGCCTTCCATAAAAGAATATAAAGTCCATAAAGTCCATGTTGGCAAAGCCTCCAAGCAAAACAGAAGTGGTGTCGCCAACCAGCGTCGCCGCCCCCTGCAGATTTGAGGAGATGGCAATACATATTATGCTTGGGATCGGCGAAATGTTAAGCTTCTTCGCGATATTTAGCGCAACAGGCGCTACCATAAGCACAGTTGCCACATTATCAACAAAAGCGGATATTGCTCCCGCAAAAAGGGCTAAGGCTATGGTTGCCCATTTGACATCCGGCATTTTGTCTATAAGTACGTCAGCCATTAAGGCCGGCATTTTGGAATCGATGAATAAAGATACTATGCCCATCGTTCCTGCTATCATAAGAATAACGTTCCAGTCTATAGCGCCAAAAACCTCACCAATCGGGAGTATCCCCAAAACTACGAACAATGCGGCTGAGCCGAGCGCTATAAACGCTCTGATCTTCGGGAAAATAAGGAGTAAAACATAAGTGAGAATAAAAAGTCCGAGAGCGATTTCTTTCATAAGCGTAGTAATCCCCTTTCTGATTTAGAGCATGGTTATTGCGAAAACAATGCGTAAATTCTACAATAGAGAGGGGATGTTGTCAATGCGTCCAACTGGGTCCCGTAAAAAATCATTTTTGAAAAGTCATAACAATTATTTATTATAGATATTTAAGGAACATTTGCAGGAGGTAAGGATAGATGCGAAATGTAATGGTATCCGCCAAAAATTAAGAAAGGCTGCTTGGTTGAATTTTGCCTTAAAAACGAAACGGATCTCGAATGCCGTGGGTTTGCTGTCGTAGGAGATTGGGAGAGATTAAGCAACGATCCTTTGCGGGAAAACGCATATTTTGACAGGGTAATCCGCGATCTCGACTTTTTGCTTGCGAAAGATACAATTTGGGCAAAAGCCGGACACATATTGCATTGGCAAAATTTAAAATTCCTTGTGAAAAATCAGATTTAAAGTGGCATTAATGCCGTTTTTAAAAGAGTAGAAACCAGGGGGATTAAACTAGGGGGACGATTTCGATAGTTTTAGAAATTGTATATTGCAGCTAAATTATAAAAGACATCAATAAACGAAGATTACAGGGGATAAACAACGATATGCACCATTTTTTGATTTTTATAACGCTCTGACGCAAATTTCAGAGCGTTATTTTTTTGTTCGGGCAAGGTATAATAATAATGGAATGTCAAAGATAGTCAAGAACAAAGAGGTGTTTTCAGGGTATGAATTGTCTTAGCGATATGATAGAGGGATTTATAAAAAGGCTTCTTGAAGAGAGCCACGGGAAGATTGATCTTCAGCGCAACGAAATGGCTGTATACTTTAAATGCGCTCCATCTCAAATAAATTATGTTTTAACAACGAGGTTTTCCCTTGACCGTGGCTATTTCATAGAAAGCCGCAGAGGCGGAGGCGGATATATACGGATAACCAGAGTCGATATAGACGAAAATGTTCATATACTTCACCTTATAAACGAAAGAATTGGCGATGAGATATCCCAACGAGCAGCCGAAGCGATAATCGAACGTATGTTTGATGGTGATGTATTAGACAAGAGGGAGTCCGTAATTATGAAGTGCGTCATGCAGGATCAAAGTACCGACATACCTTTAAATCTCAGGGATTCGTTACGTGCTGCCCTGCTTAAGTCGATGCTTGGCGGAATACTAAAACTACATGGGTGATATGAATTAAGAAGGTGATGAAATGTTGTGTCAGGAATGCAAAAAAAAATCTGCTTTAATACACATGACAGAAATTATAAACAATAAAAGGACAGAATTTCATCTGTGTCAGGAATGCGCTCAGAAAAAAGAAGGTTTTGTTATGTTTTCCCCATTGTCCATTAATGATATATTGGCAAGTTTTTTGAATACTGAGCAACCATTCCAGGCAGCAGGAATGAAAGAAGCGGAGAAGTGCGGGACATGTGGAATTGATTATAATGATTTTAAGAAAAGCGGACGATTAGGCTGCGGCGATTGTTATAAATCATTCAGAAACCAACTTATGCCGATTATAAAGCGGGTACAGGGAGGAGCAGCTCATTCCGGAAAAGTTACAAAACGCACAGAAAGCGATATGCGTATGCAAAGGCGGATCGACCAGCTTAAAACGAAGCTTAAAAGAGCAATTGAACTTGAAGCATATGAGGAAGCGGCAGGCATAAGGGATGAAATTCGAAATGCTGAACAACAAATAGGAAAATTTTGACGAGAAGGTGCAGTGTATGAGTTGGATTGAAGAAAGAGGTCCTATGGACGATATTGTCATAAGCAGCCGAGTGCGTTTGGCTAGAAATATAGCTTTGCTTCTTTTTCCGTCAATTATGAGCGCGCAAGTCGCCGAGCAGGTGATTGCAAAAGTAAAAGGTAGCATACTTTCGAGTAATTCGGTTTTGAGTTCAGAATTTAAAGCTTTACGATTTAAAGCCATAAATTCCCTTAATAGAAAAATGCTTGTCGAAAAGCACATGTCGAGCCCTGATTTGGCTAAAAATCAGGAGTATGGAATGTTATTGACTGACAGGCATGAAAGGTTAAGCATAATGGTCAATGAAGAAGACCATATAAGAATGCAGTGTATTTATCCTGGATTTCAGCTCCCACAAGCATGGGACATGCTTAACAAGGTGGACGATTTGATAGAGGAGAGCGTTGAGTATTCATTTGATGAGCATTTGGGATATCTAACAAGCTGCCCGACTAATGTTGGAACGGGACTGCGAGCGTCAATAATGATACATTTACCTGCGCTCAGATTGAGTAAGCAACTTGAATCAGTTTTCCATGCAATATCAAAAGTGGGGATGACTGCGCGGGGTTTATATGGTGAGGGAAGCGATGCTTCAGGCGATCTATTTCAGATTTCTAACCAGATAAGTTTAGGATTGTCAGAACACGAGATCATAAGCAATATTAATGTGATCGGACATCAACTGATTGATAAAGAAAAAAAAGCCAGAGAAGTTTTCCTGGAAGCTGACAGGGCTGAATTTGAAGACAGAGTATGGAGGGGACTGGGAATTTTTAAATATGCAAGGAAACTTGGCATGAAGGAGTTTATGGAAATGCTTTCTTATATAAGGTTAGGAGTCAGCATGAGCTTTATAGAAAAACTGGATTCAGCATTTTTGAATTCTCTTATGGTGGCGGGACAGCCTGCTCATCTTAAGAACTATAGAGGTAAAGAAGCCGGAGATGCTGATTTGGATATAATAAGAGCTGAAGTGGTACGAAACAGGTTAGAAACACAATTATAGATATGGAGGAATTAAAATGGCTTTTTTTGGCAGATTCACTGAAAAGGCGCAAAGAGCGCTGGTATACGCTCAAGAAGAAGCGCAAAATATGGGACATAATTATGTAGGCACTGAACATATGCTTTTAGGTCTCATAAGAGAGGAAGGCGGGCTTGCATCAAAAGTTTTAAGCGGTCTTAGTATAGACATCAAAAAAGTAAAAAAGCAGATTGAAGCTATGGTTGGCAGGGGAACTTTCAACCCTAATGCTGGGTTTGGATACACTCCGCGCACAAAGAGGGTCATGGAGCTAAGTTTTTACGAAGCCCGCAATTTAGGACATAATTATATAGGCACCGAACATTTAATCCTTGCCCTTATAAGGGAAGGGGAAGGTGTGGCGGCGCGCGTTTTAAAAGATCTTGGGGTCGATCTTCAAAATGCGCGGGAACAAGTTATAAAACTGCTTAAAGAAGAAGGGATAGAGACCCATCATCAAACCCCCGGTAAAGTCAAGACCAATACTCCGTTGCTCGATCAATTCGGGCGTGATTTAACCGAAATGGCAAAAGAGGGGCATCTAGATCCGGTGGTAGGAAGAATGAACGAAATAGAAAGAATAATTCAGATCTTAAGCCGCAGAACCAAGAACAATCCTGTGCTCATAGGAGAACCCGGTGTTGGGAAAACTGCCATAGTAGAAGGCCTTGCGCAAAAGATAATCGAAGGCAATATTCCTGAGTTACTAAAGGATAAAAGGGTAATTACGCTTGATCTTTCGGCAATGGTGGCAGGAACAAAATACAGGGGCGAGTTTGAGGAACGTCTTAAGAATGTTATGGCGGAGATTAAAAAGGCTAACAATATAATCCTTTTTATAGATGAGATGCATACTATTATAGGAGCAGGTGCCGCCGAAGGCGCAATTGATGCTTCAAGCATACTAAAACCTGCTCTTGCACGCGGTGAGATACAGACAATCGGAGCTACCACTCTCGATGAATACAGAAAACATGTGGAAAAGGACCCCGCGCTTGAAAGACGTTTCCAGCCGGTAATGGTTGAAGAGCCAAATAAAGAGGATGCTGTCAAAATACTTTTCGGATTGCGGGACAAATACGAAGCCCATCATAAAGTCAGAATTACCGACGAGGCGATTAAAGCTGCCGTTGACCTTTCGGACAGATATATACCCGATCGTTTTTTACCTGATAAGGCTGTCGATTTAATGGACGAAGCCGCGTCCAGGGTCAGATTACAGGCGTTTACTGCGCCTCCCGACATAAAAAAGCTTGAGGATGATTTAGAGGCGCTAAAGAAGGAAAAAGAAGAAGCCATAATGGGGCAGGATTACGAAAAAGCAGCAAAAATAAGGGATACGGAGCAGAAACTTCGCAATAGAATAGATGAAGAAAAAAAGAAGTGGAAACAGAACAGCAATAACGATACCCAGACCGTGGGGGAAGATGAGATTGCCCATATTGTGTCGAGCTGGACCGGAGTTCCGGTTAAGAAACTGACTGAAGGCGAATCCGAACGACTTTTAAAAATGGAAAGCTTACTCCATAAGCGTCTTATAGGTCAGGAAGAAGCCGTAGTATCCGTTTCACGTGCCATACGAAGAGCAAGAGCGGGGCTAAAGGACCCTAAACGACCGATTGGCTCGTTCATATTCTTAGGTCCGACCGGAGTAGGTAAAACCGAGCTTTGCAGGGCTTTAGCTGAAGTGATGTTCGGGGATGAGGAAGCTATGGTGCGAGTGGATATGTCGGAATACATGGAGAAGCATACCGTATCAAGACTTATCGGAGCGCCTCCCGGGTATGTAGGGTACGAGGAAGGCGGTCAGTTGACAGAAAAGATACGCCGCAAGCCTTATTCGGTGGTGCTGCTTGACGAGATAGAAAAGGCGCATCCGGATGTGTTTAATGCTTTGCTTCAAATTCTTGAGGATGGAAGGTTAACCGACGGGAAGGGAAGGACTATTGACTTCAGAAATACCGTCATAGCGATGACTTCAAATGTAGGAGCGTATAATATCAAAAAACAGAAAGCACTAGGCTTTAGCGCAACGGGAGACAATTCCTCAAACGAATATGAGAGGATGAAGGGAAACATACTTGAAGATCTCAAAAAGACATTTAAGCCTGAATTTTTGAACCGTTTAGATGAGATAATCGTTTTTCACGCGCTTGACGAGGAACATATTAGGCAAATAGCATCCTTGATGCTTGAAAGTGTGGCAAAACGATTGGCCGAAAAAGAGATTTTCCTTGAAACTACCGAGGCGGCTAAGAACTATATGGCGACTAAAGGCTTTGACGCCGTATACGGCGCGCGCCCTTTGCGCAGATTTATACAAAAGACCGTTGAGGATAAACTATCCGAAGAAATTTTGGGCGGAAGGATAAGCATAGGGGATAAAGTCTTACTCGACATTGAAGACGATAAACCCATATTCACAAAACCCCAATAATGGGGACGGTTCTATCGATTGGGACAGATCTCAAAGTCTGTTGATATTATTAGATGAACTGGCTAGAATTAAAAGGAGCGCTGAAAAATCGCTCTTTTTTTATTTCAAATTTCCCATCGACAAATTATTTTGCGAAGCATATTATACAGAAATATTTATACGTAAAAGTGAAGTAAAGATATGGAAAAAGAAAAACAGTTTCAAGCAGAGACGTCGCAAAGGAAGCGGGAGTTTCCCAAGTGACTGTTTCCTACATCCTAAATGATACAAAGAACATAAAAGTAAAGCCTGAAACTCGCGCGGCTGTTCTTGAGGCTGTCAGGAAGCTAAATTACCACCCGAACCAGATCGCAAGAGGGATGCGCCTTAACAGGTCTATGTACATTGGCATTATAACCGAGCGAAATGTTACAAATTTCTATTTCATGAAGACTTTCGAAGGCATAAGTGATAAAGCGTAAAAACGCAATTATTCCATATAGCGTTTCTTGATTCGCCTGGCAAACCCGACGCATTGTTTGCCGGCACACCGCGCTTCGGGTTGTTTGTCGCAAGGTGCGCGCAGAGTTTAAGCATTAAGGTGCCGGATGATCTAAAAATTGTAGTGCTTGGAACTTCCAATTTTTACAATGTGGTACATCCTCCTATCACAGCCGTAGAATTGCCGCTTTATGATATGGGTGTAAATTCCGCCGAAATGCTTATAGGTGCGATGGATGGCACGGTGGTAAAAGAAAGAATTATTTTGTCTTCTGAACTGATAATACGCCAATCGGCTTAAAACATTCTCTGGAAAGGAATTTTGATTTCACTGCAATAACTGATTTTGCTGCAAAATAATGAATGAAGCCTAAGTCTAAGCTGCATAAATTAGCAGTCGAATATCGCAGTATTTCAAGGCCAAGGGACACATCGCTGCTTTGCGAGAAGGACTGGCGCGTGGTGTCTATAATGCAAAAATGCCAAGGACGGCATTGTTAGTATCACTGCAACAGGACGTTGTCATTGATGCGTGCAAGAGAATGCAAGATGAGGCGTAGATGATTGCAGCGTGGATTCGGCGGAATTGGTTTTTGCAGCAGAATAAGGATAAAAAGGAGCTTCAAAGAAAAATAGTTGTTAGCAGATCTGTCCCATCGATAGAACCGTCCCCATTATTGGGAAGTGGCTATTTTATTTTAGGGCTTTATAGCGTATAATCTATAAAAGAGTTTTTATAAGGAGGCCATATGGACAGATTTACTACATTAAAGCCTGAGCAACTCAAGAATAATTGGCCGCTATCCATTTTAAATTTTAATACGACTGAAGAATTGAATCCTATCTGTGATATCATAGGTCAGGACAGAGCTATAAGGGCAATGGAATTTGGGACAAGGATCGGTGCGCAAGGATACAATATTTTCATCACCGGATTAAGTGGTACAGGCAAAACCACATACGCAAAGGAATATGTGGCAAGTATCGCGGCAAACCGCCCTGTACCCGATGACTGGTGTTATGTGTATAATTTTGACAATCCGGGACAACCTCTTGCGATAAGGCTGCCAAGTAAAAAAGGCAAAGGATTTGCCGATGATATGAGGGAACTGCTTGAGGATATAAAGACAGAATGCCTGAAAGTTTTCGGAGGACGAGAATACGAAAACGAAAAGACGATGCTTTTCAAGGAAACTCAGGAAATCCGAACAAGACTTTTTGCTGAATTTAACGAGAACGCTCAGCAGCAAGGATTTCAGGTCAATGTAACTAATTCAGGAATGTACTTTACTCCTATTATAAATAACAAGGCATTGGATGAGAATGAATACAACGCCTTAGACGACGAAACCAAAAAAGCCGTAAATGAGGGAATGACCCAAATTCAACTTAAAGCTGTGGAACTTACTCGTAGAATTAAAGAACTCGAGAAGGAATCAAGACACAAGGCAAAGGAAATCGACAACCGTATCGGCTTGTTTGCGGTAGGGCTTCATATAGACGACATGAAAAAAAAGTACGTCGGATTTCCACAGGTGGTGAACTACTTTAATTCACTTATGAAAGATGTTTTGCACAATATTGAGGACTTCAAAGATACGGAGCATGGCGAAGAACAAAACCCCTTACTCGGGATTTTGAAAAAAGAACGAGGCAGCGTTCCCAGTAGATACATGGTTAACCTTTTTGTGGATAATTCAGAAACAAAAGGAGCTCCGGTCAAGATTGAATATAACCCGACATATCAGACGCTTTTTGGACAAATAGAATATGAGAGCAAATTGGGAGCAATGGTAACAGATTTTACCATGATAAAATCCGGAAGCATTCATTTGGCTAATGGCGGATATATGATACTGCAGGCTAAAGATATTTTGACGGTACCATTTGCTTGGGAAAGCTTAAAAAAAATTATTAAGACTAAGAGCATTTCTATAGAGAGTCTCAGGGATCAATTCGGCTTGTTCGGCATCTCCGGACTAAAACCCGAGCCGATTCCGATTGACGTGAAAATAATCCTAGTCGGCAATGACTATCTTTTTTCGCTTCTTTCCTGGCTTGATGAGGATTTCAGCAGACTTTTCAGGGTAAAGGTGGATTTTGATGATGAGATGGAAGCAAGCGCTGAAAATCTTATTAAGCTTGCACAATTTATAAGCGGGTTTTGTAAGCGTGAGAATATCCGTCATTGTACCCCTGACGCCGTTTTGTCTATAGCAGATTACAGCTGCAGATTATCAGGCAGTAAGGAGAAATTTTCCACAAGATTCAATCAAATTGTCGAAGTTTTGCTGGAAGCCGATTCCTGGGCTGAAATGAACGGTGGAAAGAATGTTTGCGCAAGAGAAGTTTTGATAGCGCTAAATGAAAAGGAGTACCGTTCAAATGAACTTGATCGTAAGCTTATGGAACATCTTAAAGACGGGACTATTATGCTCGATACTAAAGGTGGTGTCGTTGGGCAGATAAATGGTCTGTCAATAATAAATACGGGTGATTTTGTTTTCGGTAAACCTTCAAGGATCACTGCAACCACATACATGGGAAGAAGTGGTATTGTAAATATCGAAAGAGAGCTTCATATGAGTGGCGCTTTTCACAGTAAGGGTGTAATGATACTAAGCGCTTATATAGGAGAGCGATATGCGCAGGAAATACCGCTTGCGCTTACAGCTAATATTACTTTTGAGCAGACGTACAGCACAGTTGACGGCGACAGCGCATCCAGTACTGAGCTATACGCAATACTCTCGAGCCTTGCCAAACTTCCCATCAATCAGGGAGTCGCAGTCACAGGTTCGGTCAATCAAAAGGGAGAAATACAGCCCGTTGGAGGCGTGACGCAAAAGATCGAAGGTTTTTTCAGCCTTTGCAAGGCTCGCGGGTTGACAGGCGATCAGGGCGTAATAATACCGCATCAGAATGTAAAAAATCTTGTTTTAAAAGATGAGATCATAGATGCGGTAAGGGAAAAGAAATTCTCGATATATCCTGTTAGGACTGTCGATGAAGGATTGGAGATACTGATGGGCATTCCCGCAGGGATAAAGCTTCAAGACGGACATTTTGAAAAAGATACCGTACATGAAAAAGTTTATAACAGATTAAGGCAATATGCGCTTTTTATGGTGAATTTTGGGAAAGAAGGGGATGACAAGGAAAAATAAGCTTCAGATTGTAACACTTTCGTCAGAAATGTTTAACAGGTTTGTTTTTAACAACATGGCTGATTTGTGTTATATTTATGAGTAATACATATTAAGCGGCACGGTTTATGACCGACCGGGATTTAAGAGGTTGAAGATCATGAGAAAATTTAATGGGAATCATTCAGGGCTAACCGAAGGAAGAGTCAAACGTGTAGGCAGGAATAAAAATCGAACATGGATCATTTTTGTACTAATATTTATTTTTGTAGCAGTTTCAGGAGCATACGGCCTAAATGAGTGGCTTGAATATCACCGCCATATAGCTTATATGAAGCAAGTTGTCGAAGTTGATACATATTATGAAGGCATATTTATAGACGATGTGGCTTTGGGTGGGATGACCTTTGACAACGCAAAATCCAAGCTTTTAGAGAAGGCGGATGAAAGGCTTTCTGCGATCAGGTTTGAATTGGTTCATGGAGATGAGAGATGGGTAATCGATAATGAAGATATTGATGCCAGCCTAAATGTTGACGAAATAATGCAACAAGCGTTTAAGGTTGCGAGAGAAGGCGAATTGCTTGAGAGATATGAGCAGGTTATGGATATACGAGAAAACAACATTAATCTCTATACTACCCTTGAGTATGATCAAAACCTGCTGGCAGAGCAGATCCAGGACATTGCTCAGCAAGTAGATAAATTGCCAAAAGATGCAACCATAGAGTTTTTACCCGATGAGGAAGAGAAATTCGTAATTACTCCGGAAGAGCCGGGGTTAACGCTTGATCGACAGGAGTTAGTCGATTATCTGATTTTAAGAATAGAGAACTCGGACTTTGGAAAAGTGGTAATGGAGCCTGACGATGTTAAACCTGCTGTTTTCGGGGATGGCTTAAAAAAGCTTACTTCAAGGATTGTTCAATTTTATACCGGTTTTGGGACGAGCAGCGAAAATAGGATACATAACGTAAGGTTTTCATTGAGTAAGGTAAACGGATTAAGGCTTGAACCCGGTCAGGTTTTTTCTTTTAATGAAACGGTCGGCAGACGGGTGGTTGAAAGAGGTTTTAGACCTGCCCCTATAATAATGCCTGATAGAAGCTTGCAGGATTCGCCAGGAGGAGGAGTTTGCCAGGCGTCGACTATGATGTATAACGTTGCGCTTAGGGCGAATCTTGAGATCCTTGAGCGCCGTCATCATTCATTTCCGGTATTCTATGTACCGGCGGGGCTTGATGCGGCAGTTGTATATGGCGCACTCGACGTCAGATTCAGAAATAATCGTGAAACGCCGTTGTTTTTCAGGGCATTTTACGAAGATCATAAAGTGTATGTAGAAATTTACGGCGAGACATTTCCTAATGACGGAGTGATCAAGGTTGAGTCAAGAATAATAGAAACCATTGTTGCACCCAGGCCGAAAAGAATACGAGACGATGCCAAAGAACATGTTAAAAACCCCGGGGAGGAAAAGGTTCATGTTGAAAACCGAATGGGCATCAGGGCGCAAAGCATAATGACCTACTATGAGAACGGGGTAAAAGTGTGGAGTGAAGTCATTTCAAATGATTTCTACAGACCGATACAAGGTATAATATATTACCTGCCGCCGTTACCTGCTCCGGTTATACCGGTTTCTCCGACACTACCGTTAACTGGACAAGATACGGGAGAAAGCGAAGAAGATGGCGCAAGCACGGGTTAAAGATAAGCTTGAAAGGGATGTGTTGATGGAAGCTAATATTAAAATCAGGGTAAACAGGACTGACTATTTAGAGAAAAGCGGTATTACTTTGCTGAATTTGGTTCAAAAACACCAGATCAATCATACTTCGCCTATACTGGCGGCAAAGGTCAATAATGAATTAAGACCTCTTACAGATATTTTGACACAAAATTGTGAGATTGAGTTTATAGATCGTTCTTATGACGATGGTCTGAGGATTTATGTAAGAAGTCTCACTATGATGTTTATTCGTGCCTGCAAGGAGCTTTTCCCGAGATGCGAGGTTTCGGTAGAACACTCTCTTAATAAAGGTCTCTACTGCGAGATAAAAGACGAAACTTCGTTATCCCCCAGTCAAGTGAATAGAATCGAAACGAGAATGAGAGAAATCGTAGCTTCCCGTGAGCTTTTTGAACGCATTGAAGTCGATGTCGAAGATGCGCAGAGTATTATGAAGAGTATGGGATTTGGCGACAAGGCTGAACTTCTTAAATATCGTGCGGAAAAAACCATTCCATTGTACCGTTTCGGTTGGGTAACAGACTGTCTTTACGGCTATATGGTACCGGATTCCGGCTATCTTGATATCTTTGAGCTGAAATTCTATCTGCCCGGCTTGATATTGAGATACCCCACAAAACAAACACCAAACAAACTACCTGATTTTGAGGATAACCCAAAGCTTTACAGTGTGTTCAGAGAGTCGGAGAATTGGGCGCATAGGGTAAATGTGGCGAATGTTTTGCAGTTAAATAACAAGATCGAAACAGGCGGCGGACAGGAACTGATACATATATCCGAGGCTCTGCACGAAAAGCAGATAGCTGAAATTGCTGATAAAATTTCGTTGCGTAGGCAGCAAATTCACCTTATTTTGATTGCGGGACCTTCGGCTTCCGGCAAAACAACCTTTGCGCAACGGCTCAAAATTCACCTTATGGTAAATGGCTTACATCCGATCCCTATTTCCATGGATAATTATTATCTTGACAGGGATAGCATACCGATAGAGGAAGACGGGCAAAGGGATCTTGAGTCGATAAGCACAATAGACATTGAGCTTTTAAACGAGCATTTGAGCAGGCTGATCCAAGGTCAGCAAGTAGAAATCCCATATTTCAATTTTAAAAAAGGCATGCGCGAATACAGAGGGAATATTATATCTATAAATGATCAGCAGCCTCTTATCATAGAGGGGATACATGGCTTAAATGAGCAGTTGACTCCGATGATACCTAAAATGAATAAATTCAAGATATACATAAGCGCACTGACACAGTTGAATTTAGATAGCCATAACCGCATACCGACAACCGACACGCGCCTTATAAGGAGAATTGTAAGGGATAAGCAGTTTCGGGGAGCCTCTATTGATGATACTCTAACTATGTGGTCGTCTGTGCGAAGAGGAGAAGAAAAATATATTTTTCCGTTTCAGGAAATGGCCGATGTCATGTTCAATTCGGCATTAACTTATGAAATGGCGGTTTTAAAACCGTATATCATGCCGCTTTTGATTAACATTAACACAAATGATATTCATTTTACGGAAGCAAACCGCTTAAAAAAATTCATGAAATATTTCGTTGAATTGGATGGAGTAAATATTCCTGCCACTTCAATAATCAAAGAGTTTACAGGCGGAAGCTGTTTTCATTACGGACACTAAACTAAGCAAACCAAGGATCGGATAAATAAATTATCTGCTTATTGAAAAGCAATCTCAACAGCGATATAATTCAATCAGGAAGTCAATACAAATTTCTTTGTAAGAGAGGATATGTTTATGCGTTTTTCTGTCAAATTAATCGCTGAAATCGGGATGATGATGGCACTTTCTGCTGTGTTGGGGTTGTTCGTATTATACAGACCACCTCAAGGAGGGACTGTGACTGCCGCAATGTTACCTTTGTTTGTCCTTGCCATTAGAAGAGGTCCGCTGGTCGGTGTTTTGGGAGGGGTTCTGGCAGGAACTCTCCAGATGGCTCTTGACCCATTCTTTGTGCATCCTATACAGGTAGTTCTTGATTATCAACTTGCTTGGGGAGCCATAGGACTGGCAGGATTTTTCAAATCATGGGCAATAATAGCCGTTATCGCGGGCAGTATAGGAAGATTTGTTTTCCATAGCCTGTCGGGCTATGTGTTTTTTGCTCAATATGCGCCTGAAGGTTCACAGGCCGGACTTGGGCTGGTTGCCTATGTCGCAGTCTATAATGCGGCTTATATCATCCCATCCGGCATAATCGCTTTGGTGATCATAGTGATTTTAAACAGAACAGGTTGGCTAAAGCCTGCATAGAACAAATTCTATCGAGGCATTATCTTAATGCTTTGAAGAAAACGCAAAAAAGCTTCTTTGCCTTTTTCGGTATCTTTGAAAACGCTTGAGTGATGGAGTACTTCGAGGCATTTGTCTCCTGCTGCCTGCCGGATTACATTAGTCGCATCAGTGTCGTTAAGATCGCGTCCAAAAGCTGATACCATCTGATTTATCCAAAAACGATGTTTTTGCAGAGGGTGCTCTTGAGGAATATTGTATATATCTTCATAGGGAGTTTTTCCACAAAGGATGTCTTTTATGGCATTTAGCTCGGTTTGTAGTCTGCCCGGAAGTATAAAAAGCCCCATAACTTCAATAAGTCCTATGTTTTCCTTTTTGATGTGATGAAGCTCTTCATGGGGATGAAATATGCCCGTTGGGTGTTCATCGCTCGTACGGTTATTCCTGAACACAATATCGATCTCAAAAAGCCCTTCAACGGTTTTGCGCGCAATAGGGGTAATGGCATTGTGAGGGATTGTCAAACCTTCTTTTGTGTCAGAAAAAGCATGAACACACACGGAAAGATCAGAATAGTTTTTCCAGGCCTTAAGAACATAAGCGCATAACTTGATTAGAGGCAATGCTTCCACGCAGCTAAGCCTTAAAGCAGACATAGGCCATTTAATTATGCCTATGTTAACTTGCGGAAAATCTTCAGAAAAAAAGAAGAGCTCGACAGGTGCTTTTGCCATAGGCATAGCGTGAAAACCGCCCTGAAAATGATCATGATTTAAAATTGAACCTCCAACTATCGGTAATCCTGCGTTTGAGCCTATGAAGTAATGTGGGAATTGCTCTAAAAAATCAAATAATCGAGAAAAAGTTTGCTCGGTTATTTGCATCGGAATATGTTGCTGTGAGAAAACAATGCAATGGTGATAATAGTAAACATAAGGGGAAAATTGGAAATGCCACTGCTCATTGTTCAGTTCGACAGGTAGGGTTCTTAGTGTTTGACGAGCCGGGAAGTTTGTTCTTCCGGCATATCCGACATTTTCGATACAAAGTAAGCATTTTGGATATTCAATCGAAGGGGCATTTTTAAGTGCGGCGATTTCTACGGGATCTTTTTCTGGTTTAGTGAGATTTATGGTTATTTCGAGATTTCCATACGGAGTTGGGTGCAGCCATTCAATATTTTTCGCGATTCTGTCCACTCTTATGTAGTCGCATTTTCTACAAATGTGGTAGAAAAATTCTGTAGCAGCACGAAATCCCTGCGAATTTTTAATGTATTCGAATTCTTCAGTTATTTCTGAGGGTTTTGGCATAAGTATGCCCATTATGGCAGTATCAAACAAATCCCTCGAAGTGAGAGTATTGTCAGGCATAAGACCTTTAAGCCATGCATAGTCGAGCATTGCTTCAAGTATGGGAGTTGCTGTTGCAGGTATAGTTAAGCTATCCGGATCAGGTAAATCATTTTGCAGTTCATTAAGACCCAGAACTTCCATAATACGATTCCGTATGTAAATGGTGTCAAGTCTGTGTATAATCCCATTTTTCATTGCAAACGCCAAAAGGTGCTCAACAAGAAGAGAAGGATTGTTCGGGTCAAAATTCATAGATGCAAATCTCCCTCGCGATTTTGAATGTTATTATATACAAAGCCGGCTGTGTTATCAAATAAAATCGATTTGAAGCAAACCTTGTAAAACGGCTGAAGTGAAGTTATAATGTGGATATATTTAATTTTATTCAATGGGATGTTGATAATCCTTCCCTTTGATTTTAGATTTTTAGCAGTGGAGGAATGACTGCAAATGATGGGTGGTAATGTGATGCGGGATTACTTAAACAGTCCGCAGATGATTGGATTTTTAAAAAAGCTTTACGGTGAGGATGAATCCGAGAACAAAAGACAAACACTCCGATATATAGAACTTCTAGGGAGGTTTAAGGATGCTTTCCCGAATCATGGCAAAGAATTGCATTTTTTCAGCACTCCCGGACGAACCGAAATAGGTGGCAACCATACCGACCATAATCGGGGCAAGGTGCTTGCCGCCGCAATTAATCTTGATTCAATTGCAATCGCGGCTAAAACGGGTGACAACATTGTAACTGTCTATTCTAAAGGATATGACGCTCCATTTGTAGTTCCTCTTGACTCTCTTGAACCACAAAAAGAGGAGGCCGGCACGACGACTGCACTGCTTCGGGGGATCGCATCGGGAATTTCGTCAAATGGATATAAGGTTGGCGGTTTTAACGCTTATATATCAAGCGATGTGCTTAAAGGCTCAGGATTAAGCTCATCAGCGTCAATTGAGGTTTTGATTGGCGATATTTTCAATCATCTTTACAACGACGGAACAATAGATCCTCAAACAATAGCAATGATAGGGCAATATGCCGAAAACAAGTATTTTCTGAAACCTTGCGGTTTAATGGATCAGATTGCGTGCGCCGTTGGCGGATTTGTGGCGATAGATTTCAAAGATCCGGCAAAACCACTTGTTAAGAAAATAGAATTTGACTTTACATCATATGGATATAAGCTTCTGGTAGTGGATACAAAAGGCGATCACGTTGATTTAACTGATGAATATGCTTCTATTCCTGCGGAAATGAAGGCGGTTGCAAAAGCATTAGGCGGAGAGGTCTGCCGTGACCATTCGATGGACGAGCTGATAAAGCGACTGTCGATGCTCAGAAAAGAGATCGGAGATAGAGCAATATTAAGAGCGATGCATTTTCACGCCGACAACACAAGGATTGAGAACCAGGCTGAAGCTCTTATAAACGGAGATTTTGGACGTTTTTTAGGTTTTGTCAGGGATTCGGGGAACAGCTCCTGGAAATGGCTTCAGAATTGCTACACCACAGAAGATTCAAGGGAACAGGGGGTAGCTTTAGCTTTGGCTGTAACTGAAAACTTTATAAACCTAAAAGGGCAAGGAGCTTGCAGGGTGCATGGTGGAGGGTTTGCAGGCACGATACAGGTTTTTTTGCCAAATGATCTGCAAAAGGAGTATGTGGATCTCATGGAATCTCTGTTTGGGTGTGATTCGGTTACTACTCTTATTGTGCGTTCATCAGGAAGCATGCATGTTGAAGCGTTATTTTGAAAAGATCTTTGATTGATATAAAACTGGAATTAAAACCCGGAAGGGATGTTTGATATGACAGGCGCAGGTATTTTAAAAGAGAGATTAAAACTAAAGGGTTATAAGATGACAAGACAGCGGGAGGCAATTTTGGATGCGTTTTTGGCGTGCGCCACTCATCTTGTGACTGCTCATGAACTTTTCAGGCAAGTGATGGTAAAGGTGCCGCAGACTAATTTCTCAACCGTTTACAGGAATCTTGAAATTCTGGTGCAGGAGGGTTTAGTAAATAAGGTTATGGTACAAGACAAAACTCAGGCATATGAATTAAATATCGAATCTGAGCACCATCATCACATGATATGCAAGTTATGCGGAAATGTACAATGTATAGATTATTGCCCGATTGATAATATATCAGATAGTTACGGATTTAAGCATACGGGGCATAGATTGGAGATATACGGTTTTTGCAGCGAGTGCTTAATGCTTCAAACAACTTAGTATATCGGGATGGTTGTGCTTTTTTAATGAAAACGTTTATTACGAGTTCCGAGCAGGAAACGATAGATTTGGGATGCAGCATAGGTATTTGGGCTTCAAAGGGAGATATAGTGCTTCTTTTTGGAGATCTTGGAAGCGGCAAAACCGCAATGTCAAAAGGTATAGCGAAAGGTTTGGGAGTGGAATCTTGTGTTACAAGTCCTACTTTCACTCTAATGCAAGTGTATCAAGGACGGCTCAATTTGTATCATTTTGATCTGTATCGCTTAAACAATACGGATGAACTGGCTGATTTGGGATACGAAGAATTTCTTTTTTCGGATGACGGAGTTGCAGTTGTGGAGTGGGCTGACAGGATGCAAGAATTAATCCCTGAGCGCTATTTAAGGGTAGATATTGAAAGAATGAGTGAAAATACCAGAAAAATATCTATGAATTTTATCGAGCTGGTTTGTGACCGGCAGGAGGACATATTGTGAAAGTTTTAGCGCTTGAAACATCATCGATGGTAGCATCCGTTGCGATTATCAATGAGGATAAACTACTTGCCGAGTTTACCGTTAATAACAAAAAGACTCATTCTCAGATCCTTATGCCGATTGTTGAACAAGTGATAGATCGACTGGATTTAACGCCTTCGGATATAGATGTTTTTGCTGTTTCAAGCGGACCGGGGTCCTTTACGGGAATACGCATAGGCGTAGCTACTGTCAAATCGCTTGGTCAGGCTTTGAATAAACCAGTCGTGGGAGTATCGGGGCTTGATGGATTAGCCTTTAATCTGGTGCATTTTAATGGGGTCATATGCCCGATGATGGACGCTAGAAACAGTCAGGTTTATACTTGCTTGTATCGTTCAAATGAAATAGAAATTGTAAGACTCAAAGAATATATGGCAATCCGTGTCGTCGATCTTGCCCGTTTTATGCGAGAGTCAGGTGAAGCAGTAATGTTTTGCGGTGACGGAGTATTTATGCATAAGGAATTATTGGTCGAGGAAATGGGGGAGAGAGCCAAATTCGCGCAATCCCCTTTCATGTTTCAAAGAGCTTCATCAATAGCGTTTTTAGCGCTTAAAAAAGCCAAGCTAAATGCTGTTTTAAACTATAATGAATTGCAACCATTTTATCTACGAAAATCACAAGCTGAACAAAAATTCGAAAAGTCTTAGGAGGAGAGAAAATCCGATTGGAGAGTTTTGGAATTCGTCCTATGGAACCGCGAGATTTGATCGCCGTATGGGAGATAGAGAAGCTTTGCTTTAGCATTCCTTGGAAAAAAAACGCGTTTTTGATAGAGATTACGGATAATCGTTGTGCAAGGTATTTTGTGGCTCACACTGATGGGAAAGTTATAGGTTATGGAGGCATGTGGCTTATGATAGACGAGGCACATATAACCAATATAGCCGTTCATCCTTCATTCAGAAAAAAAGGAGTAGGACATGCGATTTTAAAGGCTCTGGCGGATGAATCACTAAGAAACGATGCTGACAAAATGACGCTCGAAGTAAGGGTATCAAATCGTGAAGCGCTTAATTTATACGAAAGTATGGGTTTTGTAGGAGCAGGCGTAAGAAAACGCTATTACTCTGACAACGACGAGGATGCTTTGATAATGTGGAGAATCATTGACAAAGAAATGCAAGAAAAATGAAGATGAGAGTGGGGTTTTTGAAATGTTTAAGATGAAGTTTAGAGGAATAAAATGGAATTATATTGGCACCGTAGCTTCGATCCTGGTTTGCATTCTATTTATTATGATGTTGCTGTTGAGCAGCATATTAACGGTCGCTTTTGACATTGATTTTTATGAAGCTCAATACGATTTACTGGACAGACCCCAAGCGATCGGAATCTCAAAAGAGGAATTAATGATTGTTACAGGCGAGTTGCTCGATTATATGGCAGGGAGAAGAGAAGCGATTGATTCACGCGCTGTCATACGGGGAGAAGAAAGGTATGTTTTCAATGCAAGAGAAATTGCACACATGGTGGATGTGAGAAATCTCTTTGCTAAAGCAAATCTTACAAGGAATGTTTCCTTAGTATCCCTAATCGTGATATTGATTCTGTTATATGCTGTGTTTGGCAAAAATGCGTGGTTAGGATTTTTAAAATCTTTTATAGCGGTTTCGTCGGCAATGTATCTTTTATTGGTTAGTCTTTATATATTCGCTGTGCTCGAATTTACGTTGTTTTGGGATTTGTTTCATCGCCTTACATTTGACAATTATCTTTGGTTGCTCGATCCTAGGACTGATATAATGATACAGATGGTTCCCGAACAATTTTTTTACAACACTGTTATGAGGATTATTGTTTATTTTGTTAGTGCGCTATTAGTGCCTACTTTAGCATCGTTATTTTACATTTATACTATAAGGCGAAAAAAGAGCGGTTTAAGCAAACAAGGCCAATGAAGCTTTGGCCTTGTTTTGAGATGTAAGGATGATTCTGCAGTGGAATCAACTTTATGTTACAGGAGGAACAAGTCTTTGGGTTTAAATAAAAAATCATATTTTGCCATGATGTGTGACAGGATTAAAGTTTTAAAAGAAAAGGGAGATGTTTTAATTCTTGCTGTCGAGACTTCTTGCGATGAAACATCGGCAGCTATTGTTAAAAACGGTAAGATAGTTCTTAGCAACAAAGTGGCTTCGCAGATAGATTTGCACAAAATGTACGGGGGTGTTGTCCCGGAAGTAGCCTCAAGAAAACATATCGAAACCATAAATCCGCTAATTGATCAGTCGCTTAAAGAATCGGGCATTACATTTCAACAACTTGATTGTATTGCGGTTACATCTGGACCCGGGCTGGTCGGGGCTCTGCTCGTAGGTGTATCGACAGCTAAAGCTCTGGCTTATGCACTCTCTCTTCCGCTTATCGGAGTTAACCATATAGAAGGGCATATAAGTGCTAATTATATATCCTATCCGGAATTGAGCCCTCCGTTTTTGTGCTTAGTGGTTTCGGGAGGACATACACATATTGTATGGGTAAAAGGTTATTGTGAATATGAAGTGTTAGGTCAAACGCGGGATGACGCAGCAGGTGAAGCTTACGACAAGGTGGCGAGAGTATTGGGGTTAGGATATCCCGGAGGTGCGGCATTGGACATTGCGGCAAAAAAAGGCGAAAAAACGGAGATCCGATTTCCAAGAGCATATATTGATGATGATAATTTCGATTTCAGTTTCAGCGGACTCAAAACCGCAGTAGTAAACCATGTAAATCAGCTTGAACAAAAAGGACTTTATGTCGATGTCGAAAACATAGCATATAATTTCCAAAAAGCTGTGGTGGATGTGCTGAAAGTCAAAACAATAAAAGCGCTGCAAAAAGTCGGAACGGATAGACTGGCGTTAGCCGGCGGAGTGGCTGCAAATTCAGCCTTGAGAAGTGAAATGTCTATTGAAGCGCAAAAATTGGGATTTAAGCTGTATATACCGCCGATTGAGCTTTGTACCGACAACGCGGCGATGATTGCAAGCGCGGCATTCTATAATCTTTTAGCCGGGAAGATAAGCGATCTCACTCTTAATGCAAATCCGCAAAATACTCTGTTGACTTCGGGATGGAAATACAATACAATTTAGCTGCAAATGCAAATCATATGCATTTAGTAATTAAGGAGGTTTTTATATGAGTCATATTCATTTACCTGATGGCGTGATTCCGTTTGTATGGTGGTTTGGTGGCTATATAGCGGCACTGTTGGTGGCGATTTTCGTGTTGCGACAGATTGATAAAGATTCAGTCAGACGCAAAATTCCGATTGCCGCTGTAATGGCTGCCGTCATGTTGATTACAATGTCTATTCCCTTGGGTTTTTTACCGTTTCATCTCAACTTATCAGCACTGGCAGGTATTTTGATGGGACCTGGTCTTGGCTTTGTGATTGCCTTCGTAGTTAATATATTTATGGCGATGATGGGGCACGGCGGAGTTACAGTTATTGGCTTAAATACTCTTATTATAGGTGCTGAGGCTGTTCTTGCGTTCTTAATTTTTTCAGGACTTCGCAATAAGCTGCAACAATCATTTTCTTCGGGCATCTCTGTTGCTTTGGCGCTGGTTGTATCGATATCTTTAATGTTAGCTGTCGTAGGCTTAAGCGGTGCTATTGATATCACGGGAGGAGAAGCGTTTATAGCGCATGATCACGATCATGGACATGAGTACGAAGAGAAGCATGAAGAAGAAAAGCATGCTGAAGAAAAACACGAGGAAGGTTTCAACCTAGGCTTTATGACGCTCACCGGATGGGCGGCGTTCCTTACCGTAGTAACATCAGGAATTCTTCTTGAATCGGTTTTAACCGCGCTCATTGTAGGATTTTTAGTAAAAGTACGTCCGGATATGTTAGGTCCTGTTCATAAAGCAGCTGGATGATTTAAAGGAACGAAAATTAGGGGAAGGTTACTATCAAAATAGGAATCATCCCCGATTTTTCTCTTGAAAGGGAACTATATGCATTTGTCAATGCTCGATCAGTTATCGAATAACGGGAGTAGTGTTTTTCACAAGGCATCGCCTGTTGCAAAAATTACAATGTCAGCTTTGTTGCTGTCATCAATTATTGTTTCGAGAGATGTTTTTCATTTATTGTTTATAATTTCAGTCCTAGTAATTTTCTTTATTGTAGCCAGACTTCCTTTCCGTAAGATCGGACACTTGTGCCTGATACCTGCTTTTTTTAGCACTCTTTTTG
>Ga0209105_100069_pt1 | contig 36977 bp, 41 predicted proteins | sample SedPBSmetaG_FD_184158 | JGI IMG/M metagenome (GOLD analysis project Ga0209105, IMG submission 184158) | Freshwater sediment bacterial and archeal communities from Indian Creek, Illinois, USA to study Microbial Dark Matter (Phase II) -... | ecosystem: Environmental > Aquatic > Freshwater > Creek >...
TTCTTTACCAATAAAATTTTGAAGTTCTTTTAAGATTTTATTAATATCTCCTTTTTCTACTTTTGGATAATTCTTTGATGATAGTTGAGAAACTGGTAGAAAAGCAGGAATTCCCAAAATATTCACTAATAAGCCGCCCTTGTTTGCTCCTAATATTCTCACTACCATTATTTCTTCTTTTTCTTTTATTTCACGAATTTTATCCCAATTTAATTCGCTTGAAGCTTGGCATAAAGAAAGCTCAATATAACCTTCTTCATTTTCTATTTCTATAACTTTAGCCGAAAGTAATTCACCAATTTTTAAATTTCTTAATTCACTTCTGGCTGTTTGAAATTCTCTTCCAAAAATTATTCCAACCCCCAAAGATCCTAAGTCTAAAAAAACTGCAGACTTTGCTCTGCCAATAATTATTCCCTCAACAATTTTACCAAGTTGAGCTGATTTTAATATAATATCTTTTTCTAATAAACTTTTCATAATTTTATATTTACACTATTTCTTGAATTTTTGCAAGGGGTGTGATATAAATTGATTATGAATATTATTTGGCATGGACAATCTTGTTTTCAAATAACAACCCAAAAGGGGAAAAATCATTTAATTAATATTGTTATTAATCCTTTTGATGAATCAATTGGATTAAAAGCCCCTAAGCTAACAGCAGATATTGTTTTGATTACCCATAGTCACTATAATAATACTAAAACAATTTCTGGAAGTCCATTTATTATCGATAGTCCTGGTGAATATGAAATAAAAGAAATCTTCATTCAGGGAATTTATGCCCATCACAATCTTTTGCCTAATAAAGAAAAAAAATTAACCACTATTTATATTATTGAAGTTGAAGGAATACGAATTTGCCATCTTGGCGATTTCGGTCAAAAAGAATTAACTACTGAGCAGATAGAACAAATAGGAGAAATTAAGATTTTAATGCTGCCAATTGGTGGTGTTGATACGATTTCTGCTCAAGAGGCAGTTGAAGTAATATCTCAAATTGAGCCAAAAATTATTATTCCAATGTATTATCAAATCCCTAAATTAAAAATAAAATTAGATGGACTAGATAAGTTTTTAAAAATTGCTGGTATTAAAACTATTGAACCACAAAACAAATTATCAATTAAAAAAGAAGATGCTCTCTTTACAGAATCATCTAAAATAATTATTTTGAAACCATGAACCCACAAGAACAAAATATTAAAATTGGACAAATCCAATTACGTGAAATTACTGAAGAAATGAAAGAAAGTTATATTGATTATGCAATGTCAGTTATCGTTTCACGCGCCCTGCCTGATGTTAGAGATGGATTAAAGCCAGTTCATCGTCGAATTTTATACATAATGCATGAAATGGGATTGGTTCATAATGCAAAATTCAGAAAATCAGCAACAGTTGTTGGAGAAACCATGGGAAAATTACACCCTCATGGAGATGCAGCAATTTATGATGCCCTAGCAAGAATGGCTCAAGATTTTTCTCTAAGATATCCTTTGGTTCATGGTCAAGGAAATTTTGGAAGTATTGATGGCGATCCACCAGCCGCTCAAAGATATACAGAAGCAAAGTTATCAAAAATTGGCGAAGAGATGTTAAAAGATATTGAAAAAGAAACTGTTGATTTTCAAAATAACTATGATGCAACTAAAAAAGAACCAACTGTATTGCCTTCGCCATTTCCCCAGCTTTTATTAAATGGCTCATTAGGTATTGCCGTAGGTATGGCAACCAATATTCCCCCACACAATCTTTCTGAAATCTGTGATTCCTCTATTTATTTAATTGATAATCCAAAAGCAACAACCGAAACCCTTTTTCAATGGGTTCAAGGGCCTGATTTCCCAACTGGTGGAATAATTTATAATAAAAAAGAAATAATCGAAGCCTACTCTCAAGGGAAAGGTGGAATTGTTGTGAGGGGAAAGGCAGAAATAGTAGAACACAATAAAACAGGCCGAATTCAAATTATTATTAATGAAATTCCATTTCAAGTTCAAAAATCAACACTCATTGAACGATTTGCTAGTTTAGTCCAAGAAAAAAAGATTCAGGGAATTAAAGATATTCGCGATGAATCAGATAGAGAGGGAATGAGAATTGTTATTGATTTAGCTCGTGATGCTTTTCCTCAAAAAGTTTTAAATCAACTTTATAAATTTACTGATCTTCAAAAAACCTTTCATTTAAATATGCTAGCCTTAGTTGATGGTATTCAGCCAAAGGTTTTAAATTTAGTTGAATTTTTAAATTATTTTATTGAATACCGAAAGGAAGTGATTGTTAGGAGAACAAAGTATGATTTAAAAAAGGCTGAAGAAAGAGCTCATATTTTAGAAGGGCTTCATAAGTGCTTAACTAATATTGATGCGGTTATTAAAATTATTAAAGCTTCAACTAATCGAGAAGAAGCTCAAAATAATTTAATTAAAAGATTTAAACTAACTCAAATTCAAGCAAATGCTATTTTAGAAATTCGATTAGCCAGCTTAGCTAAATTAGAAAGAAAAAAAATAGAAAATGAACTAAAAGAAATTCAAACAAAAATTAAAGAACTATCTATAATCTTAAAAAATCCCCAAAAAATAAAAGACATTATTAAAAAAGAGCTTAACTTCTTAAAAGAAAATTTTGGCGATAACAGAAAAACCAAAGTTAATGTTCAAAAAGTTGGCGAGATTAATGAACAAGATTTAATTCCGAAAGAAGAAACAATCATTACCCTAACTAAGAGTGGTTATATTAAAAGAATCAGCCCCAAGGTTTATAAAATTCAAAATCGAGGAGGTAAAGGAATTTTAGGAATGGAAACAATAGGCGAAGATATAATTGAGCATTTCTTAACTGCTAATACTCATGATAATCTTTTATTTTTTACTGATTCTGGAAAAGTTTTTAAAACCTTAGCTTATGAAATTCCAGAAGGCACACGAGTAGCAAGGGGCCGAGGATTAGTAAACTTTTTAGAAACTGCGCCGGAAGAAAAAGTTTTATCTATTTTAGAGATTAGTGAAAATGACAAGGATCAAGAAACTAAATATCTGGTTATGGTAACTAAAGATGGTATAATTAAAAAAACTAATTTATCAGAATTTGATAATGTTAGAAAAAATGGATTAATTGCAATTAATTTAAAAAAAGGAGATGCTTTAAGAAAAGTAGAAAAAAGTACTGGTCAAGATGAAATAATTTTAGTGACTAAAAAAGGTCAAGCAATTAGATTTAAAGAAAAAGATATTAGAGAAATGGGAAGAACAGCTAGTGGTATTAGAGGAATACGATTAAAAGGCGGGGATGAAGTGATTGGGATGGACGTGATAAAAGCGAAAAGCGAAAAGCGAAAAGCGAAAAGCGAAAAGGAGTATTTATTAGTGGTGACGGAGAATGGTTATGGCAAGAGGACAGGGCTTTCTGAATATCGATTACAAGCTCGTGGAGGTTCTGGAATTAAGACTGCTCAAGTTAGCTCAAAGACCGGAAATTTAATTATAGCGAAGATTTTATCTAGCGAAGAAGACTTAATTGCTATTTCTCAAAAAGGTCAAGTAATTAGGGCAAAAATTAGTCAAATTACTAAACTCTCAAGAGCTACCCAAGGAGTGAGATTAATGAGGTTGGATTCAGGCGACAAGATTGCCTCTACTACTTGCGTTTGAAACTTTTCTTAATTAGAAAGTTAGAAATTAATCTACATATTTAAAATAACAAAATTTAATTTACCTATTTTAAGAAATTAAGTTTTTCTAAATAATAAACAAATAACAAAAGGAGTTCGTTTAATGAAGTTGGATTCAGGCGACAAGATTGCCTCTACTACTTGCGTTTAAATATAGATTTGTTATAATATACAATAATGAAAAAGATTATATTAGTCACAATTGTTTTAAGTTTAATTATACCATTAGTTGGTTTAACTCAAATTGTACTTCAAAATCCATTAGCCCATGATACATTTGAAGAATTAATAACTGCACTTATTCGCGTTATTTTTAATATTGCCCTTATTCTTGCTCCATTAATGATAATTGTTGGTGCTTTTTATTTTTTAACAGCTGGCGGAGATTCTAAAAACATAGAAACAGGTAAAAAAATAATTTTTTATACATTAATCGGTTTTGTAATTATTTTATTATCACGGGGCATAATTGAATTATTAAGACAGGTATTTAGGGTAGGATAAAATTAGTGTGTTATTTGACATAAGGATTTATTTTGTTATACTTAAAAATAAAGGTCGACACAAAATTGAAAAAATTATTATATTATGAAAAAAATTATATTAACCCTACTTTTAATTAGCTTTTTAGCTGTACCATTTATCGGACTCACTGTGAGTCCTATTGTGCCTGCTGGTCCACTTCCGACTGGTATAGATCCTATAACAGCAATTCAAAGAATTACTTTATTGTTGTTTAATATTTTAATGGGTGTAGCGATAATTTTTGTTTTTTGGGGTGCTTTCTTATTTTTTACAGCTGGAGGAGAAAAAGATCAAATTCAAGCAGGGAGAAATAAAATTATGTGGGCCCTGATTGCGGTAATTGTAGCAGTTCTTGCTCAGGCTACAATAACTTGGGTACGAACTTTTTTTGGAGGATAAGAAAATTAGATTGATTTAAAAATCAAAAACAGCGTTAAAAGACGCTGTTTTTGATTTTTTAAGATTAATTTGATATAAATAAATTATGTCCCTGTGGTGAAATTGGCAGACATGCCCCGCCCTTTTTTGGTGAGCAGGTGGCGAAACTGGAAGACGCGATAGGTTTAGGACCTATTGCCGAAAGGCGTGTGGGTTCAAATCCCACTCTGCTCATAAGTTAGAAAAGGCGGGGTCCGAAAGGGTGCAGGTTCAAATCCTGCCAGGGACATTTTTATTTTAGATTTCTTTCGCCTCGATCTTTCTTTTTTCTTGTAAGATCTTAGATAATTGAATTATTAAAATCCCATCTTTTATTGATGCCTCAATTTCATTAGAATTAACCTCTACTGGAAAAATTATTTTTCTAGAAAATAAACCCCAATAACATTCTTGAGTAAAATAATCTTTTTTTTCTTGAGAAACTAAGGGATTTCTTCTATTTCCCCTAATAATCATTACATCTTTTTCTATTGTAATATCTAAATCTTCTGGCTTTATTCCAGCAATTGCTGATTGAATTATTAGCTTAGTTTCAGTTTGATAAATGTCTACAGATAATTCTCCTTCTGTTTTTAGCCATTTTTGTTCATTTTTATTAGTTTGATTTTCTATTTTTTCTTTTTCTTGATCTTCTTCAATTTTTTTTAATTTAAGTTTAAATGAATGATTAGTCATTTTATTTCACAAATATTTTTTATTTTTTCAATGATTTCTTGGGGAGTATAATTAGTCTTTATTAAATAATCTTTCACTCCCAATTTAAATGCCCTTCTTTTTATTTCTTCATCATCATAATTAGAAAAAGCAAGCATTGGAATAGAAGAGACTTCAGAATCTTTTTTAACCCAATCTAAAAAAGTAATTCCATTCTCTATTGGCAATAAAATATCAAGAAGAACTAGATTAGGCTTTTCTTTCTTGATTATTTCAAATCCTTCTTCAGCACTAAAAGATGAAAAAACTTCAAATCCAGATTTAATAAATTTATCTCTATACATTTCGGCTAAAAGTGGCTCGTCTTCAATAATTAAAATTTTTAACATATTTATTAAACATTTTCTGGCAATCTCAAACAAATGTCGACCCTTTATGTATTTTAACAAAATTTTTCCTAATATAAATTTTAAACTGTTGATAATTATCTGTTTTTTCTAATTAAATTGTAATTTCACCTTTTTAAATATATTTTATCGCATTATCAAAAATATTCAAGAGCACTTCATTTAATGTGCCTTTATTAGCTATAATTTTTTAAAACTTTTACTTATAATTTATTTGCCCTAACTAAACAAATCTTCAAGATTTTTAATCTTATTTTTATCTATAAAAATCTTGTCAACTATTTTAAGTATAGCACAATCTAATTAAAAATTTTAGATAAACTTATATTTTCAACTTTGCAAACACCTTTCATTTTTTTTAATTTTTTAAAGCCGAATAAAATAAAAATAAATAGGCCAATTAAAATAGTGATTACAATTAAAGCTGCCAAAATCAAAAATCCTAAAAATTCCCATATTATTAATATACTAAAATTATAGAGTCCGTGCAAGAAAGAGGCGATTATTAGTCCAGTAATTAGAAGTTTTTTGCGGTTTTTTATTTCAAAAAATGATAAAGCCCAGAAATAGCCGACTATTCCCGAGCACAGGGCGTGTAAAAACGTGGCGCTGATAAAACGGAGAAAAGATAAAATGAAAATGTCAGGAAGAGTAAAAATGGGATGAGCACCAAATAAAATCAAGATATTTTCAAGAGCGGCAAAACCAAGTCCAGCAGTTATCATATAGAGCATTATGTCTGTTGGTTCGTCAATTTCAGAATTTTTTAGATTTATTTTAACAGCTAAATATTTTAATATTTCCTCTATTGTTGCGAAAAAAAGAATATTAAGAGTTAAAAGCAACATTGATAGCGCAATAAATCTATCAAAATCATCTTGTAGTTGAAAAAAATTTAATAATAAAACAAAAGCGACAATTGGCAGTGGAGATAGCATTCCATACAAAAAAATTTTCAAAATTATTTTTTTTGGTTCAGGATTTACATCTTTTTTTAAAAAATATAAAAGCCAGATAAGGCTTGGTAGAATTCCGAGAATAATTAAAAGAAAATAATTCATATTTTTAAGTTTGCGTTTGCTTTGAGGTGAAGAGGGTAGTTCCTACGAGAGGAAGCTATGCCCTTTTTGTTTTTCAACCAATGAAAATAAGCAGTAATTCCAATCATTGCCGCGTTGTCAACAGATAAATTTTTGTGTGGAACCAAAAAATTAATTTTTAATTTAGAATTTTTAATTTTCAACTTAAATTGTTTACGCAGTTCTTGGTTTGCGGTTACACCACCACCTAAGATTATAGTTTTAACTTTATAGTCCTTAGCCGCTTTTAGGGTTTTATGAATTAAAACATCAATAATTGCCTGTTGGATTTCAAGGGCCATTGCCTGAATGAATTTTTCGCTTTTCGCTTTTCGCTTTTCGTTTTTGACCTTATATAAAACCGCAGTTTTTAATCCAGAAAAACTAAAGTCATAATCTTTTGTATGAAGCATTGGCCTTGGTAAGATTACAGAGGTCCGACCTCTGTTTATAGAGGTCGGACCTCGAGCAGCTTCAACTGCGATAGCTGGTCCTCCAGGATAACCTAATCCTAAAATCCTAGCGCATTTATCAAAACATTCTCCAGCCGCGTCGTCTCTAGTCTCTCCAATAATTTTATATTTTCCAAAATCCTTCATTAATATTAATTGCGTATGTCCGCCACTGACCACTAAACAAATAGCAGGGAATAATTTTTTGTAATTTGCAATTTGTAATTTGTGATTTTCGCCAATAAAATTAGCGAGAATATGTGCTTCAATATGATTCACTGGAATGATTGGTAAATTCCATTTTTCAGCTAAATCTTTAGCAAAATTTATTCCTACCCATAAACAGGGTTCTAATCCTGGGCCAACTGTCACAGCAATTAAATCAATTTTTTCGAAAAGGAGCTTAGCTCCTTTTAGTGCTTTTTTTAAGACTAATGGCAAATTTTTCTCGTGTTTTCTTTTTGCTAATGTTGGGAAAACCCCTCCATATTTTTTATGAATTTCAACTTGCGATGAAACAACATTGCTTAATATTTTTAATTTTTGATTTTTAATTTTTAATATTGAAATGCAGGTATCATCACACGATGTTTCAATGGCCAAAATTATTAAATCCTTAGATTTTTTCATTACTATTAAACTATCCTAAATCTTGATTTTTTTCAATTTTTAAGATAAAGTTAAAAATAATTTGGCCCCATCGTCTAGCGGTCAGGACTCCAGATTTTCAATCTGGCAACCGGAGTTCGATTCTCCGTGGGGTCATAAAATTTATTTATAGAAAATGGGCGGGGTTGAACCCCGCTACTACCTTTCAGAGCAATGTGTTTGCGCACTAAAACCAACAAGATGATAAATATAAAACGACAATACGCCGCTTTCTAGTTAAATAAACTCTCGCTTGTTTATAATAATTCACATTCAGCTTCTATTATAAAATTACTTATTGTTTATAATATCTCTCTATTATTTGAATATTCTTAGAGACATCTTTAACTCCATTATTTAAAAGATAATCCAACTCCCAAACAGCTGATCTGTTGCTATCGTATCTGAGCCTCTTTAGAGCTCTACTACATTCAACCCATTCATACTCTGTATGCTCGTTGCTAACAACAAGTTCTTTTGAAAATACCTCAACGCCAAAAGCGATTTCGGGTACCATAATAATATTATTACCCCACAAAAATCCATGAATATTTACGACTGGTATTGTGGTGATAGATGACAAACGGATATATGGTGAATTTTGATCTATGCCCGCTTCCTCAAATGCTTCTCGTCTGAAAGTTTTTGTAGGGCTTTCATTTCCTTCGCCTCCCCCAGCAATGGCTTGCCAAATATTCAAATCTTTTCTCTTAAAAAGAGCATAAAAATATTTATCTCCCTCTTTTATATATGGTATGACTAATACTTGAAATGGTCTTCTCATATTTTTATTATAACTATTTTTTCATCAATGGACAAAGTGGGTCAACAACATTCATGTCGCCGTATTCCCAAAGTGACCTTGCCCTACAACCCCCGCGGCACCTTTTATAACCCACACAATTAATACAAGCAGGATTGCCGCTCAATGTAGTCATTGCCTTTGATCTTTTCCACACATCAAGAACAAACCCTTTTGGACGATTTATAAATTTTTCAATAAATTTATCAGGTTGTTCTATTTTGTGATTTTTTATTTGTCTAATTTTTTGCAATTGGTTTATTATATTTGTTTATTAACCTTAATTAAATTTTACTTATTTTTTCCAAAAATAGCAATAAAAAAAGTTTTCTCCACTTGACAAGATATGTTTTTTTTGCTACTACTAAAATAGTTCTTTGACAAATAAATAAGGAAAGGAAGTGATGAAAGAAAGAATTGATTGAAGGAAATTAAAAGAAAGGAGAAACACAATGAAAATCGTGCTTCTGGATTTAGATAACACGCTGATTGATGCTGATTACAATCTTACATCATCAGAGGACGAGCTTCGCTCAATAGCGCGCGAATTGGCAAAAAGAGATGTCCACGTAGGATTGTGTTCTGATTCAGCCGTTATCACACTTAAGCAGTGGACTAATCGGCTTGGGTTCAGCGGACCTATTGTTGCAGAACGCGGAGCAGTTATCTGGAATTTGGCACTGCAGACCGAAGAAGTGCTCGAACCGTCCACAACTGAATGGTTTCGCGAACTTCGTGAATTGTTTGTTAGAAAAATCTCGCGAGATTTTCCTGGCGCAACCATTATGCTAGGCGACGCAACTAGATTTGTCAAAGATCGACCAGTGAATGTGGCTTTGACATCACAAGTCTTTGCAGTAAATGGATTTCGGGCTGCAAGTTTCTCTTTCTTCGCGTGTCGTCCTAACCAAGATAGAAGCTCGCTCGTTCCGAATGCCGAACTTCTCATACCTGCAGGTCGTATCGTCGCCGAACTGATCGAGTCACTTGGCAAAAATAAGGAAAACTTGTTCTGGGACGAGAATCTTCAATACGGCATCTTGATTGTGCACGCTCTTACAACTGAAAAGTGGCGCGGCGTCTCAACCTTGATTGATCGTCTAAAGCCAGAACAAATGATCATGGTGGGAGATGGCGTGTCCGATTTTCTTGGACTGCCGAACGTTACACAATACGCAGTCGGCAACGCTGATCCACGCTACAAAGAGAAGTCAGTGTTCGTGTCTGATCGTGCTCTTACTGAAGGAGTTATTGACTGTCTACGGCTACTATAGTCGTCAAAACCAAAAAGGTCTGATTCTCATCGAGTCAGACCTCTTTTTTATAACCACTAGTTCTGTTTTAGTATTTTAAGAAAATCTTTTACAAACATTTCTCTATCTGCAGATATTGCTACATTTATATTTGGATGTTTATCGCCCCATGTTCTTCTGTCGGCAACTGTCATACCACGAGTAATATCACTTTCTGTTTCTACTAGTACATCCATTGTTTCTATTTTGAATGCTTCTTGGTTAATAAGATAATACGCGGCAAGAGGATCATACATCAATGCCCCTCTGGTTTTTTCAAAAAGTTGAATACCTTTAATATAATGTTCCATCATCGCCCGTATTTCTTTATAAAAAGAGATTTCTTTAAGCAAGTCAAAATCTTCAAGAGACAAAAATACATGATTACAGGCATCTAGCGGTATTAATGTTTTTTGCATTTTTGATCGAAATACAATATCGGCGGCATCAGGGTCAACAAAGATGTTAAATTCAGCCACTCGATTTTTATTTCCTGGCACTACTATCGCGCCACCCATAATTACCACCGATTGAACCAGCGGAATGATTGATGAATCTTTTTGAAATGCTTGAGCGAGATTAGTTAGGGGGGCTAAAGCAAGAATAGTAATCTGGTTTGGGTTCTTTTTAACAATTTCAATTATTTTATCAGAAGCATTTCCTGATAAAGGTTCTTGTTTTTTTATAGCGGCACCAGCTAGACCATTTTCGCCGTGTACGTTGGCTTGAATTAACTCTCGTTTTAGAGGAGAGGCGGCGCCAGAAAATAGCGGCGTATGACTACCCAGCAGATCAAGTATATACCTAGCATTATTGGTGGTGTTTTGAATTGTGCTATTACCAGCAACAGTTGAAATTGCACAAATATCAAACAGTCCCGACTTTTCGAGAAGCATAATAGCTAGGGCATCATCATGGCCCGGATCGGTATCAATGATAATTTTTCTTTTTTCCATATATGAATTTTAACATAATTTTAAAGAATAATAAATATTTTGTATAATGCCACCCAATTTTGGACTCCATAGGCATTTTAAATTGATTAAGTTGCGAAGCTTGCAGTAATTTCTGCTCTTGCCACTGCATCATAAATTGTACAGGAGAAAGCTTGTTTTTCGTCTCTTGAAATATTCTTTTTCTTTTTGAGGTATTGTAAATTGCTTAACAATTCTTTTAGTTTTTGGTTTTTTAATTAGCTAAATGAGCATGATCATTATAAATCCACAAACACCACATTAAAATAGAAGCAACATTATCCTCGCTTTGTCCGTGACGAACAAAATAAACAATTTTTTTAATTTCAATCTTTTGCATATCTATAATTATTTTATATAATTGCCAATTATGTTTAGTGACTTGAACATTATTTGTATGAAGTTTTTATTCATACAAGGTTCAATTTTGTCCGCTTTTACTCCAAATGAACTCTTTTTTGGAATTCTTGAATTCTTTTTTGTAATAGGGGATATTTTTTTAGCTCTGGGTCTTCGGTTAAAATTTCTTTGACTACTTCTTTTGTTTTTTCAACTAAAGAAATATCTTTTAATGAGTTCATTGTATTTTTTATTTGTCCCCAAAACAATGTTACTGCTTTTGTTTTTAGTAATTTTTTTTAAAATTCTTTCTTATAAGATAAAAATATTTTTAATAATATTCTTTATAAATTACTCCAAATGAGCTCTTTTTTGGAATTCTTGAATTCTTTTTTGTAATAGGGGATATTTTTTTAATTCTGGATCCTCGGTTAAAATTTCTTTGACTGCCTCCCTTGTTTTTTCTACCAGAGAAATATCTTTTAATGAGTTCATTGCTAAATCGGGAATGCCTGATTGTCTGTTTCCAATAAAATCTCCTGGGCCTCTGATTTGTAAATCTTTTTCAGCTAACTCAAAACCATTTTCACAAGAAATTAATGCCCTTAATCGTTGGGTAATAACAGCAGAAGAGCTAGTAAATAATAAACAATATGATTGATGTTCTGCTCGACCAACTCTTCCTCTAAATTGATGAAGTTGAGCCAAACCAAATCTTTCTGCTCCTTCAATCATCATTATTGTTGCGTTAGGAATGTCAATTCCAACCTCGATAACTGAAGTTGAAACTAAAACATCAATTTTTTTGTTTTTCATTTTTTTCATTATCTCTTCTTTTTCCTGCGCGCTCATTTTTCCATGAAGCATTCCTATTTTTAGATCTGGGAAAATCTCTTTAGAAAGCTTAACATATTCTTCTTTTACTGCTTTGGTTTCCCAAAGCAGCGCTGATTTACGCTGATTAGTATACTGATTTACACTGATATTATCTGTGTTTATCTGTGGTTCTATTCTCGGGCAAATAACAAAAACCTGTCGGCCTTCTTTTACCTGTTCTCTAATAAAATTGTATGCTTGCTGTCTATTTTGGGGTGAAATAATTTTAGTAATTATTTTTTTTCTATTTTTTGGCATTTCAGTAATTAAAGATAAATCTAAGTCGCTGTAGATTGTTAATGATAGAGTTCTGGGAATGGGCGTAGCTGTCATTGATAATAAATGAGGAATTGTTTTCACATCAGTTTTGCGAGTAAGGAGCGAAGCTCTCTGCTCAACTCCAAAGCGATGTTGTTCATCTAAAATTACCAGAGCCAAATTTTTAAATTTAATTTCTTTATCAGGTTTTTTAGATGATTGAATAAGCGCGTGAGTGCCAATTAATAAATCAATTTCTTGATTTTTTATTTTTTCAATCAGTTTTTTTCTAATAATTCTTCTGTTTTGAAACTTGCTTTCTTTGCCAGTTAAAAGCCCAATTTTAACACTAAAACCTTTTAGCATTTCTTGCATTGTTTTGAAATGTTGTTTAGCTAAAATTTCAGTTGGCGCCATTAATACCGCTTGATAACCAGCTTTAACCACATTTAAAATACTTATTACCGCCACTACTGTTTTGCCCGAGCCAACATCTCCATTAAGCAAGCGATTCATTGGTCTTGGTTTTTCCAAATCCTTTAAAATTTGCCAAGTACATTTTTTTTGGCTATCAGTTAATATATATGGTAGCTGCTTAATAAAGCTTTGAATTATTTCTAAATTTATCGGAATATTTTGCGCTTTTTGCTCAGCTATTTTTTGTTTTCTTTTCAAGACTAAAAGCATTATTAAAAAAAGTTCTTCAAATTGAAATCTTTGTTTGGCTTTTTCAGCCAAAACTAAAGAATTAGGAAAATGAATTTGCCAAATAGCTTGTTGAAAATTTAAAAGACCATCTTTTTTAATTATTTTTTCTGGCAATGGATCAGAAATTTTATTTTTGAATTTTATTAAAAGTGGTTTAATAATCGCCCTTAACCATTTTGATGAAAGCTTTTCCGTCTCTGGATAAATTGGCACAATTCTACCAGTATGAGTTAGGCTGTTAGTTGTTAGCTGTTGGTTGTCAGTTAGCGATATTTTTTCATAAGCTGGACTTGACAAATATTGCCTACCTTCTTTTGAGGCTATTTTACCTGTTAAAGAAACAAAGTCCCCAGGTTTTAATATGTTTGTGATATAGGGTTGATTAAACCAAATTACTTTTATTTCTCCTGTTTTGTCTTGAACTATGGCTTCAGTTAAAGTCATTCTTCTTTTCCATGTTCGACTATTTTCAATTTTTAAAATTTTTCCTTGAAGGCAAGAGCTTTCTCCATTTTTTACTTGAGAGATATTTTTTACATTAGAAAAGTCCTCATAACGATGAGGAAAATGAAAAATAATATCTTGAACTGTTTGAATGCCTAATTTTTTTAATCTTTTTTGATATTGAGGACCAATTTTAGAAAGTTCCTCAATCGGAGTAGAGATGTTCATAATATGAATATTATTCTTAAATTCAGGTTTTTCTTTGTTGGCAATTCAACTGATTTTTCTAACAATACAAAGTGGAGTTTGCTCGGAAGATTGTCCTAATGGATTATCACTAAATACACTTTTACAGAAAAGGTCAGAAATTGATTCGCTAGATTTTCCCAAAACAGCAACCCCTAAATCATTAGCATCAATAATAACAACATCCCTATGGTTTAATTTCAACTTTAAGTTTTTTGCCACTTTTACCGGCTCTGCTGGTCCAAGTTTAGCGTATTGATTGTATGGTGGGAGAGTGTAATCGCATGGGCCATCAATTGCATTTATATTTTTCCCGACAACTTTATAAAAAACACCCTTAATACCAAAGGGCTTAGTAACCGCAGCAGCGAAAGCGCCAAAAATTATTCTCAATACTCCTCCTTCTTTAATTGCCAACTCCATTGTCCAAGGACTACCCAAGCCAATGCCATAGGGTGATTTATGAACATATTTTGCCAAAAATTTTGCGAGAAATGATGGCTTAATGTCTTTTATTGGAAATGCTCGACCTTGGCTAATAGCAACAATTCGCTCACTTACAAAAAGCAGGTCTCCATTTTGTAAATATGGCTTAGTATATTTTTTACAAACCTCAACAATATCATCGTCTTGGGTTATGACATGAGTTTTAATAGGCAACCTAGCATAAACATGATTATCAAACTCAATATTTAAATTTTTGCCAGTATTCGGCTTAAAATCTTCTAACATTTTATTTATGGAAAATTTTTTCCCAAAAATGAAACCACCAATTCATTACAATTTCCTTACTAATGCGCCCAGCAGGAATCGAACCTACAAGCTCCTGATCCGCAATCAGGCATTCTATCCGTTGAACTATGGGCGCTTAACTACTATAAAACTATCATAAAGTTCATCTCAATTCAAGTTGACTTAAGTAATAGTTATAAGGTAATATAATAATCATGGAGAGGTGGCTGAGTGGTCTAAAGCGGCACACTGCTAATGTGTTGGGGAGGTAAAACTCCCTCGAGGGTTCGAATCCCTCCCTCTCCGAAAAATAAATAAGGAGGGTTGGCAGAACGGCTATTGCACTGGTTTTGAAAACCAGCGGGAGTAATCCCTTGCAGGTTCGAATCCTGTGCCCTCCGCCAATTTTCAATTTCAACGTTTTTGAGAAGGTATTGATAATTTGAAAAAAAATAATATATTATTTAATAATTATTACAAGCAAAGCTTGCATATTTAGCAATAAAGTTTTAAAATAGTAAAGTAAGTTTCTTATATTTCTTTTTCTTGAATACATTTATATAAACTGAAAAAGTAAATGAGATTGGTCGGCTTACTTAATAAAATTAGCGCAAAAATAAAAATATGGCAAAAAAATTATACGTTGGCGGATTATCTTATAACACCAAAGAAGACGTTCTTAAAGATGCGTTTTCCAAAGCTGGAACAGTGGAATCAGCAGTTATTATTATTGACAAAATGACAGGTCGTTCCAAGGGATTTGGTTTTGTTGAAATGGCATCAGACGAAGGGGCTGAAAAAGCTATTAAAATGCTTGATGGAAAAGAACTTGATGGAAGAAAAATCACTGTAAATGAAGCTCGTCCGATGGAGGATCGTCCTTCTCGTCAAACCCATCAAAGAAAATTTAACCGTAGCGATCGCGGTGGATTTGGCAAAAGACATAAAGATCGTTTCTAAAAAAAATAACAAATTTCAACCCTCATAGTAAGGTTTCATCGCAAACACGACAAAATTATTGATTACTGCGACAATTATGAAAACAATTATGAAGAGTTGATTTTTAAACCAAATGAGCAGAATTGGTCTAATTTCTTGACAATTAAAACAAAAAAATGCTATATTTGTTATAAATGGATATTGACTCTAATCCCCCTGATTTTTCAGGGAAAAATATAATATTTATTCTCTTAATTGCCCTAATTTTACCAGTAGGGCTGTTATCAATTAAACAAGAAAACCAAAAACAAGAGGTTTTAAAAAATGAAAAAGTAGAAAAAATAGAACAAAACTTAATAATTATTCAAAATAATACTCTCTTAGCAATAGCTAGCCCATTGGTAGTGCAAAGACCACAGACAATTATAATTGAAAAACCAGAGCCAAAAGTAGTAGAAAGAATAAAAATGACAATCACTGCTTATTCATCTACCCCTGACCAGACCGATGACACCCCATTTATTACTGCTTCTAACAGCTGGGTTAGAAAGGGAATTGTTGCCAATAATTTTTTTCCTTTTGGCACTAAAATTAGGATTCCTGAGTATTTTGGAAATAAAGTTTTTGTCATTGAAGACCGAATGCATTGGCGAAAAAGCAATGAACATGTTGATGTTTGGTTTTCTTCCCGCCAGCAAGCAACAAACTTTGGTATTACCAGAGCTTATGTTGAAATCTTAGCAGATTAAAGCAAAAGGAGGGTCAGACCCTCCTTTTTACTTGTTGCGGTATAACCATATGTGACTTGATTCATTCTCCTTAAAGGTGCTGTTGACTATGACTATTTTTCCAGCGGGACTTATAGCCAGTTTATTAGTAAGCATTCCTTGTAAACTACCGTTTATTCCCAAGTCGTCGTTTCTACCGTCTCTAATTATGAAGAAATTTAGTTTGTCAGTTGGCAATGGCTCGTCTTTTTGAATGCTCCAATGGGTGAATCCCAATCCTCGTGAACTGAATTCTCGCGCGATGAAGAGCTCCCATAGCACATAGATATTATTATCAGAGATAGCTATTTTTGGATAGCCAGAACGTTCCCAGTCGTTTGTTGTTACTGATATTTTTATCGGCTCGGAAAATTTTTCTTTGCCAAGGTCTAATCTGGAGTAGTAAATCTCACTTTGCGTTGAAAATCTTTGCGGAGCCCGAGAAAATACCAAATGAACCGTCCCTGTTTTGTCAACCGCTATGTTTGGCGCGTCGGCAAAACCCCTTGTCGCGACAGCGGGTCCTCTTGGTATGAACGGCTCTTTTACTCCGTCCGCTACGGCAAAGTGTATGTTCTCGCTATCTACTTCTCCATAAGCCCATGCCAAATAAATTGTCCCATTACTACTTACAGCCAAAGACGGAGCACGGGCTGGCTCACGGTTACTGCCGGCAATATGCTCTGGAGCAAGAAATTCTTTTCCTTGATTGAAAGACCTGGTCAGCATTAAGCCCCCCTCGTACGAGGTCCAAGCCACATAGATATTACCTTCTTTGTCTAAAGCTATATCTAAACTACCATTATCCCAGATGTCTCGGGATAATCTTCCCTTACCATCTCCGGCCAAGCTATTTGAAAGGTTTATTGGCTCTGAAAATGTTTTTCCGCCATCAAGAGATCTGGTAAAAAGAATTTCTCCGCCATGAGATCCGCCAGAGAAAATTATTTCTTGCCAAGCGATATAGACCTCAGAACCATCTTGAGATATCTTCATCCTTGGCAGCCAAGAAAATATCCTAGGGGTCCTGGACACATTAATCGGTTTTTCAAATATTTTTTTTCCTTCCCAGGAGTATCTTTGTAGGAATATATCTTTCTTCTCTTGATCTGCCCACAATATTAATATGTCGCCGTTTTTGGCTACAGCCGCTGTCGGATCATCAACGTACAAAAACATGGAATCATTCATCCTCCAGGGCCCCTTAAAAGCCATTCCCGACGCCACTTCAATAACTTCTTTCCAACCCCCTGGAGCTTCTGGTGGGACAATGTTTACTTCCGGTTGGTCAAAAATATTACCCAAGAAAAAAACAAACATAGTTAATGCTGCCAGAGCTGATATTACCAAAAAATATTTAAGATATTTTTTAAAATACTGTATCATGCCAAGAATTTTATTTTGCGTAGTCGTAAAGAATTGAGAACTACTGACAAAGAGCTAAAGACCATAGCGACCGCGGCGATTAAAGGCCCAATCATTGTTGCTAATATACCAAAAGCAGCGACTGGTAGAGCCACCACATTATAAATAAATGCCCAAAAAAGATTTTGACGGATTGTTTGAAAGGTCGCTTTACTTAATTGAATAGCACTAACTAAAGCCATTAAATCGCCCCTGACTAAAGTAATGTCTCCGGCTTCAATGGCAATATCGGTTCCAGTGCCAATTGCCACCCCAACATCGGCTTGAGTTAAAGCGGGCGCATCATTAATTCCGTCGCCCACCATTATTACTTTTATTTCACCTTCTTTTTGTAATTTTTTTATTACATCTACCTTTCCTTCCGGCAAGACCCCAGCAATAACCTCATCAATTCCAATTTTTTGGGCAATAGCGTTAGCAGTTTTTTGATTATCTCCTGTTAGCATTATTGTTTTAAATCCCATTTTATGAAGTTGTTCTATCGCTGTTTTTGTTTCTTCTTTTAGAGTATCAGCCACTGCAATTATTCCTAATATCTTATCATCTTCAGCAACAAACATAACGGTCTTGCCTTGTTCTTGCAGTTTATCTACGGCTTCCGTGGGGTCAGACCCCGCGGAAGCTGCTTCTTCTATTAACTCCCTTTTGCCAACTAAAATCTTTTTTCCATTAATTTCTGCTGTTACCCCTTTGCCAAAAATCGCTTTGAAGTTTTCCGCTTTTAATAAGTTAATTTCTCTTTTTTTTGCTTCATTAACAATTGCCTTTCCTAAAGGATGTTCTGATCCAATCTCAACCGAAGCCGCAAGTTGTAAAATATTGTCAGTTGTAAGTTGTAGATTATCAACTAACACTACATCGGTAACATCCGGTTTTCCTTTGGTTAAAGTGCCAGTTTTATCTAAAACTATTGTTTTAGCTTTTCCCATTAATTCAATTGCCTCTCCTCGTCTAATAAGAATTCCTTGTTTTGCTCCCCGGCCAATACCAACTGTCAAAGCAGTTGGAACTGCTAAACCTAAAGCGCAAGGACAAGCAATAATAAGCACAGTTATTGCTGCCATTATTGCTATAAATAACTCACCAACAATTAACCAACCAATAAATGTCATTAAAGCAATCACTAAAACCACAGGCACAAAATAAGAAGTAACTCTGTCTGCGAATTCTTGAATTGGAACACGGGATCCCTGGGCTTGTTCCACTAATTTAACCACTTGGGCAAAAAAAGTATCTTTGCCAATTTTTTCTGCTCGAATTTTCAAAACCCCTTCCTGATTTATAGTAGAACCAATAACTTTATTTTCAACTCTTTTTTCTACAGGCATTGATTCACCTGTTGCCATTGATTCATCAACTGAAGATTGACCTTCTATTATTTGACCGTCAGTCGGAATCTTTTCACCTGGCCTAACAACCATAATATCTCCAATTTTTAATTCTTCTATTGGAATTTCTTTTTCTTGTCCGTTAACTAATATTTTAGCTGTTTTTGCTCCTAATTTAAGAAGTTCTCGCAATGCTTCAGATGTTTTTCCCCTAGCTCTAGCTTCTAAGTATCTACCCAAAAGATGAAAAGCCATAATAAAAGCGGCAATCTCAAAAAAGAGCGGTATCTTAACATCAATAAAAAAAGCACTGACACTAAAAAAGAAAGCGGCTGAAGTACCTAAAGAAATTAAAACATCCATATTAGCGTAAAAACGACGAATAGAATTAAAGGCAGAAAGGTGGGTTTTAAAACCAATTATATAAACAACAATAAATGTCAATATTGTTTCTAATAAAAGTTGTAAAAAATGAGAATCAATGCCATGAAATTTCAAGCCAAAAAGGGGTTTGTCTAAATACATCGCGGCCATAAAAATCATTAAAGGAATACTTAAAACCAAAGCCCAAATTGCTTTAACCTTTGCCTGTTCTATTGTTTTTCTTTCTTCAATTTCTCCATCATCTTTTTCTTTGACAACCTTATATCCCAAGTCGTAAACTATTTTTTCTAAAACTTTTTCTTGAACTGATTTTTCTGCTGTAACAATCATTTGTCCGGTGGCAAAATTCACATCTACTGTTAAAACACCATGTTGCTTTTTAGCCAGGGCTTCAATATTTCTAGCACAAGAAACACAATGCATGCCTGAAATTTTTAAAATAATCTTCTTCATATTATTATTTACCCTGTTAAATAATTGCAAGGTGAATTTAACAGGGCTTAGATATTTTTAAATACTTTTTATTTATTGCTTGCCAGTTTAAATTCTGAAAGAAGGTCTCAATATAAGATTTCTTATCAGTGCCAAAGTCAATAAAATAGGCGTGTTCGTACACATCCAAAACCACAATCGGAGCCGCCCCCCAAATACCGTAAAGATTATGAGCATCAGCAATATAATTTTTTAATCTTCCCTCATTAAAATCATAAGCTAAAATGACCCAACCGCGAGAAGCTAGACCAAGGGCTTTAAATTCTTCAAGCCAACCTTCAAAAGAATTAAAATCTCTTTCAATTGCTTTAATAATCTCTCCTTCTGGCATCCCTTCTCCGCCCAAAATATCAAAATAGGCCTCGTGCAAGATTACAGCGTTAGTAGCGAAAGTTTCTTCCACCTTTAATGCCCTTAATTCAGAAAAAGTAGCATTAGCTGATGGTAAATCAACTTTTTCCAATTTATTTTGAATCTCCTGCCATTTTTTAACATAGCCTTGATAAAGCTTCCCCCAATGATTTTCAATGGTTCTTTGAGAAATATCTCTTAGCTCTTTAAATGGCAAATTTTTAATTTGATTATAATTTTTCATATTATTTAAAAAATTATTTTATTTTATATTCTTTTCTTTCTTTGAATTCTCTCTGTTTGCCGAGATTCCATTGCTGAAGTGGTCTAAGGTAACCAACAATTCTTGAATAAACCTCACAAGATTGATAATTCCTTAGTTCCTTATTTTTTTCATAACAATTATCGCATTTAAAAACTCTGATTTTCTCTCCGCCATTATTATAGGCGAGTAAAACCCCATTTTTAATTTCTTTATCCTGAATTTTTATTTCCGCACCGCAATCATGGCAATAATTTTTATTTGCACTTTTTACAAATTCCATAAAAATAAACTTGATAATTTTTAATTTTGCCGACCTTTATTCTTCTTAATAATCATTCTTATTTAGATTTTATTATTAATAAAATAGATGTCAAGATGACAACTCGTGGAAAACTTTTTCCCTCTTTAGCAACCCAATAATTCTTTTAATTCTTCAAATGTCCGATAACCGATATAAACTTCATTGTCAATTGAAAATCTCGGCACAGCGCCGGTGCGCGTATTCACTTCCCTCACATTCACTCCCAATTCTTTTATTTTGCTAATTGTTTCTTCTCTATCTATCCGTTGACACCAAGGACATTCTGGTCGGTAATAGTAAGTCATTTCTGCTATCTGACACTGAAGTTCCGATCTAACCTTTGGCTCGGCTCCTGGTTTTGTTGCAATATAATAAACAACACCTCCAAGAACCAATAATCCTAAAATAAACAAATAAACTTTCTTCATATTTTTTATAAAACAGGACAAAATTCTACTCCTGGAGGACACACTTGTCCTGTATTTTGCACGTTATTGCTTTGTATATTACTAGCTTGAATACCCCCTCTGAATAAATCAGCTTTTTGAATAATAATATTATCTCCTTCAATGATATGGGGTAAATAGCCTGGCCAACATCCCCCAGGTGTTTTGTTTTCTGTTCCCAATCCACTTATTGGAAAACGAAGCCCGCAATTATTACAAATCATATAATCTCCTTCTTGGCGATATCCCTTTTTCTGCCAATAACAAACATCGCAGGCATCAAAAGCAGTTTTTATAGATCCATCTTTTGCCTTAATAATAAAAAATTTTGCCATTTTATTTTCTATATTATATTCATACCATTTAGCATTTTCTGATATTTCTAAGATAGGAATATTTATAACGCCAATTGGAATGGTTTCCTTATCAGTAAAAAGACCAAAGCCCCTGGTAATTATTGCAGCTAAAAATATTAATCCGAAAATTAAAATTAAAATTTTAATATTTTTATTTTTCATCTTTTTTATTAATTTATAATTGTTGCTTTATAGGTATTAAAAACATCCAGCGCCAGTATTTGTTGTTGAGATGTTTTTTCTGGATCATAATTGACAATAAATTTATTTGGGAACCTATATTTTATATTTTCTACTCCAAGAATTGTTCTTAATTCTCCAGTAATCAAGGGGGCATGGCCCGGGCAGGGAATATCAACTTCTAAAACTATTGATGGCGAGAAGGGGTTTTCTGTTCTATTTTCTATACTTTCAAAAACATCGGTGATAGAAGCAAGTGATAACCCCTGTTCTGCATCTAAAGTTGCTAAAACCGGGAAAATTACCATAAATAAAATTAAATTAATAGCAATTGTTGTGCCATAAAGCGTTAAAAGATATTTCCACTTTTTTTTAATTCCAGATGGCTGAAAATTAAATTCCCACCCCTCTTTATTTTTATTAAAAAATATAAAACCCTGTTTTTTAAAATAGAAAAATGCTGAAATAGTAGCAAAAAATAAAGATAAGGCGATTAAAATATAAAAAAAATAACGATTAAGAAGAAGCGGTTTAAAAAGAGCGGTGGCAGTTGTTACTCCCAAAATTGAAAAAACAACAAAAGCAATACAGCCAATATGGGGAATCAAACCATAAATCAATCCATTCCAAAAACCGCCCTCTTTCTTTTTTTCTTTTTTACAACATTTATTTATCATGGTTTTTAAATATTTCTAAAAGCTCTCTAATTTTCTTTTTTCTTTCTTTTTCACTTTTTCCTTTAATTGCCTCTGTGACACAAGTATTAAGATGATCTTCTAAAATTATTTCATTTACTTTTTTAATCGCGGCAATAATTGCTTTGTTCTGCTTGATAACATCAATGCAATACTTATCATCTTTAATCATTTTCTTAATCCCTTCCAAATGACCGCTAAGATAATTCATTCTGTTTAAAATTTGTTTTTTCATTTTTAAATTATAACTCATGGCAAAAATCTTGTCAATACCCCTCCCTAGTGGGTTTAAAATATAAATGGGCGGGGTTGAACCCCGCCCATTTATAGACAACAAAGCTTAATATTGACGCTTGATTTATAAATTGTTATTATAAATAATAATAAAATAAAAAATATATGAAAAAAGCAATTATTGTTATCTCCCTAATTATTATCGCTGTTGCTTCTGCTGTTGCTTATCAAATAATAACAACTGAAGAAAAACAGGAGATAGAAAGAATTATAATCACTGCGAGCTTTTATCCACTTTATGAATTTGCTCGACAGGTTGGTGGAGAAAAAGTAGAAGTAATAAACATAACACCAGCTGGCACTAAGCCGCATGGTTTTGAACCAACTCCAAAAGATCTTATTGCCATTCAAAATTCAAAACTTTTTATTTTTAACGGAGCTGGGCTTGATCCGTGGGCAGAAAAAATTGCTCCGGAATTAGAAGAAAAAGGGGTGGTTGTAATTCATATGGCTAAACATTTTGAATTAATTGAAGGTGAAGAAAAATATAAACATGATGATTATAATGATAAATATAAAGATGAATATAAAAAAGAAGTAGATGGAAAAAGACTTGATCCGCATATCTGGCTTGATCCAATTATAGCCAAAAGACAGGTTGAAATTATTCGTGACGCTCTTATAAAAATTGACCCAATAAATAGTTCTTTATATGAAGAAAATGCTAGACAATACCTTGAAAAGTTATCAGAGCTTGACCAAAAATTTCAACAAGGACTTGCTGTTTGCCAAATACGAGAAGCGGTGGCTTCGCATGCCGCATTTGGCTATCTTGCTAAACGATATAATCTAACAATCTTTTCTATTGCTGGCCTATCTCCAAAAGAAGAGCCATCATTGCGTCGCTTAGGAGAAATAGCCAAACTCGCTCAAGAAAAAAATATCAGATATATTTTTTTTGAAACATTGGTTAGTCCTAAATTAGCTGAAACAATTGCCAAAGAAATAGGGGCGCAAACACTTGTTTTTAATCCTATTGAGGGCTTAACCGAAGAAGAAATTAAACAAGGTAAAAACTATATCTCAATAATGGAAGAAAATCTTAAAAATTTGCGCCGGGCATTAGTATGCAAATAGAGACTAATAATAAGTGTTTAGAGGTTGAAAATGTCAGCTTTCAATATGATGGTAATTTTATTTTGGAAAACATTACTTTTTCAGTTGAAAACGGCGATTATTTAGGCATTATTGGTCCTAATGGCGGTGGAAAGACCACTTTACTTAAAATTATTCTTGGACTACTCAAGCCCCTTTCTGGTACAGTAAAAACCCTAACTCTTCATCATATTGGTTATGTCCCACAAAGAATAGCGATGGGTGATTTTCATTTTCCAGCAACTGTTGAAGAAATTGTTGCCAGCGGTAGAACAGCTCGCCGAGGACTGCTTAAGTGGTTTAACCAAGAAGATAAAATGGCAATAGAAAAGGCAATGGAAATTATTGAAATAACAAAATATAGAAATCGGCTGATAAGCCAATTATCTGGTGGAGAACAACAAAAAGTATTTATTGCCAGAGCATTGGCTGGGGAGCCAAAAATTTTAATTCTTGATGAACCGACGATCGGCGTAGATATTACTTCTCAAGAAAAATTCTATGCCTTTTTACAAAAAATAAATCAGGACCTTGGGCTAACGATTATTTTTGTATCGCACGACATTGATGTTGTTGCTCATCAGGCAAAATCTGTTTTGTGCCTTAATCATAAATTAGTCTGTCATGGCTCGCCAAGACAATTTATGAAAAAAGAATATTTGGAAGAATTGTATGGCAAAAAAGCCAAATTTATTCTTCATAGAGACTAAGTATTAAAAATATGTTAGAAATTTTTCAATTTGATTTTATGCTCCGCGCGTTTGCGGCTGGAATAATTATTGCTATTATTGCTCCACCTATAGGAGCGTTTTTAATTATTCGACGTTATTCTTTAATGGCTGATACCCTTGCTCATATATCACTACTTGGTATTGCTATTGGGCTTTTAACAGGAATAAATCCTATTGGAGCTGCGATTGTTGTTTCAATATTGGGAGCAGTTGGAATAGAAAGGTTAAGAGGAGGAAAAAAAATAGCTGGTGATTCAGCATTGGCCCTTTTTCTTTCTGGAAGTTTAGCTATTGCTGTTGTTTTAATTGGTTTAACAAGGGGCTTTAATATTGATCTTTTTAGTTTTCTTTTTGGCAGCATTGCCACTGTTTCCATTTCTGATTTATATTTTATTTTGGGACTTGGAATTGTTGTTTTAACAATAATTATATTTTTTTATAAAGAGTTATTCCTTGTTTCATTTAATGAAGAATTAGCTCAAGCTAGTGGTATTTCGGCAAAAATATTTAATCTTGTGCTTATCGTCTTGGCAGCCATAACCGTATCACTTGCCATCCGAACAATCGGGGCATTGCTCATTGGTGCCCTTACGGTTATACCTGTTTTAGCCGCCTTTCAATACGAACGCAGCTTTAAACAAACAATATTTTTATCAATAATATTCTCGTTAGTCTCTGTTATTTCAGGACTTTTTTTATCATTTTACTTTGCCCTACCAAGCGGCGGAATTATTGTTGTCGTTGCTTTGGCAATTTTTTTACTCAGCCTTGCTATAAATAAAAAATAAAATTATTTATCGTAATTCTGACATTTTTATTTTAGCTTTTTTGGGTGTGTTTTTAAAATTTGTTTTAATATCTTCAACAAACCAATCACAAATTTCAAGTGGATATAAAAGTAATTGTGATAAATTTTTTATTTCATACCAAGCAGGATTATAAAAATTATCATTACTTTCTTTCATTTCTTCAGATTCATTTCCATCGCCAAGTTTTGGTTCACCAGAAATATAACGACAAAGATAGAAAAATTGTTCAGTATAAAAACCTTTCTTAATATCATTCTCATAAATATGATGATAAAGCAGTTTTTCTATTTTTATCTCTAAAGATGTTTCTTCTTGCACTTCACGTAAAACTGCCTGCTCTATAGTTTCATTATTTTCTACACCGCCGCCAGGAAAAACATAATATTCTTTACCCTGTTTTATGCGATGCATAACTAGAACTTTATTGTTATTTATAATTATCGCCACCGCCCGAATTCTTTTTTGATTACTAATTATCATAATTTTTACACGAGCGGGGTTTACACGAGCAGGGCTTAACCCCCCACTGCAAAGTATTCTTCCGCGGGGTCTGACCCCGCGGTGGCTTCTACAATTTTCTACTGGTGCCCTTTGTTTGAAAATGTTCGCGCGCAACATTTGTTTTGCCAACAGGCGATTGACATGCTAATCATGCTGGGGCTTGATACTAGAGGTTGTTTATTTAATTCAGCGTAAACCATAAACTCTTCATATCTCCAGCTTTTTAATTTTTCTGTTGCCTAAATATATTGACAATACAACCAGCAAAATCCATAAAGAAATCGTCTGATAAAAAATCATTTGCGGCTCGATATTTCCAAAGCCGACGTGAAAATCAAAATTTAGCCTAGCAGCCGGATGCAAACCTAATCCCCCGGAAAAAGCAAAAAGAGGAGCGAAAATGGCGAGCAGGACGGAAATAATCATCGGCACAAAACTTTTTTGCACAAGCAAAGTAAGATACAACAACGCGCTGGCAATCGCGCCTAACCCCACCCCAGCGAACAGGGCGCTTAAAACAAAACTAACAAAGGGTGATACATTCTGATAAAAGTTTATTGTTTGCTGAGATGTAGTGATACGGAAAAGTTCATACATTACGGAAGGATCGCGGGCTAGCTGGCTGCCTTCAAAAGATATTGGCAGAAATGCCGCGTTATATCCGGCCACAATTACCATATATAGACCTGAGAAAATTAATGCTGCTATCAAAACCGCTAAAATTTTAGCTGTCCATATTTTCTTTTTGTCAGCCCTTATGACCAGCCACGATAAATATCCAGAATCTTTATCTCCCACAAAGCGGTCTCCGATAATAAAGGCAAAAGCGAGCAAGAAAAAATACGCTAATGTCCAAACGCTTCCGGCGCTAAATGTCAGTATAAATCCATCCCAGACGTTTAATGCCGGGATGTTTGGGTGGTTAAAATTAAACGCTCGAGCCAGATCTACGCCATAAAAGTGCGCGGGCAGCAGCGCGGCGGGAATAATGATCAACCACCTGGGACTGATCAATAAACGAATAAGTTCATTTTTAAGTAATCCTTTCATTTTTATTCTCCTTTAATTAAAAGTGATATAAATTCTTCCTCCAGCGTCGGCACTTTTTTAAATATCCCCTCAATGTTAATGTTGGACTGGACCAGGGAATTGACCAGCTTGGGAACAAGCATCTTTGTGTCTATTGACACTTCATTTGCTTTTAATACCTGATGGGTCTGCCCATGACCTTTAAGCCAAATGAGAAGTTTCTCCATATCTGCCGCGTCGGTGGTTTGAACAATGACCGACACTTGCTCATTATCGCTTCTGTTGAAGGTTTTTCTTATTTTTCCTTGTTTGACCATCAATACCCGGTCGCACACATTTTCAACTTCGGTCAATAAATGACTTGCCAAGAAAATGGCGATTCCGCTTTTTTTCGCCAAAGACTTAAGCGTGTCGCGCAGCTCAATGATGGCCTGAGCATCAAGGCCGTTTGTCGGCTCGTCCAATAAAAGCAGGCGCGGACGCTCCATTATTGCTTGGGCTAACGCCAAACGTTGCCGCATGCCGAAAGAATAATGGCCTACTTTTTTACTGCTCTTGGGGTCAAGTCCAACTGTTTGCAACGCCTGCCTAATTTCGTCCGCGGAAATAACGTTCTTGATATAGGCGAGAAGTTCTAAGTTTTTATAACCACTTAAATGAGCGGCAAAAGACTCGCTTTCCATAACCAGCCCGATGCCGGCGGAGCCGGGTATCAGCCCCTCTTTGGGAACGTTGATAGTTCCTTCTGTGGAAGTAATCAGTCCGGCCAAAATTTTAATCAAAGTAGTTTTGCCGCTGCCATTTGGACCGACAAAACCAACTATCTCGCCGGGCGTTATTTCAAGATTAATATCTTTTAGCACCCAGTGCGAGCCGTAAACTTTGCCCACATTTTTTACAGTGACGATTTTTTTATTCATCTTAGGATTCCTTTCTTATTATTAAAAATATTTTCCCGACCAAAGAAAATAATTGTTCCACCATAGCAGACTACTATATAAGCAAGCCAGGAAAGAGCGATGTTTTTAAGGGAAGATCCCACTACTTGAAACGATAAAAGCCCGAACAAATCAAAAATCTGAAGTTGTGTTAAGCTGTTAAGAACTAGTGAAAAAAGTATAAAGCCGATGGGAAACGCACCCACAGCATAAGGGTTTTTAATCCAAATTGACGCTAAACAGGCAATACCAGCCATCGCGCCGGCGCCCAAACCAAGTATAACAGCAACCAATCCCAAATAGAGATAGGGACTATCGCTAAAAAATTCCTGGTTAAACCTGACAATACCCGCATCCAGCGGTGCGCTTGGATATAATAAAAAGGAAAATAGTGCCAGCAAAAAAAACGACAAACTGGTTCCCGTAAAGGAAGCGGCAAAGATGCCGGCAATTTTGCCGGATACCCACGTCATCCGTGAGTTGACGCGAATCAGGGCAAATTGCCAGTACCCGCTATGGCGATCTTCGGCAAGGCTTGCACCGGCAATAAACCCGATAAAGACAGGGATTAAGAGAAAAACTGCAAGAGCAACTCTTAATAATGCCGACCAAGCTGTCCAATAACCGCTGGCGTCGGGAGCGGCAAGCCTGCCAGGGCCGTCAGTGGGTACTCCGTCGCCAATAGTAAAGTAGGTCAAGCCCATGCCAAACAAAACTAGAGACGTAAAGGCAATGATAAAGATGGGTCTTGTCGTCAGCCTTTTTAATTCAATTAAAATTTGTCGAAAAATCATTTTCAATGTATCAAGTGTCGGGTTTTGATTTTTGCCCGCCTCGATTTTGATAATTGTATTATTGGCGACATCGGCCAATCTCGCCAATTTTTCTTGCGAAAACCCTTTGGTTTCCCGTAAGCATTTTACATTTTTTGCTAAATTTTGATTGTTTGACATGGCTTTAGTTGTTCCGCGGGGTCAGACCCCGCGGTGGCTTCTACAATTTTCTACTGGTGCCCGGGGTGGGACTCGAACCCACACGAGCTTTCGCTCACTTGATTTTAAGTCAAGGCTGGCTACCAATTACAGCACCCGGGCCTAATATATTTCCATAATTTATCATTTTATTTTTATCATGTAAACATTTAATACTTTTTGCATTTTTTCTATTAAGAGATAGAGAATTCTTATAGTATATTCGACTTAAAATTACTTTCGCTGCTAACTTTCCGAATTTTAAAATATAAATAGGATTTTTCTTGTATTTATATTTATAACAATATAATTTACCTTTCACGTTAAAACAATTTTCTGTTTCCTCTTTAAGCCATTTTATAAACAACGGAGCTGCTGACGTAATTCTTAATGACCATTGATGATGCAAGTTTGTTTTATGAATCCATGTTGAAATACTACCATCTCCGTCTATTACTCCCCTTAAAAAATCCGCAAAATATTTTTTATTAACATTTATTTTTTGAATATTCAGTGATTTCTTTTGAACAAATCCTATGCTTAATAGATACCTATAAAAAACAACATCGCTAAATTGTAATTGTGAATACAATTTTTCTTTTGATCCGCCGCGCGCTTTTTTACTAATTTTAACATTAAGATTTAAAACTTTTTTAAGTTTAATTAAATGACCCCTGTCTTTAGAAGTTATGTTAAGATGTCTACCATCTTTATTTAAATGACCATCAGTTGTTATATAGCCAATCACATACCACAAATGATTCTGTTTTATAAATTTTAAATCAACCACATAATAATTATATCATGATTTTTTAAAAAAACAAAAAACATCTCTTTATCTTTTGTGTTTATCATCCCATCACCCGGGCAATTTAAGGCCAGGATGGGATTTGCACCCATGTATAACGCTTTTGCAGAGCGCTTCCTTACTGCTTGGATACCTGGCCATTTAAAAATTATAATTCGCCCTTTCTTTTCCCTTCTGTGTAAATTATCAAAATATCTCCTTCTTCAATATTAACATTTCCCTCATATAATATACCACAATCTTCTCCTTTTGACGCCCTATCAATATCTCTTTTATTTCTTTGAAGATTTATTAATCGACCCTTTCCAATTAATTCTTCATTTCTAATGACCTCAATCAAAACCCCTTTTTTTATTTCACCCTCAATCATTTTTCCACCAACAACCTGACGACTTCCTTTAATTATAAAATTTACTAAAACCTTAAGTTTTCCTAAATTAGTTCTCGTTGTTTCTGGTTCCAATAATTTTTCCATAAAACTTCTTATCTTTTCAACCATTTCATAAATCACTTGAAATTGAATTATTTTTACTCTCTCTCTTTCAATTAAACTTTGGGCAATTTGATTTATTTTTACTCGAAAAACTAAAACTAAAGCATTACATGCTTTGGCTAATTTAATATCTGTTTCATTAACTTCACCATTTTCAGATTTTAAAATTCTTAAAACCACTTTTTCTTGCGGTAATTTATTTAAAATTCCCTCAATTGCTTCTGTCGAACCCAAACAATCGGTTTTTAAAATTAAATTTAAAACTTTCCCACCGGTCATTAATTTTACCTCAGGCGAATGACAAATAGGCTTGTTTTCAAGTCCACCCATTTTTGATAAATAATTTTTAACTTCTTCTAAACTAGAAAAAACCTTAAAAGTATCTCCAATCGTAGGAACATTTTCAAAACCAAATACTTTTACTGGAGCAGAGGGCTCAACTGTTTGAACTATTAAGCCTTGAAAGTTTTCTAAGTTTTTAACTTTACCAATAGAAGAGGAAGTGGCAATAATATCGCCAATTTTTAAAATTCCCTTATTCAAAATTAAGGTTGCGATCGGTCCAACTAAATTATCTAAATAAGACTCAATAACCACTCCCTCCGCTGACTCAGAAATATCTGTTTGAAAATCCTCCATTTCAGCAACTAATAATATTAATTCTAAAAGCTCTGAAATTCCCTGACCAGTCTTGGCAGAAATTTTAATTAGTGGGGTTTTTCCTCCCATTGATTCAACTAACACATCTTCTTTTGATAATTCTCTTTTTACTCTTTCTGGATCAGCTTCAATTCTATCTATTTTATTTAAAGCAACAATCATTGGAATTTTTGCCTCTTTAACAGCAAGAATTGCTTCTTTAGTTTGAGATTTTACCCCTTCACAACTATCGATAACTAAAACAGCAATATCAGCCACCTTGGCACCGCGCAATCTCATTGCCGAAAATGCCTCATGTCCAGGAGTATCAATAAAAGTAATCTTTTTCCCTTTTTCTTCTACTTGATAAGCGCCAATATGTTGAGTAATACCACCTGATTCTTTTTCAACCACCTTGGTTTTGCGAATGTAATCCAAAATTGAGGTCTTACCATGGTCTACATGACCTAAAATAACTACTACTGGCGGTCGCGATATTAAATTTTGATTATTTATTTTTATCATTGAAATTTATTGCTTTTTTAATTGATTCTTTTTCTTCCTCGGATAATTGATATTCAGATTGGCTATTTTTTATTGGCTTTCCATAGACCCTATTGCCCTCTCGGGTATAAAGACTGGTAATAACCACTCCATCATTATTAGCATCAAGTAGGGCAACGGAAAAACTTTGACCTCCGCCAACCTCAGAAAAAGGATTGAATCTAATCATTCCAATTTTTTGAACCGAAAACTGATTCTCTTTTTTTAAATCTGCCAATTCTTTTGAAATTTTTTCAAAATCTTTTTTTAAATTTTGAAAATGATTTAGAATTTCATCAAAATTCTCTGGCTCTTGTTTTTTCCGCCATTTGGCGGATTTTAAAAAATTAAACATAATATTTTATAATACTTTAAGATGGTCTGCGGAGGTGGAAGGATTCGAACCTTCGATGACTTACGCCATAACAGTTTTCGAAACTGTCCGATTCAACCACTCTCGCACACCTCCAAAAAAAATATGGACCCGCGGGGAATCGAACCCCGGACTTATCCATGCCATGGATACGTGTTACCGCTATACCACGGGCCCAAGTACCCCTGATAGGAATTGAACCTACAGCCTGCTCGTTAGGAGTGAGCTGCTCTATCCGTTGAGCTACAGGGGCTTTCTTTATTTTACTGGGTGGTCGACGGGGCACGATCCCGCAAATCTCCGCGGCCACAGCGCGGCGCTTTAACCAATTAAGCTACGACCACCATGTGCCCTCGGCAGGAATCGAACCCACACTCTTTTCCTTAGAAGGGAATTGCTTTATCCATTTAAGCTACGAGGGCTTATTTAAATTATTATATTAAAAAACAAGATAAAAATCAAGATTGACTAAACAGAAACAAAATGATATTAAGAATATACGGGGTATAGTGCAACGGCAGCACGAGTCCTTTGGGAGGATTTAGTCTCGGTTCGAATCCGAGTACCCCGAATGCGAGTGTCGTATAATGGCCATTACCCGACCCTTCCAAGGTCGTGATGTGGGTTCGATTCCCATCACTCGCTCCAACATAAAAACAGCCCAACTGGGCTGTTTTTAATTCCAATAATTATCTTGCATATTCTATAACTCTTGTTTCTCGAATAACATTTATTTTAATTTCACCAGGATACCTTAATTCTTCATGAATTTTATTAGCAATATCTTTTAGCATTGTTCTTATTTCTTTTTTCTTTTCTTATAAAGAAAACTTATTTATAAAAACCTATGAAATCTTTCTTAAGTGTTAGCAATCTCTTTTGTTAATTTTTTAGCAGATAAGTCATCAATTTCTTTTTTATCTTGCATATTCTATAACTCTTGTTTCTCGAATAACATTTATTTTAATTTCACCAGGATACCTTAATTCTTCATGAATTTTATTAGCAATTTCCTTGGCTAATTTTTTAGCAGACAAATCATCAATTTCCTCTGGTTTTACAAAAACCCTTACCTCTCTTCCTGCTTGTAATGCCCAAGCTTTTTCTATTCCAGAAAAAGTAAGAGCAATATTCTCCAAGTCTTTAAGTCTTTTTAAATAATTTTCTAATGTATCTTTTCTTGCTCCTGGCCTAGCTCCTGAAATCTGGTCAGCAACTTGAATTAAAACTGCTTCTAAACTTTCATAGGTATAATCTTCATGATGAGATTTTATTGCTTTAATTATATTTTCATCTTTATCAAATTTTTCTAAAATTTTGATTCCAATATCAATATGAGAACCCTCTATTTGATGATCAACTGCCTTTCCAATATCATGTAAAAGTCCAGCTTTTTTACAAATAGCAATATTAGCACCAATTTCTGCTGCTAATCCACTCGCCAAATAAGCTACTTCCATTGAATGCAAAAGAACATTTTGTCCGTAACTAAAGCGAAAATATAATCTTCCTAATAATTGAATTAATTTTGGATCAAGGCCAATAATTCCAAGATCATAGGTTGCCTTTTCACCAGCTTCTTTGATTTGATCTAATACTTTTTCTTCAGCTTTTTGAACCTGTTCTTCAATTTTAGCTGGTTGAATTCTGCCGTCCTGAATAAGTTTTTCTAAAGCTATTTTAGCAATTTGTCGACGAACTGGATCAAAACCAGAAATAATCACTGCTTCTGGTGATTCGTCTATAATTATTTCAGTGCCTGTTAATTTTTCTAATGTTTTAATATTTCTACCTTCTTTTCCAATAATTCTTCCCTTAATATCTTCTGAGGGTAAATTTACAGAAGTTGTTGTCATTTCTTGCGTTTGACTAATGGTGTGTTTTTGAATTACAGTTGCAAGAATTTCTTTTGCTTTTATTTCAAACTTTTCAAAGCCTTGTTTTTCAAGGTTTTTAATTTTTTCTAAAAATTCTTGCTGATGTTCTTGTTCAATGTTCTTCAACAATTCTTCTTTTGCTTCTATTTTAGAAAATTGAGCAACTTGTTCTAATTTATTAGTAGCTTCTGTTTTTAAGTCCTCTAAAGATAATTTTATTGCTCGAACTCTCTCTATCTTATCTAAAAGATGTTTCTCTTTTTGGTCAAAATCAACAAGTTTTTGATTTAAAGCATTTTCTCTTTTTAAGAGAATACCCTCTGCTTTAAAAATCTCACTATGCCTAGTTTCAACTTCTTTATTTGCTTTTCTTATCGCATGTTGAAACTTTTCTTTAGCAGAAATCAAAACTGTTTCAGCCTCTTTTTTTGCTTTAGAAATAATTGCTTCAGAAATTTCTTTGGCTTTTAAAATTTTCTTTTCAAGATCCGTTTCTAACGACTCTGATTGTTTTTTGGCAATAGATTGACGAGCATAATAACCCAAGATAGATCCCAAAATTAAAGCAAATATTCCTACTAAAAGTAGAATAAATTGATTCATAAATGTTTATTTTTAATTTAAAATTCATATTATTTTGAATTAATGACTTCGTCAATTAATCCATATTTTTTCGCCTCTTCTGCTGAAAGATAAAAATCTCGATCAGTGTCTTTTTCAATAATCTCTAATAATTTTCCTGTGTGTTTCGCTAAAATCTTATTGGTTCTTTCCTTTAATTTGATAATTTGTTTGGCGGCAATTTCTATTTCAGTTGCCTGTCCAGCAACTCCACTAATCATTACTTGATGAAGTAAGATTTGAGCATTTGGCAAAGAAAATCTTTTACCTTTAGTTCCTGCTCCCAATAAAACAGCCGCCCCAGAAGCAGCTGAGCCAATGCAGACCGTAGAAACCGGACACTTAATATATTGCATCGTGTCATAAATTGCTAATGCTGAAGTAAGTACTCCGCCTGGTGAGTTTATATAAAACTTAATCTCTTTTTCAGGATCTTTTGAAGCTAAAAAAAGCATTTGGGCAATAATTGAATTTGCAACCGCATCATTAATTTGGCTACCAAGAAAAATAATTCTATCTTTTAAGAGCCTAGAATAAATATCATAAGCCCGCTCTCCATATTGTGTTTTTTCAATAACTGTTGGTATAAGGTTCATATTTTTTCTTCTGTTTTAATTTCTTCTAAAGCCTCTTGCTCATCTCTAACATCTATTTTCCAGCCAGTTAATTTAGCTGCCAATCGAACATTTTGCCCTTCTTTTCCAATAGCAAGAGATAGTTGATCTTTTTTAACAAGAACAAGTGCTTTATTTTTAGGCATTATTTTTACTTCTAAAACTTTAGCTGGAGATAAAGAATTAGCAATATATTCTTCTACTTTTTCAGAATATTCAATAATATCAATTTTTTCTCCACCCAATTCACCAATAACAGCCATTACCCGAGTTCCTTTTTGACCAACCATAGAACCAATTGGATCAATTCCTTCTTGAGTAGTTAAAACCGCTATTTTTGATCGGGAACCAGGTTCTCGAGCAATTGATTTAATTTGAACTTGACCAGTTGAAACCTCTGGTACTTCTAATTCAAAAAGCTTAGAAACTAATTTAGGATAAGCTCTAGATAAAAGAACAACTGGCCCCTTAGGATCTTCTTCTACTTTTAAAATATAAACCTTCATTCTTTGACCAATTCGATAAAGCTCTCCTAAGACCTGTTCTTCTTTTGGCAAAAAGCCCAATATTTTACCAATATCAAAAAAAACATTTTTATTTTCAATTCTTTGAACAGTACCAGAAATTATTTCGCCTTCTTTAGATTTATATTCTAAAAAAGCATTTTCTTTTTCTGCTTCTCTAATTTTTTGAATTATAACCTGTTTAGCGGTTTGAGCAGCAATTCGTCCATACTCCTCTTTTATATCTAGTGCAATTTCAAGTTCTTCGCTTATTTTTATTTTAGAATTAATTTTTTGGGCTTCAGGCAAAAAAATGTGCCTTTCTAGATTAAAATGAATCTTTTTATCTTTTTGCCTTTCTTGTTCATTCTCTGTTTCCGAAAAAATACTCATTTCACCTTGCGTTGAACGAAATAAAGGATTAGCCTTTTCCAAAACAGCTTCTTGGTTTTTTATTTCTTCTAACTCTTCCTCAGAATAAATCATACTTTCATCAACTACTAATTTTATCTGCCAGAACTTTACCTCTCCTGTTTTTGGATTAAGCTTGCATTTGATAATTTGCCCCTTTTTACCATAATCCTTTTTATAAGCTGCGGCAATTGCTGTTTCAATAATCTCAATTATTCTTTTTGATGAAATATTTTTCTCCTCGGCAATATGAGTAATCGCTGATGTAAAATTTTTTAAGTCCATATAATTATTATATCAAAATAAATTTTTTTGTCAAAAAAATAAGCTTCTAGTGGGGGTTTTCAGCGGAAGTCAGGCCTCCGTGGATTTTTATTTCTCAAAAACAAGATGTCACTACTGACATCTGATGTGTGTTGTTGACATCCGATGTCAACAGACTTGTCATGGGATAACTTTATTTCTCAAAAACAAGGTATTTGGCGTATTGAGAGAAATCAATATTTCCGGCTAAGGCGGCATCAAGGTCAATGGCGAGTTGGTCTGAATTACGAAGCTGAGCAATTCGCTCATCCTTTTCTTCTTGAGTTATTCCACCATTAGCCGCCAAATCTTTTATACCTTGAACATATCTTTTTTGGATATAAGATATTCGCATCGCTGCTCTGTAAATCCGCGGTTCGTCAATGAGGCCACGAAATGGTTCCCCCCCTCCAAGGTTGCTTCCTATAGTAAGTGGATGAGCTGCTACATTTATATGGGTTGGTGACACAGTCATAGAATTTACTAATAAACCGTTAACATGCCCCCTTATCTCACCTGTAGTAGAAATATATGTCATAACTATATGACTCCATCTTCTTTCAAAATCTCTCGGGTGTCCTATGATTAAATGATCCCAATGTAGCGTGTCCACACGGCGAAGGACAACGTCCGCTCTGTTATAAGCAGCAGGTATCCAAAATATAATATACTGAGATGCTTTTCTAACAGCATTTTGTATTCCCCCAGTTGGTCCTTCTAAAAAAACCCAACCTTCAACTGTAATTTCATGAGTAGGATTTAAAATTGGATGATTAGGCACATTCACAAAATCATTCACACCATCAAACCTTAAAGCATTGCCAAAAACTCCTGGTTCAAAAACAGGAGCAGGGTGAACAACAGCTCCATCCATTATAGTCCCCTCATTACCCCAGCCAGAGCGGTCAAGGGCGTTATTTTCAAAAGACCACCAACCAG